>Ga0206679_10000795_pt1 | contig 26573 bp, 14 predicted proteins | sample M110012015metaG_FD_155464 | JGI IMG/M metagenome (GOLD analysis project Ga0206679, IMG submission 155464) | Ammonia-oxidizing marine archaeal communities from Monterey Bay, California, United States - M1 100m 12015 | ecosystem: Environmental > Aquatic > Marine > Intertidal zone | place: USA... | reverse complement strand
ACCGCGAGTAGGTTTCCTTCTCTCAGTGATTGGCTCATCATCCTCATCGTCATCCTCATCTTCCTCGTCCCATTCATCATCATTTCCGGTTAAGACCATCTTTAACACAATCAGTAGAACAATAGCAATTGCTGCTGCTAAAAATGCTCCAACATAATACAAAATACCGCCTGCTTCAAAGAATCCTTCAAGTGTTCCAGTTACTGTGAAAGTTCGCTCTTCATTTACCTGTCCTGAATTTACCGTAATAGATTGGCTACCTTCATCCAGAGTAATAATTCTCCAAACTCCATCACCTTGATTGAGTACTTCTGCCCTACCAGTTGAATCAACAAGTGTGCTAGGAGGTACTGGGATCTCATTCCAATACTCATCATATGCTGTCACATTAACAGTAAACTCTCCAAGTTGCTCAATAACTTCAGCTGAAAGTTCAACCTTTATATGAGCTACAATTCTCTTCGCACTAACTGCTAATTCTATTTCATTATTAACAGTTAGAGAACTGCTATATGTCAAAATATGTGGACCTTCAATTCTAGCTTGATAGGTATAGATTCCGTCATCAGTTGTTGAGTTGATATCGTGGGCAACTCCATTGTTTTCTTGCCATTCAACATTTTGTGGGAATGTGTTTCCGTCACTATCAGTTCCGGTAACAGATATTGTAATTTCATAACCTGCTGTTGCTGTATTTGCATCCACTGTTGCAAGCAAACTTACAGCTTGACCATGATGAATTGTGATACTTACATAATCACTCACTTCGTATCCTGAATCGCTATGATTGAATGCTTTTATTGTAAAGTTTCCAACCCATTGCGCTTGCCAACGTCCCTGTGCTTGAATGCCATCGGTGATATCGTATTCTTCACCTGTAAATTCATCTGTAAGAATCCATTTAAGAATACTTGAATCAATTGGATTTTGGTCAGAATCAGATAAGGATGCAGCGAAATCAATCCAGTCATCAGCAGTCAAATCATATGCGGATAATCCTGTTTCATCATCACTACTAATTGAACTGAAATCGATACTGGTTAGAACTCCATGAGATACTGTAGCATTTATTGAGATTTCATGAATCATATTACCATCATAATATGTTGCAGTAATCATGTATGGAGATGTTGATGCATGATATGGAACGAAAGTTGTTTGATCACTTACAGCCTGTTCTAATACGCCTTGATCGTTCCAAAGTGCATGAGATATTGACCAATTCGCAGTGATTGTCCAACGATTACCTTTTGCGTCAATTGCCTTGACCTTAACCGATAATGTTTCATCAGCAGTTAATGGCATCATTTGCCAACTAGAATCTTCAGAGTCAACAATCAACACCAATGTATTAATCGCTCCTTCCGAAACAGTAATTGTTATTTCTGCATATACAGATTCATACTTCGCTTGCAATACCTTAGCACCTCTTGTTACTGGGTCCCAAATTGCAGGTGCTCCTGCACTCAATTGCCCATCAGCAATCTTTGTCCAATTATTACTTGGCAGTACAACTGTCAACCTATTTCCTCGTACATCAATACGAGTTGTGTTGATATATACACGTTCATCGGCTGTAATTTCTGTTGAAGAAACTGCGAGTTCAAGACTCTGCATCTCTCCATGACCTACTGTAATATTTATCTCAGCAGATGCTCCAGAAACCGATGTTAGGGACAGTGTCCATGTTCCCAAGTGGTCTGGGAAATATTGGTCATTCAATTCACTGTAATTACCATCATTAGTAGTCCAAGATAGCAATCCGGCCTGTGTTTCGTTCAATACATTACCATATTGATCGTATAGAGTATGAGTGATATCACACCATTCTCCAGCAGGAACTACTCCTTCACAACCAGTTAGTTCGAAATGTGATGGAATTCCACTACCAACTGCAATTTGAACATCAACCGATTGTGTGCCCCATGTTACAGTAACAGTTTGAGCACCAGAAGCAAACGGATAGAAGATATTTCCATTTACTCCACCCATTGATCCATTTGAAGTAGAGAAGGTGATTAATTCACCTGCAACAACATTACCAAATTGGTCAACTACTGATGCTGTTATTTCCAATGATTCATCAGATGTTATTTGACCAGTTAATGGCGTTACATCGAGAGTTGTTGGACTACCCGGAGTAACTGTTATCGTTTCGCTAGAACATATCAAACCAAAACAAGCAGTAATGGTGTGTGTACCAACGCCTCTAGGAGTAAACAGACCGAAGGAATCCATGCTTCCATCACTAGAACTCCAAGTTACTGGTGCGCTGATTTGTAATGCTTGGTGATTATATGCTTGTTGAGAGAAACTGTATGTTGTATCTGCATCGGTCGTAGGTGCTGTTGGAGAAACAGTAATGCTACTGACATTTGTTGTATTCAACTGTATTATTGGTCTCAGAGAAGCAGTCATGTATTCACTTGAGAAAAAGTCCATTGTCATGTCGCCTGCATTTGGTGTTGCAATGATAATCCATTGGTTGTCATTGTCAATTAACATTCCATTGACTCCAATATCAAACCAAATCCAACCTGATGCAGAGGTTGGGAGTGTCATCGAAGTAATTGCTGTTGCATTATAATCAATACCCGCTTGGAGACCTGGTGCACTCCAATTTGTTCCTGGAATTGATTGATTCCATGAAGAAGCAGATTGACTCCATCCAGATGTGATCATTCTATGCACAGAAATATCCAAAGTTGATGCTCCGCCTGAAGCGGAGATTGACGCTATGTATAATCCAAGGCTTGCAGAGTGAATATTCTGGAACTGAGCAAATGGAATTTGAGAATTATCTAATCCAATTACTGACCTACATTTTGCATTTGCAACCGAATCGCATCCAGTACCAACGCTAAGATAATCAACATCTCCTTGATTGATATTAGGATATGCTTCACTAAGTGTACTATCTCTGATATTGGTGTGGCCAAATTGCATTACTTCATTTCCAGTTTGGAAATCATAAGTGAAGGTTAAATCTTGATTATCGGTATGTGATGGATTACCAATAGCGAAAGACCAGCGAGGTGAGGAAGGTCCAGGAATTGTTTGGTTAACACCCTGTACCCACCATGAAAATACATCGCCAGCAGTCATAACATCGTTGAACCGGAATGTTGTTCCATTTATGTAAGAACTTTCCCAAGATTTGTATTTGTAGACACCAGTTGAATTCGCAATAGTAACAATGTATCCACTCGCCCCAGCTGCTGTATTCCAAGATAATACTGGATTAGATTGACTTTGAAGAATTACTTCACTGTTATCGTATAATACGCCACCATCTAGCGGGAATAGAAGTGATGGTTGGCCAGGTGGAATTACTCCTGCTGTGTTATCAACATAATCTAATACCAACTGAGGACGACGTGATTCATTAGTGCTATATTCACTTGAGAAGAAACGATGGGTTGTCCCCGGAGTACCTACTACTTTCAGTAAGACCGACATCGTCATATTGCCATTGGCGATATTCGATTGTGCTAGGCTTGTCAAATCAAATTCATACCAACCATCTGGCGGCATTAGTGTAAGAGTAGTGCGTGTTAATTCAGATGCAGAACATGTTGGTGCGTTATTCCAAGTAGCACTAGATTCACTAAAAGAGGAACAGGCATGTGCAGAAATTGTTGATGATGTAGTTCCAATTACTGTTTGTCTCCAAAGTTTGAGCACCATAGATGTAGGAGTCATTGCCGCAGGCCATGGAATCTCACCCAACTCAAATTCAAGAAGGATTCGGCTTTCACCTGTTCCAGATGATGTTGTACCTAAATCAAGAGTAGTACTCGACCCTTGGTTGCTAGTAACTGTTGATTCCAGTTCCACATCAGGTACAACTGGTAATAGCCCACTATCGGTGAAGATAGAACCTCGTGACAATATGACTGTATGATTACCACTACCGTCATCAGATCCAATAGAATCTGGAGTCCTATAACTGTGAACATCAGACCATTCACCAATGCGATTATTTTGGTCTGCCCTGCCCCGCCAATAAGTCCATGAATCATCAAAAGTATTATTGAGAATTGTCACTGTATTGCTACTTGAATTGAAGGACACATCATCATTTCCATCCAAATCGTTCGTATCAAAACAGGTTGGATGTTGCATACGTGGGTCATCTGAAACACAACCAAGCCAACGAGTTTCATTATTTTGATGTCCAGTCCAATTTAGAACAACTTCATTCAAACCAGAAGGCCGAGGTGTACTAAGATTCCACAATGTGGCTCCTAATGCAGGCGATAATCCAGTTGCTGCTGAAGGAATCCATGGTGCTTGTTCCTTGTAAGTGAAATTAAGTCTTGGTCTGGTATCAACATCTGCTGATTCACTACTGTGTAATGCATAAGACCCCATCGCGTTTGTTCCATCTTGCTCACCTTGGAGAATTAGAGAGATTGTACTTTGGCCATTCTGAATTGCTGCTTGAATCGCAGCAGTCATGTTCCAAATGACTGTGTCAGTGGAAGAAGTAATCCATTCACCTTCTGCAAATGGCATATCACTATCAGCACTTTGATGTGCCCCTGGTGCTAACCAATTTACTGTAGCTGATGCACCGACCCATTGAGAAGATTCATTCCAATAAGTATTCATCACTGATGCTGAAGTATATACTGAACCTGAACCAGAAGCAACAGTCATTTCTAAAGTAGCGTTTTGAATCTCATAGGTACTTGGTAGAGGAAGAACGCCCAGATCAAACGAAATAAGTGTGTTAGCATAATGATTATTTGACAAAGGACTTCTTCCAACATGCATTACTGCAGCATTACCAAAACTATTGAACCGATTACCGCTATCAAGGTAGGTGTCTTCCGTAATTGCAGGATATCCTAATGGCTCCACATATGCGCCTTCTTGAAGCGATACCCATGCTGTAGTTGAATCAACTTCGCCACTCTTTTCCTCCGGAATATGGAATACTGTAGAGGTACTACGTGGGCCGAACATTCCATCCACAATTGGTTGTACCATCCAACGTACTTCGCGGGTATGACTAATGTCAGTTCCAGGTGTGAATGTAAGGTTTGTTAAGTCAAATAATTGAGGCTGTGTCCTAGAATCATATGTGGTTAGCCCTTCCATTTCCTCATTAGCATCAGCCATAATGTGAATTCTCCAATTCTCAATATTTGCTGAATTTGAATGAGTCCAAGTCATTGTTGGTTTGTATTCTGGTATTGCTGCATGAGAAGAGGTATTCCAAGCAATCATATTATTGTAAGGGCCGGTATTGATTCCTGCCACTGTTGGAATTGAAGCTGTACCATTTGTCCAGGTAAGATTTAGCCAAGGTTTGTCAAAAGAGGTACTGTCCGTTGAAATAAATTGAACATAATCTTGAGTCACTGTTGAAGATGCATAAATCATCAATGATAGTTCGCTAGAACCGGCGGCTTGTGCGGCTTGTATTGCTTCAGTAACATCCCAAGTCATCCAATCTGCAGAAACACTGTCTTGAATATCTACATAATTTCCAACATCTGAGCCTATATGTCTTCCACCTAGTGCTGACCAATTGTTAAGTCCATCATATGTTGTGTCATTTGCATCAGCATTCCAATTTTGCAGAACTGGCCTAATTGCTAATGGCTCATCAAGCGCTGAACCAAATATTGAGTATAGGTTCAATTCTGCACCTGTAATTCTTGCATTACTCGGAGTTGGCAATTGATTGAGTGGTATCTTTATCAATCCTGCAGACTGGTATCCTGTTGACATCTCGCCAACATAAATGTAACCTGAGGAATCATATGTTGAACTTGAACCACTACCGCCTTCGATAACATATGTATCTGTGAAATCTGGAAGATTGAGGGCTGGCATCGCCTTTCTGTGACGTAATTCTACCGCTGCATTCTCTGAATCAATAGACCAAGTAGTAATGTCTGGTAAAAGGAAATTGAAAGTTTGAGACCAATTACCTAGTTGGTTTGTAGTGGAAATTGCTCTTACTCTCCAGTACCATGTAGTACCATTATCCAAATTACTAGAAGGTGTAAAGGTGAGATTAGTTGTATCAAAACCTGTATCTAACCATGATGTAACCATCAATAGATCTGGAGTGCTGAAGGAGGTGGACTTGTCGATTTGAACTGCCCAGCCACCCACGCTCATGCTACCATTGAACGACCAGCCTAATTCTGGGCGATGAACTGCTGCAACTTCAATATCAGAAGTTACAGACCAAGAACTATTCAATGGATGGATTGGAACAGGGTCAACGGGAACAGCGTCAGAACCTGGAACATAAACGAAGGAAAGTTGTGGCCGATAGCTCTCTGTAGAAATTGAACCAGGATATATCATGATATCTCGGTCAGTACCTGTTCCAACACCAGTTACTCCGATGAGGAAATCTACAGACCTCTCTTCGCGCATTGCATTTTGAACACCTAATGTTACATTCCATTCAACTGAATCACCCGCTGAATAGGAGTTGCCAATTGTTACTGAATCGATAAGAGAACCTCTCTCCCAACCTTTTGCACCTGCAGCACCCCAATTATTGACTCCATCATATGTAGCCCATGTTGCACCATCTGCTGTCCAGTTATGCTGTCGACTTTCCCAAATAGCAACATTTGGTGAACCGCTAGGATAATCTGCCAACTTAACACCTAAATGTGCAGATTCAACTGCATAGCCATTTGGAAGTAGATTAGCAACGAGATTGCAATTAAACAATACACTTGTCTCACTTGGCCAAGTGTTGTATGAAATTTGCATTTCTGTTTCACCATCATAGTTGTCATTTGGAGAGCCACTGTCAAGATATGTATCAGCACATTCAGGATATAGGCCATCGTTTGTACCATTTCCATTACTGAGTCTAAATTCGTATCTATCTCCACCCAACCACGTACTAGTCAATCCACTGACTAGGAAACTAGAAGATGTCCATTCGCCTCTTAATCCGTCATTGTCAACATGTGACATTCTCCAGAAATACATATTTCCTGTGTTTAATTCATCATTTCCAGTCAAGTTGAAAATACCTTGATTGGAAGTGAAATTTGAATCTGTTCTTGTATCCAAGAGATTTACTCTCTCACGGAAAAATTGGTCGGTTGCGATTTCGTAAATCACATCATACGAAGATGAGGAGGTGCCAGACCATGTTAGAGAAGGAGTTGAATTTCCGGATAGATTGTGACCTACTTGATCCCAAACTGCTTTGCCTTGATCAGGTCCGGTTAATGTCGGAGTACCAATTGTAGTATTGGAACTCCAACTATAAGTAAATTCAAAACGAGGAGTCATAGCATCATCAGTACTCTCTGAAGAATAGAAATTGATTCCTTGCAATCCACTAGGTGCGTAATCCCCAGTATTACTGCGACCAATCACCATGAAATCCTTAGAACCTGTTGCGCCATCACGAATCCATCCTTGTGTTGCACTAGCAATATCAAAGGTTGTATTTGTTAAAGAAGATGAACCTGCCATGGTATCGCTAGATACTGAAAGCAAACCTCTACCTCCATCATCCCACAGTGTTGAAGAATCTGAACGCCTCCAAGTTGTGTCATCTTCATCCCACACGCCTTCAGTATTTACTTCATGAATAGATAATTCTGGCGCACCTGAAGTTGAAAATCGAGACAAATTGATTGTTGCACTTTGGATTGTAGCATTACTATGTAATCCAAGTTGGTCCAAGTTTAACCTCATGTGAACCAATGATTCTTTTGTGGTTGACATCATTACTTCCATTTTATCATTTGAACCAAAATTCTGATTTTTGGAACGTTCGTCAACTTGTGCATCCTGAATGAAATTCTCATAGGACCATGTCGTCTCGGAATCAATTTCAATCGTTGCAGTACCATCAGCATTATCTGTAACTGAAAATTCTGGTAGCAGGAAATAACTATCATTCCAATCGCCAAGAGTATCAGTAGAATCCATAGAACGTACACGATAGTAAATCATTGAACCTTTCGTTAATTCATCTCCAATCGGAACACTAAATGATCCAGAACCACTAGATGTTGAGAATGAATTTACCATTGTACTGTAATGCCAAGAAAGGTCACCAAGTGCCTTGAAGTCCGGATCTACTGATAATTGGAATTCAACACCATCGCCCACTAATGAATTGTATGATAATGTTGGATTAGTTTCCGCCGTTAGGATGAAATCACCGGTCATCAGTGGCGCACCATCATCAACGAAATCTGCAATTACACTTCCACCATTACCTGCAGCTGTAGATGATGTTTCCAACACTAGAGATGGCCTGTCTGCTACAGTAACTGAATCATTCATTGCACAGGAATATTCCGCCCCTTCTGATGCGATTAAGAGTTCAAGTGTGTTTTGATTGCTGGAAGCTGCTTGCTGTGCAAGTGCGGTCACATTTACAAACATTGTTCCATTTGCTGCAGTACGGTGTGGCGGTTCCCAATCGCCACGTTCTGTTGAACCATCAGCACCAGGTGAATTCCACATGACATTTGTTGCAGAATTGATCCATGTGACTTCTGTTGCGTTCCATGAAGAAGTAATTGCTGCTGAATAGATAGCGATGTCTGTTGTACCAATTGCATCACTCCAACACTTCAAATTCAATGTTGCTGAATGGATTGTATCACTGGAACCAAAACTCATATTGAAACTGAACATTAACCGTGTAGGTGAAGTCGTACCTCCTTCGAGTGTACCATTTTGTTCCGACTCAAAGTTATCATTAGGATAATAGGAATCAATGTAAGTATCAGCGGAAGGTGAGACATTAGAAATTACTCTATTGATTGTAGGTGCGTTTTCCAATTCTTTCCATTCGGGTACTGCACTTGGTAGCGCTAAATCAGCGAATAAAAATAGAACAATCAATAAAACGGCTACCGAAGTTTGTGGTTTTTTGTTATCGCGCAGCATGGGACTCGTTCCTCTCACCTCGTCCCCTTTATACTGTCTTTTCCCTTAATGGTCATGAAATAGGGGTTCAAAACGATATATTCTCCCTACGGGAGAGTATTCATTATCAATAGCATATTTTCAAGAATCGGTACAAAAAAATTTCATTGTTCTCAAGTCAACACCAAGCCAATGTTGAAGGAGGCTCGCCACAGAGGGGATACCTATGAGCGACTTATGGGTTGAAAAACACCGCCCCCAATCAGTTCATGAAATTCGTGGCCAGTTGCCCGTAGTGCAGCGATTAACAATATATTCTGAGAATAAAGAATTCCCACATTTACTATTCGCAGGCCCTCCAGGAACCGGAAAGACCACCGCAGCTATGGCCTTGACCAAAGATGTATTCGGAGAAGATTATCGGCAAAATTTATTGGAAATGAATGCCTCAGATGAAAGAAAATTGGAGAGCATTAGAACCAAAGTAAAGCAATTCGCAAGAACTGCACCCTATGGCAATGCAAATTTCAAGATAATTTTCCTCGATGAGGCTGATGCTTTGACCAATGATGCACAAGGAGCACTCCGCAGAATAATGGAACAATATGCTCAAACCTGTAGATTTATTTTGTCATGCAATTACTCTTCAAAAATCATTGAACCGATTCAATCTAGATGTGCAGTTTTTAGATTCCGCCCTCTATCTGATTCCGCGGTAAAGAATCAAGTAATTCATGTTGCAAAGGAAGAGAAAGTAAATCTTACTGATGATGCTGCTGAAGCATTGACGCGAATAAGTCAAGGAGACCTAAGAAAAGCGATTACTGCTCTGCAGGTTGCTGCTGCATTAGACAATGATATTACAAGAGAATTGATCTATGAAACTTCTGCTACTGCACCACCTGAAGCACTGCATCAATATTTGATGGCATGTAGAGATGATGGGTTCCACGCGGCTAGAAGGAGACTGAAAGAATTACTTGACAAATATGGCCTAGCTGGAACTGATTTTGTCAATCAATTACATCGTGAATTATACGCTGCTGATTTCCTTAGCGAATCAGCGAAATTGGATTTAACTGAGTGGATGGCTGAAGTTGATTATAGATTGGTTGAAGGTGGAGGAGAACATATCCAACTCGATGCTCTAACCGCACGATTCGTTACTCACTTGAAAAATGAATAACTAGATATTTTCACTTTCACCTTTCCCATAAGGGGTGTAGAAAAATGACTGGTACCAAATCCTTACAGTAGGGATGTATGACAGTTAGACAATACTTGATAGATGCCGCATGTTGGACACCAATTGCTCCAATTATTCGCAAATACCGAATTTATAAATTGATAAAAACTACTAATGAAAAAAGAGATATTAAGAAAATATCAGTGATATTGAGCGCAATAATGGCGGCTCATTCTGATTTGCTTTCTTAGTCTTGTACGATTTCCTTTACGACGATTAAGTTCCAGTTGTAAGTCCTATGATTTACCCAAGGATCGCCCTGTTCGGTGATTTCAACAGAGATTGAGTGTTTACCTTCTGGAAGATTTGTCCCTAATTGAATTGCAAAGGGTTGGTCTTTACTGCCGTGAGGGAAGAAATTTGGAATTGATTTATTTGTCGTTGTGGTTGAATTGAGCAATCGTTGTTCATTATCGGTCCAAAAAGAATCTGTTGCTGAAATTTCCTGACTTCCATTATTGTTAGTAAGTGTCACAATTACTTCTGCTCCATCGGAATTTACATTGTCTGCCAATCCGAATAACAACCATACTTGTCCATTCAATTTGCCATCAGAATCAACAGTCCATGTGATCGTATCTTTCTTGGTTCCATCATCAAATAATAATTCTACTCCATCATCTGTTGCGATTGACCATTTGCTAGATAATTGAGGTGCAACAATATCTCCAAGCGGTGGATTTACTAATAAAAATGCCATTGCCAAAAATGTGAATGTATGTAAAAAACCACCCTTCACCCAAGTTCCTTTGGTGAAATGCTCAAGGTATTTTTCTGGTAATATTGTGCGGTGTATTTGAGGGATGAGTATCATCGCTGTGAGTGGTAGAAGATACAAAATATCGGTTTTATCTTGTGATGTATTTGGCATTAATACATAGCGCATTAGAAGTGAGATTATTAAAGAAAAGGCAAGAACAAGCCACATTGATACTGTATCTGCCTTTTCTTTTTCAGCATATTTAGCTGGGTCAAAAGCCTCCAATCCAAGATCCGAACCACTACGGCGAATTTTCTTTTCTTTTTCCTCACCTTCTACACGCTTTCGACGCTCTGTTGCAGCCGCCGCCATCGCAGTGTTTAGGTCCACCATATTGACGGCCAAATGTCGGCAGTGAATAAAGGCTACAATGGACTACTCGTCATATACGAGCCGTATCATTCAAAGGGGGAGTGCTTCACGACGGGGTAAGCCGGGGTGGCGTAGTTGGTGGCGCGTCGGACTCATAGGGCAGCCTACAAGGCAATCGTATGACGTGCAAACAATCCCATTGTGGTGTCTGAGACATCCGAAGGTCGCGGGTTCAAGCCCCGCTCCCGGCACCAATTAGAATATTGATTTGATTTGACTAAGTAATATATTATTCAAATCAACTATTGGCAAGTATTAGATTCCGATGTCTTGATGTGCCTTCACTTGATGGAGGTATTCATGGTTGATGTGCCAGATGCTGGTAGTCGAGTCCTCGCGGAGGTGGAAAGTCTCAATGGCTCCACCACGATTGAGGGAATCGTTTTGCCTGCAGCATCTGCTGGCCATATTACAATTAAATTAGTAAATGGATATAATGCCAGTTATTCTATTGACTCAATATCCAGTTTGAAAATTATTGAAACTGTCGTTGAACAACCCGCAACAGGCGAGTCTGCTCAGGCAACAATGGATGAATCATTACCAACTGTAAGAATTCTACACACTGGTGGTACTATTGCAAGTAAAGTGGATTATGCCACAGGTGCTGTAGTAGCAAGATTTGAGCCTGATGAATTGATTTCATCAATACCTGAACTAAACAATATTGCAAATATTCAAGCGATAAAATTGGGCAATATGTTTTCAGATGACATGAGACCTCAACACTGGAATAAAATTGCAGAAGCATCAAGGCAAGCTTTCGCTGATGGTGTTGATGGAGTTGTTGTCACTCAAGGAACCGATACTCTACACTACACTGCCGCAGCTCTATCATTTTCATGGGCTGGATCTGGTGGAAAAAGTCCGAGACCTATTGCAATTGTTGGCTCACAGCGCTCTAGTGATAGAGGTTCTTCTGATGCTGCTGAAAACCTACTTGCTGCAGTTCATTGGGCTGCAAATGCGCCCTCTCCAATCGGTGGAGCGGGTGATTCAGTAGTAGTCGTTATGCACACCAGTTCAAATGATGGAGAATGTTCAGTCCATCCAGGAATTGGTGTTCGAAAGATGCATTCCACACGTCGAGATGCATTCAAAGGAATTAATACACAGCCGCTTGCAATAATCAGTTCTAATAATGGTAAACCTTCTCATCAGTTAAGTGAAACATATTCTGCAGAATTAGAATTACCAAATGAGAGGATAGTAACTTCAACACCAGACAAATTTGAACCGAAAATTCGTATTCCTCAATTCATTGCAGGACCTTGGTTGGTCTCTGAACACATTGATGCAATCATGAATATTGGTTGCCAAGCAATCGTAATACATGGTACCGGTTTAGGTCACCTTCCAATAGATGACCCTGAAGGCGATGCTCCCGAAAATACATTGGTTTGGCGAAGTATTACTAGAGCAGTTAATCGCGAAGTTCCTGTAGTAATTGTCAATCAATGTATTAGTGGACCTGTTGACATGAATGTATATTCAAAAGGACGTAAGCAAATGCAAATGGGGATTTTGGGTCATGGAATAATCGCACCACCTGAAACGGTTGTCGCAAAGATACACTGGGCTCTTTCTAATGGTAAAAATATCAATTCAATTATCGCTGCGGATCTATGCGGAGAGGGGCGCGCAACCCTAATGGAATGAGCGCACCAATCAAGAACTGGCAACGGGTGGGGTAATTATGGCAGAGAAGCAGAGCGAGGCTGTTGTCAATTTGCGTAGTATGCGTGAAAAGTCTCGCTTAGGAGGCGGTCTAAAGGCTCAAGAAGCAATTCGTGTCTCTGGTAGAGGCACTGCTAGAGATAGAATTAGTATGCTTCTAGATGAAGACTCATTCATCGAAATAGATGCTTTTGTCACTCACCGCACTACCGATCATGGGATGTTTATGCATCATACTCTTGGAGATGGAGTTGTTGCTGGACATGGGACCATTAATGGCAGAAGAGTCTATTGCTTTTCTCAAGATTTTAGCGTCCATGGGGGTAGTATGGGTGAAATGCATGCTAAGAAAATCGCTAAAATTGTAGAAATGGCAGACAAAGCAAAAACTCCGATAATTGGCATGTGGGATGGAGGAGGTCAAAGAGCTCAAGATGGAGTCAATGGTCTAGCTGGTACTGGAGAATTATTAGATCGCTTTGTTCAATGTAGTGGACGAATTCCAATGATTAGTTTAGTATTGGGCCCAGTTGTTGGCGTATCCGCTCTCGCTGCAAGTTTAGCAGATTTTACGATTTTAGGAGAGGAGCACGGACAATTATTCCTCTCATCACCGATTGAAACTCCTGAAGTTATTTGTGGAGAAGTTGATGCTGCAGGATTAGGTGGAGCAACTCTACACGCTTCTCGTTCTGGTATCGCTTGTCAAATTGCAAGTGATGAAGAGGATGCTTGTTTGTTAGCAACTGAGATTCTATCTTATCTTCCCGACAATTGTATGTCCGATGCGCCATTTGAAGAAACTGCAGACCCAATAACAAGACTAAACACTAGTTTGGAAACACTCGTTCCCGATAACCCAAACAAGCCATATGATATGGTAAAAGTAATTGAAGAGGTTGTAGATGATGGAATATTTGTTGAATTATTTGAAGCATATGCAGATAATATCATCATTGGCTTTGCTCGATTAAATGGTATGCCTATTGGAATCGTTGGAAATCAACCTAAAGTCTTAGCAGGATGTTTAGATATTGATGCTTCAATTAAAGCTGCTCGCTTCATTAGAACTTGTGATGCTTTCAACATTCCATTGGTTACTTTTGAAGATGTACCAGGATTCCTTCCAGGTGTAGTTCAGGAATGGGGCGGAATTATTAGGCACGGTGCAAAGTTATTATTTGCTTATGCTGAAGCAACCGTGCCAAAACTTACTCTAATAATAAGAAAGGCATACGGAGGAGCATATTTAGCAATGTCATGTAAGCATTTACAGAGCGATTATAACGTTGCTTGGCCAACTGCTGAATTGGCTGTGATGGGAGCTGAAGGTGCAGTAAATGTCATCCATCGTAGAGAAATAAACGCAGTAGATGACGAGCATAAGGAGGAAGTTCGTCTTCGCCTAATAGCTGAGTACAAGAACAAATTTGGTGACCCATATGTTGCTGCTCGTAATGGATGGCTCGATGATGTCATTGAACCTGAAGAATCAAGAATGCGTTTGTGCCGTGCATTGAATATTATCAAATCTAAGCGCGAATGGTCCCCTCCTAAGAAACACGGAAATATTCCATTGTAAGACTTACATTTTCTTCGCTCTTGCTAGAAGTCCTGTTGAGTTTGATTCTGAGCCCCCTTCTGCATCACTATCTACTTCCTCAGTGCTAGTTTTTTGTTCAATATCTGGTAATTGCTGGCGAAGTAATTGGGCATTAGAATCGGAATTCTTAGTAACAAAAATCACAATAACAATACCTAGCAATAACCCTGCTATTACGATTATCATTTTGCTAGAAATTGAATCACTTTGAATATTTTCTATTTCGTCTGTTGGTGGCTTGAGATTCATGTCCAAAATATATTCAACCCCTACGGTTTGATTTAATTCTAAGTCAGTAACCCGAATAGTGATAGTAATATTTCCATCATGTTGTTCTGGTAATACAAGCATTGTAACACATATGGAGATGTGGTGAGTTTCATCATTAGTGCATGAAGAAGTAACATTTTGGAGAATGTTTTCAAGATAGAAACTCACATCTGCTTGCTGTTCTTCATCCAAATCAATTAGATCCCATTGAACAGTAGCAGCCGTTTTGTCAATCAAATTGACATTACCAATTGTAATTGATGGCAAATCAGGTTGAGGTGCAATTGTAACATTCAAAGTTGCTGAATAAGTAGTAGTTCCATCAGTAACATTTAGGTTTTGAGAATTACAAGTTCCGTATTTATCTGGTTTTACATTGACCATTAAATCATTACCAGCAATAACAAAATTACATTTAGAAGATTCAACACCTTCAATGGACCATGTCAATGAATCACCATCAATATCATATGCAAAATCGCGCAGGTCTAGAATAATTGATTCGTCTTCAGTAGCGTTGATGTTCCAAGCAGAATTATTGCTCACCAATATGTCATCAACCGCTACAACATTGATTGGAATGTCAAGGTTTAGTGCGGTATTGAATCCATCTCCAACCAGCATATGTATCACCACTGCACCATGTTGATTTGCAAGAGGTGAAATCGTGACAACACCATCAGCAATATCTACTGAAACAGGACCTAGTTCTGAGGATGTATTCATATTGATTAGACCTGCGATTTCCTCTCCTTCAGGGTCAAATACATATTCCGATAGATTCAACATTATTGGTTCTGAATCCTCATCCATTACCTGTAATGGGACATTTTTTATCAAACTAGCTGGATCATCTACCGGCATCACTCGAAGTGTAATTTCTGTAGTTGTTTCATCAATAGTTTGACCACCTGCTTTCAATTCAAGCATTAGATTATTCAAGCCAGTCCATTCTTCATCCACACTATGGAACACAGTAAACCCTAGGCTATCCGAATCAATTTGGAAATCGAAATGTTGGGAATTTTGACCGACTAATGATGCATTTTCGAGGAACACACTCTGTCCATCAGGGTCATATGCAATTAGACCGTTTTCAACATGAGTACTACCTCTTTGAGGAATATCAATAATTGCAGGTGGAGTCAATACCACCAATGGTGAATCTGTCCTAACAATATCCAGATATCTATGAGAAGGTGCCCCTTCAACATATACGCTAATTGTCAAGCGATTCTGTCCTGGTTGAACATCAGCCATTGGGAATAGACAAATTGCCACACCACCACTGTCAATTTGTCCGAGGGTTGTATTTTCTGCGGAATCAATGGCACAATTCACAGTTACATTCCATTCACTCGGTAACTGAGAATAATTCAATCCGTTACGTAATGTCCAATCCATCTTCAAATTGACTGTATCTTCTGGACCCATTGATTCATTATTATTCGGCACTGACCAAACCGAACCCACTCTAAGCCAATCAGCGGAAGATAAATCCTCAACCACATAAGAATCGGGGTCGGCGACAATACTTGATGAGACTGGCCTATTGAAAGCATCACGGAAACGACTGTGATCTCCCCTCAATACTGCATCCAAATAGGCAACAATATGAGTTGCACTCAAATCCAATTGTGCCTCTTTACTCATTGTAGCATCACCATCATCATTTTCAAAAATTGAAGTGGTATCTTGGAATTGGTAGTGATTTGCGCCTAATAGGTGCATCATTTGCCAAGAAAAATCCTTGATTAATTGAAGTCTGCTAATAGCATCAGTTGCAGGTGCAACTTCGTCAGTTGTTCCTGTAATGAATAATCCAGTATTCGGTACAGGAGCCTGCCAATCTGTTGTTGAGAACGGACTAAATTGTTGATTCCAAGAAGAAAAATCAGCACCAACTGCAAATATTCCACTCGGACCATGTGTCGCATTTCCATCATCACTTGCTAGCCAATAGGGGTATAGTGATGTCGCGGTCATTGCACCAACGCCATGCCCTGAAAGAGCCCAATGATTTACATCGATATTACCGAATCCGCCCAATATTAATGTATGTGAATTATTTGTATCATCCATTAATTCCAACGCAGTTTGAGCAATTTCAAGTCCTTCTGTAAGGTCATTAGAATCGCTCATTTCTTGACTTACAAGAACAATATAGCCACGCTTTACTATCTCGCTTGTTAAATCCATATAGCCATCTTTAGCCTCTCCATCAGAACCAAAAAATAGCACCCATGGAAATGGACCATTGCCTGCCATTTCATCATCACTACCACCAGACATTGCAGGATATATCATTTCAAAGCCTTGTGAATTAGGTCCGAAACCAATGCTGATATCACTCCATCCAATTGGGAAATCAATGCCTTCATGTATTGGCTCAAAATTATCGTCCTCTTGCAATAATGAAGCGCTAACGAGGGGAAATAATGCCGAAAACATCAGCATTGATAACATAAATATTGATGATTTTCCAAATTCTCTCATCCTTGCCACTATGTGGCAACTGTAAGCCATTGTTCTTTGATGCTTCGTTATTTTGTGTATTCTTCCATCATAGCTTCAGCATGCGCTAACTTTGTCAGTAACAATCCAATTGATGGCAACATTTCGCCTAATTGTGGTGCCCAGAAATTTGACCAGCACTCTAAATGTTGAGATGCAAGTAACCAGCGACCATCAAAAGGCCCTTTTGACAACTTCTCAATTCTTTCTTCTGCAGTACCCTGCATAGATGAATATGGCGCCTCAAATACAATTTTTGCCTTTTCATGAGATGATGATGCATCTTGAATTTTATCCATTTCACCACCATCAAAGTTAATGAAAACATCTATTTTCCCAGTGTAGTCTTTACTGTCAATCCATTCACCTTTAGGAAGTGGCCGGCGCCCCTCTATTGCAATTACCTTCCCACCTGAGTTTATCCATTCATAGGCAGTACTACGGGCAGCACCACCTCCGCCAAGTATTGCCAATACTGCTCCATCAACAACATCTATGCCATGATGATCCGCGACTGAAACAACTCCTAATCCATCAAATGTGCCGCAAAACCAACCTTGCCCATCCCATCTAAGACAATTTACTGATTGAAGTTCCATAGAATTGTCAATCGAACTAACTGCATTACTGACTAAAGTATGTTTTAATGGCGATGTGAGATTTATCCAAACCTCTTCATTCAGTGCTGAACTAGGTAGTTTTGAATTACTTAATAATTCCATTTTTTCAGATATCTCTTGCATTTGTAATTCTAAACTTTTATTGGTTTTTGATTCCACTGATGAAGAACAATCAAGAACTTTTCTTGAAGCTTCAATTGCCTTTTCTAATAACGCAGTTGTCCTATATTTTCCGAATGGCGCCCCAGTCCATTTCCAAGGTAGTGAATTTGGCATTGAACCTGCATAGCCCCATGCAAGTGCATCCGCAATCGTTGTTGTTTCTACTAGATCCAACTTTAATGATTTATAATTTGATGACAATTTTGATTTTATTGAAACAATGTGGTCGTGTACAATTGCCATTAGCAATGGAGACAATGAATGTTCAACAGGAGAACCTGCTATCGCATAACGTACCCCTGCCACGAATATACACAGTGAGGGTAGTTATTGAATACTTGTTGCTCACAATATTAAAAAAAACGGGAGAGGATTCAATAATGAGTAAACACAGGGGCTAATATGCAAGATATCAAGTTCAAGGCGGAGAAATCTACCATCAGTATGTTAACTGGTGCGCTTGGATTATACATGACAGCTGCGATGTGGTTTGAATTTAATGAGGCTTTGGGGGTTCTTCTCGGACCGAGTTTAGGAGTAATAATCGGTACTATTGTTTTTTTAATATATCAATCCAACAAAAATATTAAAGAATTTTCATTCAATGGAAATTACGATACTTCTGAACGTACATCGGGTGTTCAACAGGCTGATGGCAGGGTGTATCAAACCGACGGCTATATGGAACCGGGAAGAAATGCTGTAGGATATATTGTCATAATATATGTCATCATCATTATTCTCAGTGAATTAACTTGGTCGAATTTAATTATTTGAGGTTAATAAAATGTCAGGCCTACTTGATGTTTTCATGATGAAGGAAAGAGTGAATGATGGTTCTAATCCCATCTTGATCGTCTTAGAAAAGGCTTCAATGATGTTAACACTCTTTATTATTGGAACTATTGGTTATGGATTGAATCTTCCCGGTTGGGGAATCGGAGTACTAGTTGGCGCTAGTTTGGGCCCTGTGGTGTATATTCATTACTACATATTATACATTAGACCTCTGAAAAAGAGGGGCAACATTGATGGCAAATAACTAATCTCAAAGATTGAGGCGGAAATATGAGTGGACTCTTTTCTTCAATTTTAGGATTTTTAGGCTTGGAAGCCATTACTGGCGTAGACTTATTATTTGCAGGTTCTGCAATTGTGGGAACTATATTGTTCATTATTTATTTCCTACTAGTACTAGTTGGCGGTGTGGCAGATGGAGCAATGGATGTCATGGGATTCGACATAGACTTAGATGTCGGTGCTGAAGGAATATTCCATATGCTTACAATACAAGGATTACTGAGTTTCATGATGATGTTTGGTATTTTTGGATTAGGTGTTTCTCAATCAAATGACAATGTGTTATATGCTATTGGCGCTGGTACAATTGCTGGAATAGGTTCTATGTGGGTTATTGGCAAAGTATTCCAAATGATGAAGAGTTTGGAGACTGATGGTACTGTCAAGTATCATGAAGCACTTGGGGCAAAAGGGAAAGTGTATCAAACAATTTTCCCAGGTGATTCAGGCCAAGTACAAGTTGAATTTACTGGAGCACTTAGAACCGTTTCTGCAGTTAGTCATGATGAAGAAGAAAAAATAGAAACTGGAAAATTTATTCAAGTGGTTGACCACATTGGTGAAACATTGATTGTAAAATCAATTTCAGTAAATAGTTCTGGCGATTCGGAAGAATAAGTCTTGTGCAGTCGGGTCAAGACTCATAAAGGAGGGCTCTCATGGCTATGCGAGCACTATGGCATCAGGGGCAATATTTCTATTAGGAATCGGATTATTTGTAGCAGTTGTGATGGGTACAATCTATATCGCAACATCAAGATATAAGTTAGCACCATCGGACAAGATTTTAGTTGTATATGGTAATGTAAAGACTGGTGGTGCTGCCGCCTGTTACCACGGTGGTGGGCGCGTTGTTTGGCCTTTAATCCAACATTATGCATACTTAGATCTAAAACCTATGACTATTCTAATCAATCTTGAACACGCACTTTCTTCACAAAATATCCGTGTCACTGTACCTTCAACATTTACTATTGGTGTTTCAACTGAACCATCCATTATGTCAAATGCTGCAGAGCGTTTACTTGGATTAAACCAACCACAAATTGAAGATATGGCTAAGGAAATTATTTTTGGTCAACTCCGTCTTACAGTTGCATCTCTTTCAATTGAAGCAATCAATTCAGACAGAGAGGCTTTCTTGCGAGATGTTTCATTAAATGTAGACACTGAACTTCACAAGATTGGACTTTACCTAATCAACGTAAACATCATCGATATTACTGATGAATCTGATTATATCAAATCCATCGGTGTTGCTGCTGCTACAGAAGCAATTGCTAAGGCGGATATCGCTCGTTCAAGCGCTGAGAGAGATGGACGTATTGGTGTATCTAATGCAGAGAAATCAATGAGAACTGAAGTTGCTAATAACGATGCAGAAGCCGAGAAGGGTGAGAAGACTGCTGAAGCAATGAAGCGTATTTACATCAATCAACAAGAAGCACTTGCTGTTGAAGGTGAAAACGTTTCAGCTGCATCTATTGCACATCACAATGCTGATCTTGCTGAAAAAGAAGCGGAAGCACTTCAGCGTGCAGAAGTTGCAAAGCGTATGGCACAAGTAAATATTCAGAAGGCTCAATATGAGATGGAAGGAGAAAGACTCCGTGCTGAAGAAATTGCTCGTGAAGAAATTGCTAAGGAGCAAATCGAAATCGCTGCGTCAGCAGAGGCTAGCAGAGAGCGTCTAATCGCACAAGGTCAAGCTGATGCTACACTTGCACGATATAATGCAGAGGCTGCTGGACAACAAGCGGTATTAGAAGCAAAGGCTGCTGGATATGCACAACTAGTGAAAAGCGCTGGTGGCGATGCAAAAGCAGCTGCGACCTTGCTGATGGTTGAGAAGATTGAAACATTAGTTGCAAAGCAAACTGAGGCAATCGCTAACTTGAAGATTGACAAGATTACTGTTTGGGATTCAGGTAATGGTGGAGAATCTGGAGGTTCAACCGCTAACTTCGTTTCCTCCCTAATCAAGTCTTTACCACCAGTACATGATGTTGCAGCAATGGCTGGCGTTGACCTTCCAGATTATCTTGGAAATGTCAAAGATGAGTGATTTGAGACTTTTCAAAGACTCTGTAAAAGGCTATTTCAGCCCTTAAATGAAGCGAGAGATTGAAAGGTGGTTGTGCGCGCAACCTACCATATGACTAGTGACTTGGAAATTGCAAGAGCCGCGACTTTGGAGCCAATTGAAGCAATCGCTTGGAAATTAGGCATATCATCCCATGAATTAACTCCTGTTGGAAATGGAATGGCAAAGATAACCTGGGATGCTATCTGTGAAAGGTTTAATCGTCCTCAAGGAAGTCTTGTATTAGTTACATCAGTCAATCCAACACCATTCGGTGAAGGGAAAACTGTAACCACGATTGGATTGACACAGGCGTTATGTGCAATTGGCTCTAAAGCCACTTGTGTAGTTCGCGAACCATCTATGGGTCCAGTATTCGGAATCAAAGGTGGGGCTGCTGGTGGTGGACATTCTCAAGTATTACCAATGGAAGATATCAATCTCCATTTCACTGGTGATATGCATGCGATTACATCAACTCATAACTTATTGAGTGCATTGATTGATAATCATTTGAAATTTGGTAATGATTGTAAGATTGATACTGAGCGAATAAGTTGGCCTAGAGTCATTGATATGAACGATAGGTCGCTACGTCAAATTGTAGTTGGCCTAGGTACTGCAGCAAATGGAAATGTACGGCAAGACCGTTTTGATATTACTGCAGCAAGTGAAGTAATGGCAATTTTAGTATTAGCAAGCGACTATGCAGATCTTCGTAGAAGATTGGGTGAGATTGTAATTGGTCCTTCGTTTGAAGGAAATCCTGTCAAGGCTGAAGACATCGGTGCTGCTGGTGCAATGGCACTGTTATTGAGGAATGCATTTTTACCGAATCTTGTGCAAACATTAGAAGGAAATCCTGCATTTATTCATGGCGGTCCTTTCGCAAATATTGCCCATGGTAATTCCAGTATTATCGCTGATAGAATCGCTCTAGGTGCGGCGGATATTGTAGTCACTGAAGCCGGTTTTGGCTCTGACATGGGTGCTGAAAAATTCATGCATATCAAAGCGGCTAATTCTGGAAAACCTCCAGATTGTGTTGTGATGAATGTTACTGTTCGTTCGATGAAATTACATGGTGGTGCATTTGGAGATAAAGGCGGATATCGCCCTACACCTGAAGAATTAGCTGCTGAGAATGTTGAAGCAGTATTGACTGGTGCAACTGGTAATCTAGATAGACATATCAAAAATATGGCTGGTTTTGGAATGCCAGTTGTTGTTTCAATCAACCGCTTTTCAACAGATACTGATGCAGAACTTGCTGCATTGGGTGATGCTGCTAGAGCAAGTGGGGCAACCGCTGTTACAATCTGTGAAGTACATGCAAACGGTGGAGCAGGTGGTGAAGAACTTGCAAGAGCTGTTGTCACTGCAGTTCAAGATCATGTTGCTGCAGGAAGACCATTCACTCCTCTATTCATGCCTGATGCAACCATTAGAGAAAAGATTGATTCAATCGCAACAAGAATCTACAAAGCAGAAAGAGTACGAATTGAGGCTTCTGCTGCTAGACAATTGGCACAGATTGAAAAATGGGGATATGGAAAACTTCCAGTCTGTATGGCAAAAACACAGTACTCTTTCTCACATGACCCAAACCTTCTAGGCTCACCTTCAGGATTTACTGTACCGATTAAGGAATTCCGTTTGAATGCTGGAGCTGGATTTGTCGTTGCGATTTGTGGAAATATGATGACGATGCCCGGATTACCAAAGCGCCCCGCTGCCCTCGACATGGACATGGATGAGAATGGCAACTTAATTGGCGTATTTGGGTGAAATAATGAAGATTCTCAAGCGGCAACAAATGTTGTGGAGAATTCGAGTAGAATCTCAAGATGACTTATGGTCTATTTCTAGATTAGCGCGTAAAGGCATGTCTATGGCAACGCTTGGTGAGAGAAGAGACCAAACTACTGCAGGAGAAACTGGTGGGCGTGCAAAGTCTGCAGAAAGGAAAAAAATGTGGATAAAATTGAGAATTGAGACGACAGAGTATCAAACATTTTCAGATACATTGAGAATTCATGGTATTATTGAGGAGGCTCAATTTGATTTGGGATTACACCACACTCATATTATTGAAGTAAATGATGAGATTGAAATCACATCTCTCACTCCATTTGATGCGACTGATATTGATTTGCTAATCGAGAGTGAAAAGGCAAGTAAAGCAGTACAAGTTGCGCTACTTGTCGTTGAAAATGATGAAATGATTCTGTATTTTATTACTGGAAGAGGATTGCGAGAAAGTGCAATGTGGACAATGCGTGGAGGTGGAAAGCGCGGGGATTTGAGGACAACTTCCAATGTAGCTTCATCTTTTAGAAAAAGCGTTGTTTCCGCTCTTTCTTCTCAATTGAATGATGAGATTCCGTTGATATTATGCGGTCCTGGTCATGCAAAGGATGTATTGCTTCCTGAACTAAGAGATAACGGACATAGTAGATTTATCAAATTAGTTGCTACTTCAATGGGAGGCCGCTCTGCCGCTAATGAAGTGATAAGAGAGGGGTTGGCCGAAGATTTACTCGGCCAGCATGCAATTTCAAAAGAAATAATGTTGTTAGAAGAAGCATGGACAAGGCTATCCACAACCGGAACAGTAGCCTACGGTAAGGAACAGTTGGATAGAGCATTGAGTGAAGGAGCGATAGAAACTTTACTCATAACTGCGGATTTACTGAGAAATGAAGAGGATACTATTGCTGGAAAATCATGGCCAGTATGGTGCAAGGGTCTTTCAGATATTTCTGCAACACTGGTTCAATGTTCCACCGATCATGATTCAGGCCAGCAATTACTGGGAATGGGTGGAGTTGTTGCTCTACTTCGTTACAAAATGTGAAAACAGAGGTTGATTTGATGGAAGAACAAAACTCTTTCAAATTTGCATGGTTTAGTCAATTCAAGGATATTCCTCGCGATGAACTTCGCGAATCACTACGCGGATACCGTTGGATTTTGCTCAATGCTGACGATTTACCGAACGCAACTGCTGTATGGATGTTTGCTGAACTTGATGGTTTTTTCATCGGCCTTGACCATAGAGGGAGTAGATATTCATCAGGCGTTCACAACAGAGCAATCCACTTATTATTGGTCGATGAAGAACAGGAAATTAAAGGGATTTCAAAGGTTATTTATGCAGCAACTGATTCAATTGAAAAATACCTCTGGTGAAATACTAATCATCAATAGTGGGCTCGAGGGGATTCGAACCCCCGATCAACGCCGTGTAAAGGCGCTGTCATAACCAGCTAGACCACGAACCCGTGCTCCGACCCTATGGCAAGGGGTTTTTCAATTAACCGCATAGCCACTAACCTCAATACCATTCAGCGCTAGCCCCGTATATATGGATGAGGATGTCCAAGCAACTGCCGCAAGGTTGGTTCGCCGACTTAAAGAGGGAAATCACACTATCACAGTGGCTGAATCTTGCACTGGAGGTTTGCTTGCAAGTGCATTTACTGACATTGCTGGAGCAAGTCAATGGTTTCGCCAATCATGGGTCACATATTCTAATGATGCAAAGATGAAGGAACTTGGAGTGACTGAAGAAGCGCTGAAAAAGAGAGGCGCTGTTTCTGCAGAAGTTGCAATCCAAATGGCTCAAGGCGCCCGGAGAAAGGCGAATGCGAGTATTGCACTATCTATCACAGGAATTGCTGGACCAAATAATGATGGAAGTAAGAAAAAAATCGGCACAGTATATGTTGGAATAGCATCAGAAAATTGGGCCAATTCTGATATTACTGAAATCGGTGGCAATCGTGCAGAAAATAAAATCGCCTTCGTTCATTTCGCATTGTTAACAGCAATCAAATATTGGGATAGGGCAATGGCTGATGCTGAAGTCGCAAGAAAGGAAGAAGAGGCAAGAATTGCTGCGGAAAATAATGCCAAACTGATATTCGAAGAAGAAAGAGCAAAGCGTGAGGCAGAAGCAAAAGAAAGTGATCCTTGGCAAGAAGATCCACAGGATGGAAATAATAATTCATCACGTCCTAAGGAAAGTATCAGCAGTGAAGTCAATTGGGATAAGGAATAAATTTACACTCCTAGTAAGGAAATTGTAGTATCTTTGTCGCACTGCTTATGTGCATCCGCTGTCACCTTCGTCATTATGGGTGGCGATGCAGTAGATATCTGGCAGCATTTGGCCAGTCGCAAAATAATGTTATTTCAGTCAATGAAACAGGCTGTTCAAGAACTTGAAGACCCACATGCTGTATTTTCATATGCTAAAGAAATAGGTTTTGAATCAGGATTATTGACTCAAGAAATTTTGGACAAAATGGTTGCAGCCCACAATTCTGCACAGAGTGAACAAGTTACAACACAAGAAGATAAGCCCCCCTCTATCCAGACTACTAAAGCAGAAACTACTACGAACACTTCTGCAGATGAATTAGGAAGAACAATTGCACCAATTGCTCAACATGAGCCTTTTGATGTCCGTTTCCGTAACAATTTACCGGATTGGAGTGTTGATGACTTTAGTGAAAATGCAAGTGATGCTCCAAGTGAAATTAAAGTTCATTATGACATCACTGGGAACTCGGTTACTGAAGGGAAGATGTCTGATATTAATTCATGTTTCTCTGACCGATTAGAAAAAATTAGAAAAATGATTATTGCAAATTCTAATCTTCCAAAACCTCCTCAAGAAATTGCAAGACTAAATTCAGAATATTCTCGTTATCAAGGATATGAAAATACAGTGGTTGCAATTGGTTTGGTAAATGAGCCACGCTATACAAAAAATGGCCACTTAATGTGGGGTATTGAAGATGAAACTGGTGAAATGACATGTCTTCTAACCAAACGTCAGGGTGATGATAGAGATAGGGCTCAGGAAATGATACTAGAATCTGGATTAATGCCGGATGATGTGTTGGGTGTTTCTGGGTCATTTAGCCAAACCGGAGATGTTTTTTATGTCTCAGATTTGTTCTTCCCACTAAAACAAAAACACCAGAAATCCAGTTCAGAACATGGGGTTAGTGTTGCATTCCTCTCCGACATTCATGTTGGTTCAAAGACATTCTTAGAAGTCCAATGGCACAAGATGGTTAGATGGTTCAACACCGATCCACTTGCAAAGACAATCAAATATCTCATACTATCAGGTGACTGTGTAGATGGTGTCGGAATTTATCCTGGACAAGATAAGGAATTAGCAATACCAGATTTATATGGTCAATATACAGAATTCGCTAGACTCCTTGAATTATTACCAGAGTGGGTCGAATGCGTAATGTTACCAGGAAACCACGATGCAGTTCGTC
>Ga0206679_10000794_pt1 | contig 26575 bp, 26 predicted proteins | sample M110012015metaG_FD_155464 | JGI IMG/M metagenome (GOLD analysis project Ga0206679, IMG submission 155464) | Ammonia-oxidizing marine archaeal communities from Monterey Bay, California, United States - M1 100m 12015 | ecosystem: Environmental > Aquatic > Marine > Intertidal zone | place: USA... | reverse complement strand
TTTCAAGGAGGCGCGTTTTATACCAGAAAGCCCTTCCTGAATCAAACGAAAACAGCGTAATCATAACAATTTTGCGACTTATCAAAGATTCTGCACAGGATTACATTTTCCCTTGCTCCGCTAGGGAAGTTATCTCACCCCGACCGATAATAAAGTGATCTAGTAAAGGAATATCAATTAATCCAAGAGCGGACCTTAGCTTATGGGTTATCGCTATATCTGAAGAGCTCGGTTCGGCTACCCCCGAAGGATGATTATGGGCCACAATCACGGCGGCGGCGTTTTTACCTAATGCCAACTTAACAACCTCCCTAGGATGCACAGAAGTTTCATTTATACTGCCTTGGAATAACTCGTGATAACTAAGCAGTTGGTGCTTCGAATCAAGCAGTAGCACGCTGAAAACTTCTCTTTGATAATCCCGCATCTGAACAGAGAGATAATCTTCCACCTGTTTTGGAGAAGTGAACACTGAGCCGTTGTTTAATTGTTCTTTAAGATAACGCTGGGTTAATTCCAGAGTAGCCTGCAGTTGACAATACTTTGCAGGGCCTAAGCCCTTAGCAGAACTAAAGCTGTTTTGATCTGCTTTGAGAAGTGGTCCGATGCCGCCAAAACGATCCAAAAGCTGGTTAGCTAAGTCTATTGCGCTCAGACCAGGCAACCCGGTTCGTAGAAAGATAGCTAATAATTCGGCATCAGTTAGTGCTCTAGCACCATTCAATAAAAGCTTTTCTCGGGGCCTTTGATCCTTAGGCCAGTGACATATAGCCATAGTAAGTCCTTATTTATCACTATAGAATTACTGTCTATAATGTTATGTTATCTTACCTTGCTTAACTTAGGCTGTCTGGACCGAAAATGTGTAGTCTATCAAATAAACGGATAATTCTTGGCGTCACTGGAGGCATTGCAGCATATAAAAGTGCTGAAGTTGTAAGGCGCCTCCAAGATCGTGGAGCAGAAGTGCGTGTCGTTATGACTCCTGGCGCAGAGGAGTTTTTGCGCCCTCTAACCATGCAAGCACTTTCGGGCCATCCTGTGCATACTGGATTGCTGGATGAGAAAGCGGAAGCGGGGATGGGACATATTGAGTTGGCGCGGTGGGCAGATCTACTTCTGATTGCCCCGGCCAGTGCAGACTTCATTGCGAATATGGTTCATGGCAGAGCAGACAGTCTTTTAGCCGCAATCTATTTAGCAACCCCCGCTAGGGTTGCAATTGCTCCAGCAATGAACCAAGCCATGTGGAGCCACTCTGCAAGCGTTGAAAATATCAACAATTTAACTCACCGTGGGGTTACTATTATTGGTCCTGAGAGTGGCTCTCAGGCCTGCGGTGATATAGGTCCTGGTCGAATGGAACAACCAGATTCTATTATCGAACAAGCTTCAAGCTTGTTTAATAGCGGAGTCTTACAAGGAAAAAAGGTGGTCATCACCGCTGGTCCCACCAGAGAAGCTCTAGATCCAGTCCGATATATCAGCAACCATAGTTCAGGGAAAATGGGGTATGCCCTTGCTACTGCCGCCATTGATGCGGGCGCAGATGTCATCCTCATATCAGGACCAGTAGCTTTATCTATTCCGGAAAGATGCCGGGGAATATTAGTAATGTCTGCCAAAGAAATGCAGCAAGCCGCTTTAGAGTTTACCGAAGGCGCTGATATATTCATCGCTACTGCAGCTGTGGCAGATTATAGGGCTACATCTATCGCCTCAGAAAAAATCAAGTCTGGTGATGACAAAATGACCATTAGTCTTGAAAAGAATCCTGACATTGTCAGCTCAGTAGCAAGCACTTTTAAGAATCTCTTTGTGGTCGGGTTCGCTGCAGAGAGTAACGATGTGGAGACCTATGCGAAAGGTAAGTTAGAGCAAAAGCATCTGGACGCTATTGTAGCCAACGATATATCTCGTACAGACATTGGTTTTAATAGCGATGATAATGAGGTCAGTTGGATTGATACTGATTCAACAATTGCTTTTGGTAAACGAAGTAAAGCCCAACTTGCAAGAGACCTTGTTGCTCAAATAGCTATCAAAATTAATCCCCCAAGCCTTGACCAACAATAATGAATTTGTCGCAACCCAACGCAATCCCTTCTCCGGAGCCTCTTTCTAAAAAAGATGATTTTGTGATTGTAGACACGGTTTTTAGAGACTACGACATCCGTGGACTGGCTTACTCAGAGCTAGACGAAGAATTTGCTCTGCGATTAGGCAGGGCGCTCGGACAACTAGTCCTCAAGCGAGACCAACGTTCTATCTATATTGCTCGGGACGGAAGACTAAGCTCAGCTGAACTCACTGAAGCGTTATCAAACGGCTTAAGACTCTCAGGGTGCGAGGTAATCAATTTAGGGGAAAGTACTACACCCATCTTAAACTTTGCCATTCACCATAGAGCCAACGTAACCTGCGGCGTAATGGTTACCGCAAGCCATAATCCGGGGCCCTATAATGGATTCAAAATAGTGCTTGAGAAAGAGGTGATTTCAGGGCAACGGCTACAAGAACTCAAAGCTATGATGAGTGCCAACCACTTTCCGTCGCAGATTAAAGCCAAGCTAACTAATCTAGAGATCACGCCCCAATACTTGGAGCACATTATCTCTGACGTCACAGTTAATTATCCCTTTAAACTAGTTATTGATGGTGGCAACGCTGTTGCAGGGCAAATTGCTGTGTCTCTTTTTGAGCGCTTGGGCTGTGTGGTTGAACCTCTCTTTTGCGAGGTTGATGGGAATTTCCCCAATCATGACCCCAATCCTTCGGATGAAAAGAATCTTAAAGCCTTAATTACAAAGGTAAAGGCAACTCAAGCAGATTTAGGTCTGGCATTTGACGGTGATGGTGATCGACTCGTTGTAGTTACTGACAATGGCAAAATTGTATGGCCAGACCAGCTAATGATGATCTTTGTTAAGGGCATACTAAGGAGTCATCCAGGGTCTCCTATTGTTTTTGATGTTAAGAGTAGCAAGCGGCTCACTGAGCTAGTTGAAGAATGTGGTGGTGTTCCAGTCATAAGTAAAACTGGTCATGCTCATATAAGAAAATCAGTGCAGGAGGAAAATGCACTGATTGGCGGTGAATTTAGCGGACATATTTTTTTTAACGATCGGTGGAACGGTTTCGATGACGGACTGTATGCAGCAGTGCGGTTATTAGAAATTCTCTGCGAGCAGGAAATGCCTACAGCCAGTCTCAATCAGCTGATTAGTGAATTTAGGACTAGCAGCTATACTCCTGAAATTTTAGTCCCAGTGCCTGAAACAGCAAAATTTGAACTCATGGATACCTTGATCAATAAGTGTCCGTTTGCTGATGCTACTATTAACAAAGTGGATGGTATGCGTGTAGAGTATGAACAAGGTTGGGGGCTGGTTAGATCATCAAACACAACTCCCAATTTGACCTTGCGGTTTGAAGCTGAAGATGAAATCCAACTAGAAGAAATCAAACGGCGTTTTCGTAAAGAACTAAAACCCTTTATTAATCACATAGAAGACTATATTTAATTATGTCACTCAGTCGCAAAGAAGCTGCAACAACCGCTCAAGTAATTTCTCGAGCACTCCCCTACATCCAGAGATTCGCTGGTAAAACAGTGGTCGTCAAATACGGCGGTAATGCTATGGTCGATGAGCGGCTCAAAGCAAGTTTTGCTCGGGATATTGTCTTAATGAAAGCTGTAGGCATTAATCCTGTGGTAGTTCATGGTGGAGGGCCGCAGATAGGCGAGTTGTTAGATCGACTCTCCATCAAGACCAAGTTTATTGACGGTATGCGCGTAACTGACACCAAAACTATGGACGTTGTAGAAATGGTGCTTGGCGCGACGATCAACAAGGAGATTGTTAATTTAATTGGTAACGCTGGGGGACGAGCGTTTGGAGTAACCGGCAAAGACGGCCAGTTAATAAAGGCAAAAAAGCTAGTTGTTTCACACCAGACTCCCGAAATGTCGGTGCCAGAAATTATCGATATTGGCCATGTGGGAGAGGTCGAGTCAATTAATAAGTCGGTCATTGATATGTTAGTGAAAAGCGGCTTCATCCCTGTTATTGCGCCTATTGGAGTAGGGAGTGATGGTGCTTCCTATAATATTAATGCCGATCTGGTAGCCGGAAAGGTTGCTGAGATCTTGAACGCAGAGAAACTTATGCTCCTAACCAATGTTGGCGGCATACAAGATAGTAAAGGTGAAGTTCTCACTGGGCTAAATATAGACCGAGTTGACCAACTAATCGCTGATGGCACCATTTATGGAGGAATGCTACCCAAAATTCGCTGTGCTTTAGAGGCAGTTAAGGCTGGAGTTTCATTTGCTCACATTATTGATGGGCGGGTTGATCACGCGGTAATGTTAGAGATCTTCACCGACGAAGGTGTCGGGACACTAATTACCAATCAAGAAAAAGAAGGAGCACTCTAATGGCTGCTAAAAAAGGAGCACGGGCTCAAGAAATTTTGCAGACACTGGCTCGCATGCTGGAAACGTCGAGAGGGCGAATCACCACAGCAGCTCTTGCCGCTGAATTAGGAATTTCTGAGGCAGCTTTGTATCGCCACTTCCCCAGTAAAACGCGTATGTATGAAAGTCTTATTGATTTCATCGAAGAAACCATTTTTGGTCGAGTAAGGAGCATTGTTAGTGATGAACCTGACGCAGTTAATCAATGCTATCGGATACTTAGTTTAGTAATTGCCTTTTGCCAAAAAAACCCTGGCATTACTCGTATATTAAATGGTGATGCCTTAGCTATCGAGAATGAACGCTTGCACAATCGAGTGGCCCAATTTTTTGATCGTCTCGAGTCTCAGATTAAACAGGCACTTCGAGAAGCTGAAGTCCGCGACGGTTTAAAGCTAAATGTCCCTGTATCTGTTGCGGCTAATCTAATGCTAGTGACTGTCGAAGGTAAGATAAGTCAGTTCGTTCGGAGCGACTTTAAAACATCGCCGAATCAACATTGGGCCGAACAGTGGGCATTAATTACCTCGGGTATTTTTGATTAAGCGCACGAGACTTGATCCCTTAACTGATACCGTAGGCTGTCCTATACTCTTTTATCGCATTAACCAGATCATTAGAATCTGGCTGTTGCTCAAGATAAATTAAGATATCATCAATATCGATAATGCTGACAACAGGCAGTGAAAAATCTCTCTCCACTTCTTGAATTGCTGATTCGCTGCCATTGCCACGCTCCTTGCGATCCAAACCAATCACTACCCCTGTAGCTGTGGCTCCAGACTGTTCAACCACTGTCATTACTTCTCGTATCGCAGTACCTGCAGTAATAACATCGTCAATAATAAGGACTTTACCATTTAACGGTGCTCCCACAAGTGTGCCTCCCTCACCATGTCCCTTTTCTTCCTTTCGATTAAAACAATAAGGGACATCAATATTGTGGTTGTCCGCAAGAGCGATTGCAGTACTCGCTGCTAATGTAATTCCTTTGTACGCTGGTCCAAAAAGTACATCAAACTCTATACCAGAATCGACTATCGCCGAGGCATAACAACGGCCCAACTCAGCCAGGGCTCTGCCCTTATAAAACTCTCCTGCATTAAAAAAGTGCGGGGACACTCGCCCAGATTTAAGCGTGAATTTGCCAAATTTCAGTGCTCCGGCATCCAACGCATTATCAATAAATTGTGTTTTATAGTTTTGTTTCATGGTCATCACTCTAATTGGATTACTGCGCCAGAGCCATCTGCTGCACTCTTACTAAGTCCGCTACACCTTGCTTCGCTAATTCTAACATTGTGGTTAACTCTTCAGCACTAAAAGGGGCAGCTTCGGCAGTCCCCTGCACTTCGATAAATCCGCCATCGCTATTCATTACCACGTTCATATCAGTCTCAGCGTTTGAATCTTCAGCATAATCTAAATCAAGCACCGGCATACCTTTGTAAACACCAACAGAAACTGAGGCTATCATACCAATGAGGGGGTCGCCTTTGATCGCTTTACTGCGTTGCAAGTGCCGAATTGCGTCAACGAGTGCCACACAGGCGCCCGTAATAGACGCGGTTCTTGTTCCTCCATCAGCCTGAATAACATCACAATCAATATTAATCGTATGTTCTCCCAGCTGTTTGAGGTCCACCGCTGCGCGCAATGACCTCCCAATTAGCCTCTGGATCTCTTGAGTCCGGCCACTTTGCTTGCCTCGAGCAGCTTCTCTTCCCATACGACTATTAGTTGATCGAGGCAACATACCGTATTCTGCAGTCACCCAACCCTCCCCTTTGCCACGGAGAAATCTAGGGACACCGTTCTCAACGCTCGCAGTACATATCACTTTGGTATTTCCAAACTCTACCAAAACTGAGCCCTCTGCATGGCAGGTATAGTCTCGAGTAATCTTAACTTGGCGTAATTGTTCGGGTCGACGGCCACTGGGTCTAGACATAAATTGGATTCCTAAAGTGAAGTTAGCAAATATTTTCAGGCGGAAGTGTAGCAAATCTAACACCCCCGTGGCCGCCTTTGTTACCATGTAACCACTAAATTTTTATCAACTGGAGATGATATGCCTCGAAGCATGACGGCATTTGCCCGCACTACAGCAGATTTCTCATGGGGATCAGTAACCTGTGAGCTTCGCTCTGTTAATCACCGCTTTTTAGAACCTAGCTTTAGACTTCCGGAAACATTACGTGAAATTGAGATGACTTTGCGTGAGTTGGCCCGCAAAAAACTTAGCAGAGGGAAAATAGATTGCTCGATACAGCTAGCATTTAACAACACTGATGCCTCCGTAAATGCTGATCTAGACTTGGCCAAACGCTATATCGATATTGCCCAGCAGATTGCCTCTGGAATAGATCAGCCTGCACAAATTTCGCCTTTGGATATCATGCGTTGGCCTGGCATTTTAAAAGATCAAGATGTTGCGTCAGATAGTCTGCATAAGGCCGCTATTGAAACCTTTAGCGGGGCTATTGATGATCTGCTTGAAGGTCGTCAACGAGAGGGAGATAAGTTAGCCGATATGATTGAGCAGCGACTCATTGGAATCGAAGCTCAGACATCAATTGTTAGAAACCACTTGCCTGAGATTCTCGCCCTCCAGCGCAAGCGCCTAGAAGAAAAAATGGCCGATATGGCCGCACAATTGGATCCAGATCGGCTTGAACAAGAGATGGTAATTATTGCTAACCGGTCAGATGTTGATGAAGAGCTTGACCGGCTAGAAGCGCACCTAGATGAAATTCGCAGAGTACTCAAGAGCAAAGAGTCTATCGGTCGAAGGTTGGATTTTTTAATGCAAGAACTTAATCGTGAAGCCAATACCCTAGGCTCAAAATCCATTGCTGGAATCACCACTCAAGCATCAGTGGAACTAAAAGTGTTAATTGAGCAAATGCGAGAGCAGATCCAGAATATTGAATAATGGTTGGCAAGCGAAACCTCTAATCAGCAGACACTTTTTCAAGATAGCCATGGTCGGCCATACAGTCTGAATAACTGATTTGATTTGCATCGCTGGCGATAATATCTTCAGCAGGCGGTATGTAAGTAGCTATAGATGAGCATAGTTGACTAACGTAGGCTGCCTCTTCCCCAGGATCAAGATCTTTGATCACGCAAGATGTTAGCACTATAAATGCTGCGGTAACCAAAATGATCTTGTTTGTCATAGTCTCTCCTGGCGTTCAAAGGATCACTCAGAGTAATCCGTTACATTAAATTAGAAAAGTCTTTGACAACGTAATCACCATCTGCCTCTGCGACAATTTTACCTGCTGTGTCTCGTACCACGATGTGGATTGTAAAATCATAGCGTCCGGTTGATTCCAAGGCTTTTCCCATAGCGGCCGCATCATCTGCTGTAAACTCTGTTTCGGCAGTAATATCCGTCATTGCAGGGCGCAAAAACTTGATGTTTAAGCCTGCTATTACTGGCTGGTATTTAGGATTACTAAGGTTATCTGCAGCGATTAAACCGCCGAGGTATTCTGCAGTCATCCACATAGGACCCGCATGCACGATATTGACGTGATTTTTAGTGTTGTCATTAAGCGGTATTCGAGACCTGTATACCCCGTCTTCAATGCTTTCTACCTGCAAATCTAGAAAAGTGTAAATAGGGCAAGTCTCACGAGCAATTTGTTGGTAATGCTGTTTTAAATCCATACTATCCTCAATTCAATAAATTGCTAGAACAACCGCAATAAAATGCCAGTAATGCATGTCTGAGCATAACTCTACAGTGATAAACATGCAAAGTAGCCGATGTAATCGGTGTTCAATAACAATTTTTAGTACACTGGTAGCAAGAGATGCACTAACATCTACTAAGCAGGATCATTAAGATGACGATGAAGCATCTCGACTTTACTATGGGACAAATTAAACGCTATGAAGAAAGGTACGCTTTTTATTATCTCCGCTCCCTCAGGCGCTGGCAAAACCAGCCTGGTTTCAGAAATTCTCGAGCGAGTTACCAACATTAAAGCGTCTATATCTCATACCACCAGAAAATGTCGCCCCGGAGAAATGGATGGAATCAACTACCATTTTGTTGACGAGCCTACTTTTGCCGGCATGGTCAAGAAAAAAGCGTTCCTAGAATACGCTGAAGTTTTTGGTAATCACTATGGTACCTCTCAAGAGTGGGTTCAACTCACACTCGAGAAGGGAGTCGATGTTATATTAGAAATCGACTGGCAAGGTGCTGAACAAGTGCGGCAGCACTTTTCTAAAAGCATTAGTATTTTTATTCTCCCTCCCTCAATGCAGGCCCTTGAAGATCGACTTAATGATCGCGGGCAAGATAACGCTGACGTTATCCAGCATAGGATTGCGGCAGCAAAAGAAGAGATGAGTCACTACGCTGATGCAGACTATTTGGTGGTCAATGATGACTTTGAGTTAGCCAGGTATCAGCTTGAAGCTATAATCATCGCCCAAAGGTGTCATCTCGACATTATGAGTGCGGAGCCGATTTTGTCAGATCTTTTATCTTAAGCTCTTGTTGGGAATGCTGAAACACCACGAATAGGCTCTTAATTTAACCACAACAATCAAGAAGACAATTATTGTCGTAACCCTCTGATTTAGGTAAACTGATGGGTCTGCGCAACGAAAAGTTGCGGTTAATCGATAAATTACTTTTAAATTACCAAGGTCGGCGCAAAAATGGCTCGGATTACAGTAGAAGATTGTTTAGATCACGTTGATAATCGCTTTGAATTAGTGATGGTTGGCTCAAAACGTGCACGTCAGATAGCAGTAGAAGGGCGTCCAGCACTCATTGATGAAGAAAATGATAAACCGACGGTTATCGCCCTGCGTGAAATTGAGCAAGGTATGGTCACGGCAGATATCCTTACTGAAGTCCCTCAAGACTATGAGATTTTAGACGCCGAAGAAGTAGCAGACAGCGCAGAAGCGACCGACGTTCCTCAAGAGCCTGCTGAATAAGGCTGATTTAATATTGAGGAGGGTGGACTAAGGTGCTTCAAGGGCTGACGGATAAACTCTCTTCATATCTTGATCCAAAAGAAGTGGATCGGGTGAAACGCGCTTATCACTTCTCTGAAAAATGCCACCATGGGCAGATGCGCCAGAGTGGCGACCCCTACATTACTCACCCACTAGCAGTTGCTAATATCCTTGCGGACCTCCATATGGATCACGAGAGCCTCATGGCAGCCCTGCTGCATGATGTTATCGAAGATACCGGCGTAAGCAAAGGGCAAATAAGCCGTCGTTTTGGTCGCACTGTGGCTGATCTAGTTGATGGCGTCAGCAAGCTGGGCGAAATTGAGTCCGCATCAAGAGCTGAGCAACAAGCGGAAAGTTTTCAAAAAATGACCCTGGCGATGTCTCGCGATATCCGTGTTATGTTGGTTAAGCTGGCTGATCGGCTCCATAATATGCGCACCTTAGGTGTGCTTTCTCCAGAAAAACGTCGTCGCATCGCTCGCGAAACAATCGACATTTATGCCCCCATCGCTCAGCGACTGGGCATCAACGATATTCGTTTAGAATTTGAGGACTTGGGTTTTGCCGCGATGTATCCGTTGCGCCACCGCCGCTTGCGTGAGGCACTAAAAGCTTCACGCAAAAATCGGAAAGAAGTAGTTACTGAAATACATCAGTCAATAGAAATGCGCTTGGAAAGTGAAGCAATCAACGTTCTAGTTAAGGGACGCGAGAAGCATCTTTGGAGTATCTATTTAAAGATGCGAGAAAAGAAAAAATCCTTTCGCGATATTATGGATGTTTTTGCTTTTCGCTTGGTAGTAGATAATGTTGATGATTGCTATCGAGCACTCGGGATCGTTCACAATATTTATAAGCCAGTTCCAGGGGAATTTAAGGACTATATCGCCATTCCCAAAGCTAACGGTTATCAATCTCTGCATACGGTTTTGGTGGGTATGCATGGCGTTATCATTGAGGTTCAAATTCGTACGAGAGAGATGGAGGCAATGGCTAATTTTGGAATTGCAGCGCACTGGGAATATAAATCAGGGCGCAACAATGTTGAGGTTAGCCAACGCAAAGCTGCAAGGTGGGTGCAAGGGCTTCTTGAAATGCAACAGCAAGCAGGTGATTCTCTAGAATTTCTTGAGCACGTAAAAGCTGACCTTTTCCCTGATGAAGTTTATGTGTTTACACCGAAAGGAAAAATAGTTGAACTTCCAACCGGTGCTACACCCATCGATTTTGCTTACTCAGTACATACTGGTTTGGGTGATAGCTGCATCGCATGTCATGTAGATGGCGAACTAAAGCCGCTATCAGAGCCATTACAAAGTGGTCAAAAAATCGAGATCATTAGCTCAGCCGGAGCTCAGCCTAATCCAAATTGGTTAAACTTTGTCGTCACGGCAAAGGCCCGCAGCGCTATTCGCCATTTCCTGAAAAACCAACAACACGATGAATCTGTTGATCTGGGTAAACGCTTGCTCGACCAGGCACTGGGAAACTTAGGTTCCAGTTATGCCCAATTAAAAAAATCTGAAATTAAACGTCTACTTAAAGAAACAGGTGCACCTACTTTTGAGTATGTTTTACAACAGATCGGCTTGGGCAATCGAGTACCATTCGCAGTTGCCAACATTATGGTACTGCCAAGTAAGCGTAAAGTTTCAGATGATAAGAAAAACTCAAACCTGCCAGTGGTGATTGACACTTCAGAGGGACTAATTGTCCAATATGGTCGGTGTTGCCATCCAATACCCGGAGATCCAATACTAGGCCACATGTCACCTGGGAAAGGAATTGTTATTCACTTAGAGTCTTGTCGCAATCTAAAGGAAATTCGTTTAAATCCCGAAAAGTGTATGCCGTTGGTTTGGTCATCTGTTGTGAAAGGTGAATTTGCGGTTGAATTAAAAGTAGAGTTCACGCCAGAACGAGGGTTTATTGCAGCCCTAGCGGCGAGAATGACCGAAGAAGATGCCACCATAGAACATATTAGTGTCACTGAAAAAGATGCTTTTACTAGTATTGTCGATGTCATTCTAACAGTAAGAGATCGTATTCATCTTGCAGATATTATGCGTAGGGCTCGCAGCTTAAAACCCGTGCGCAGAATCTATCGAGTAAAAAATAAATAGTACCAGCAATATAAGGAAAAAGTTGTGCCAAATAGAGCATTTATACATACCGATAGCGCGCCTACCGCCATCGGCACATATTCTCAAGCCGTCAAGGTCAATAATACAGTCTATCTTTCAGGCCAGATTCCTCTCGATCCGCAAACTATGGAACTGGTCAGTGATGATATCTCTGATCAAATCTCTCAAGTTTTTCGTAATTTATCCGCTGTTTGTAAGGCGTCAGGTGGAGATTTAAGTAATATAGTGAAACTGAATATCTTTCTCACTGATCTTAACCACTTCCCTATCGTCAATGAAACCATGGGCCAATACTTTTATGAGCCCTATCCGGCAAGAGCTGCCATTGGTGTTCGAGCATTGCCCAAAGGTTCCCAAGTGGAGATGGATGGTATTTTAGTTATTTAGAAAACTAGCTCTCGCTAACTTTTTGAAAGATCCGTTTCGGCTACCAGAGGATCAGGCTGATCATTAAAGAGAGAATTTACTCTAGCCTATTGGGGAATATTTAGAATATAGTCATGTCTAATAATGATTTCTGTGATCTGGTTTGCAGAATGGTGCGATCATTGAATCTAAATTACGTTTTCGTCAAGCTTCATTTCAACTCCACTCTCAGCCTCATTTCCAATGCTTCTAAGCCTATTAAGCTCGGTGTTATATCAAATCTGGTATGTGGTAGATAAATATTATTCATTATTATTATGTGCGTGCTCACTCTAAGCTAACGCCATACTTAGAGGTACGTAATGTTATATCTTTTACTCTTTATAATGGTTTCGCTGAATGGTGTAGCAGTAACAGACATGGACCTTGCTAGACGCAAGCGACAGGCAAACCATAATATTATCAATGAGCTACTAAACACCGATCAATAAACTATTTAATGAGAAATCTTATCCGATAGGTTTTTTAGTATTGACGTGTATCCTTCTCTATAGGAGGGGTATTGGAGCTGATAGCCAGTTTGAAGTAACCTTTTATTGGTGTAGCGCCGAGTTCCGGTACGGGATGAGCTTATCTCTTCAGTCAAGACAACGTTTAACTTCCCAGCTAACCACTTGCGCACGTCATGTTGTGCCGCGGGCTCACAATCAGTTCCTAAGTAGAGCTTTTCCAGTTTTTGTCCATATAAGTATCGATTGACTAAATGAGCCAGAAAACCGGCACAGTCGTCACTATGAATACGATTACTCCACTGTTTGGGTTGGGCCGGCCTACCTATACCATTCTTAACGCTGCTCAATAAAGCGAGACGCCCAGGACCATAAATCCCTGAGAAGCGCACGATCGTCAGATCACCGGATATTGCTGTCATGATATCTTCTGCTTTTTTCAGCGCACGTGCAGAAAAACTCACAGGGTTAGCAGTCGAGTTTTCATCAACCCATGAATTAGTACCTTCACCATAGACGCTTGTACTTGATACCCATATGACTAACTTAGGCTGATATTCCGCGTTATTAATTGAACTGACAAGTGCAGCTGCGGTATCCACATAGGCTTTTTGATAGGCCTGCTCAGTGCGCGCCTCTGGGGTCAATGTAGCAATCACTATATCGAACTCCCGAGAGAAAATACCCGCTAATTCCTTACCATTGGTAAGGTCTCCCTTTAGGGGAGTTATGGAACTCGGCAGAAATTGAGGATTGCGCTTTAACCCAAAGCATTTATGCTCTTTAGCCAGTCTCGCTGCGACTCTTTGTCCTATATCTCCACATCCGGCTAATAATATTTTCAATTAAAATACTCTCTGCGATTAAAATTAGCTATTATAGGTATTCTACCATTAAGAGATAGCCATGACGTTAACTGAACTTCGCTATATTGTAACACTCGCACAATGTAACCATTTCGGGCAGGCCGCTGATCGCTGTAATGTGACCCAGCCAACTCTGAGTATAGCGGTTAAGAAACTTGAAGGTGAGCTTGGTGTCAATATTTTTGAACGGTCAAAAAACAACGTTCAGCTAACGCCGATTGGACAGCAAATAGTTGACCAGTCGCGACGTGTTCTAGAAGAGGCCTCTGCAATTAAAGACATCGCCAAGTCCGGCATGAATCAACTCAATACCCCGCTTCATGTTGGGGCGATCTTCACTATTGGGCCTTATTTGTTTCCCCATTTTATCCCGCCATTACAAAAATCCACACCCAATATGCCTCTAGTTATTGAGGAGAGTTATACCAGCACCTTGCGCAAGCGTCTGAAAAGTGGAGAAATTGATGTGATTCTAATCTCTTTGCCATTTAGCGAACCAGATATTCTAGTTCAGCCGCTTTATGATGAATCCTTTGTCTTGTTGATCCCAAAACATCATCCTCTAACTACAAAAAAAGAGATCGAACAGGCAGATCTAGACAATGAAAATGTCCTTATGATGGGAGAAGGGCATTGCTTTAGGGACCAAGTCATCGAGGCTCTCCCCAACATCAATCGCAATGATAGCCCCCAAGCATCCATTAGAACCATGGCCGAGGGGAGCTCGATAGAAACTCTATGTCATATGGTGGCCTCTGGGTTAGGCATAACAGTATTGCCGGAATCTGCGGCTATTGGGGCAAGGGAAAGAAATGATGTCTTAGAGATAAAACCTTTTGCTGGCCTTTCGCCATCTCGTACGACAGCACTGGCCTGGCGTGCTAGTTTCCCACGACATAAAGCCGTTGACGCATTACGTAACGCCATTCTTTCCAGCACGCTGAACGGAACAACCAAAAGCTAATGGCTACTTTAGGGCTGGATAGAGTCGGTGTCGAAAACTTACGGGGAGTCGGTCCACAGCTAGCTGTTAAATTAAAAAAGTTAGGTCTTTATAGTCTTCAAGATCTACTTTTTCATTTGCCATTGCGCTACATCGATAGAACACAGATAACTCCAATAGGAGGTGTACAACCACAGTCTGAGGTGGTTATTGAAGGTGAAATACGTGCTAGCGACGTAGTCTTTGGCCGCAGGCGCAGCTTAGTTTGTCGTCTACAAGATAATAGCGGGACGACTACATTAAGATTTTTTCACTTTAGTCGAGCACAACAAGAACGATTGAAAGCAGGCACCCTGATCAGATGTTTTGGCGAAGCTCGGCGAGGAAAATCTGGCATCGAGTTCTATCATCCTGAGTATCAGCACCTTGATAAAGATCGTCCAAAATCACTAGATGACACCCTCACTCCTATATATCCCGCCACTGAGGGGGTAACTCAAACTCGTATTAGGGACCTTTGCTCTCAAGCTCTAAACAAACTAGGTAATCAGTCTATTGACGAACTGCTACCCCCTCTTCCGAAAAGTGGCCTATCCCATCAATTGTCTTTCTCCTTAGTCGCTGCCCTCAAACTTCTACACAACCCACCCCCTGGTACCGCCCTAAACTTGCTGGCTTGTGGGGAACATCCCGCCCAACAGCGTCTAGCAGCAGAAGAGTTGGTAGCTCATAATTTAAGCTTGTTGCGCCTAAGGCAAAAAATTCAACAACAAAAGGCCCCCGTTCTTAGTGAAGATATGACAGCTAAAAATGCTCTATTGAAACAACTAGGCTTTACCCTTACCTCAGCTCAAAATAAAGTTGCATCAGAAATAAGTGCAGACATCACATCCTCTGTGCCTATGCTCCGCCTTGTACAGGGTGATGTGGGCTCTGGAAAAACGGTTGTCGCTGCTATTGCTGCCGTGCAGGCTATCGCTAATGGATCCCAAGTGGCGTTGATGGCACCTACCGAAATACTTGCTGAACAACATAGAATAAACTTTGAGAAATGGTTTAAGCCTTTGGGTATTAGAATCGCGTGGTTAACTGGAAAGATAAAAGGTAAGGCGAGAGAGGCTCAGTTGTCTGCTATTGACGATGGCAGTGCCAAGATGATCATTGGAACCCATGCCTTATTCCAAGAAACCGTTGTGTTTAATAATCTCGGGCTGAGTATTATTGATGAACAACATCGCTTTGGTGTACATCAAAGGCTTGCTCTTCGGCAAAAGGGCTTTGATCCAAATTCGACATTAAGCGGGCATGGCTCAGCACCTCACCAACTCATTATGACCGCAACCCCAATACCTCGGACCCTGGCCATGAGCGCCTATGCTGACCTTGATTGCTCTGTGATTGATGAGTTACCCCCAGGCCGAAAACCTGTCGATACGTTGGTGCTGAGTAATATCAGGCGCAATGATATTATCGAAAGGGTCCGAGCTTCATGTATAGCTGGAAGACAAGCATACTGGGTTTGTACTCTTATCGAAGAATCAGATGTATTAGAGGCTCAAGCTGCTGAAGTCACTGCTAACGAACTGAAATTATTGCTTCCCGAGCTTTCCATTGGTTTAATTCATGGTCGTTTAAAACCAAAAAACAAACTTGAGATTATGGAGGCTTTCAAAAGTGGCGAGATTAATCTTTTGGTGGCCACAACCGTTATTGAGGTCGGTGTAGATGTTCCCAATGCAAGCTTGATGATTATCGAAAATTCTGAACGCTTGGGCCTATCTCAACTACATCAGTTGCGTGGACGGATAGGCCGAGGATCACAAGCCAGTCACTGTGTTTTACTCTATAGCCCGCCAATATCTGGAAATGGCAATGCCCGCCTCAAAATAATGCGAGAAACTACCGATGGTTTTAAAATTGCCGAAAAAGATCTTGAGCTGCGGGGTCCAGGAGAAGTTCTGGGTACCCGCCAAACTGGTGACATGAAGCTACATATCGCTGATCTTCAGAGAGACAGCCATATGCTTCCTGATATTAAAATGATTGCAGAGCAACTTCTAACTAATCATCCAGACATTGTTGACCGCTTGATTCGTCGCTGGTTAGCCCACACGGAAAAATATGCTCAAGCATAAAATTTCGAGTCTTCGAAAAATTAAATGGTAACTTGTTTCTTTTTTTCTCTAAACTGGTATATTGCCAAAAAAATTGGAGGCACAAAATGGATCTTAGCAACTCAATTTCAAACCTGTTTGGGAAGTCCCCGATAAAGCCATTGCAAGAACACATGACTATGGTTGTAAAGTGCGCTTCCCATCTAGAGCCGTTTTTTGAGGCCGTTATTGCTAATGAATGGTCTAAAGCGAGCAAAATCTTCGACAAAATCTCTAATGACGAAAATCAAGCCGACGATCTCAAGAAACAATTCCGTTTAAATATGCCAAAAAGTTTGTTTATGCCAGTCTCGCGGGGAGACTTGCTCGGCATTTTGGCTCAACAAGACGCTATTGCCAATATCGCAAAAGATGTTAGTGGCATCGTGTTGGGCCGCGAAATGGATATCCCATCTACGCTACAAACGGACTTCATCGCCTTTGTGAAAAGCACCATTGAGACATGCGAGAAGGCTCGTAAAGCGATCGAAGAGCTCGATGAGCTCCTTGAAACCGGCTTTACTGGTCAAGAAGTGAAGTTTGTTAAAAAGCTTATCCGTGAATTAGACTCCCAAGAACAAAAGGTCGACAAAAAGGAGCGCAAGTTGCGTCATCGTTTATTCAATATAGAAGCAGATATGCCTCCGGTTCACGTTATGTTTCTGTACAACGTTATTGATAATATTGGCGCTATAGCAGATACGGCTGAGCAGGTAGGTAATCAGCTCGAGCTTCTACTAGCAAAATGATTATATAAGAGACTGATTGCCATGGAATTATTCACCGAATACGGAACAATATTAATTATCCTTGCGGGTGCCTTTGGTTTCTTTATGGCCTGGGGTGTTGGCGCGAATGATGTTGCCAATGCCATGGGTACTTCCGTTGGCTCTAAGGCGCTAACCATTAAGCAGGCTATTTTAATTGCCATGGTTTTTGAATTTGCAGGTGCCTATTTAGCGGGAGGAGAAGTCACTTCAACCATCCGTAAAGGTATTGTTGACTCTGACGTTTTTATCGATTCTCCAGACCTGCTCGTGTTTGGCATGCTTTCTGCTCTGCTCGCTGCTGGCACCTGGCTTATGGTAGCTAGCTTTATGGGCTGGCCAGTATCAACCACGCATTCTATTGTTGGAGCAATTGTTGGCTTCGCAGCCGTGGGAGTGTCTACTGATGCGGTTAATTGGAATAAGGTTAGCACGATCGTTGCTAGTTGGGTTGTATCACCCGTAATTGCTGGAACCATATCGTTTGCTATTTTTCGTAGTGTTCAAAATCTTATCTTGATTCAGGACAATCCTTTTGAACGTGCTAAAAAATATGCTCCTATGTATATGTTTGCTGTTGGTTTCCTGATGGCAATGGTAACCATCCTTAAGGGACTCAAGCACGTGTTCAAAGACGTTGGTGTCTCACTGACTTTTGGAGAATCAATAGTATGGGCAATTATGTTTGGTATTTTAGTCGCTATCGTTGGCACCTTTTTGCTGTCCCGAGTCAAACGCAATGAAGATCTAGAAATCGGTAATCGGTTCGCTAATGTTGAGCGTGTATTTGCCGTCCTAATGATATTCACTGCCTGTAGTATGGCCTTTGCCCATGGATCTAACGATGTTGCCAACGCTGTGGGCCCTTTGGCCGCAGTGGTCAATGTGGTTAGCTCTGGTGGAGATATAACCGCTAAAAGCTCAATGCCCAGTTGGATTCTGCTTCTAGGCGGCGCAGGAATCGTGGTTGGTTTAGCAACCTATGGCTTTAAAGTCATGGGTACCATTGGTCGAAAAATTACCGAATTAACTCCAAGCCGCGGTTTTGCAGCTGAGTTAGGTGCGGCAGCAACAGTAGTCTTTGCTTCAGGAACAGGCTTGCCAATTTCCACAACTCATACTCTAGTAGGAGCCGTACTGGGAGTCGGCCTAGCTCGTGGTATTGGCGCTCTTAATTTACGGATGATTGGGTCAATCTTTTTGTCTTGGGTAGTCACCTTGCCTGCCGGTGCCGGGTTGGCAATCTTGTTTTTCTTCTTCTTTAAAGGTGTTTTCGGCTAGAAAATAATAAGTAACTTAATATTTGATTAAGCCCCACCGGTTTTCTAAAAGTTGAAGGCTTCCAATCTAATGACTACTAGTTTTAGTTTTTTTTGGCTTTGAAAGAAACACAAAAGGTATGGCCAAAGGCCCAAATAAAACACCCATCCAGACCCAAAATCGAGCGTCGGCGTGACGCTCTTTAGCGATGGTATAACATACATAAGCACTAGCTAAAGTCGCTACAAACAAAACTAAAACTAAGGGCATATCGAAGTTTCCTATAATTTCAGGCGTAAACCGGTGCTCGCGATATTAAACCCCTGAGCGCGGACCTCTTTGGCTTCATAGCTATTTAAGTTTAATAGGGGGTTAGTATGGTTCATATGAATAAACCATACTTTTTCTCTTTGCTCTCTGGGTAGCAATGATAAGCTCGCAATGGTTTCGACTACAAAAGGATGAGGTATTTTTGACATATCACGTCCCGGCAGCTCATTGTTATCATAAAATGTCGCATCTATTAGAGCGTAGTCTACTAACTGTATTCGTTCTAGAATATTTTCTTTCCACTGAGACCATTTATTAATATCTGGAATAAAAAGTGCGGTTTTTTTTGGTCCCTGTATTGAATAGCCTACGGTTTCAGAAAATTCATCTCGGTGGGGTACTAAAAAAGGTGTTACTTTAAGATTGTTTAACAGTTGAGAGTACTCATTACGCAGTGATACCAAGGATATGTTATTAAGAGCAATTAACTGACTCCAAGGTCCATTTTCTCGCAAATACTGCTCCATCTTGGGCATGACATATACGGGCAGCCCATTAGCTCCCATAGCTTCTCTGCCAAGATACATTAGTCCGGTGTAGTGCCCTATGTGAGCATGGGTGATAAAAATACCATTTAAACTAAAATCATCGCTTGGAGCCTCCTGCTCAAGCATAAAAAGTTGCTCTGGAAAATCTGGTGTAGCCTCAAAAATATATTTCTTTTTACTAGATGGGTCGATCAAGCCAATAGATGTGGCGCTTATCTTTCTCTCTGGGTCGTTCCACCCGGGCATACAATGTGGTTTATAACACCCCGCTTGAGGAAAACCAGCATCTTGGGCAACACCTAATATGTAGATATAAGGCGCCCGTTCTTCTGCAAGAATAGAACCTACCCCGGAAATAAGAAAAATTAAGGCTGCTTTTAATAATGTGTTCATTAAATGATCTCTTAGCCTCTGAATAAGCTGTCAATTGGAACATATTGTCTACTTTGAAATGACGGCATTTCCTTTAGGTTCCCAATCAGGAGGCCCAAAAATATAGCCCAGTACTTCATAAAATGACTTCGCACGTTTTATGTCCTTACTCATCGCAAACCAGGTATGAAAGGTAATTGTAATTGGGTTATTTGTACCGATATTTTTAACTAACCCGAAAACAACAGGAGAAGTCTCTTTAACATAAGTTCCAAACATTCGATCCCATACAATTAATAAATTCCCGTAATTGCTGTCCACATATTCAGGATTAGTGCCGTGATGGACTCTGTGAGTGGAAGGTGTGTTGAAGATCCCATCCAACCACCCAAGCTTGTCGATCCACTGAGTATGGCCAAATACACCCCAAAGTCTTGAAAAAAGAGCCACCACCACGGTAATACTGGGGTCAAAACCAAGCAGCGGCATGACTATATAAAATGGTGTCTTAGAAATAGGGCCAAACCAGGCTTGCCTGAATGCAACAAAAAAGTTCATCTCCACGCTGGAGTGATGATTCATATGGATTGCCCATAAAAATCTTACTCTGTGGGCACTGCGGTGATACCAATAAAACACAAAATCGATCATCACTAAAGTCAAAAGCAAAACCGCCCAGATTGGCATTAAGTCATTAATCGTGAAGACTCTGAACTGGTATATAGAAAAATATAAAACGAGCACTGTACCCTGAATTAACAGAGACATTACTACATTCCCTGCTAACAAACCCAAAGTGCCGACTGTGTCATTAAGGTCATAAAAATGACGTTTATGATAGGCCGAATAAAGGGCCTCAAGAGCAATAAGTGTCGCTATAAGCGGCAATCCTACGGCATAAATATTAGAAGTAGTAATTGTTTCCAATGACACACTCTCAGAAAATAAAAATACTCTAGACAGTATAAACCGAGCCGATGGTTAAACCTAACCCCTAGATTTAAAGTTTAAAACTCCATGATTTTTCTCTAGGGACGTTACTGCTATAGCATCACGGCCAGAATTCTTAACTGAACACATTAGATTATTGGCAGACAAAATTAAATTCTCATACTGATTTGTTTTATTCGGGTACATGGTCGATAGACCTATGCTAAGTGTGAGAATAGGTTTAGTGGGTGCATTCTCATTGGGAATCTTAAGATTACGTATATTTTCTACTAATCTTTCCATGACCAACTTTCCACCAATTTGGTCAGTATCGCCCAGCAAAATCGCAAACTCGTCGCCACCATATCGGGCACAGATGTCCTCTGGGCGATTTGCAAGTTGGGAAAAACTAGATGACAAAAACTTAAGGTATTTATCGCCAATACTATGGCCGTAGGTATCATTGATCATTTTAAAATGATCGATATCTATAAGCGCCAGTGATAAGGGTGTCTTCGTTCGCGCGCTTCTTTTCCATTGATTACGCAAAAAGCCCTCAAAACACCTTCTATTAGCAAGGCCTGTCATTTCATCGGTCCGTGCTAACTTTTCAATTTGTTCTTCTGCTACCTTCCGCTCCGTAATGTCTTGGTGCGAAATGACTAGAAATTGTGAGCTCTCTACACTAAATCGAGTGACTCGCATCATAAACCAGCGCTGTTCTGTAGGGCCGTCACACGGATAATCTAAGTAATAAATATCTTGTTCTGCGCGTGAGACTTTCCTAATCCCCGCCGCCGCTTTTATTGCAAACCTATCATTTTCTCTGGCTGCATCATCACAGACCTGCAGGTAATTCATACCTACCCAACCTTGATACAGAACTCCAGTGCTAGTAGCCCCTAAACTATCCCAACTAGAATTGACATAAATAATCTTTCCATTTGGCTCTATGACTACAATGCTTTCCGTGGTGGAATCCAGCACAGATTTGACAAAATTATACGAGTTGATCAAAAGTCGTTACCTTAGAAATTGGCAGCATAAGCAGCAAGTAATAAAAAAGCGTTGCCTTTATCAGACAATTAATGAAATTGCGTTCTAACGATAGACCTTAAGAATCTACTTTGAAGTAAAACTAGCGAAGTCAGTGTTTAAAATGTGATGTTAGTCACGTTTTCACGACAATATTTTTTTCTTTTTCGAAATATATCAAAAAACCTTTTAAATTTTTGGCTAGAGCCACTTGAACTATACAATTTTAGGTTATTTTGGGATCTAACTCCCCCGATAGATAGCGTGCGGTCATAGTTTCCAAGTTTAAAATATCTAGCTTGGAAGCTTTTCCTGCGGTTTCAAATGCTTCGTATCTAGCCACAGCGATGTCTTTCATAGCGGTGACAGTCTCTTTGAGATAAGCGCGAGGGTCAAAAGCTGCAGGGTTCTCCGCTAAGAATCGGCGTACTGCTCCGGTAGATGCTAGCCTTAAATCAGTATCAATGTTTATTTTTCTGACGCCATGCTTAATTCCTTCACAAATTTGGTTTACGGGCACGCCATAGGTTTCAGGAATTTCGCCACCAAACTTATTAATAATTTCTAACCACTCTTGTGGAACGGAAGATGAACCATGCATGACTAAGTGTGTTGATGGAATGCGCTGGTGTATTGATTTAATTCTATCAATAGCGAGAATATCGCCGGTTGGTGGTCGACTAAATTTATAGGCGCCGTGAGATGTGCCACAGGCAATGGCGAGCGTGTCTACCTGAGTCTTTGCAACGAAATCTGCTGCCTCCTCTGGATCTGTGAGCATTTGCTCATGGGAGAGAGTTCCCTCAGCACCAACGCCGTCTTCCTCGCCAGCTTGTCCGGTTTCTAGAGAACCAAGGCAACCAAGCTCTCCCTCCACTGAGACGCCACAAGCATGTGCCATCTCAACAGTCCGTCGGGTAACATCTACGTTGTAGTCATAGCTAGATGGGGTTTTACCATCTTCCTCTAAAGAGCCATCCATCATTACAGAGGTAAATCCAAGTTGGATTGAGCGCTGACAAACAGCTGGGCTGGTACCGTGATCTTGGTGCATACACACAGGGATATGCGGCCACTCTTCAACAGCGGCTTGAATTAAATGTCTCAAGAAAGGCGCGCCAGCGTACTTTCTAGCACCAGCAGAGGCTTGCACAATGACGGGACTGTCAGTTTGGTCCGCTGCCAACATAATAGCGCGCATTTGTTCGAGATTATTGACATTAAACGCCGGTACGCCGTAATTATGTTCTGCAGCATGATCTAGCATTTGTCTGAGTGAAATAAGCGCCATGGGCAATCTCCTTTCTGTCTTTCAATGTAATTCTAGTTTTAGGTTTAAATTCTCTATTTTTAAACTAATTGTTCCGCTCGATTCTGCAATATTGCGACAGCTGGGAGCTGTTTTCCTTCAACATATTCTAAAAATGCGCCGCCGCCAGTAGAGATATATGACACCTGGTCTGCGATATCATATTTATCAACTGCGGCCAAAGTATCTCCGCCGCCTGCAATAGAGAACGCATCACTATCGGCTATAGCTCTGGCTAATATTTGTGTACCCTGACTAAACTGCGGGAACTCAAAAACTCCAACAGGGCCATTCCATATAATTGTGCCCATGGTTGTAATCATTTCAGCCAATTGTTTAGCCGATTCAGGTCCGATATCAAAAATCATATCATCTTCCTCCACATCATCAACTAACTTTACAACAGCTTCCGCAGTCTCAGAAAACTCTTTACCGACGATAACGTCAGAGGGTATTGGGATATTAACTTTCGACATAAGCGCCTGTGCTGCGGGTATTAAATCGGCCTCAAAAAGAGACTTGCCGACGGGCTTTCCTGCTGCAGCAAGAAACGTGTTTGCAATCCCACCGCCGACAATCAACTGATCGACCTTATCTGCCAAGCTTTCCAGCACCATTAACTTAGTAGATACTTTAGAGCCACCAACAATGGCTGCAACTGGGGGTGTTGGATTGGCCAGGGCCTGCTCTAACGCATCTAACTCATTCGCTAAAAGTGGCCCAGCACATACCGATGGTGCATATTTAGCAACTCCATGAGTTGAAGCTTGGGCTCGATGTGCTGTCCCAAAAGCATCCATTACGAAAATATCACAAAGCTCAGCGTAAGCCTGAGCCAAACTATCTGAGTTGCTTTTTTCACCAATGTTAAATCGCACGTTTTCTAACATCACTAGGCGATGATTATTGACGATACTCCCATCTTTCCAGTCTTTTATGAGGTGTACCTTTTGGTCAAGTAATTTCCCTAAATAATTAGCAATAGGAGCCAAGCTAAATTCGGTGCTAAATTCGCCTTCGATAGGTCTTCCCAGATGAGACATGACAATCACCTGCGCCCCATTATCAAGCGCATATCGAACGGTGGGTGCCGCAGCTTTTAGTCGCGCCGCACTAGTGATTTGGCCCTCTTTAAGTGGAACATTAAGATCTTCACGAATCAGTACTCGACGACCCCTCAAATCTAGGTCAGTCATCAGTTTTACTTTCATTTACCCTTTATCCTTTATCCTTTATCCTTTTGGATTTTCAATCTCTATTAGTAAAGTCTTAACCTACTGTTTTAAATAATGTAGACCAATGGTGAAGAGTATCTAACATGCGATTGGCATAACCCCATTCGTTATCAAACCAAATCAAAACTTTAACCAGTTTGTTTTGGCTCACCCTAGTCTGACTAGCATCGACAATTCCACTGCGCGGGTCATGGTTAAAGTCACATGAAGCAAGTGGCTCTTCAGTATACCCAAGGACATCAGTCAAATATCCCACGCTTGCATTAGCTAAAGCCCGATTAACGATATCCACATCAACCTTGTTATTCAGCATAATGGATAAATCAATTGCAGATACATTTGCCGTAGGAACTCTCATTGCTTGCGCCTGAAATCGTCCCTTCATCTCTGGAAGTAAACGGTCTATCCCAAGGGCAAGTTGTGTATCGACAGGAATAATAGACTGCATTGCGCCTCTTGTTTTGCGCAGATCCGTATGGTGATAAGCGTCAATAACTGGTTGATCATTCATTGCTGAGTGGATGGTAGTAATCACGCCGCCATCGACGCCAAAAGAATCGTTAAGGACACTAATCACAGGCACCACACAATTCGTCGAGCAGGATGCACTGGATATAATAGTTTCATGCCCACTTAAAACCTGATGGTTAATCCCATAGACGATAGTTGCATCAACATTCGGCTCAGCAGGTTGAGAAAAAAGAACTCGCGTAGCTCCAGCCCTTCTATGGATTTCGGCCGTTGAACGATCATTAAAAGTTCCACTGCACTCTAAAACTACATCAATACCAAAATTCGCCCAAGGTAACTGGTTGAGATCTTCTTGATGACAAATTTGGATGACATCCTCATTCACCAATAGCTTATCTTGTTGCCAATCAACTGTCCCTGAGAACCTTCCGTGGGTCGAGTCATAACGTGTTAGATGTGCTATGGTTTTGGTTTCTGCAGGCTCATTAATCGCAACGACCTGAACCCACTGCCTGGCATTTGATTCGTATAGAGCCCGCAAGACTGAGCGCCCTATACGACCATAACCATTAATGGCGACTCGTAACACTAGCCAATTGCCTCCAAGACATTCGCAACAACGTTTTCTACCGTAAAGCCAAACTCATTCATTAGCTCGCCGCCTGGAGCAGACTCACCAAAGCTACGCATACCGACTACTCGACCATCAAGGCCTACAAATTTATGCCAATAATCCGCGTGTAATGCCTCTACCGCAACCCTTGCTCTTACTGCTGGGGGCAGCACTGAATCTTGATAATCTCGTTCTTGGGCAGAAAATATTTCAGCACAGGGCATAGAAACTACGCGAGCGCTAATGCCTTTCGCCGCCAATGTATCTGCGGCCTGCATGGCTAATTCAACTTCTGAACCAGTAGCAATAAGAATCGCCTGTGGATCAGCGGAGTCCTTTAACACATAGCCACCACGAGCTATCGCCGCAACCTGTTCGTCGCTTCGTGACATTGGTGCAAGGCCCTGTCGACTAAACACAAGCGCACTCGGCCCATTTTGATTTTCGATAGCGCTTTTCCAGCATACGGCCGATTCGACTGTATCGCATGGACGCCAGGTGTTTAAGTTGGGGGTTGAGCGCAAGGCGCTAAGTTGCTCAACTGGCTGGTGAGTCGGACCATCTTCACCTAAACCAATAGAGTCATGGGTATAAACGAATATGCTCTGCTGCTTCATAATAGCGGCCATTCGCACAGCATTGCGCGCATATTCCATGAACATCAAAAAAGTAGCACCGTAATTAATGAAGCCACCATGAAGAGCAATACCATTCATCATTGCGCTCATACCAAACTCACGAACGCCATAATAAATATAATTACCATCAGCATTGTCCGCGCTGATATCTTTAGATCCAGACCAGATAGTTAAATTAGAACCTGCCAAATCGGCTGAACCACCAAGTAGTTCAGGTAGCAATGGACCATAGGCATTTAAACAATTTTGCGATGCTTTTCGAGAGGCTACTTTTTCCATTTTAGCCTGGCAATCAGCAATGTAAGCATCTGCTTTCTCACCGAAATCAGTCGGGAGTTGGCCACTTGTGCGTCGTTCGAACTCAACGGCAAGATCAGGGAATTCCTTTCGATACGCTTCTAGTTGCTCGTTCCAAGATGATTGGGCGGAAGCTCCTTTCGCGGAAGCATCCCATCCTTCGTAGAGGTCGCTAGGGATCTCAAAAGGCGCATGGGCCCAGCCCAGTTGCTCGCGAGCTAGCAGAATTTCATCTGCCCCCAAAGGTGCACCATGACAATCTTCCTTTCCTTGCTTGTTTGGAGAACCAAATCCAATAATCGTCTTGCAACAGATCAGTGTAGGCTTATTTGGCTCACCTCGGGCAACCTCGATAGCCGCCTTTATCGCAGCACTGT
>Ga0206679_10000791_pt1 | contig 26654 bp, 18 predicted proteins | sample M110012015metaG_FD_155464 | JGI IMG/M metagenome (GOLD analysis project Ga0206679, IMG submission 155464) | Ammonia-oxidizing marine archaeal communities from Monterey Bay, California, United States - M1 100m 12015 | ecosystem: Environmental > Aquatic > Marine > Intertidal zone | place: USA... | reverse complement strand
CATCATAGGCAGCAATCTGAGCCACTCCATTAACAACACTTAGATTCCCTAAGATGGGAGCTGGAACATTTATTTCCGCATGGGATGATAAAAACGCCATTCTTTCTTCTATTGTACTCAATATCCCGGCAAACCCCCAATTGAGCCATATGGCCTCTTGTACATTTGACGTAAAGTATTCCATACTGAACAATCCATTTGAATCATTTGAGGCAAAAGAAGATGCAATATCCTGCAATGAACCAATTTCTTGTGCTATCTCATCTTGATTCATAGACTCCTCCATGATCGTTCTTATGTGGGCGATAAATTGTTTTCTATATACAGGGTTGTTATAAATTAAGTCTGTCAAAGGTCTGTAGTCAGCATTATCCCAACCTCCCCAAAAAGGGTCGAAATGATATAGATCATTAGGGCTAGAAAAACTCCAGCCTAATATAGCACCCACAAAAGAATTGTCTAAGTCCCAAGGTATCATTTGAAATCTACCTTCTAAATCTTGGTATAGATAGTAATTGTGAACGTAATAACCATTGTAGGTGTCTAGGTTATTCGTAACTGTATTTACAGCCATGGCCCACATAACTCTATCCATATTTATTACATCCTCAATAACTTCAGGATTAAATTCTATCGTAGAAATAAGATTCATCAACTCCTCCCACCCATGCTCAGATTTTATTGTGTAGCTGTCATAATAGCTTGTGGAATCTGATCCCAAATGAGCTAAAGATGGTGTCCCCCCTTCTGTCCCATTTCCATTTTCATCACAAAACACGCCTGCCCCATCACACTTAAAAAGCACTCCTTCATTTTCGCCAAAATGCTTCTGTAAAAATTGCTTGTTGATCGATTCAGTATTTACATAAAGGCCCGTGTAATTGCCTTGAGAATGTAAAGCTATTAAATTAATTTCCGGTGTCGGCAAGTATTTTCTATAGATACGACTAGCGATATATTCCTTACAATACGTGGGATCTAGCCAAGCATTTGCCAACTTGATTTTATTATAATCCATAAGTTTTTGCCCAGATATCCAGTGATTCATATCTAGATTATATGGCACCTTCACATTATTTTGTTGGTATGGCAGGCAGAATGTTGAGTTGCCTTTATATCTAACACCTACGCTATCAAGTGTAGCCCCATTGAAGGTTACAGAAGCAGGGATTCTCATTGAAGGATTATTAAAAAATGATTCAGTCAAGATGTTGTGGTAGTCATCATTCTCGAAGTTAATGTGTAGCTCTCTTACTACAGTGGGCTCAAAAAGGCCACCATCTTCATCGTACAAGGTTTGGGGGTCAAACAACGTCAACACCTGAGCTGAAAACGAAACTGTCAATAAAAAAGCTAAAGAAGTAACGAAATATCTCATTGACTAGGTTTTAAGACTTGTTAGATCATACTATTATAATCTTGATTAACATCATTCTCAAAGATTCTACTCGCAAATATCTCCAAACGTTGATAAGATGTCAAGGACATCGCTAACCGTTATTGAATTATCTCCGTTAACATCGTATGAGCAATTCGATGTGCATCCGAATTCTGAGAGTATCGCTAATACATCAGCTACGGTAATACTTCCATCTCCATTTAAGTCTGTGGGACAGCCTAGATCTACATAGCAATAGCTAGGACCATATACCGCATTTCCTAAGAAGAAAGAACATGCTGGTTCATCTTCGAAGCTTACATCTAAATTAAGCCAAACCCCATTTGACGGTATGTCAATAACATAAGTCGAACCTGACTCTTGAAGTACAATCGAATTTCCATTTACTGAAACCCCACCTGATTCAGGCGCTCCTGTGTAATCAACTGTAAAGCTGACTGAGTAATCTCCTGTGGCTGGATTGCAATCTGTGTATGAAACGACTTCAACATTTAAAATTTCACAAGGGACATCCGCACCTGTCCAAAATTCATAACCATGAGATCCATCTCCTACATATTCAAAAGGAGGGAGGGCATTAACGAAAGTCCCAGCTTCCCAAAAACCTAGTGACGAGCTAACAGATTCGTTTAAGTTTCCCGAACCTCCCCATTGTATGTAGTCCATTAATACGTTGGTGGGTCCGTACAATTGTAAATCGCCAAATGTTTCGTCAGCGTTCCAATCTATCCAAGCTAACTGAAGTTCTTCACCTGCTTCTAAATATAGATTTGGGCTTCCAGAAAGCTCATCAAAGGAGTTATAAACTCCGTTAGAAGACACTCCCCAATTACTTATATCCCCTCCACAACCCGAGGTGTTCTTTACCTTAATGACATTCGAGTTGGGATTTACGTGTTGCAAACGAATCAAAGCACAGCACGGATCCCTTTGAGTGTAGCAATTTAGGCAGTTTGCAGAGCAAGTTTCTTCCGTATTGACAAATATCTCTACGTCCACAGTTTCACTATTTGCGGGTGTATTAGATAAAGAGATTATCTGCGGACTGTTATTGATTGCGTGAAAGGTCCCGTTAACGTTAAAAAAACCTGAACTTGGAGGGTTTTCGTAGGAAAGAACCAGCTGTTGCGTGTATGTGTTAGTCAATGGATTACATGCAAGTTGTTCTCCAGGTGAGATGTCTAGTATTGCGCATACAGGAGGCTCAATGTCGCATGTAGTGAAAATCGTATTAACGAGGCCTTGGAAAGACGCTTGACCAGACTCAACTAAAGTGTGGTCAGGGCATACGGTATAGATAGTTGGGAAATATGAGTTTCCGTAAGCATTAAATATATTCTGTACGTTATCGAAAATCGGGAATGGAGTTCCCGTAACCCAATCACCAAATGTATTTGATCCTGTACCATATAGATCTGCGGAATTAGTTGAGCCGTCAGACTCTAAAGAAAAAACGTAGACATCTCCTGTCCCGTTTGGACCGTAGGTATTCCAAATATTATCTAAGATGCCTGTTTCTCCGTAGCTCCAGCAGGGACCACACCAAGTAGCGAAGAAATCTAGTATTACAACGTTGCCAGCATCAAGTAGTTCGTATAGATTATACTGGACTCCGTTAATGTCAGTTGCAGTGAAATCAGGTGCTATACTTCCGTTAGGTAATTGTGCTGAGCTATCCATCGATAGGATTGATAGGATTGCTAATGAAAGTGTGCGGAAATAATTTTTCATAATGTTCTAATTCGGATATTCATATACAAGCAATAAAATATCTCATAGTCTATTAATTTAGACTTGTAAGATAAGACTATTCTGATTTAAGGCCTTGTAATATCCTCTAGATTAAGACTCTGAATCTCTAATCCACACAAATAACGCAACTATTTACTCTTTGAGTCATAAATATTTCGATAATTTCGACACAGGCCATCTAGGTCGAACCCATATCCCACAAACCACTCTTCGCCCATATCTGGAAAGCACGTGTAATCAACATTAAAAGTTCCAGATTTCCTGTCAACCAGTGTTACAACCTTAACCTCTGATGGATTTAATGCTTTTACTTTATCCAAAACTGCATTCATAGTTTTTCCTGTGTCAACCATATCGTCAACTATGTAAACCCTCTTACCTGTGAGATCAGTTTCTATTTCTTTAGTAAATGTCACCCCTCCTGAGTTATCCATACCGCTATAAGACTTTGCGCGAATGAAATCGACCTCGATTTCTATACCCATATCTTTTACTAAATCAGAGAAGAAAATAAAGGCACCATTCAAAACACAAATCATTACAGGAGTCTTATCATTCCCTGACAATTTATGTTCATCGGATAATTTATGCGCCATCGCCCTAACTCTTCTTTCGATCTTGTATTCTGGTATGGTTATTTTCATGACTGAAAAGTAATTAGCATTGATTGTCAGCAACTTATGCTCACAAGGTACAAATAGGGTACAAAACCTTCCATTTTTAATAGATTCCTGAAGTACACCTCTATCTCTATTGTTGGTTGTAAAGGTAGTAAATCATTAAGAATCAATCATCACTTTATCAATGCCTTTCTTTAATTCTATGTAAGTACATTGTTCGTGAGGAAGTTCCTTGATACTAGCAAGACCTATTGATTTTTGCTCAGGTAGATTAATATTTAGATATTTAGTTGAAACAATGAAGAATGTCCATTGTTCGAGCATCATTGGATTGATTGATTGTTGATTTTTATGGTGAAGTAAACAAAAGACATATACATCTGATGGTCTTGTTTTAGTTCCCGAATATGAATTGTTGTTGAAAGGCTGAGTGGGTTTAATATCAAATGAAATAGTTGAGAAATCGTTTTGCTCCCATGTTTGTATATATGCAGCTGATTTTATTTCAATTTTGTATCCTTCTGATGTTTTTAGATCATATGTATCCCACTCGACTCTCATTGATGAAACAATACCCAAAGCTTTCATAACTATGAATTCAGCCAGAATACCCCTAGTTCTATTTTCAATTAAATCTGACTGATTCCATGCCCAAAAGTCAATAAGATTAAAATCAAGATTGTTGTTTTTGAGTTGGAATGCTGTACTTGCTTCTTTTTGTACTGTATCTATTTTTCCAAGTTTCATTATATTTCATCAAATATAAGCGTTATATAAAATGCGGAGAAGAATTTAAATTACTCAACTTATCGCCATTCCAAGGCTAGAAACCTGAATAGCTGTATCTTGTTAGTCTAAATTATAAGACTATGAGATATTTAACTACACTTTTACTCGCTGCTTTAAGCTTCAATGCTGTTGGGCAAACAAATCCAAATTACAATCCTGACTATGACGACGATGGTGTGATAGGTGTTAGCGACATCCTTGGAATTCTTTCAACATTTGGAGATACATGGGATTCTGCAGATGTGATTGAGATAACACCAATTACAAATGATAACATTCATGAAGCTGTAGACTTGTGGCTTTCTGACGAATGTTCAGCGATATTAACGTATGGCCATATCAGTGATTGGGATGTGTCAAGTGTAATCAATATGAATGCTCTGTTTTACGGTGCTTCCAGTTTCAATGGCGACATCTCCTCTTGGGATGTTTCAAGTGTTACGGATATGGATTATATGTTTAATGTTGCTTCCAATTTTAATCAAGATCTTTCAGCTTGGGATGTATCCAGTGTATCGTCTATGGTTCATATGTTCAATGACGCTGATGCTTTTAATGGTGATATATCAAGCTGGGATGTAGCTAACGTAACCAATATGGAAGGAACGTTTTATAGTGCTGAGAGTTTTAATCAGGATATATCAAGCTGGGATGTAAGCCAAGTGACAAATATGCCTTCGATATTTGAAGATGCTGAGAGTTTTAATCAGGATATATCAAGCTGGGATGTCTCAAATGTAATGACGATGGTGAATATGTTGAACAATACTGCATTATCTGCTGATAACAAGTGTGTTATTCACACGTCTTTCTCTTCAAATGCGAATTGGCCGTATGACTGGTCGGAGTTTTGTTCTGCTGCCTGCGGTGACCTCGTCTCGCACGAAGGCTACGACTACAGTACAGTCCAAATCGGCGAGCAGTGTTGGTTTGCTGAGAACTGCCGTTATCTCCCTGAAGTGTCACCTTCCAGCGTTGATTCCGATACCGACCCTTACTACTACGTACACGGCTACGAAGGCACTGATGTCGAAGAAGCTATGGCAACTGCCAACTACGAGACTTATGGGGTGTTATACAATTGGCCAGCGGTGATGACTGAAGGCATTTGTCCAAGTGGGTGGCATATTCCATCAGATGAAGAGTTCACTCAGCTAACTGACTTCTTAGGTGGAGAGAGTGTAGCAGGGGGTAAGATGAAAGATGATGTACTCTGGAACGGCTCTAATTCAAGCGGTTGGACTGGTTTACCAGGCGGCTACCGCTTCTCCGGTGGGGTCAACTACATTGGGGTCCACGGTTACTGGTGGTCTGCTTCAGAGTCTGGTTCCTACTCTTGGAGGCGGGTACTGAACTACAACTACGACGTTGTCGACCGACACAGCGTCAGTCGAGGCTACGGCTTTTCTGCTCGTTGCGTCCGGGATTAAAAACTCAATAAGCCATCATCTTTTCAAACTCTTTTTCCATCACATCTGCGTGATCAGAGGGGGGGGTATGGGGGTTAGAAAATTTGAGAACGCTTTTTTAATATCCCTGCCTACGTCGTTTGTACGATTTCACAGCTCAAAAGTAAAAGGGTATTAGTGTATGCCTTAATTCAAATTTGTGCTTAATACTTGTTTAAGCTCCTGTAATCGTTTGAGGTATGGCAAATAGGTCGGTTTTCCGTTATTACTATTTCTTTTCTTTTAAGATAGTATTAATAATAATAGCTCCTATTATTAAGGCGGCGCCAATGTAAAATTGCACGCCCATAATTTCTTCCTCTCCGAAGATTAAAACTGCTAGTATTATAGAGTAGATGGGTTCTAGATTGATTGCTACGGTAGTTGTAAAGGGAGTGAAAACTTTCATAACGTGTGTAAACGCGATGAAAGCAAATGATGTGGCAACTACCGCTAATATTATAATATATACCCAATCCATAATATCGATAGCGATCAATTCCAACCCCACCTCACCTCGAACAGCCATAAAAAGAAAAATTACTAAACTCGCAAAGAATAATTCTACCAATGAAATATTACTTGCGTCGTGGTCCTTTACCAGAACACCATTTATTGTAGCAAATAAAGAGGCAAAGAATGCGGAAATTAATCCTAGAAAAACGCCCCATTCGTATCCGCTACTAAATTCTAAAGTTATAGCTACACCTACAATAACAACTGATGCTATAAAAATTTCTTTTGGATCAATTTTCCTTCGAAAAAAAATAGGTTCTATAAACCCCACAAACATGGGACTTACAGCAAGCATAGTAAGAGCGATGCTGACGTTGCTGGCTTTAATTGAAGCAAAAAATGTCACCCAGTGTATGGCTATTAATATTCCTACACCACCGAGCTTAGCTATAGTGGCCCATGATTTCTTAGTTACTTGATTCCGTAGTTTAAGCCACAAAAAAATTGTAACAGCACCAATAGCAGTTCTCCAAAAGACTAGAGGTACAGCTTCGATAGTAATTAGCTTACCTAAAATTCCGGTAAAACCGAAAATTAGTACCACGAAGTGCATTAGTATTAGATTCTTTACTCTCTCAGTCATATAGATCTTAAGGTAAATGTTACTTAGGTATAAAAATACCGTTTACGTAGTTGATAATTATCTTAAGCGAGTCTGCTGTGCTAGAACCTTTAAAACCATCGATGTCTCCAGTAGAGATTAAATAATTATATTCTTCAAGCATTTCATTTGCTATAGGTAAATAAGACCAATGCCATTTTTCTTCTTCGTATCCTGTACGAGATGTTGCATTGGGATCAATGTTCTTTTCAGTATATACTTGATAGAAACCAAAGTCAGAAGCACATCTAACTAGAAAGTCGTAAACTTTAAGTCCTTCGCCCGAAGTGAAGTATTCGTTTTCTAGAGAATTTAAATCGATATCAGTACCCCAATGATGGCGTGATGTTCCCGGCATTGAACTATAAGATAATATATCGCGAGTCTTTTCTAGATCTGCCCACCCCATATACCTTGGACGCTCCCATTTGCGTTCCCAGATAGATTTTTGATGTGAAAATGTACGAGTACCACTTAGTATGATTAGCTCTAGATCTTCATCTGCTGCAGCTTTTTGCATTTTGTCAAATGCATTTAGAACTTCTGTGCGAAGTAGTATTCCTGAGCGAGAAGCGTAAATTATGGGCACCTCGGAAAAGAGGGGAGAGGATGGGTTGATTCTCCCGAGTAATTCATTTTTAGAATATTTTAGATTATCGTCTATATGTTCAATGTGTGTAGTTTGGCTATAAAAATATTGAACGTAAAAAAGCCCAGCTACAATAATTGCAAGGCTTTTGATAAGTTTCATATTATTATCTGGGTCAGATAATATTAGTGTATCCCTTTTTCAGCTAAGTATCTTTCAGCATCGAGCGCAGCCATACAACCTGATCCAGCAGCTGTTACAGCTTGTTTGTATACTTTATCGGCACAATCTCCACTCCAAAAGACTCCCTCTACATTTGTTAGAGAGGTCCCTGGTTTGGCTTGTACTATGTAACCCTGTTCATCTAGATCCAGCCAATCTTTGAAAATATCGGTATTAGGTTTATGGCCAATAGCTACAAAGAATCCGGTAACACTAATGTCAGTTTCTTCACCACTAATATTATTGCGGCATCTCACGCCTTCAACCCCTTCTTCACCTAAAACCTCTACTGTTTCAGTATTGTATAAGATCTCGATGTTTTCTATTTCTTTCACTCGATTTTGCATGGCTTTAGATGCACGCATTTCATCGCGACGTACAAACATTGTGACTTTGTTGCAGAGTTTAGCTAGATACGAAGCCTCCTCGCAAGCAGAATCCCCAGCTCCAACGATAACGACATCTTGTCCACGATAGAAAAACCCATCACATACAGCGCAAGCACTTACGCCACCACCTATATCTCGAAGGCGAATTTCACTCTCCAACCCAAGCCATTTCGCCGAAGCTCCAGTTGATAGAATGACTGTGTTTGCATGAATTTCAACGGCATCATCACCATCTCCCACAAAAACTTTCTTCACATCACCAGAAAAATCAACCTTTGTAATCCAACCCGATCTTACGTCTGTTTCGAATCTCTTTGCCTGCGCCTCTAAGTCCATCATCATTTGTGGACCATTGATTCCTTCTGGATATCCAGGGAAGTTATCTACCTCAGTGGTTTCCATGAGTTGTCCTCCTGGCTGTTGGCCTTGGTATAAGACTGGTTTCATGTCAGCACGCGCGGCGTAAATAGCTGCTGTGAATCCTGATGGGCCCGATCCTATGATTAGGCAATTTACGTGTTCTGGAGTACTCATGTTTGTGTGTTCTGAAGCCCAAATTTACCTAATCTTCGCCCACCCCCAAGTAACCTTTGTTACTTCTTGTTAAGCAATTTCTGTAGCTTCAAATCTAGGGCTATAAATTCATCCCAAAGTTGATCTTCTTGAGGAGGAGCTATGATTGTTACAGCTTCTTGCTTTACTGGGTGAATGAAGTCTATGCGGCGCGCGTGAAGGTGCACAGAAGCATTGTCATTAATGTTCCTTGCTCCATACTTTACATCACCTTTGATGGGTGAACCTAGGGATGCTAATGTGACGCGAATTTGATGGTGCCGTCCAGATTTTGGGAGAATTTCCACGAAGGTGTAGTGATCGCTTTGGCCTAAAACCTTGTACATAAGCTCGGCTTCTTTTCTATCGTCACCAGGGCGTGAGTGTGCGTAGCTCTTATTTAGTTTGGAATTCTTTTTAAGGTAATTGATTATGTGACCTTCTGGCGGGTTGATCGTGGGCTTTACCACTGCCCAATATGTTTTTTGTATTTCTCTATGGCGAAACATCGTGGTCAGGCGCGAGAGTGCTTTCGAGGTTTTTGCGTAAAGTATTACCCCACTAACTGGCCGGTCGAGTCGATGTACAGTACCTATAAAGGCTTTACCTGGCTTTAAGTATTTCTTAGCAACGTATTCAGCAACTACCTCGCACAATGACTTATCGCCTTTTCCGTCTCCCTGAATAATATCACTTGATCGTTTATTTACTGCGATAATATGATTATCCTCGTAAAGAACTTGGAGAGTAGAAGCCGTACTCATTACGATGGGCTTCTTAGGTTGACGCATGAACTTTCGAGAAGCGTCCTTTCGCTTCGAATCAAAGCTCTTTTTTTTAATACTGCTCATCCTTAGAGGGGAAGTCACGCGAGCGAACGTCTGAAACGTATTTTTGAATGGCGCCAAGCATTTGGTCTCCAATATCAGAATAGCGACGCAAGAAACGAGGAGAGAAATCTTGAGTGATTCCTAGCATATCATGCAGGACGAGTACTTGTCCGTCGCAATCTGCACCGGCTCCGATACCTATAGTAGGACAATCAACGGCCGCGGTGACTTCTCCAGCAAGACTGGCAGGGATTTTCTCAAACACAATAGCGAAACAGCCTATGTCGTTGAGCATTTGCGCATCTTCTTTTAACATGCGAGCTTCCTCTTCTTGCTTAGCTCGAACTGTGTAAGTACCAAATTTGTAGATTGACTGAGGTGTCAGACCTAAATGCCCCATAACGGGAATTCCAGCAGATAATATCCTCTCTATGGATTCTCTCACCTCACGTCCGCCTTCTAACTTTACAGCGTGCGCACCACTTTCTTTCATGATACGAATTGAACTATTCAAAGCTTCTTTAGAATTTCCTTGGTATGTTCCGAAAGGTAAATCGACTACCACAAGCGCTCTTTTCGCTGCTCGAACAACTGAGGAGGCATGGTATATCATTTGGTCTAGAGTAATGGGCAGAGTCGTTTCGTGACCAGCCATCACATTAGATGCGCTATCACCGACAAGGATTATATCTATTCCAGCCTGATCTACTAGGCGGGTCATAGAAAAATCGTAGGCAGTTAGCATGGCAATGCGCTCGCCATTTTCTTTCATTTCGTGCAACACCTGTGTGGTGATACGCTTAGCTTCTTTGTGAACACTCATACTTGCGAAGTTAATCTTTATCCCAATGCAAGCCAAATATACACTACATAACAAACAAGATGATTAGTCCCACTAATAGTAGCACATACGGGCTGTTTATCATTTCACTCATGAATCTGAACTTGCTTCCTTTTTATCACCCTTACTCTCCTGTGCTTCTTTTTTCTCTGGCTTATTTTTAGAATCTGTTGACGATGGTTTAGACCTTAAGTCAGTGGCCTTTTTAAAGTCACGGCTGAGATTGTCAGTTCCTTTTAATATTTCACGTTGAATTTCATCTGTAGCGCTTCTGAAATGTCTGATGCCTTCTCCCATAGTTTTTGCTAACGATGGTATCCCCTTCGACCCGAAAAGTAGAAGGTAAATAACGAAAATGAATATTATTTCAGTAGTCCCCATGTAATGAAAAAGTAGAATGTAAAAGTACACCCGAACCTATCCTTACACAACCAAAAAGTAAGAGCCCTGCATAATTTATGCAGGGCTCTTTAGATTTTAATAGTAATTTTATTCTAACGACTCAGAATACTTAATATTCAGTTCCCCAAACTAGTAGGAAGTTAATTAAATCCTGAATCTGAATTAACCCATCCCCATTTAAGTCAGGGCATGGAGAGTATTTACAAGTGCCGTCATCTATGTTAGCAATAGAGTTGAAGTTTAGGGCCTCGTTATCTATGCAGCCAGGGAAGACACAAAAACCTCCATCACTAGTAGCGTCTTCATTATAGTTTAAAGCGAGAGGATACATACATCCTTCATCTGGATAGCAAGCCGCAGCTTCATCTCCTTCTTCAAACCCAGCACCCTCTAAAAGTACTTCATCAGAGTATGGTTCAATTAAACAAGCTTCTTGTACCCAAAGTAGCCCACCATAAGTAGGAGCTTCAGTACCGAATGCAATAATTAATTCAAGTAAATCTTGCAACTGAACAATACCATCTCCAGTGAAGTCAGCATTACCTGGACTGTCAGAACATATGTCAAGTCCTTGATCATTAGCAAAAGGATTGTAGTTAGAAAATGCGCTATCAATACATCCTTCAAAGAGACAAGAGCCATCTTCAATACTAGCAGAAGCATCATAGTTTACCGCTGTGCTATAAGTACAGCCGTTACATCCAACATAGATGCAAGAATCATCGTCATTTACAGCTTCAGCATCATAGTTGCAAGCACATAAATCAGTACAACCATAGTTCAAGCAAATCCCGTTTACGGTAATCGTTTGAATTTCGACGGCTGTGTTATCACATTCATCAGTAGCTGTAAATGTTCTTATTAATGTGTAGCTACCTTCTATATCTCCTAATACTTCATCTAATACTTCAATCGTAATATTACTAGAGCAGTTGTCTGTTGCCGTTGCTTCGTCTAATACAATGTCGAGTTCACAGTCGACACTATAATCCTCAGGGATGGTGAGGGTAGGGGCAGTTGTATCAACAATATCTATTTGTTGAATTTCAGTTGCGAAATTACCCATATCGTCAGAGGCAGTGTATACTCTGAATATTGTAGATGTATTAGGACATGCACCTGGGAAAACATAATCAATAAATGTAATTACGGGTTCAGTACACCCTCCTGTTACTGCAGGAATTCCTTCATAAGTATCATTACACTCAACCGTTGCATTTGGGGGTATAATTAACTCAATATTAGCATACCAACAAGTACCATCAAAAATTGTTACTTCACTATTGTAGTTACAAGCATTCTCGTCATTACAACCATAACAATCAAATGTACAAGAGCCGTCATCCAGAGTCGCTGTTGAGTCGAAGTTACATGCCAAAGGATCAATACATCCAGCACAACTTAAATACTCACAAGAGCCGTCATCTATGGAGGCTGTGTCATCGTAGTTACATGCCGAAGGATCAATACATCCAGCACAACTTAAATACTCACAAGAGCCGTCATCCAGAGTTGCTGTTGCGTCATAGTTACAAGCATTTTCGTCAGTACAACCATAACAATCATAATCACAAGTACCATCATTTATAGTTGCTGTAGGGTCATAGTTACAAGCACTATCATCAGTACAACCATGACACGAGGTGAAATCACATGATCCGTCATCCAGAGTTGCTGTAGCGTCGAAGTTACATGCCGCAGGATCTATACATCCGAAACAGTCATATGTACATGAGACGGTGGGGTCATAGTCATCTGTCGCCAGAGGATTGTAGTTACATGCCCCTTCATCTTGACATCCGAATATTTCATAAATATCACAAACCCCATCATTATCATTATCCTCTACACACTCACTATTACAGTCGTAAGGAGCGTTTGCGTAATAACAAGACCCATCGTCGTAATCAGCATCAGGGTCGTAATTACACGCCACACCACCAATGGTGTTTGGATCATTATCCGTACAACCAAATACAATACATGATAAGAATTCACAGGAACCATCATCATTTATAGCATCCGGATCATAGTTACAAGCCAAGTCATTCATACACCCGAGAAATTCAAATGGACAACAAATCCCATCTCCGTCCTCATCGCATAGACAAACTCCACCACAATCATACCCGAATTCAGGGTATTCACACGAACCGTCATCATGAGTTGCTGTAAAGTCAGGGAAACAAGATTCTAAGTCCATACATCCGTAACAAGATGTGTAATCACAAGAGCCGTCGTCTTGGGAGGCTATGTCATCGTAGTTACATCCCAAAGGATCCATACATCCAGCACAAGTTAAAGACTCACAAGATCCGTCATCCAGAGTTGCTGTAGGGTCATAGTTACAAGCACTATCGTCAGTACAACCATAACAATCATAATCACAAGTACCATCATCGATTGTAGCACCTTCATAGTTACAAGCACTATCGTCAGTACAACCATAACAATCAAATGTACAAGACTCGTCGTCTTGGGAGGCTGTGTTATCGAAGTTACAGGCAGAAGGGTCTATACATCCGAAACAGTCATATGTACATGTGTCCAAGTCATCCGTTGCAACTGGATTGTAGTTACATGCCCCTTCATCTTGACATCCGAATATTTCATAAATATCACAAACCCCATCTCCATCATTATCTTCTACACACTCACCATTACAATCGTAAGGATCATTTGCGTAAAAACAAGATCCATCGTCGAAATCAGCATCAGCATTGTAGTTACAAGCATTACTGTCAGTACAACCAAATTCGATACATGATAAGAATTCACATGAATCGAAGGGGTCATCCGTAGCTGCTGAGTCGTAGTTACAAGCAAAACTATTTGTACAACCGAAAGATTCAAGGTCGTCACAAATACCATTGTCATTTATGTCAGATTCACAACTACCACCACATACTCCTAAAGCGTCAGATTGGTTTCCAAAACAATCACAATGCCCTGTGTCTGCAGGATACGTGCAGGTTCCATTATTGTCAGTTGCCGTAGCTTCGAAGTTACAAGCTTCAGCGTCATTACAACCAGGTATTTCAAATGGATTACAAATACCATCTCCGTCAGTATCTGAAATACAATTACCGCTACAATCATACCCGAATTCAATGAAGACACAACCCACACTTATAGTTGCAGTTGGGTCATAGTTACAAGCTTCAATATCCATACATCCCAGAACCTCTGCGTCATCACATACTCCGTTACCATCAACGTCTTCTTCACAAGTTCCCCCACATATGCCTATTGCGTCTAACTGACTTCCGCCACAGTCACAATCGCCTTCTGGTATATCAGCACATCCACACTCATATACAGCTCCCGATCCATTACATACACCACACTCATCTAGATACTCGCAAGAACCATCATTTAAAGTTGCTGTATCATCATAGTTACAAGCTGTACTATCGTTACACCCTAAGCAAGAAACATAATCACAATTTCCGTCATCCAGAGTTGCTGTTGCGTCGAAGTTACATGCAGAAGGGTCTATACATCCGAAACAGTCATATGTACATGTGTCCAAGTCATCCGTTGCAATTGGATTGTAGTTACATGCCCCTTCAACTTGACATCCGAATATTTCATCAATATCACACGTCCCATCCCCATCATTATCTTCTACACACACACCATCACAGTCGTAAGGAGCGTTTGCGTATACACAAGATGCATCGTCGAAATCAGCAGTCGGTTCATAGTTACAAGCATTTTCGTCAGTACAATCGAAAACGATGCAAGAAATAAATTCACAAGATTCGTCATCAATAATTGCATGCGCATTGTAGTTACAAGCAAAACTATTTGTACATCCTGCTATTTCGTCTTGATCACAAGTTCCGTCACCATCAATGTCAAAAAGACAATTCCCATCACAGTCATACACCTCACCTGCGAATACACATTGGAAGCCGTCATCATCAGTTGCATCTATGCTATAGTTGCAAGCTGTAATATCAGTACACCCCAGGATCTCAAACTCATCACAAACCCCATCTAAGTCAGTATCAATAAGACAAACTCCATCACAATCATAACCTGTGTCAGGTTGCGTACACGAATCATCATCTTCAGTTGCTTCTAGAGTATAGTTACAAGCAGTAATATCAGTACACCCCATTATCTCAAACTCATCACACACACCATCACTGTCTGAATCGTTAATACAAACGCCATCACAGTCGTATCCAGCTTCATTGTATGTACAAGCTTCACTTGCATCTGTTGCTGTGGAGTCGTAGTTGCAGGCTTCATTGTCCATGCAGCCAACGACTTCAAACATATCACAAACCCCATCTCCGTCAGTATCCACAAGACAAACTCCATCACAATCATATCCAGGATCAGGATCATTACAGGATCCATTTTCTTCAGTCGCGAGAGGTTGAAAATTACATGCATCAGCGTCAGTACATCCTACAACTTCAAACATATCACAGACCCCATCTCCGTCAGTATCAACAACACATGTTCCGTCACAATTATATCCATTTGGAGGAAATTCACAAGCGTCAGAGTCGTGAACAGTAGCTGTTGAATCATAGTTGCAGGCTAGAGGGGTTAAGCAACCAACACAAGAAGTGAACTCGCAAGATTCATCATCAACAGTTGCTAAGTTATCGTAGTTACATGCGTTTGCGTCCATACATCCTGGAACAGGATATATACATGTTCCATTATCATCTGTCGCGGTAGGATCGTAGTTTAAAGCGTCAACGTCATCACACCCAGGGATTTCAAACATATTACAAACCCCATCTCCATCTGTGTCGAGCAAACAAACTCCATCACAATCATAACCTGTTTGTGGGAAAATGCAAGCGGCAGCAAGGTGATAAATAAAAATTGGGTCGTAGTTACATGCAGTAGGCGTTAAACAGCCTGCACATGAAGTAAATTCACATGAACCATCATTCGTATTAGCAGTTGGGTCGTAGTTACATGCAACAGAAAGAGTACACCCGTAATAAATACAACAATTTCCAGTTACACAAGCAATAGTAGCAGTGGGATCGTAGTTGTCAGCATCAGAATCCATACAGCCAACACAAGAAGTATAGTCCGTACATGAAGCAGGAACAGATATTGTAGCGGTGGGGTCATAATCACAAGACGTAATATCGGTGCAACCGGCACAGGATGTGAAATCACATGACCCATCATCATAGTCAACTAAGGGGTCGTAGTTGCAAGCAAGTATATTCATACAGCCAAAAACATAGCAACTTGTGTAATCACAACTACCATCATCATCCGTTGCATCTGGATTGTAGTTACATGCTACAGCAACAGTGCAACCCGAAATTTCATCATCATCACAGATTCCATCTCCGTCTGCATCGTCATATGAACACGTCCCATCATCTTCAGTAGCAAGTGGGTCATAGTTACATGCTGTTTCATCAGTACACCCATCAACTATAATTTCATTAATATCTACTTCAAATGCGAAAATATTAATAGAGTGAAAAAATAAGATTCCGATTAATAAAACAGGTGATTTTATTGTGTCAAGTTTGGTGAAAAAGGAGAACAAACAATTCATGTAAAATGGTTTGGAAAGTAGATATATAATAACAATATGAAAAAGTACAACAAAAAATATTTATCATACCTAAATAAAACAATAAATTTGACGTATTTTTTTATAATACTACTATATTGTTTATAATGTTATTTGTAAACAATAAAAAAGCCTCCTTATGAGGAGGCTTTTTTTATACATATTGTTATATAAGACTTTAAGCGTAGGTTCTTTTATCTAATTAAATGTAAAAGTTGTAATAAGTAATTTAAATTACTTTGAAAGCTTTTTACTCAAGTCAAGAACGCTTGGAGTAGCGATAAAAATAGAACTGTAAGTTCCTACCACCACACCTACCATAAGTGCGAAAACGAATCCTTTAATGTTGTCTCCACCGAAAGAGAAGATAGTCAGGAGGACAACAAATGTAGAAAGTGAAGTGTTAACAGTACGAGATAGTGTGCTGTTAAGAGCATTATTTATTAGAGTGCGATCATCACGCTTTCCGCTGTATAGACCAACGTACTCACGAATTCGATCGAATACAACTACAGTATCGTTAATAGAGTAACCGATTACAGTTAGGATGGCCGCGATAAATGCTTGGTCAATCTCCATAGTGAAAGGTAGTATTCCCCAGAAAATACTGAACACTGAAAGAACGATAAGCACATCGTGAGTTGTAGCAATAAGAGCTCCAAGTCCATACTGCCATTTGCGGAAACGGAATACTATGTATAGGAAGATGATAAGAAGTGAGAATATTGTTGCTTTTTTTGCACCATCTCGAAAGTCATCAGAAATGGTTGTTGCAACCTTGTTGTACATGTCGATTGAGAAATCGTCACCTTTTGTGAGGTTTAGAGTTGAAAGTCCTGCTTCTAAGGCTGCATTGATTTCTTCATCAACATTTTCGCTTGGAGATTCGATCATGAAGTTCGTCATAACGCGAAGTTTCTGGTCAGACTCTTTGGTTTGGACTAAAGGATTTCCAGGAGTACCATCTTCAGTGAAAGCAGTAGATAGGGCAGATCTAACGTCATCAGTATCAATTTCATCATTAAACGAAATGTCAAAAGTCGTTCCACCAGTAAATTCAACTCCGTAGTTGAGACCTCGAGATGCTAGAGATCCTATACCTCCGAGGATAACTAATGCACTAAAAACGTACATCATTTTACGCTTGCCGATAAAATCAATAGCCGATGAGTGGAACCAATTTTCAGTTGTTTTAGAAGCAAAACGAATATTCTTGCCTTTTTCTAAGCGAGAGAAGAACACAAGTCGTGTAATTACAATAGCGCTAAATAGAGAGGTAAAAATACCTATAATAAGTGTTGTAGCAAATCCGCGAATAGAACCACTACCGAAGCTATACAGAATTAAAGCTGTAAGTAAAGTAGTGATGTTCGCATCGATAATAGCACTGTAGGCTTTTGAGTATCCTTCCTTAACTGCAAGGGTGAGGCCTTTTCCGTGTCTCATTTCCTCACGAATACGCTCATATATAAGTACGTTAGCGTCAACTGCCATACCTATAGTAAGTACGATACCAGCAATCCCAGGTAGAGTTAGAGCCGCCCCGAGAGAGGCAAGAGCACCAATAAGGAAAAACAGGTTAGCAAGCAGAGCTATATTAGAAACCACACCAGCACCGCTATAGTAGAATATCATGTAAGCAAACACCACAAATAAAGCAATAATGAAAGAAGACATTCCTGCTTTAATGTTATCTTCTCCGAGTTGTGGGCCTATGCTAACTTCATCAACGATGCGAGCAGGTGCAGGGAGTGAACCAGCCTTTAAAAGACCAGAAAGATCCTCCGCTTCAACGATTTTTTGTTGTGCAGATTGCTGAGAACCGAAGCTAATTTGTGATCTACCGTTAGTAATAGCAGATTGTACATTGGGAGCGCTGAACACTAAGTTGTCGAGAACGACTGCTACAGCGCGGTTGTTTTCCTCAGAGCACTTCTTAGTCATTTTACCCCAAATTCTTGCACCGTCAGAGTCCATTGTCATGCTTACTACTACGTCTCCGATTTCATCATAAGAAACACGAGCGTCAACAATGCTATTTCCAGTAAGATCAGCACGTCCTTTTCCTGACTCATCTTTAATAGCGTAAAGTGTGGCAATGTTTCCGTTTGACTTTGCATCCCAAAGTAGACGAAGATCAGCGCCTAGAGCTTCAAGAGCTTCGGGACGGTTTAGGACGTCATTAACTCTGTTCGTGTCGCTTACTTGTGCATAACCTACAATAGCAGAACGACGACCAAGCTCCATTTGGAATGTAGCAAAAAGTGGGTTTTTTAATTGAAGTTGATCTTGAGTTAATGTAGAGTCAGCAGGTGCTTCATCTCCAAAGAGCTCAGGATTTAGAATTTCTCCCACAGCTGTGTTCGCTGCAGAGATACGACCTATAACTTCGTCATTGAAGTATGTCTCCCAAAATTCGAGATTCGCTGTAGACTTAAGCTGCTTACGAGCACGTTCTCTGTCATCAATACCAGGAAGTTCAACTAGGATACGACCGTTCTGAAGTTTTTGAACGTTAGGTTGAGCAACTCCTAGTTGGTCAATACGCTTACGAATGATATTCTCGGTGTTGTCAATAGCTGTTTCTGCCTCTCTGAAGAGGATATCCATAATTTCAGCATCAGTACTTTTCGCTGGGAAAAGGTCTTTCTGCTCCATGTTATGGAATATACGCCAAAGTTCTGTTGGGTTCTCAGAGGTAGCAGTTTGAGAGATCCAAGCTTGGTCAAATAATACCATGAAGCCGTTAGAAGAATTCTTTTGAGCTAACCTAGCATTTTTAACTGCGGAGCGGAAGTTTTCATTTTCAGAATAATCAGAAAGGGAGATTATTAAATCTGGAATACTCACCTCAAGAGTTACACTCATTCCACCCTGAAGGTCGAGTCCTAAGTTTAATTCTTGTTCTTTAACCTCGCGATAAGTTTGGCCAAAAGGATGAGCCTCAGAGCTGATACTATCACGTAAGTATTCACGTGTAGCCTTCTTCTCCGCTTCTTCTAATGTTAAGCTTCCTAATAGGTTGTTTTCTTGAAGACTATCAGCAATGTATTGCCCGTGAATAGAAGCTTTAGCTTCGAAACGCTTCGATGCCCAGTTAAATGATAGAGTGTATAGTGTCGCGAAAGCGAGTAACACTGTGAAAATCAGGACGGCATTTTTATTTTCCATTTTCGAAAAGGGTTCTTTTACAGGGGCGTAAATATACTGAATAAATTGATTGATTTTACAGTTAATTTAAGGTGCTAAATGTTAGGCTTCTTGATGCGTAACTTGTGACGATGATTAAAGAGACAATTCCCCCGCTTTTTACTGTTATTATCACGTGTTTAAATGTTCTATTTTGCTGTGATTTCCAGGCAATTGCCCAAGGAGTCTCTGAGGATGCGACTTATCAAGTGGCCGTGCTTCAGTATAGAGGAGGAGGGGATTGGTATTCGAATCCAACTAGCTTACCTAACCTTGTTGAGTTTTGTAATTCGGAATTGAACATGAACATCGACGAGACGGTTCCTTATGTTGAAGTCAGTTCGTCTGATTTATCGATGTACCCATTTATTCACATGACAGGTCATGGAAATGTGGTTTTTTCTTCTTCTGAGGTGAGGAACTTAAGACAGTATTTAGCTGCCGGTGGATTCCTTCATATAAGTGATAACTATGGAATGGATGCTTATATAAGAACGGAGTTCATGAAGATTTTCCCTAAACTTGATTGGGTTGAAATACCTTTTAATCATTCAGTTTATCACCAAACTTTCGATTTTAATCAAGGCCTTCCTAAAATACACGAACACGATGATCAACCTCCTCATGGCTTAGGTCTGTTTTTCGAAGGCAGACTTGTTTGTTTTTACGATACTGAGTGTGATTTAGGAGATGGTTGGGAAGACTATCAAGTTCATAGAGATCCCGAATCAGTGCGGACCCTTGCTTTACAAATGGGTGCAAACTTAATTCAGTTTGCTCTAGGTGGCGAGAGTTATTAACCCTAGAAAATTAGACATTTATTTCGACTATGCTTGCTTTGATGCGGCCTTTATCACCAGTCGACTTAGTGAGCACGAGTCTCTGAGTTTTCATTGCTTCGACAAGTGCATTCCATGTGTCGGAAGTGCCATCGGCGTAGTTCGATCTTAGATCGTCGAGGCGTTCTCCAGCAACTTCAGCAAGTATATCCCAGTATGCATCGGCTGTGAGTCCTATCCTCGGTTTACCGAATCGTTCCCACAGGAGTTTCATAGCTGTAGATAGGGAGGATTGCCCGCTCGTTAATGTCATGATTCTTGTATCTACAAGAAATGCGAGCACTGCACCTTCTACGTATATGGATCCTTTGCGCCCTTTAACTCCAGGGCGATAGCCATCGAGCCAAGTATCGTAACTGGATTCTGCCACACTCAGATTGTGGCGGCCTGGATTGTTGAGATGACGAAGTAGAAGAGCTTCCATCTTCGAGCACCAACCCTTTAGGTCTATACATCCCGCTTCAAATAAAAAGAGGTCTCCCATATAGGTGGTTACTCCTTCAGCTATGTACCCTAGTTTACTTGGGGAAGTTTCTGCGAAATTGTAGGGTGTCCACTCGGAAGGGCGGATGCGCTTTACGTTCCAAGAGTGGTAAAGCTCGTGGGACGCGATCCCAACCAATTCGTCGTATCCGTGTTGGGATTGAATTTTATCTGATGGCCCCAATGCGATTACAGTGCTGTCCTCGTGCTCGACTCCGTGCCGGACCTCAATCTTTGACGGCAACAAGTAAAGGAAGTGGTAGTGTGAAGTGGGGAAGTCTCCGAAGTGAGCGATTTGGGATTTAGAAAAAGCTCTGTGGTCCTCTATGAACTTAATGTTCTGGGGAGGGATGTCTCCATAAGCCCAAACATGGAAGTCCACTCCACCTTCCTCGTACCTCTCGTGGTAAAGATTCGGAGAAGCCATCCACGGACTGTCCATCACGTGTTGCATATCACGAGCATGTAAGGTCATGTTTTGTTGGGGCAGGGCTGTTGCTATATCCCAGTTTTTAGGAATATCTGTCAGGTTGATTTCGTATCCTAGATCTACGTTTTGTGGATCATAAAGGAAACAGTTTACAGGATTTACGTATTGGAGATCGTCGCTTACATAAGTAGATCCCGCATTTAATATGTCCGCCTGGAAGACCCAGTTTATTTTTAAAATATTATTCGGCACCATCCACCTGTGTAAATCACTCTTCTCGAGCTTTATTTCGCCCCCGTTTTCATCAACTCCCACCAACTTTAAAATAAACTGAGCGAAATCTCCACGCTCATATCGACCTGGACGCCAAACAGGCAATTGCACTTCCCATGATTCATCTGAGTGATCTCGAGAATCCTGACTAGGGAACGTTGCTTCAAAAGAAAGAGCAGATGAGTTTTTTACGCGGGAAACTTTAACGGAAATACACGCCATAAGCTTAATTTAATCTAGAAGATTAGAAATAGGGGATCCTGTAGTTCCGTTGGGATATGGTGTCCCGAGTATCGACGCTACAGTAGGAGCAATGTCACGAATGTAAGTTCGCGAGTGAGTAGAGCCATAGTTTACACCTGAGCCATAAAAAATGCAAGGGACGTGTGTATCATAAACAAACGGACTACCGTGAGAAGTTCCGGTTCTTCCATAAGTAAGCCAACCTGGTTGCATTACTAAAAGAACGTCTCCACTTACGCCTTGCCTGTGCCCAGCATATATTTTTTCAGCAAATGGATCGACAGCAGCACGAGTAGCTAGATCGACAAGGGGGAAGCTTTGTAGTATTCCATCTTCCTCGATAGCAAGGTCAGCGATAAACCTTTGTAGTGTAGCCTTGTCAACCCCTGCGCTTGCACTTTTAGAAATAAAGATGGAATTGTTGCTCACATTTTCTATCCAATCACTGTTTCTATTGCCATATTTCAGATCGAGCGCCTCTTCAATTCGCTCCTGCATATTTCCATGACTCCAGTATCCAGTAGGAAGCCCTTCAGAAGCTCCTAAAGATGGCACGGTCGCTCCTCCGTGATCAGCCGTTACAAAAACTGTCCAGTTTCCCTCTCCAACCTTCTCGTCTAGAGAGTTAAAAAAACGCTCTAGCTCGAGGTCTAATCGAAGGTACATATCCATAGTTTCCATCGCATGAGATCCACATCTGTGACCAATGTAATCTGTAGATGAAAAACTCAACGTGAGCATGTCAGTTATCTCGTCAGCACCAAGTCCTTCGCCTTCTATTGCAGCAAGTGCAAAATCTACTAAAATCGTATTTCCGCCTGGTGTCCCTTTGAGGACGTCTAACCCGCCATTCTTTTCTTTCAAAGCTTCGAGGTCATATGGGAAGGTGGCTTTCAAAGCCCCTACAAACGGCCCTTCGAACGGATTGTTATCTGGCCAGCAAGCGTCATATGTGTCAGGAGCGCGGAGTAAATCCCAGCCTAGGTTTATCAGCCTTTCAGCTTCAGCTTTTTCATTGAATTCTTTAGCCCAAACAGTCATCTCCTCTCCATAGTACGTACTTGTAATAAAATGACCTTTGTCCTTTCCGTGAAACCAATAAGCTCCATCTGCAGCATGTCCAGCAGGGAGTATCGCCCCTCTATCTTTCAGGCTAATGCCGATGACCTTTGATTTCATTCCTGTCGAGAGCTTTAATTCGTCACCTATCGTACTTGTGAGCATTCTAGTTGGCGCCATCTTCCCCGACGAGCCGAAAACCGTCCCGTCCTTATCAACACCATCTACCCCCACTCCGAATACAGAGTCGTCTGAGGCGCAGTAAACCGAGCCTTTATTTTCTCTCAGATACCAATCATTTGCAACAATTCCGTGTATGGCTGGTGTTGTACCTGTAAATATAGATGCATGCCCAGGCCCAGTGTATGTTGGAGCGTAACCGAAATGATGGTCGTAACACGTAAAGCCATCCTCTTGTAGTCTTGCAAAGCCGCCCTCAGAAAAGTGTGGTGAGTAGCGGTTAAGGTAGTCGGCACGCATTTGGTCTATGATGATCCCTATGATGAGATTTGGAGAGTCTTCTGAAGCGCCTGTTCCGGTTTTAACCACCATTTTCGTTTCAATATTGCAGCCTATAGCAAAAACAACAATGGTAGTCATCGTTAACAATGAAAGGAACGAGATAGAATTACGGATCATTTTGAGAGTGTTTTGAAGATTATCATTCCTATTCCGATACATGCACCGACGCTTATAAGGATGTTAGCGATAGCGAAAGTCGTTTGGCCATCATGAAAAAGACGCAAAGTGTCGATAGAAAATGTTGAGAAAGTTGAGAAGCCCCCACAAAATCCAATAGCAAGAAGCGGAATCATGATTGAATCGCGGCCCCATCTATCCCCCGAGTAAATGATAATAACCGCCAATATCGCAGTGGCAATTAGGTTCGCTAGGAGTGTCCCAAGAGGGAATCCAGTTGAACTAATTCTTGTTATTCCTTCACCTACAAGTACCCGCGCAACGCTGCCAGCTCCGCCACCAATAAAAATCGCGAATAGAGTTGATGGAGTGAGTGTCATGATTTGGGACTGATCGTGTTAGAGATCATTGCAAATTTAGCGTTTAAAATGGATGCGAATTTTAAAACTGCTATTCCAATCACGCCCCCTAGCATCCATCCGAAAATTACGTCAGACGGAAAGTGTACCCCCAAGTAAATTCGACTGAACCCAATCACAATTGTCCAACATATAAGAGCAATAAGTATTGCTGAGCTCGACGCACTCGCAAGAAGTCCGCCCACAAAAATTGCAATTGCCATATGGTTGGCCGCGTGTGAAGAAACAAATCCATATTGCCCACCTTTATATAGCGTGCCGTCATCATGCTTGTGAAGATTTATATCTTCAGCCAGTTCAATTCTGTGGGAGGGACGTAATCTGGCGGCTGTGGGTTTAAGAACCCGTGCAGAAATAATGTCGGCAAGACCTATAGAAACAATAATTCCGAGTAAGATGATTAAGCGGGAATTTCGTCGAGTAAATTTCTTCCAGAGTAAAACAAGTAAAATCACATATAGCGGAGTCCAAAATTTCGCCATGCTCACACTCCACATCACTACATCTAGAAAGTCAGACACTCCTGGACTTACAGACCCTCCTGCCAATCCATTAATCGCTTTAAATAGCGATTCGTCTATCTCTAAAAACCAATCTATCACGCTTGTTTACTCTTGTTTACTCGTAGATACCTTTAATAAGATCGGCATACTTGGCTTGAATAGGCTTTCGCTTAAGCTTTAGTGTGGGTGTGAGTTCACCGCCTTCGATTGAGAACGGTTCAGGGAGGATACGAATCACTTTCACGCGCTCCCACGGACTGAATGGCTCCATTAGTTTATTTACCTCTTTCATAACTATGTCAGAGATAACCTTGTCTGCTCCGATTTCAGTATCTCCAGGATAGGTATGGTTGTGACGTTTACACCACTCCGTAATCGTATCTGTATTTGGAGAAATCAAAGCAGAGGGGTGTTTTTGATATTCACCTACAACGATAACTTGCTCAATAAATAACGAAGCTTTTAGAGCGTTCTCTAGTAGCGCTGGCGCAACGTACTTACCTCCCGATGTCTTAAAGATCTCCTTCTTTCTGTCTGTAATGCGAAGGAATCCTTCAGAATCAAGCTCTCCTATATCGCCTGTGTGGAACCATCCGTCCTTTATCACTTCTGCCGTTTTCTCTTCGTCTTTGTAATAGCCCATCATTACATTAGGCCCCTTCACTAGGATTTCCTTATCTGGGCCAAACCCGATCTCAACGCCCGGCACAACTTTACCCACTGACCCAATTTTTATCATACCGGGAGTGTTCACGGTATTCACGGTAACTACCGGCGAGGTCTCTGTGAGTCCGTACCCCTCGAGAACTGGAATGCCCGCTCCGTTAAAGAATCGTGCTAGACGAGATTGGAGTGCTGCCGAGCCGGAGGCAACGGCCTTAATACCTGTGAGTCCGAGGGCCTCCTTCACTTTCGAGAATACGAGTTTGCGTGCAATTTTGAGCTTGAAGCCGTAAAGACCGTGTCCCTCTTTAGATGGATCCCATTCTAGCACTACACCTAAAGCCCAATTAAATATAACGGTCTTTACTCCGCCTGCTGCTCGACCTTTCGTCACGATGCCGTCATAGAACTTCTCGAGCAATCGAGGAACGGCTGTGAACATGATAGGTTGGGTAGCATTTAAGTCGTTCTTAATAGTCTCGAGAGATTCCCCGAAATGTATACTAGCTCCCATATACATATATAGGTAGTGTAGCATTCTTTCGAAAATATGACAAACCGGAAGGAAGCTTAACACTTTCATTTCTCCATCGATTCCTTCTAGTGGAACTCGATCTTTAGCGATGAGTGTATTCGAAACTACATTATTATGAGATAGCATAACGCCTTTAGGAAGTCCGGTCGTTCCCGATGTGTAGATAATTGTTGCGAGTTGCTCTGGCTTTACTGCTTCTGAACGAGAGTCTAGTTCTGCTTGGTTTTCATCACTCCCAGCATCGAGCATTTTACGCCAAGAATCTGCGCCTGAAACGTCTTCGAAAGTGAATATCCCCTTCAATGTTGGGCACTCGTCTTTCACGGCATTTACTTTTGCAAAAAGCTCGGCGTTTGAAACGAACACGAATTTAGATTCACTGTGATTTAGGATGTACTTATAATCCGCCTCTGTCATCGTCGGATAAATCGGCACATCAATACCACCCGCTTGCATTATCGCGTGATCCATCACATTCCATTCACAGCGATTGTTGTGAGCAATGAGAGCCACCTTATCCCCAGCTTCCATCCCCATTGCAATCAGCCCTCTCGAAGCTACATCTACTTCTGCTACAAACTCTTTCGTAGAATAGCTCAAGCTTTTTCCAGATCCATCATTGGGCATATACAACATCACATCAAGCGGCCCATTCGCCAGTTGATATCTAGGGAAATCAAAAAGTCTAGTCGGATTATTCATATTAATTTTATTATCAGGCCAAATTACAAAACTTCTCCGCATCTATTGCAATACCCTGCCCCATCTTCATGAGTGCTATAATTGCAATTCGAACAGGCTTTAGTATTTGTGTTAGATGATTTAATAATTTCAGCTCCGATAATTCCTGTTGGGACTGC
>Ga0206679_10000790_pt1 | contig 26680 bp, 22 predicted proteins | sample M110012015metaG_FD_155464 | JGI IMG/M metagenome (GOLD analysis project Ga0206679, IMG submission 155464) | Ammonia-oxidizing marine archaeal communities from Monterey Bay, California, United States - M1 100m 12015 | ecosystem: Environmental > Aquatic > Marine > Intertidal zone | place: USA... | reverse complement strand
GCAATAATTGATCCGAAAAGCATTAATGCTAGATAAATACATCCCAAGATCAAAAAACTTTCCATAAGACCATTTGTAGAAGAAGCACTAGAATATCGTTCCATTAACCAAACGCTTAAAGGGGATGCAATCATTGCTCCACCTCCAAACCCCATGATGGCCATACCAGTTGCCATTCCAGGTCTATCAGGAAACCACTTAATAAGCGTACTTACAGGTGAAATGTAACCTAGTCCTAATCCTATTCCTCCAATTAATCCTGATCCTAAGTATAACAACCAAATATTGTGAATATGGATGCCAAACGCAGAGATCATAAATCCACTACTAAAACAAATAGCAGCAACCAGCATGGTTTTTCTAGGGCCTACTCTCTCAACCCATTTACCAAAAACTGCTGCTGATGCACCTAGAAAAAAAAGGGCTAAGGTAAAGATCCAACCTAATTCTGTAAGCTTCCACCCTTCATTTTTAAGCGGTTCATTAAATACACTAAAAGCATAGATCTGACCAATACATAAATGTATACTTAACGCTGAAATAGGTATTAACCATCGATTATAACCTGGTTTGGCTATACTATTTTTCTTTTGAAAAAATTGGGTCACAAGTTATTCATTATCCGACTCTTCATCAGATTCTAATACTTCAGTGGATTCAGCATTTAGGTTTAAAGAATCAATGTTATTTTGAAGAGAATCAACAAGGGTATCAGCAACTATAACTGGTTGTGGTTGCTCTTCTACAGGCTCAACATTTGCAGGTTCAGCCTTTTCTGTAGGAGTTTCATCTTCTCCCTTTTTATTATCATCAGTTTCCTCTGTTTTTGGTTTCTCTTTCATAAAGAATTCATAACCAAAATAACCACCTGCGGCTAGAACAATTGCTAAAAGAATAAGCATGATCAGTTTCTTCTTAGACTTTTTTGGTTGAGCAGAAGAGCCACTTGTATCATTTTCATTTGAGTCATTATCTCCCTGCATAATTGGTTGCTCATCATTTTCATTTGATGTAGATGAATCATGAGAACTACTGTGTGAAGAATAATTAGAAGAATTGTCGTTATATGAATAAGTCCCTTTTGAAGAGTTTTTAGGTTGTAGTTTAGAAGGTCCTCCATCCTTATAGATTTGTTCTAATCTATCCATAATAAGATCTTCATCTTCTCTAAAAGAGACTACAATCTTTTTAACTAAATATAATCTATGAGGGTCATTTTGTTGAAAGAATTTTCTTAAACGAACATAAAAAGCCATACTAATTTATTTTTTTGTAGATTAAATATAATGAATTTAGAATTTAAACATGATTATACTCTAATTTTATAAAAATGTTTAAGCCAATACATAAAAAATTTGGACTGGTTGTTCAGGGTGGAACTTTAAGGTCCATATTTACAGCTGGAGTTTTAGATGCATTCATTAGCTTAAAATACAATCCATTCAGATATGCAATAGGTGTTTCTGGTGGAGCAATGTGTATGGTTTATTATCTTACTAAACAATATAATAGTACTTATAAAATTATGCATGAGCTAGCTAATGACGATGAGTTCATGAATTGGCTCAATATGTTTTCTGAAGAAGGGTACCTTAATTTATCTTATTTAGATGAATTTACAAGAAACAAATATCCATTGGATTTAAAAATATTAAATAAAAAGGCAAGGATTGTAAAAATTGAGATTGTTAGTACTTCTATGGAGGATGGAAGACCTGTTTATTTAAATGCTAAAGGAGATAAGTGGCATAAATACTTACGTGCTAGTGCAACCCTCCCCTTTTTAACTAAAGGCCAATGTGTTATAGATAATTTAAAATTAATGGATGGTGGTTGGAGTGACCCTATTCCAGTTAAAAGGGCTATTGAACAAAAATGCACAGATATTGTTGTTATTCGAACACAACCTAAATCTCATAGAGAGAATTGGAGCTATTTTGGAATGTTTGGTGGTTATTGGCATCGAAATACACCGGGCTTAAGTCAACGATTTAATGATGATTATATTTTTTATAATGAAATAGCAGATTTTCTCGATAAAGAACATGAAAATGTAAAAATTCATCAAATCGTTCCTCCAGACTATTTAAAAACAACTAGCTATTTTACATCATCAGATAAGCTGGATAATGATTATAGGTTGGGATTAGATCTTGGGATACAATTTGTAAAACAAATAAGACAAAAATCTTAATTGGTTATTTGAATATAATAACCTGAATGACTTCTAATATTCATTACATATCCTTCTTCAAATATTAGGTATTGTCCCTTTATGCCCATTAACTTTTTCTCTATTAATGGCACCTTGTCTAATTTCATGCTTTTAACCTTGTCAGGATAGGAGATTACCGGAAATTTAATCTTTAATGGTTGTTCATCAACAATGTGTTGCTTTAGATCATTATCTAGGTAGGATATTAACTCTTCTCTTTTGACTAGAATATCTTCAGTAGTTAATTCATTTTGCAACATTTTCCTCCAATTAGTTCTATCAGCTATATATTGTTTTAAAGCTACTTCAATTAAACCTGCTGCTTGCCTGTGAGGGGTTTTAGCAATTATCAATCCTTCAACAGCCCCTTGGTCTATCCATCTTGTTGGAATCTGAGTTTCATTGGTCACTCCTACTTTTAGACCTGCAGTTTTAGTGATATAAACATAATGAGGCCTCAGGTGATGCTTCCTTTCCCATTCTTCATCTCTTAAAGCAATACCTTCATGGATTCTGCTTAACTCCGGTCGAATAATACTTTCAACAGCAAGTGGCGATGTTTTAAATGCATCATAGCTCATTCCCTCACCGTATGCTTTTCTAATTCTTTTACCTGTTACTACACAATTAATCTGTCCACTAAATGATATATTGATCTGTTCTCCAATAAATTGATTCATTGAAAGAAAGTGTTCAGGGTTTAAATTTGAGTATAGAGGAAGAGTATATTCTACTTCTCCATTTACCAGAGAACTATGCATTTTACGAATATTTCCCTGTATATTCACTTATAAATAATTTGAATTAATGACCTAGCTCAGCCAATTTAGCTTTAGCTTCAGCATATTTATCATTCAATCCTAGATTGAAATAGATAGTCTTTTGCACCTTTAAAGTATTGACATCTTTAGGATTTAATTCATTTGATTTTTCTAGGTATGGAATTGCATCTTTCATCATTTGATCAGCTTTTTTCTTCATGTTGTCGTATTCTGTCTGATCTTCGAGGTCATTAGCAATACTCATTACCTCAATAGATTGATTATAATACAAAGCACCTAAATTAAAATAGGCATCAACGTAGTTTGAGTCTATTTCTATAGCAGATTTATAGGATTCAATTGATCGTTCCATAAAATCAAATGCTACATCATGATTATCAGCATCATGTGCTGAAACAGACATGTTATCAAAAACAACACCTATGTTAAAGTGAAGTACAGAATTTGTTGGGTCTGCTTCTACTGCATTTTGTAGTGCTGCCTGTGCTTTGTCATTATCTCCTTTGCCGTACCAATAATTAAATTCTTCTACATTTAATACATAATCACCTGGATATTTTGACTTTCCTTCAATAATTACATTCAAAGCATCTTCATTTGGACCGCCATGTTTTGCATTCAATACCCTAATCATAGATTGATACATCTCAGCACCATTTCCATAATTATTGTCTGCACACATCTTATAATATTTAAAAGCATCCTCATAATTTTTAATCCTTTCTGCAGCTAATGCAGCATTGATCATACCAAGTGTGTCAGGAATACTTAAAATATCATAAATATCAACTGACATTGAAAATGATTGAAATGCAGCTTCATATTCTTCTTTATTAAACATTTCAACTCCACTATTAATAAATAAATTTCTTAGCATATTTACTTTTGCTTCAATTTGATCACTCCAATCACCACGAGTATCAAGTTCCAAACATTTTTTAAGAGACCCTATGGATGCATCTTCTAATGCTTTTTCATCCATTGATTTAAGATCAGACATGATCTCTACATCCATTGCCCCCATCATAGTATAATCTAAATAGATCATACCTCTATAATAATACATTTTGGCTTCATCCTTTGGCTTGGTAAAAGGAACTTCTAATTGTTTATTGTAAGATTCATCTATGGCTTTTTTAGCCTTTTTTAATACTGACTTATTTTTCTCAAGATCATCAGGCTGCATCATCCACATTGGACTGAAATTATTTTTATATTCAGTAGCTGCTTCAGTTAATTGTAGTTTTTGAGCAGTAGTTAGATTATTCATTAAGAATAAAATTCCTATGCTAAATAGTAACTTTTTCATTTGTCTTTTTTTAATAGAATCCAAATTTATGGATTATTCCACACTTTCATTATCAATATCTTTGCCAGAATCATTTTCATTCTCAATAGATTCTTCATCTTCATCGTCCCTTTCTACTTTTGCAACAGCAGCAATTTGATCATTTCCTCTCAAGTTAATCAATTTTACACCCTGTGTTGCTCTGCCCTGAGTTCTGAGATTAGCTACATGCATTCTTATCGCAATCCCTGATTTATTAATGATCATTAAATCATCTTCATCTGTAACAACTTTTATTGCTACCAAAGATCCAGTCTTATCAGTAACAGTTAGAGTTTTAACTCCTTTTCCACCACGATTAGTTATCCTATAAATTGGATCGTTTGATTCTGGGTCATTTAAATAAGTTCTTTTCCCATAACCTTTTTCTGAAACAACTAAAATAGTTTTAGAGAAATCCTCAACACATACCATTCCAACTACTTCATCTTTATCATCGGTTAATTTTATTCCTCTAACTCCTGAAGCTGTTCTACCCATTGATCGAACTGTTTCTTCATTAAATCTGATAGCTCTACCTGAACGTACTGCTAATAAGATCTCATTAGCCCCATTAGTTAATTTAGCTTCTAATAATTCATCACCTTCTCTAATACTAATTGCATTAATTCCATTAGTTCTAGGTCTAGAATAGGACTCTAGACTAGTCTTTTTAATAATACCTCTCTTTGTACACATTACAATGTAGTATCGATCTACTAATTCATCTAACTTTTCGGCTATTCCATTATCAACATCGTTTTGTGTAGCAGGTCTTTTAAGATATTCTTCATTTTTAATATCCTTAACAACTACGTATGCTTTGACTTTATCATCTTGCTCAATATTGATTAGATTTTGAATGGCTCTACCTTTAGCTATTTTATTTCCTTCTGGTACCTCAAAAATCCTCATCCAGAAACATTTCCCTTTTTCTGTAAAGATCAATAACCAGTTGTGATTAGTGGCAACAAATAATTCCTCAAGGAAATCTTTATCTCTTGTTGTTGATCCTTTAGATCCAACACCTCCTCTATTCTGAACCTTATATTCAGATAAATTGGTTCTTTTAATATAACCTGCATGAGAGATAGTAATTACTACTTCTTCATTAGGTATAAGGTCTTCAATACGCATTTCATTGGCTGAATATTCTATTATAGACCTTCTTTCATCACCGTACTTTTCTTTTACTTCTATTAATTCATCTTTAATAATCTGCATCCTTCTATCCTCATTGTCAAGAACACCTTTTAATTCTTTAATCAATTCCATTAAACTATCATACTCTGCCCTTAGTTTATCTTGCTCAAGACCAGTTAGCTGTCTTAAACGCATTTCAACTATGGCCTTGGATTGAATCTCAGATAATTTGAATCTTTTAATTAATTTCTCTCTTGCTTCATCAGGACTTTTAGATGCTCTAATTAATGCAATTACTTCATCAATATTATCCGAAGCAATAATCAATCCTTCGAGAATATGTGCTCTTTCTTCTGCCTTTTTTAGTTCATATTTAGTTCTTCTGACAACTACATCATGCCTATGATCTACAAAATTTGAGATCATGTCTTTTAAGTTCAGCATCTCAGGTCTACCATTTACAAGTGCAATGTTATTAACTGAAAATGAGGTTTGTAGAGCAGTATACTTATATAATTTATTTAATACAACATTTGGTATTGCGTCTCTTTTGATCTCATAAACAACCCTCATTCCTGTCCTATCAGATTCATCTCTAATTTCTGATATCCCTTCAATTTTACCTTCATGTACTAAAGAAGCTGTTTTTTCTATCATATCGGCTTTATTGACTTGATATGGTATTTCAGTAACAATAATTGCTTCTCTACCTTCTCTTATCTCTTCAATTGTAGCAGTTCCCCTCATAACGATTCTTCCCCTACCTTCTTCAAAAGCATTTTTCACACCTTCATATCCATAAATAATCCCACCAGTTGGAAAATCAGGGGCTTTTATGTATTGCATCAAACCTTCAATATCAATTTCTCTATTATCGATATAAGCAATTGTTCCATCAATCACTTCAGATAGATTATGCGGGGCCATATTTGTAGCCATTCCTACAGCAATTCCAGCAGCACCGTTTACTAATAGGTTAGGGATTCTTGTGGGTAATACTGTTGGCTCAGTTAATGAATCATCAAAATTGGCTCTAAAATCGACTGTTTCTTTATCTAGATCAGAAAGTAATTCTTCAGCTGTTTTCTTTAACCTTGCTTCAGTATATCTCATAGCTGCAGGACTATCTCCATCTACAGATCCAAAATTACCCTGACCATCAACTAGTGGATATCTTAAAGACCATTCTTGTGCCATCCTCACCATAGTATCATAAACAGAAGAATCTCCATGTGGATGGTATTTACCTAATACATCACCAACTATTCTTGCAGATTTTCTATATGAACTATTAGCACGAACACCAAGCTCTAGCATACCATATAAAACTCTTCTATGTACCGGTTTTAAACCATCTCTTACATCAGGGAGAGCTCTAGAAACAATTACTGACATTGAATAATCAATGTAAGCTGTTTTCATTTCATCTTCTATACTTACCGGGATAATTCTTTCACCTCTATCTTCAGCCATAAATTAAAATTAAAATTCAATATTTTTAGTAAAAAAAACCAAGAAAAAAAACAATATTTTTCAAGACCTCGAAAATACCAATTCTTTAGAGAATAAACACTACGAAAACACACCTATTTATTCACAAATTTTTGTGTGAAAAATGAATATTGTTAAGAAACAAAGTTTTTAGAAGTTGGATATCTTTGAAATGTTAAGAATTTTGTAATTTTAACAAAACAAAATATAGGATCATTACAATTATGGATGCAAAATTTTCACCAAGAGTTAAGGATGTAATTAGTTTCAGCAGAGAAGAAGCTATGAGACTTGGTCATGAATATATAGGTGTTGAACACCTGCTTTTAGGAATTATTAGAGAAGGTGAAGGTATTGCTATTAAGATGATAGACAATGCTGGTGTCAACACTAAAGAGTTAAGGAAAAAAATAGAGGAGAAATTAGATCTCGGAACTTCTAATAGTATAGATGCAGGTAGTATACCCTTAATTAAACAAGCAGAGAAAGTTTTAAAGATCACCTATCTTGAAGCTAAACTTTTTAAAAGTAATATGATAGGGACTGAACATTTATTATTATCAATCTTAAAAGAAGAAAATAATTTGGCTGCAAAAATATTAAATGAGTTCAATATTGATTATGAGCTTATAAAAGATGAGCTAGAAAGTCTAATGGACGAAGGGTACAATGCTCCAAAAAGTGAGCTACCAGGGCCTACTGATGATGATGACTCTCCTTCTGGTAGTTTTTCTTCAGAACCTCCCAAAAAAATATCTGATTCTAAATCTAAAACACCAGTTCTAGATAATTTTGGTAGAGACCTTACTAAATTTGCTGAAGATGATAAATTAGACCCTATAGTTGGTCGAGATAAAGAAATTGAGAGAGTATCACAAATTCTTTCTAGAAGAAAAAAGAACAATCCAATATTAATTGGTGAACCTGGTGTTGGAAAATCTGCAATTGCTGAAGGCCTTGCTTTAAGGATTGTTCAAAGAAAGGTTTCTAGAGTTCTTTTTAATAAAAGAATTATTTCATTAGATCTTGCATCATTAGTTGCTGGCACTAAATACAGGGGACAATTTGAAGAAAGAATGAAGGCTGTAATGAATGAATTAGAAAAGTCTCCAGATATTATATTATTTATTGATGAAATCCACACAATAATAGGAGCTGGAGGTGCATCTGGTTCATTAGATGCTTCTAATATGTTCAAACCTGCATTAGCTAGAGGTGAAATTCAATGCATAGGTGCAACAACTCTCGATGAATACAGGCAATATATTGAAAAGGATGGCGCATTGGAAAGACGTTTCCAAAAAGTGTTAATTGAACCCACTTCAATTGATGAAACTATTCAGATTCTAAATAATATAAAGGAAAAATACGAAGAGCACCATAATGTAACCTATTCAGATGAAGCAATAGAGTCTTGTGTCCATTTAACTGCTCGATATATCACTGATAGATATTTGCCAGACAAAGCAATTGATGCTCTTGATGAAGTAGGCTCTAGAGTTCATATTACTAATATTAATGTTCCTAAAAACATCATTGAAATAGAACAGAAGATCGAAGATGTTAAAGAACAAAAAAATATAGTAGTAAGAAGTCAACAATATGAAGAAGCTGCAAGGTTAAGGGATTCTGAAAGAAAATTGAATGAAGAATTAGATAAAGCTAAAAAAATATGGGAAGAAGAAAGTAAAACTCATAGAGAGATGGTCACTGAAGATAATGTAGCTGAAGTTGTATCTATGATGACTGGTATTCCCGTACAGAAAGTTGCTGAAAAAGAAAGTGGAAGATTAATGAAAATGGGGGAATCCTTAGAAAGTACATTAATTGGACAAAATGAAGCTATTGTAAAAGTTGTAAAAGCCATTCAAAGAAATAGAGCTGGTTTAAAAGACCCCAACAAACCTGTTGGCTCATTTATATTTCTAGGCCCTACTGGTGTTGGAAAAACTCAATTATGTAAGGTCTTAGCAAATTATTTATTCGATTCTGAAGATGCCTTAATACGTATTGACATGAGTGAATACATGGAGAAATTTGCTGTTTCTAGATTAATTGGTGCACCTCCAGGATATGTTGGATATGAAGAAGGTGGTCAACTTACAGAAAAGGTAAGAAGAAAGCCCTACTCTATTGTTTTATTAGATGAGATAGAAAAAGCACATCCAGATGTATTTAATTTGTTGTTACAAGCTTTAGATGATGGGAAATTGACTGATAGTCTAGGGAGAAATGTTGATTTTAGAAATACTATCATCATAATGACTTCTAATATTGGAGCCAGACAATTACAAGATTTTGGTACAGGAGTTGGTTTTGGAACACAAGCAAAAAGTGAAAAGGAAGATGAGCATCAAAAAGGTGTCATCGAAAATGCTCTCAAAAAGGCATTTGCTCCAGAATTTTTAAATAGAATAGATGATATAGTTGTATTTAACACATTAGAGAAAGATGACATTGTAAAAATCATTGATATTGAATTAAAAAAATTATTTAAACGTATTCAAGATTTAGGTTACAATGTTGAAATTACAGATAATGCCAAAGAGTTGATTGCTGACAAGGGATTTGATCAAAAATTTGGAGCACGACCTTTAAATAGGGCTATTCAAAAATTCATCGAAGATCCATTAGCTGAAGAGATCATTAAAAATAGTGTTTCTAAAAATGATAATATCATTATTGCTTTAAATAATTCTAATGATGATATAGAAATTAAAACAAAAAAGAAAAGAAAGCCTAAAAAGAAGGAAGAAGATGAATCTAAAGAAGATAAATAAGTTTATTTATAGATCATTGTAAAATTCATTTTCAAAGTCAGGTGGTTCAATCCCCATCTCTTCCTCAATTTCCCAGGTTGTTTTTTGCCTCTTAAATGTTGCGCCTTCTTCTTTATAAAAGAAGGCCAATACTATACCAATAAGAGCCCCCATAAAATGACTTTCAAAGCTAATGCTCCAGTCATACGGAAATATTCCCCAGATCATACTTCCATATAAGAAGACAACAAATAATGCTATTGCCATTAACCTAACTTCTTTTCTAAATACACCACTAAAAAACAAATAAAATGCTAAGCTATATATAACTCCACTTATACCAATATGATAGGATTGTCTTGCCGCTAACCATACAAACAATCCACCTATTAACCAAGAATAGATTAAAATTTGCCAGGCAATTCTTTTGTAAAAATAAAACAATGCCCATCCTAAGATTAATACAGGTAATGAATTATTGAATATGTGCTTAAAGTCACTATTATTATGGATAAATGCAGAACAAATAATGCCTTTTAAGCCCTCTATTTTCCTAGGATATACACCATAATATTTTAAATCAAGATTATATTGTAAAGCCAATAAATGAACCATCCAGATAAATGCCACAATAAATAAAGGAATAGTTGCAGAAGAAAATATTGGTATTAGCTCTTTATTTTTCAATTATTTAAAGCCTCTTTCTTTCTTAATAACTTCATAGGCGTCCTGAATTTTCTGAAACTTCTCTTTTGCTGCTTTTTGATGCTCCTCTCCCAACTGATTAACTTTATCAGGATGGTGTTTGATAGCCATTTTTCTATATGCTTTTTTGATTTCAGAAATATCAGCACTGGCATCTAGTCCTAAGACTTTATATGCATTGGCTGCATCTTTATAGAACATGGATTTAAGCTGATCAAATTCACTACTTGGAACACCAAGATATGAAGCTATTCTGGCAATGATCTTTGCCTCTGGTTCAGAAACGTGTCCATCTGCCTTAGCAATACCAAATAAATATTGAATCAATAAAGACCTTTGTTGAATAGGCATTACCCCAGCAATTGATTTACAAACTTGCTGAAGATTAAAATCTTTTTGCAATACATCTCTAAATTGTTTGATATATTGCTTTGAAAGATGAGGGGGGAATTGTTGACTAAAAAATTGTTTAACATACTCAAGCTCGGCTTTTAATACTTTACCATCTGCTTTCATTACAGCACCTGACAGCACCAATAAAGCAGTAGCAAAATCATTTTGACTTATTCTTTGAGTATAATAGCCTTGATCATGACTGTGAGATCCTCTAAAAGCACCACCACTTGTTGAAGTAATTACTTTCATGTTATCAAAAGCAGTTCCAATTAAATAACCAAGAAAAGCTCCCCAAAACCTCTTGGTTATAAAAAATCCTATAATTGCTCCAACTATACCTCCAATTCTCATGTTTTCAAATATACATTTTCATTAACTACCTATCAGGATTTATTTCATTATTATTTATAAATTAGTATGATAGATGTTAAGCCCATATAAAATAAATTTTCCAGCTATTAAAACTGGTAGCACTTATACTTTTCAAACTCTTAATGGCATTGATTATGAAGTTAGATTTGCTCGAAAAAAGAACAATCTTCTTCATGCCACCATTGCATTTGGAGTATTGAACGATGAATACGATGGTGAAGAATATGTGCTAACTAATAAAGGAGAAGCATTCAAAGTCATGTCTACAATCGTTACCATTTTTAATAATTACAAAAAAGAACATCCTAATATCAATATCTACGAATTTGTTGGTGAACCCACTGCAAGCGAAGATGCTGAATTTCCAAAAAAACGTCTCACTCTTTACAAAAGATATCTTCCTTATATATTTGACAATTCCTGGAAACTTAAGATCTCAGGTAATCGTGTTATATTATCAAAAAAATAATTAATCAATCAGTTCAAAACTCCTATTGACAAAATCTGTTAATTCTTTTCCTTTTAATAACCCTTGAGATAACAAAGCTAGGTCATAAGCTTGTTTTGCTAATTTACCCTGATCTTTCTTCTTAGATTTTAAAATCTTTCCTATAAAAGAATGATTAGAGTTTATTACCAAATTATACATTTCAGGCATATTACCCATCATTTGCATACCTCCTCCACCAAGGGCTTGCTGTTCTTTCATTCTTCTCATGAATTCACTTTGGGTAATAATTACTGGCTTTTCAGTTTCATTTAAACTTTCTACTTGAACAACAAATTTTTCTTTTTCAGCAATTTCCTCAAAGATTGGCTTTACTTTTTCTTCCTCTTCCTTAGATAATTTAGAAGGAATCTCTTCATCTTTTGATATTATATTATCTATAGTATCAGCATCAACTCTCGCAAAAGAAACTTCAAGATCCTGCTCTGCTTTAGTAATGAAATGACTGCTTAATGGACCATCTAATATTAACACATCATAACCTTTTTCTTTTGCATTTGCTATTAGTGAATGGTGCTCTTCAGCATCATGTGTATACAAATAAACCAGTCTTTTATTTTTATCTGTTTGTACAGCTTCTACTTTTTTCTTGTATTCATCAAAAGTAAAATACTCATTATCTGTGTTCTTTAATAAAGAAAAATCCTTTGCTTTTTCATTGAATTTAGTATCAGACAACATACCGTATTGAATGAAGATCTGAATGTCATCCCATTTTTTTTGGAAATCTTCTCGATCATTTTTAAACATACCAGCTAGCTTATCTGCTACTTTTTTAGTGATGTGATTAGAAATCTTTTTCACATTACTGTCACTTTGAAGATAAGACCTCGATACATTCAATGGAATGTCAGGTGAATCTATTACCCCATGTAATAATGTTAAGAATTCAGGAACTATATTTTCTACAGAATCAGTAATGAAAACCTGATTAGAATATAATTGAATTTTGTTTTTTTGTACTTCTACCTGATTCTTTAATCTTGGGAAATATAGAATTCCAGTTAAGTTAAATGGGTAATCTACATTTAAATGAATATTAAATAAGGGCTCTTCAGTCATTGGATAAAGCTCGTGGTAAAAGCTTTTATAATCCTCATCTTTAAGATCTACAGGCTTTTTAATCCATGCAGGAGATGTATTATTGATAATATTAGCTACATCTATAGATTCTTTTTTAACGTTACCCTCATCATCCTTTTCACCTTTTGGATGATCAATCCATTCTTTCTTAGTGCCAAATTCAACTTCTATAGGTAAAAACTTACAATATTTATTAAGTACTTGCTCTATTCTATTTTCTTCAAGATATTCTTTAGAATCTTCAGCTATAAATAATACAATATCTGTACCTCTTTCTTTCTTTTTAATTTCTTTGATCTCATATTCAGGATTTCCTTTAGATTCCCATTGAACAGGTTTACTTCCCTTTTTAAAAGATTTGGTTTGAATCTGAACTTTATCAGAAACCATGAATGAAGAATAAAAACCAAGTCCAAAATGACCTATAATAGATTTCGGGTCCTTATTCTTATATTTTTCCAAAAACTCCTCTGCTCCCGAAAACGCCACCTCATTGATGTATTTATTTACATCCTCTTCAGACATTCCAATACCATTATCTCGAATAGTAAGTGTTCCTGCCTTTTTGTCTAAGATCACTTTTACTTTTAATTCACCAATATTACCTTTTACTTCACCAGCAGATGAAAGTGTAAGTAATTTTTGTGAAGCATCTACTGCGTTAGACACTAACTCTCTAACAAAAATTTCTGTATCTGAATACAAAAACTTTTTAATGATCGGAAAAATATTTTCCGTCTGTACATTGATTGTTCCTTTTTGCATGATAAAAATTAATTCTTTAATCTGCAATTGTCAAAGGATATGCCATAATCAGTTTAATGACATTATGTCGTAATCAAAGAAATATTAACAGACAAAAAGTAAATATTAAGGTAATATAATGTCAGGTAAATTCAATTTTGAGGTAATCTTATTATAATCCGAAATCACATATTGTATGACCAATGGTTTTTTTTCTGGATCTATCCATTGCAATAGCTGAAGTATATTTTCTTTAGACATCGCAGTACAACCAAGTGTATATTTGCCAGGAGCTCTCCAAATGTGAAAAAAAACACAGGATCCCTTATTTGGAATAGCAGGTGTATTATGATTAAGAAAAAAACCCCATTCATAGAGCTCCACATTTCTCATTTTATCAGCATTTTCCCAATCTTTTTCTACTTCATCTAATTGTACGATCTCATTATAATAAGTAGAATTAACATCTTCTATACATCTGCTCAATGAATCAATGTGTAAATAATTGAGCTTAAATCCTTTTACATTTTCTTTATTGGCAAAACCAAAGGCATCTCCAATGGTAAAAATACCTGAAGGAGATTTTCCATCACCTTCATTTTTATCTATCAGATCTACTGAATTTATAGCCTCCATTCCTATACCTTTTGCCATACCCTTTTTACCAATAGTAACATCAATCATATCACCTTGAAGTCTCCAATTATTCTTATTACCCTCATATCTATATAAATAACCATTTATATCATTCGAATTATTAGTAAGCACTATTATTAATTGAATAGGAATTGTATCAATAATTTTCTCTTTATCTTCATGACTATCTAGTATCTTATTCTCTTTGGATTCTTCTACATGAAAACACCCAATAAAAAACAAATTAGCCAAGCAAAAAATGATACCTAAAATATATTTGTTGTTCATATTAATGTTGGAATAAAACGATATATAACTTGATTTTTATAATTAACATATTCTTGGTCATTCATAAGGTGATATTCTTCTGTAATTGCTCTTAAATAATAAATTAAAGTCCAGAAAAGCATTCCAATAATATAAATAGGATCATTAATTAATATTGGAAGAAATGTTATCCACCAAATTAATAGTTTAACTGCGTAATGTGGGTGTCTAACCCATTTATAAGGACCATTCCTAATAATACCTCTATTGGTTAAATTAGAACACTTCCAACCTAAGGTAATCACACACCACAATTTGAATAGATGTAATGGAATTAATGAAATAAATACTATAATGGTAAAAGTGTCATTAATAAAATAAGAAAAATCATTGGTCATCATTGGAAGGTAATTAGAAATAATAAGATAAAAAGGGTAATAACAAACCAACGTTACCAACCATCCAAAAAAAGAAGTATCTATAGATTTAATCTCACTATTTAACAGCTTTGACTCTACAATATATCCTATAGTATACAATCCAGTAGTAATGAACAATACTGTATAAATAATTAATGGATATAAGTTGTGAGAAAACAAAACAGATGAATCTATTTGTCCATTATTAAACAAAAGCAGTAAATATTCTACCATTACTATTCCATTTTGAATAGTTAAACTAAGCATAGATGGAATGAAAAATAACTTTAATAAATAGATTAATAATTCTTTTTTTCTATCATTTTTATTAAATATTAATCTGCCTATTCTTGTATCAATTACAGAATCTTTAGCATGTATATTCCATATGGAATAAGGGATATATAATATACCCAAATAGAGGATGATGTACCAGCTTATATGCTCATGGAAATACCATTCATAATTTACATTTATTCTTAATTGATCAAACGGAAATAACAGATATAATATGATTCCTGTCCATACAATTAATAGATCAATTATTATAAGATGTGACTTACTTAGCATATTAAACAAAGATGTAATGAACCAACAAAAATCTGTTTATAACCCATTAGAAAACTAATAAAAACAAAATCAATTTATAATAGATTTGAATAATCATTTTTATGAAAAAGTCATTCAAAATACTAATTAACAGATATTTTATTGCAACTCTTATTTTTATTTTAGTTCTTTTCCTTTTTGAAGATACTAATGTATTTCAGCTTAATAAAATGAGTAATCAGCTTCACACCCTTAAAAAAGAGAATGATAATAATATAAATTTAATAGAAGAAGTGAAAAATAAAACCAATCTCCTAAGGACAAATAAACAAGCTTTAATAAAATTTGCTAGAGAGACTTATTACATGAAAAAAGAAGATGAAGTAGTCTATTTATTCAAATAACTAATTTCTTTTATTAAATAAATCCTTTTTCTTTCATTACTAAATAATCTTGTAATATTATCACCGCACTTACTTGGTCTATCAATTCTTTATTCTGTCTTTTTTTTTTATTCATACCACTATTTGCAATGGCCTGAGATGCAATTTTAGAAGTAAATCTTTCATCAATAGTAATGACTTTTTTAGCAGAGAATTTTCTTTTTAGGTGACTGATGAAATTATTTACAGATTCTGTGCTATTAGTAGCACTACCATCTAATCTAACTGGCATGCCAACTACGATTGTATCTACTTCATTTTTATTAAAATAACTTATTAAATATTCTATTAGATCTTTTGCATGAATTGATGTCAATCGAGTAGCGATAATCTGATTATCATCTGTTTCTGCTAAACCAACTCTTTTAGTTCCATAATCTATTCCTAGCACTTTTGACATATGGCAAAATTAAACTATTCCATTTCAAGTTGTACGATTACAATTAGGTTATTAACTTTATCCCCAACAAAATACATCATGGAGGAATTAAAGAATACTATTGAAGCAGCCTGGAATGATCAATCTTTACTCAAGGATGCTAATGTAACAGATGCTATTGAATCTGTAATAGAAAAAATAGATAAGGGAGACTTAAGGATAGCTGAGCCTAATAATAATGAATGGAAAATTAATGAATGGGTAAAAAAAGCTGTTGTCATGTATTTCCCTATTAGAAAGATGGAAACATCTAATGCTGGTCCTTTAGAATTTCATGATAAAATGAAATTAAAAACAAACTACAAAGAATTAGGAATAAGAGTTGTCCCACATGCTGTATCAAGATATGGTGCTTATATAGCTCCTGGTGTAATTCTAATGCCTTCTTATGTTAACATTGGTGCATATGTAGATACAGGAAGTATGATAGATACCTGGGCTACAGTTGGCTCATGTGCACAAATTGGCAAGAATGTACATTTAAGTGGCGGTGTTGGTATAGGAGGAGTTTTAGAACCCCTTCAAGCAGCTCCTGTTATAATTGAAGATGGTGCTTTTATTGGATCTCGTTCAATTGTTGTAGAAGGAGTTCGAATTGGAAAAGAAGCTGTGCTAGGAGCCAATGTAGTACTAACAAAATCTACTAAGGTCATAGACGTATCAGGAAATAAACCTATTGAACACCATGCTTATGTTCCAGAAAGAAAAGTTGTAATTCCAGGATCTTACACCAAAACTTTCCCTGCTGGAGATTATCAAGTTCCATGTGCTTTAATAATTGGTGAAAGGAAAAAAAGCACTGATCTAAAAACATCTTTAAATGATGCGTTACGGGAGTTTAATGTTTCAATCTAACAATTTACTATTTTAGCATATTAAACTTCTATTATGAAGATTGGATTTGATGCAAAAAGAGCCTATCAAAACTATACAGGTCTTGGGAATTACAGCAGAGATCTTTTAAAACAGATTTTCATTAATTACCCAGATAATAGTTATAGACTCTACACCCCTAAATCATTAAAAAATCCCAGGTTGTCATTCCTGTCTGATTTTAATAATGTTGAAACGGTATTTCCTGACACGCCTTTACATAAAACATTCAAAGGTTATTGGAGGTCAATCAACCTAGAAAAGTCACTTATTAAAGATAAAATTGATATTTATCATGGGTTAAGTAATGAAATTCCAAGAACTAGAAGTAAAAAGATAAAATACATTGTAACAATTCATGACCTGATCTTTAAAAGGTTTCCAAGAAATTATAGGTCTATAGATAGACGAATCCACAACGTGAAATTTAAATATGCTACTAAAAATGCAGATTTAACCATTGCTATTAGTGAACAAACAAAAAATGATATTGTTGATTTCTACAATGTTAATCCTGATAGGATCAAGGTTGTATATCAGACATGTCATGAGAATTTTAGAAGGTCTTACCCAAATGAGGTTATATTACATGTTAAGGAAAAACTTCAATTACCTGATAACTTTATTTTAAATGTTGGGACAATTGAAACCAGAAAGAACCTAAATGCAATCATACAGTCTATTCCTTTAATGAAAAATGACCTGCCTATAGTAGTAGTTGGAAGAAAAACTAAATACATTAATTTTTTAAAGGTTCAAATGAATAAATTAAAGATTGATCCAAATAGGATCATTTTTCTTCATCATGTAACTATAGAGGAATTACCTTGCATTTACCAACTTGCAGATATTTTTATTTATCCATCTTTATTTGAAGGGTTTGGTATTCCAATTATTGAATCATTAACAAGTGGCACTCCTGTAATTACTTCAAAAGATGGATGCTTCAGTGAAGCAGGGGGACCATCATCTTTATATATAGATCCAACTGATTACGAAGAAATAAGTCATACTATTGATGCATTGCTTACTGATTCAGAAAAACAAAAAACAATGATAGAAGACGGTAAAGAATTCGTAAAAAAATTTGAACCTAACTCTTTGACAAAAGAAGTGATGGATATCTATCATAACATTCTTTAAAAATTTCACAATTTGGATCCTATAAATAAAGCGATAGATGTACTCAATTCTGGTGGTGTTATACTTTACCAAACAGATACTATTTGGGGATTGGGTTGTCTTACAGATAATGTAGATGCCATCAAGAAAATCTATTCTATTAAAGGAAGGGAGTTTAACAATAAGCTAATCCTAATTTTAGAAAATGACTTACTATTAAAAAAATATGTTAGGGAGATTCCCGAAATAGTATGGGACATTATTGATCAAGCTGAATTTCAGCCCACTATTGTTTATCAACATGCGATCAATTTACCTGATATTCTTATTGAAAAAGATGGCTCTATAGCTATTAGAATTGTAAAACAAATTGAACTATTAAAAAGAATTAACAAGCCATTAACTGCTACATCAGCAAATATTTCTGGAGGACTTCCACCTAAAAACTTAAAACAAGTTGCTAAGGAAATTTTGTCAAAAGTTGACTTCATATTAGATTTGCCAAAAATAAATTGTACTCATCAACCATCCTCTATCATAAAAATTAAAACGAACGGTGAAATTAAGATCATTAGAAAATAATTATTGCGGTCACCATTATATGGAGCATAGATCCTTAAAAGTTGTTTCTAATATAGCTGAAACAATTAATCAACCTGTATATATAGTGGGAGGATATGTTCGAGATATGATATTAAATAGACCATCATCTGATATAGATTTTGTTACTATAGGTAATGGCATTGACCTTACAAGAAAAGTGGCTGCTGAATTAAAAATAAATCAGGTAACAGTATTCAAGAATTTTGGCACTGGAATGATCAAGGTGAATGATCTTGAATTGCAATTTGTAGGTGCAAGAAAAGAAAGCTATAGAAAAAACTCAAGAAAACCAATTGTCGAAAATGGAACATTAGAAGATGATCAGAATAGACGAGATTTCACTATAAATGCTTTTGCAATTTGTCTTAACAAAGATAATTTTGGTGATCTAATTGATCCCTTCAATGGGCTTGAGGATCTAAAAAATAAAACCATAAGAACACCACTTGATCCTGACATCACTTTTTCTGATGATCCACTAAGGATGATGAGAGCTGCTAGATTTGCAGCTCAGCTTAATTTTAAAATTGAACAAAACACTCTTGATTCAATGAAAAAAAATGCTGAAAGAATCAGCATTGTATCTCAAGAAAGAGTTACAGAAGAATTACAAAAAATCATTCAAAGTAATTATCCTTCAATAGGTTTTAAAATACTAGATGAAACAGGACTACTCAAATTAATTTTCCCTGAATTTTCTAACCTTAAAGGGGTAGAAATAAAAAACGGAAAAGCCCATAAGGATAATTTTTATCATACATTAAATGTACTTGAGAACTTACTACCCTATTCTAATGATAATATTTGGTTACGTTGGGCGGCCATTTTACATGATATTGCAAAACCTCCTACTAAAAGGTTTCATCCAAAAAGTGGATGGACTTTTCATGGTCATGAAGATAAAGGTGCAAGAATGGTACCTGGGATATTTAAAAAACTTAAATTACCATTGGATCAAAAGATGAAATATGTACAAAAGCTAGTACAATTACATTTAAGGCCAATTGCTTTAACCAAAGATGAAATAACAGATTCTGGAGTAAGAAGATTGTTATTTGATGCTGGTGAAGATATTGAAGATCTAATGAAATTATGTAGGGCTGATATTACCTCAAAAAACAAAAACAAGGTGCAGAAATACCTTAAAAGATTCGACAATGTTGAATTTAAGCTTAATGATCTTAAAGATCGTGATAGAATAAGGAATTGGCAACCCCCTATTTCGGGTGAGGATATAATGGATATCTTTAAAATAAAACCATCAAAAAATGTAGGGCTATTAAAAGATGCTATTAAAGATGCTATTTTAGACGGGAAAATTGAGAATAACTATGATGATGCTTATCAATTTTTGATAATTAAAGCAGCTGAAATTGGATTAAAACCAACAAATGAAGACTAAATCTTACACCTTTAGGGTGGTTATTGATACAGAAGAAGATATTTTTAGAGATATTGTTATTCTTGAAAATCAGAATTTTGAAGAATTTCACCATTCTATCATAGCTGCTTTTGGTTTTGAAGGAGATCAGATGGCATCTTTTTATATGAGCAATGAAGAATGGGATAAAGGTGAAGAGATAGGCCTAATGGACATGTCCTTTGAAGATAATAAAGGACCAGCCAGTATGAAGAATACACTCATAGGAAATATGGTAAAAATGCCACACCAAAAGATCTTATATGTTTATGATTTTTTGAAAATGTGGATCTTTTATATTGAGCTTTTTGAAGAAGGAGTTGAAAATCCAGAAGATGGTTATCCTTATGTTAAGCTTTCTTTTGGAGAAGCTCCTGATGAATCATCTAAGATTATACCCGATCTAATAGACAATTTATACAATGATGATTCTAGTATTGAAGATGATGTAAATGATGTTTTTAATGAATTTGATAATGACGATTTTGAAAATTTCGAAAACATTGATGATTATGACATCTAGATTAATACAATCCACTTCTTTTCCTAGAAAACCACTCAATAAATAATAAAGAAGAAATAATAAAGAACAGCCATTTCCATTTAATAAGGTCTTCTAGTTTAGAAGAATGGTGAGAAATACTAGGCATATTACTTTTAATTAAAAGTTGATAAAGCTCATTCAGGTTCTCTTTTGAGACTCCTTCTCCATTATAATGATTGGCTAATTGGTTTAAATAAGAAAAATCAGCTCTTGAATTCAGCACCTCCAGTCTTACCTTATGAACATTGAATGACCCTTCCTGCTGAAAATGTTCATCACCATATACTAACTTGGCATTATAACTATAATTTCCTGGAGGTAGCTTGTTTATATGTAATTCATAACTACTGCCATTATTTATCATTACTTTTTTAAATAAATTACCAGAATCATTAGTTATATCTATTTCAATCTCAGCGTCTTTAATTAATTCGAAATTCCTATTATATATTTCTCCATAAAAATGAATTGGATCATTCTCTTTAAAATCATTATCTACTTCAATTGAAAACCTATCTTTCTTATCATTAGAAGTTACATATTGAGTGATCTTTGAAAAGATGGAAGAAAAAACATTAATTTCTTTATTATTTAAATATTCATTCATTTTCCAACGCCAAACACCTTCTCCAAATATTAATGCCTCTCTTACTTCAGGATGTTCATTTAATAGGACCATTGGATAATCAGTGAATTCTCCATTTATTTCTTGATAAATCATCACATTGGTACTTATATTCTTTTTATATACAGCTACAAAAGGAACAGATAATGGAGGGTATTTATTTATTTGTTCTTTCATTTTTTTATTAATAATAAATGTGCTGAAATCAGTATTAATTACTGGCATAGCATTGATTATTCCATCATGTCCTTCTATATATACACCCAAATCTAATTCATTAAAAAATTGAGTGTTTATTTCAGCTCCAGTTAGATGGATTAAAGGGATTTTTGCTGCTCTAGAAGTTTGAATTAACTTAGAAATCTTTACATTTTTATTAAAATAAGTTCTATGAAGAATAATAAGATCATAATCTTCAATATTATTATCAAAATCATTAATTAACTGGACATCTATTTTACGATTAAATTTATCTGAAATAACCTGTTTTATAGCAGCAATATCTGGGTGTGGAGCATTGGCTAGTATCAAAACTCTTTGTAATTGGTCAAGCACATCCACATAGTAGGTATAATAGTTATTTACAAAAGTGATTTCTCCTTTAATTTCAGTGATTTTTACATCATATTTTATCTTTCCAGCTTTATCTGCATTTAGTATAAACTTAATTGTTGAAGCGTCTAATTCATTATTAATTAGCAGCTCTTTTGTTTGTATTAGCTCTTCTCCATTATATATAGAAACTTTTATAATATTTCCTTTCATTTTCTTTGAAAGTAAATGTACATCTACAGGAAATTTATTTCCAAAACTCACTACCTTATTACATAACACTTTTTGTATAGAAGCATCCTTTTGATAAATAGTGTCACCAAGAGGAACTGTATAGATTTTTGCTTGGTCAATACCTTGATCTGTATACAAAGGATTACTTCCGGAATTAATTATTCCATCCGATGCAATAATTACAGCTCCTAAATTCCTACCGTAATATCTGTCATTTAATTCTTTGAAAAGATTTCCAAAATCAGTAGCTTTTTCAATAAAATCAAATGACAAACCTTCATTAATACTATTTCCAAAAGAAAATGTATGTACATCAAACTTATTTTCAAGTTTATCTATTAGATTTAGAACAGAATCTTTGTAAGAGTTTCTATAATAAATAGAATCTTTATTAACCAATATACTTTCGGAGTTGTCTTGTGCAAAAACTAAAATTGGCTTTTCTGATTGAATGTTATCCTTTTTAAAAACAGGTTCTAAAAGAAATAAACAAAGCATTAAAACAATAAAAAACCTTGTAAAAGCCAACAATAGGATTGTCCACTTTTTAAGTTCATTGGACCTTAGGTTTCTAAAATATAAAATGATAGAGTAAATCAATGCAGCACCAATACAAATGATCAAATACCAACTGCGATGATTTAAATAGATATCCATTGTAAAATTAGGTCAACATTCCACCACAAACACTTAATACCTGACCAGTGACATAGCTGCTCATATCAGTAGAAAGATACAAGCAAGTATTAGCAATATCGTCTGTGGTTCCAGCTCTTTTTAAAGGAATATTTTCTATCCATTTTTTAATTACCTCTTGATCTAAAGCACCAGTCATCTCTGTTTCAATAAATCCTGGTGCAATAACATTGCATCTTATATTTCTTGAACCGATCTCTTGAGCAATAGATTTTGTAAATCCAATTATACCTGCTTTAGATGCAGAATAGTTTGATTGCCCAGCATTTCCTTGAACACCTACTATTGAGCTCATATTAATTATAGAACCATTTCTTTGTTTCAGGAAAGTTCTTAAGGATGCCTTAGTCATATTAAATACAGATTTTAAATTAGTTTCCATAACATCATCCCAATCACCCTCTCCCATTCTCATTAACAATCCATCTTTTGTAATCCCTGCATTATTGATCAATACATCTATCTGACCAAATTCTTCTACAACAGATTCGATCAAGGTTTGAGCTTCTTCATATACTCCTGCATTTGATTGATATCCCTTTGCTTTAATATTAAACGCAGTCAATTCTTTTTCTAATGCTTTGGCTTTTTCTTCACTCGACACATAAGTAAAAGCAATATCTGCACCTTCTTTAGCAAATTTTAATGCAATTCCCTTTCCAATTCCTCTAGTAGCTCCTGTAATAATAGCTACTTTACCTTTTAATAAGTTCATATATTATAATTTTACTGTTTTTGATGAGTATATAAATATTAATTTAATTTTGCAGACATCAAATATAACAATGAGAAAAACAATTAGTCTCTTAAGTACATTATTTATTTTTATTTCTGCTCATTCTCAAATGTGGTTCGATATAGGCTTTAAGGGTGGAGTGGGTACTGGAATATTAATGAATCAAAATATATGGGATGATGCTGATTATAATCATAGATTAAGCCCTTCTTATAGTTTTGGAACAAAAATCGGAATTAATTTAAGTGATTATCATGAAATTACCTTTGATTTTATGTTCAGTAAATTTAGGCAGGACTTTCTACACAATCAATTTGATAGTGTTACAAATATTTCTCCAATTTATGAATCTAGTTTATCTTATAATTCTTTTGATTATATGGTACTCTACAGACACAATAAGGATGGAAGATACATGGAAATTGGTCCTTCAATTCAAAATATAAGGAAAGTTAATTTCACTGATGAATTTTCTTCTCCTAATACTTTTGACCTTGAAGATGTCAATAAATTACAGACCAATCTAATTCTAGGATTTGGAGCCTATTTTATTGGTACAGAAAATTTTGGTGTTACTACTGGTTTTAGAATTTCCTATACTTTAAGCGATCTTATTTCTCAAAAAGGACAAGAACAATTTTTCCCAACCCAAAAAAATTATCAAGAATACCATGCCTCACACCCTTTATTTATTTGTTTTTTAATAGAGGCTAATTTTGATTTTGCCTATTTTGCAAAAGCCAAATGTACTAGCAGAACCAAACTAATTCTTTTTTAGAATAATTTCCTTGATATATTCTTATCATTTCACATCCTATTTATCGGATAAAATCCTTATTTTTGTTCGCGAAATTATCATGAATTATGAGTACCGAACTTGAACAAGTGAAGAAGGAAAAATCAATCAGTAAAAACGAATTTATTAAAGAAGTTTTAGAAGACTTTAAGGTTGCCTGTATAAGCAGGGAAGCTTCTTTACTAGGTAGAAAAGAAGTACTTACTGGTAAAGCAAAATTTGGAATTTTTGGAGATGGTAAAGAGCTCGCTCAAATCGCCATGGCCAAACAATTTAAAAATGGTGATTTTAGGTCCGGATATTATAGGGACCAAACCTTTATGATGGCGATTGATTCATTATCAATTCAACAGTATTTTGCGGGTTTATATGCCCATACAGACCTAGATCATGAACCTATTTCAGCTGGCAGACAGATGGGAGGTCATTTTGCAACAAGAAATATTAATGAAGATGGGTCTTGGAAAAATTTAATGCAACAAAAAAATTCATCTGCAGACCTATCTCCTACTGCAGCTCAAATGCCAAGACTTTTAGGTTTAGCTTTGGCGTCAAAATATTATAGAGACAATAATTCATTATCCTCTTTTAAAGAATTTACTAATAATGGTAATGAAGTTGCTTTTGGCACTATAGGTGATGCCAGTACATCTGAAGGAATTTTCTGGGAAACGATCAATGCAGCAGGTGTGCTTCAAGTACCATTAGCTATTTCTGTTTGGGACGATGGATATGGTATATCTGTACCTAAAAAATATCAAACTACAAAAGCTAGTATCTCAGAGGCATTATCTGGAATGCAAATGAATGAAGGAACCAATGGAATTAAAATATATCGTGTTAATGGATGGGATTATCCTGCATTAATTACTACTTATGAAAAAGCCATTGATTTATCACGTACCAAGCATATTCCTGTGTTAATTCATGTTGAAGAAGTGACTCAACCACAAGGACATTCAACTTCTGGTTCACATGAAAGATATAAATCAAAAGAGCGTTTAGAATGGGCCAAAGAATATGATTGTATTAATCAATTCAAAAAATGGATACTAAGCAAGGATAATGCTATGGAAGAGCCATTAACATCAATTGAAGAACTAGATACTATTCAAAAAGAAGCTAAGGAACATGTGAAAGTTGAAGCAAAAAAAGCATGGAAAGCTTATATAGAAGACATCAAAGATGAGAAAGAAGCCGTATCAACTATAATAGCAAATATTGCTGAGGAAAGTACTCATAAAGTAGCACTGAATCAATTAGTAGATGATCTAAAAAATCTAATGGATCCCCTTAGAAAAGACCTCTTTATAGCAATAAAGAAAGCATTAATAATTGTAAGGGATGAGAATTCTAGTGCTATTACAGCTGCTCAACAGCATATTCACCTTGCAAAAGATAATTTATATGACAAATACAGCTCACAACTATATATAGAAAATGAAAGGTCTTCTACTAAAATTAATTCTACTGAGCCTCTTTTTGAAAATGATGAGATAGTTGATGGCAGAATGGTACTTAAAGAAAATTTCAGAGCTCTTTTCAAGCAATATCCAGAAGTGTTAACTTTTGGTGAGGATACAGGCCATATTGGTGGTGTTAATCAAGCAATGGAAGGCATGCAAGATGAATTTGGTAAAGAAAGGGTTTCAGATACCGGAATAAGAGAAGCTACTATAATTGGTCAGGGAATAGGACTAGCGTTAAGAGGGCTTAAACCAATTGCTGAGATTCAATATTTAGATTATTTATTGTACTGTATACAAATATTGAGTGATGATCTTGCTACACTTACCTATAGAACTAAAGCTGGACAAAAAGCACCCTTGATAATTCGAACAAGAGGTCATAGATTAGAAGGGATTTGGCATGCTGGATCTCCTATGGGAGGAATAATAAACTTATTAAGAGGTATAATTATTTGTGTACCTAGAAATATGGTAAAAGCTGCTGGTTTTTATAATACATTAATTAAATCTGATGATCCAGGATTAGTAATTGAATGTTTAAATGGGTACAGAATTAAAGAAAAACTACCATCTAATCTAGGTGAATTTACTACTCCTGTTGGAATACCTGAAATTGTTAGGGAAGGTAATGATATAACCATAGTAAGCTATGGATCTACATTTAATTTATGTGAAACTGCTGCTAATCAGCTAAAAGATATAGGGATTTCCTGTGAATTAATAGACGTGCAA
>Ga0206679_10000789_pt1 | contig 26682 bp, 24 predicted proteins | sample M110012015metaG_FD_155464 | JGI IMG/M metagenome (GOLD analysis project Ga0206679, IMG submission 155464) | Ammonia-oxidizing marine archaeal communities from Monterey Bay, California, United States - M1 100m 12015 | ecosystem: Environmental > Aquatic > Marine > Intertidal zone | place: USA... | reverse complement strand
TAGCAGACGCCGGATATCAGGCCGTTGCCATGTCAATGCGAGGCTACGGAAAAACAAGTACGCCACAAGCCATAGATGCCTACGACATCAACCACCTCGTCGGAGACGTCGTCGTTGTCGCCAACCACCTGAATCAGGGACCGGTAGTCGTTGCGGGTCATGATTGGGGTGCGCCGGTCGCCTGGTTTGCTGCCCTCATGCGTCCCGACTTGTTCCGAGCTGTCGCTTGTTTCAGTGTGCCCTACACAGGTCCAATCGGAGCTCTTCCCGAAGGTATCGACCTGAACGGGCTCATGACTCAAACAGCGGGACCTGACCGGGACTACTACCGGTTGTTCTTCCAGGAACCAGGGAAAGCAGAAGCAGACCTCGAAGCCGACATTTACAAGACAATGCGCGGTTTCTTGTACGCCATCAGTGGCGATGCGCTCCGCAACGGCGACATCAGCGAACCATTCGACGGTCACTTCCCTGCTGGTGAAGCTATGACTGACCAACTCGTATCACCCGACGAGTTGCCTCCGTGGCTCACTGAGGAAGATCTGCAATTCTACGTTGAGGAGATAACTCGAACGGGTTTTCGAGGCGGCCTTAACTGGTACCGAAATATCAACAGGCTGCCAGCAATTACAGCTCCTTTCCTCGGGGCAACCATCGAACAGCCCTCGTTCTATATGGGTGGTTCAACAGACTTAATCGCAGGGAACACCCCTGAAGCAATCAGCGCCATGCAACAAGCTTTGGGTGATCTACGTCACTGCGAAATCATTGAGGGCGCCGGTCACTGGCTCCAACAAGAATGCGCATCGGAAGTCAGCTCAGCGATGGTGGCCTTCTTAGATGATCTCAACTGACTTTTCCCTGCCCTGGGTTGCGTTTACGCTGCTGCAATGAGTGAAAAGCCCCAAGTCAACGTCCCCGAAGGTGACCCAACCGGTAAGCAACTAGGGATTGTTGACCTGATCGCGGGAGAGGGTGAGCAGGCAGCCGCGGGTCACGCCGCAGAAGTTCATTACGTGGGCGTGTCCTGGAACACCGGTAACGAGTTCGATGCGTCCTGGAATCGTGGACAAACGTTCAGCTTCAAGCTCGGCGGTGGTCAAGTTATTTCCGGTTGGGATCAGGGGGTGGTTGGAATGCGTGTCGGAGGTCGACGCCAACTCACAATTCCGCCAGCTTTGGCGTACGGGAGTGCCGGTGCGGGTGGCGTTATAGGCCCGAACGAGCATCTCATCTTCGTCGTGGACTTAGTTTCTGTTCGCTAACCCGTCAGTTGACGATGCGTCGGCAGATCATTCGTGCTTCATGACGGTTATCGAACCATGCTTCCTCATAGTCAAGAGCCGTGAAACCTGGCAACAAGCCTGGTAGTTCGCCACGCTCAACTAAATATTTCTTGCTCGGCCGCGGATGCCGTTGTTGGTTGGTGACAGTCGCGACCCTCACGAACAGCAGCCCGTGCGCGGCGACATGTCTGTGAAACGTTGAGTACAAAGTTCGATCAAAAAAATCGCAGCACACCGCCATGTGCCATGACCCTGTAAGCGAGTTGGGAGATTCGAGGTCATGGTGCACTGTGGAAAGCGAAAGTCGTCTCCGTGTCGCTTCTTGCTGCGCAATATCAAGCGCTACCTGGGAGACGTCAATCAATGTGACATCGAAACCTTGCTCCCTCAACCAGAGCGCTGTTCCCCCAGTACCTCCGGCGAAATCGGCAACCGTAGTCGGAGGTGAAGGTAACAACTCTGACTCTGTGACGAACGAATCAGGATCACCAGGTTTGTCATGGTTGCCGTAGATGGCGTCCCAGCGACCCTGAGCGCTATCACTACTCACTCAATTGCTCCACACATAGAAGGCTGCTCTCAATCATGATCGAAAAATCCGGATTTGGTAAACCGCCAACACGCCACTGCAGAGATCATCGCCACCAACGACAACACTGTGACGGCGGGAACGAAGTCAACAGCGTTTTGACGCGCGATACCGATGAACCACGGCCCAGTTACCCCGCCAAGTTCCCCAGCCGTAAAAAACAAGCCGCCAGCGGCACCCATACGAGCCTCTGACACTCGCGGAGCCGACATTAAGAGCAGCATCGCCATCGGAACGCTCGAAACTCGAACGATGCCAATCACTGCAACGGCGACCACCTGAACTAGTTGAGGTGTTATCACCAACGCCCACACAGCTATCGCCATGGCCACGAACATGGCGACAAGCGCCTTGGGGCGTGCCTGAGGGGTGACTCGTCCCGGTATGAGTAACGATCCAACGACTCCGACCGTCATCCCAGTGGCCGTTAACCACGCCGCGCCGCGAGTTGACCACAGTCCACTGTGAAGCATTTCGGGCATCCACCCGGTCAAAGCATGGCCGACGAAGAAAATCATGAACGCAAGAAACAGGATCCGCCTGACTGTTGGTTCACCCCACAATGCACTGTTCGACTCATTCTGCGAACGAGGCACCGCGGTGTCCGGATTCGAGCCGCCCACGCTGACCCAGAAAAGACCACTGAGGAGCGACACGCAGGCAAATGTCACCATCACCCATCGCCAATCTCCGAAGAAGATGCGAAGGGGGTCAGCGACGATAAGTCCAACAATCGAACCCACCGATGGCGCAGTGCTGTACACACCGACAGCAAGTCCCCGTTCGTGAGAGGCAAACCACTGCGTCACTAGTTTCGGAGCGCCGATGGAAATAAACGGACCACCGAGACCAAACACCGCTACGGCAAACCATAAGCCGGTCCCTGACTGTGCGGCACCGCGAAGTAAACCCGATACCCCAATCAAGACCGCACCCAGAGACAGTCCGACTCGCACACCAACACGATCGAGCACCTTGCCGACAAGCGCCGACACGGCAAGGTAAACAAACGGCCACGCGCCAAGGGCAGCACCCATAGCTGCGTGGGACATGTTGAGATCATTTCGGATGTGGCTGAGTAGCGGCGCGAGAGATCCAGCTACAAGACCAAAGGAGGCGTACAGCGCCCATAGCGAGGCAAGCACCCGCCAACGACGATGAGGTGACGTTTTAGCGATCATGGTCAAGTTTTTGTCAGCGCCCATTCCAGCACGGCATTTCACTGATATCCCCGGTAGCTTCCAGTAGGTGAGCATAAAAGGCAAAGCTTTCATCGCCGGAATTTACGAGCACCCTGAACGGCATTTGCCGGATCGAACTCTTCCACAAATTCACGCTGATGTGGGACTCGCAGCGTTGGCTGACGCGGGGCTTTCTACCTCAGACGTTGATGCTTACTATTCGGCTGGAGACGCTCCGGGATTCGGTGTCTTGTCCATGATCGATTATCTAGGACTTGAATGCCGTTACCTGAACAACACCGAAACCGGTGGTTCTTCCTATCTCGTGCACGCCCAACATGCGGCTACTGCAATCGCTGCGGGTCACATCGATGTCGCGTTGATCACCTTGGCTGGCAAGCCTCGAACGGGTGGAGCGGGTCCAGGAGGAAGTGGGCGAATCGGGGCGGCACCCGAAGCACCGTTCGAGAGTCAGTGGGGTATGTCCGTGCCCGGCGGATACGCCCTGGCAGCGCAACGACACATGCACGAATTCGGGACAACGTCTGAACAGTTAGCGGAAATTAAGGTGGCGGCGTCAACCCATGCGCACCACAATCCGCACGCGTTACTTCAAGATCGGGTGACGGTGGAAGAGGTGCTCGAATCACCAATGATTTCTGATCCGTTACATCGACTCGATTGCTGTGTCATCACCGACGGCGGAGGGGCGATGGTGATCGTCAGCGAAGCCGTCGCCAACAGTCTGGAGCGCCACTCCATTCCTATTTTGGGAACAGGATCGTACGTCAAATCTTCCCAATCTGGCCGCATAGATCTCACCCATACCGGGGCAGTGAAATCAGGTCCCCTGGCATTCGCCGAAGCGGAAATTACACCGAGCGATATCGACTACGTGTCCATCTACGACAGCTTTACGATCACGGTATTAATCACACTTGAAGATTTGGGTTTTTGTGAACGCGGAAGCGGCGGCCAATTCGTTTCCGACGGCAATCTTCAGGCACCACATGGAGGTCTCCCGTTTAACACTGACGGCGGCGGGTTGTGTAACAACCACCCAGCCAATCGGGGAGGAATGACCAAGGTCATCGAGGCTGTTCGACAACTCCGCGGCGAAGCGAACGCTCCCGTGCAAGTTGACGACTGTGAGCTAGCTCTAGCCCATGGAACCGGAGGCAGTTTGGCAACACGTTCAGCAAGTTCGACGATGATCTTGGGAAGGTCGCTATGAGACTGCCAGCTAAAGCTGCTCATTCGAATTCCGAAAACGCTCCATTCTTTGAAGGCACAGAAAACGGTCACCTTGTTCTTCCTAAATGCAGCGTCTGCGATTTCGTTATTTGGTTTCCGAGAGAAATCTGCCCAGAGTGCAGCTCACAGGAAGTTGCTTGGTTCAAAGCCTCCGGCAGAGGAACTATTTACAGTTGCACCACTACCAGGCAAATACCGGGAAGCTGGAGCAAGGTAACGCCGTTCGTTCTGGCCTATGTCGAACTTGAAGAGGGACCGCGCGTGATGACCAACATTGTTGAATGCGACCCCGAGTCCGTCTCGATTGGGGATCCGGTGGAGGCTGTGTTTGAGGAAGCGATACACCGCGATGGTGAACCCGGCTCTCCTCTTCTCAGGTTTCGACCCATCGAAGGTTAAGACGATATGAATCGAACCTCGTTCCTCGTCAACGAACTTGACGCCACGAATCTTTACAAGCTCACCACCGGGTTGATCGTGCCTCGCCCAATTGGGTGGATCGGGACCCGCAGCAATTCTGGGGTCCATAATCTTGCGCCGTACTCGTTCTTCAACGCGGTGGCAACCAACCCACCTGTTCTGCTGTTTTCTACTGGCGTTTTTGATGGCGTAATCAAAGATTCACTTCGCAATATCCGAGAGACAGGTGTTTTTACCGCCAATCTCGTTGACCATGATCTTGCGGTGGCGATGAACGATACGTCAGCAACGCTGGATCACGACATTGACGAATTCGCTGTTGCCGGTTTGACTGCCGCTAATTTCGGTCACGTCGATGCACCAGGGGTGCAAGAGGCGAAGGCAGTGATCGAGTGTTTGGCAGTTCGAGAGGTTGAATTTGGCAACCCAGATGAACTCCATCATGTCGTTACCTTCGGCGAAGTCGTCGCCTTTCACGTAGATGAAGCAATACTTGACGGGACTCGAGTTGACCCAGTTCAACTCGACGCTCTAGGGCGTCTCGCCGGAATGGATTACGCGACAACCCGTGACCAGTTGCGATTGGACCGACCGGACTGAATCTTGCGCTGCAGCTAGTAGGGGGTGCCGTCCGGCTGGAGGTAGTCAAGTGAGATGTGGCCCTCTTCGACAAGCACGTCATATTCGTCGTCGGTCATAGCGAGCAACTCTTTGAAGATGGTCTCGTTATCACCTCCGAGCACAGGGAGAGGTTCAAAGCGCATGTCAGGTCCGCTCCAACGCCACAAGTGGGTTGGATAATCGTGGATACCGATTTCGGAGTTGCCGTTCGGGGCGAACAATCCGCGCTCCCGAAAGTGCGTCTCAGCTAACGCTTCTTGTTCGTGTAAGAGCGGCGCAGCGGGCACATCCGCCTGTTGACACAAGTCGAAAATCTGTTGAGCTGTGTGCGCGGAGGTCCACGTAGCTAGATGTTCGTCAATTTCGTCGTGCCGAGCTTGGCGACCCTCGACGTGAGCTAGCTCGGCGTCTGCGGTCCAATCGGGAGAGCCCATCAGACCCACAAGTGCGTTCCATTCCTCGTCGCTAGTGACTGATAGCGCCACCCATTGGTCGTCTCCACGACACGGGTAACAGCCTTGAGGGGCATGCACTCGGTGGCGATTTCCGAGAGGTTGGTGAACTACGCCGTCTCGGGCCGCATCGATCAAAAGCTCGCCGATGTGATTCAACATGTTTTCGCACTGCGCCAGTTCGACTAACTCCCCGATACCAGTTGTCTCGCGTCGTCGTAGCGCCGTGAGAGCCGCGAACGCGCCCGCTGATCCTGAAGCTGCATCCATGTGAAAGACGCCCTCATTTTCGGAAAGATCAGCATCTCGGTAACCGCGAATCGCGCCAAGTCCACACAGCGCTTCGAAGTTGACACCAAAGCCAAGGAACGAACGATACGGTCCGTCGAGACCCACTGACGGCATTCGAATCATTATCAACTGCGGATTTCGCGAGTGAATTTCGTCCCACCCGATTCCTAATCTGTCCATCAGATCTACCGAGTTGTTTTCAATCATCACGTCGCTGACGTCTACTAAGCGAAGAAACGCTTCTCGACCTCGTTCTTTTCGAAGATCCAACGTCACGCTTCGTTTATTTCTCGCGTGTACGTTGAATAACCCGAAGCGATTCCATGGCCGTTCACCAGGGTCAGCATCTGGGTAGGCGCCCCCGATACCGCCGATGTCGGCAATCATTTCCTTGGTGGGTCGCGGAAAGATTCCTCGAGTAGCTGTCGGAAAAATCCATGGGTTATCGACTCGGACAATGTCAGCACCAAGGTCTCCGAGAATTTGGGTCGCGTACGGGCCGGCCCAAATGACAGTCATATCGAGCACTCGTATGCCCTGAAGCGGCAACTCATCATCAGCGCGCTGTCCCATCGTTCGAGCCGACAGTTCCGCTTCCTCAAGTTCCGCTTGATGTTCACCAATAGTCGGCGCGGGACGATTCACCGCCCACCCATCTGTCATCCGAATCGGAGCCCCTGCTTGCAGTGTTGGCCCCGCGATCGTTTGGTTGATTTCAGCGAAGAAGTTCCTGGCTTCGAAGTGGGGATCTGCAAGAAGGTCGATTGGCCGGTTGACGGCGGTCACGGGCCAGTTTCCTGCCTGCCCTTCCTCCATGGCTTCTTGTTTGTGGCGTTGCAACGACCAACTCAGTAGCCGGCTATCCGCTGCTTCGGGAAGCGACTCGTTCAAAAACCAAGCGGGGTCGTCGTAGAGGGCAGTCATTTCGGGATCGTTCATGACCGCAACCATTCGCGGTAACCAATTCATTAATGTGGAGACCTGGACATGCCCGTCGAGAGTTGGGCGGCAACCCCCTGGGAAGATCGACGTGGCGTAGCCGCCGCTTCGGGGAACGTTCTCTCCCCGGTAGGCGCAATACAACAGATAGGTCATTCGCCTGTCTATCGACATGATTTGGGTATCGATGTTGCTGAGGTCAACGCTGATCCCGCGCCCATTTCGCTGCGCAGCGGCAAGCGAAGCTAGGACAGAGGTAGCGGCAATGGTGCCGCACTGGTACTGACCCAGATCACCTCCCATCTTTAGAGGCTCGCGGTCGGGCGCTCCGCTCGCGGACATCGGTCCGCCCATCGCGTAGTGGATGATTTCCTCGCCTCGGCGGCCCGCGTATTTTCCTGTCAAACCGAAGGAGGTGACGGTGACCAACACAAGGCCGGGGTGGTCTTCCTCGACTGTGTCTGGGTCAACGTCAGCATCGGACTGCAGTACAGCGTCAGCGCTAGCGATCAGACGGTCAACGAGGGGATCACCGACTCGTCCAACGATTGAACGTTTGCCGGTGTTCAAATGCAGGTGCAGCGCGCCTGTTTCGGGATGTGGTTCGGCTGCGGGGAAGGGACCGAGAGTTCGAGAGCGGTCGCCTTCTGGGGGCTCGACCTTGATTACGTCTGCGCCGAAACCAGCGAGAAGTCGACCAGCCCACGGTCCTGCGATTCCTTGGGCAAGTTCAATAACTCGGATTCCGTCGAGCGGTTGCTGACTCATTAGCTCAAGAGGGTGTCGTGGATGTGCTCAATAAAGGCCAGAGATTCGTCGACCGACTGGGCGCCAGCCAGCAGTACAAGTCGATCAACTCCAAGTTGGCTGTATGCGTCAATCATTTCTGGTCCTGGTCGCATGCGGGGTGTCACGGTGATTTCAAGTTCGTTCATCCAATCGGGTCGATCATATTGTTCTCCAGCGCGGGCGAGCCCTGCAAGATTTTCTTGTGTGGCTTCAGGGTTCAGCATGAAGCCGTACCAGCCTTCGCAATGAGTGACGGCTCGCCGCCACGCTGGTTTTGAATGTCCGCCCATCACCACCGGAGGGCCTGGTCGTTGAATCGGTCTCGGGTAGGCCTTTACCCCTGAGAACGACACGAACTCCCCGTCGTAGGAAGGATCGTCGTCGTTCCAGATCGAACGCATTGCCTCAATGTATTCGGTCGCACGGGAACCGCGATTTTCCATCGAAACGCCGACGGCTTCGAATTCCGGTTGAAGGTATCCGACGCCGATACCGAAGATCATTCGCCCGTCAGACAGTACGTCAACACTGGCTAGTTCCTTGGCCAACACAAGCGGGTTGCGTTGGGGGAGGATAATGATCCCTGTTCCCAGTTTGATCTCAGTGGTGACCGCAGCGACGTATCCCAAGGCGACTGTCGGGTCCAGTAGGCGAGCGTCAGGTGGGAGAGGCGATGGGGGTATCTGTGGGTCTGGCAAAACGACGTGTTCAGCAGTCCATAGCGACTCAAAGCCTGCTTGTTCGGCTGCCGTCGCGACGGTAGACAGCGCCTCAGCGTCGACGAGATGGTCAGTGTTGATTGAGAAGAGCCCAATATTGATGTCGTTTGCCATTACAGCAAGGTACGCGATAGCGCGAGCAACGAGCGACTGTGCCAGTCTGAAAGGGTCCTGCATCACGGAAAGATCTCACTTTGACCTCCATCGAACTTGTTCAGACCGCGTCTCCGATCATCGGCGGTATCGGCGGCGCCTTCTACTTCGATCCTGCCACTTTGGCCCGAGGAAAAGAACTCGGGTTAGATGGTTTTCGCTTTTACATGCTTGGCAGGTGCGGAGTCCTGGGTGATGTGGAACCCAAAGTCGTTCAGAGCGCAATGGGATATTTCGAGCCGGGCATGGTCACAAAACTTTGGGATTCGGCCCGTGATCGTGTGCAACCTCGCGAAGCAGGCCGGGAATACCTTGCTTGTGCGCAAAATTTTGGGATAGCTAAGTTCTCTGGTCTCGATGGGCTGGCGGCATACGCTGACGCGGCCCAAAACGTCATCACAGCTCAAGATCCAGCGGCGTTAGCTCTTTTCTCAGGCATTGCTGCCGAGCCACTGGCGTCTGACCCGGCAGCTTTGGCGATGCAGATGACTACCGTGCTTCGCGAGATGCGCGGCAGCGTCCATTTAGTGGCGCTCGCAGCGTGTGGCCTTTCTCCGGAAATGGCGCACCGAGTCCGACGCCCCGATGACATCGCCATGTTCGGCTGGCACGAAGGGGTAGAGGTCACCGACGACCACCACACCCGTTGGCAAACAGCAGAGACTCTCACTGATGAGATGCTCGTCGCTGCGTGGTCGTGTCTTACAGAAGCTGAAGGGCAGACGATCATCGACACGGTGTCTGCCATGCAGGCCGTTCTAGCTGAGTAACCCTGAGCTATGCGGAACGAAATTGAAGTCATACGCGCGTCTGTGCCTCAAGCTCGTCGCCCTGACCGGAACCGTCGAGTGGACGTGGGCGGCATCGAAGTCTCGGTTGTTGAATGGGGCTCCGAGGAAAATCCGCCGGTGCTCCTCGCGCACGGCGGGTTCGATTTCGCGGGTACTTTCGACATTTTGGGGCCGTTGCTCGCCGAAGCGGGCTTCCGGGCGGTGGCCTGGGATCAGCGAGGTCATGGCGACAGCGATATGGCAGCGCTTTACACCTGGGAGGCCGATGTGCGAGATGCGGCTCGGGTCCTCGCTTCGCTTGAATCGGTTAGTCCCGTCCCTGTGTTAGGGCATAGCAAGGGTGGTGGAATGACGAACCAGCTTGCCGAGGTGCTCCCTCACCGGATCAGTGCCGTGATCAACCTTGATGGCATTCCTAACGAACGAGGTTTCGGACACAAGATCGACCGAACTGATGTAGCTGCTCTCGATGCAGAATTGGCTGCTTGGCTGGATCATCGACGACGCGCCGGGCACACGCTTCGTCGGGCGGACACTCTTCAAGGATTAGCGGAGCGACGGCGTGTTATGAACCCCCGCTTATCTGTTGAGTGGTTGCAGTATCTGGTGACTGTCGGTGCGCGAGAAGACACCGATGGCTGGAGATGGAAGATTGATCCAACGTTGCGGTTTGGGCCCTCAGGAGCATGGAGACCCGAGTGGGCAATTCCTCGGCTTCGTGGTCTTCATGTTCCGTTCTTGGGGGTCGTTGGCACAATCGAAGAGGAAATGGGTTGGGCAACCAGTCCAGACGAAGCGTTACCCATCTTGCCTGACGGCGCCGAGTTCCATGCATTGGCGAACACGGGACATTTCGTCCATATCGAACGGCCCGAAGACGTTGCGGAGATTGTGGTTGATTTCTTAGGGCGAACCTTATGAGAACGGTGTTTGTTGATCATGTGCGCAAACAACTGGCGCTTCATGAACTTCGAGAAGGTAGCGGACGCCCATTGTTGATTCTGCATGGGCTTGGAGAACGCTCACCCGCTGTTGCCCCATCTATTACCCAAGGTTGGTCGGGCTCGGTGTTCGCGTTGGATTTCACTGGACATGGCGACTCAACCCTGCCCGCTGGGGGCGGATACACCTGCGAGGCTCTCATGTCCGATGCCGATGCCGCCCTTGCCGAAATAGGTCCAGTTACCTTGCTGGGTTACGGCCTCGGTGCCTATGTCGGCTTACTTCTTTTTGGCTCTAGACCTCGTGAAATCGAGGGTTTGGTGATCGCTGACGGTTCAGGATTTGACGGTGGCGGGGCCCGGCCCACGTCGTCAAAGCTTCTTGAGGTCTCATCGGATCCGCTAGGCGACACCACACCCGATCCTTGGGCCTTATTGGAGTTGGCGTCCGATATTCGTCCCCCTGACTATGCCGCGGAACATGTCCGTCAAGTCGCCGCCTTAGCGGACATGGATAAAGCCATAGCTGTCGTATCTATCGGACGTCCCGAGTGGTTGGAAGCCGCGATGGAATCAGACGTCGTTTTTGAATCCGATATCGCTACTGCTCTATCGATGTTCGACAGGCTTTGAATCGGAGAAAAGGAGTGATGTTCTTCGTCCGGATAGTTGTTGTTGCCGTGATTTAGGAAATCACGCATGTAACTGGTGTAGGAAGGGTGAACGCATCAGTCGAAGAGGAGTGAACATGTCCGACGCACCCTTGTCTGCCGAACCGCTTTCCAAGCAATACAAAACCGTCTTGGGTAAACAGATGGCCTACCACGAAGTCGGGGAAGGTGACCCGGTCGTCTTTTTGCACGGCAATCCGACGTCGTCATACCTGTGGCGCAACATCATTCCTCACCTATCAGGCAAAGCGAGGTGTATTGCCCCAGATCTCATCGGGCAGGGAGATTCCGACAAGCTTGACGATGTAAGCCCGGGCGCGTATCGATTCGTGGATCATCGAGAATATTTAGATGGACTGTTGAGTGAGTTAGACCTCGGTGACCATGTGACGTTCGTAATTCACGATTGGGGATCCGCATTAGGTTTCGATTGGGCCAACCGTCATCGAGATCGGGTCGCCGGACTCGCATACATGGAGGCAGTCGTTTCTAACATCTTGTGGGAAAACTTTGATGAGGGTGGCCGGCGTGTGTTTCAAGGCTTTCGTTCACCCGCAGGTGAGGAAATGGTGATCGAGAAAAACATTTTCGTTGAGCGAGTTCTTCCTAGCGCGGTGTTGCGTGACCTGACCGAGGAAGAAATGACTGAATACCGCAGGCCGTTTCTTGACCCGCAGCATCGTCGCCCCACCTTGACGTGGCCTCGCGAAATTCCTATCGAGGGCGAACCCGCTGATGTCGTTGCAATCGTTGAGGATTATGGTCGGTGGCTAACCACTTCGGACGTGCCGAAGTTGTTCATCAACGCGGACCCGGGATCGATCCTCACCGGTCCGCAACGCGAATTTGTGCGCTCTTGGCCCAACCAGACAGAAGTCACGGTGCGGGGCACCCACTTCGTTCAAGAAGACAGTCCTCATGAGATTGGTCGGGCTATAGCTGACTGGCTGCCAGCTCGGTAATTCAGTGGTGTTTATCTGAGGTGAGAGTGTCGTGTTGGGCCGCGTAAACGAACACAATCGATAGGACTCCCACTAGGGCCGCCCCCAGATAAGAGAGCGACACGTTTCGCTCAAACACTGGCACCCAAATCAGTGGTCCAATCGCATGCCCTAGGAAACGGTGTGAAAGGACAAACGACACACCCCCTCCCCTATTCCCGGGTACGCCGGTAGCCGCGAGCGTCTGAAATCCAGTCCCAATACATTGCACTAACCCGCCAACCACCGCCCACACCATGACCAAAGCCAGGGTGGTTTTGGCTTGCGACAATACAACTGCGCCAGCCATCGATAGGAGAAGCGCTAGAACTGTGGCGCGCTTGGCACCGGTTCGATCAATGATGGCACCCCATCTCGGTGTTAACACCACTGCGGTCAATGAACCAGTGATCAGTAACGCTCCTGTCGCAGATCCCGACAGACTGAGCACGTCTCGACTTACGAGCGCTACCAGAAGCTGCACTCCACCGGGACCGATGGCCTGTGTGAGTGCTACTAATCCCAACATCAGCATCCGCCGGTTCAACACCGATCGCATTCCCACCACAACGGGGCCTTCAGTCGTTCGGGCTTTGGGAAGCGTCCAACTCAGGGTTGCTGCCACCACAGCAATCGCCACAAAAGCCCACCTCCAACCAACGTCGGCGGCGACACCTCCGACCAACATGCCCAGAACCCCGCCGATTGCCTGAAAAGCCGCGTAAGTGCCGACAGCACGACCTACTCGATCTTTTGGAGTGAGGTCGGTAAGGCTTGCTATGAGTAGTGGGGTCATAAACGCATTGACCACCCCCTGTGCGGCCCTACCTCCAAAAAACAACCACAACGAGGCACCAGAAGCGCAACTCAATGACGCCAACGCATATAAAAAAACCGCGACCCGGACAGTTCGCCCCCGACCCCATTTTTCGCCGAGCGTTCCTGAGACCAAGAGGAGCGCCGCGTACGGAAAGAAGTAAGCGCCGAAACCCCATGCAATAGTCGCTGTGGTCGTGTCAAAAGCCTCTCTCAATTCGGGAATCATTGGGGACAACACCGAACCGCCGAACGGTCCGAGAATCCCACACAGATAGAGCGGGAGCAGTCGCCGCCGGTCCTTAGTGGAGTTTCTAGGGGTGTCAGGGTGGGCCATCTCGTCGAGACGGTAGCGGGGTGCGCTCTATTCTGCTTGTGGGACCTCGCGTAAGTGCCCGTCGGTGACGTCATATACGAAGCCGCGTAGATGTTGGGCATCGACGAAGGGGGTCAACAAAAGCCGTTGCATCGATTGACGGGTGTCGCTGTATGGATCAGCGAAGGGTTCAAGGGACCAGCGAGGTTTGATACCGAGTTCCGCTTCAAGTTCGGCCTTGAACTCGTCTTCGCTAACCATTTGCAGCCCACAATCGGTGTGATGCAAAAGAATGATTTCGCGGGTACCCAAGAATCTTTGAGACAGACAAAGAGAGCGGATGACGTCGTCGGTGATAACACCACCAGCGTTTCGAACGATATGTGCTTCACCGTTTTCCAGCCCGAGAATCTTGAAGATATCCATCCGAGAGTCCATACAAGCAACCACTGCTAAGCGCATCATGGGGGCGACGGCCAGATCACCATCCTCGAAGTTTTCGGCGAAACGGTCGTTATGAACGATCAGTTCATCAGCGTTTGGCGAAAATTCGTCGGACACGACTATTGAAGTTAGCGATCCTGTTACCAAAATTTGCGTCATATGAACCTCTATATGAGGCTGTGGTCTGAATTCCGGCAGCGAGCGCGAGAAACGGTCAGACTGTTGTTTGTTTAAAGGGGCTTCATTATGGAAATCAGCATCGCCGGCTTTTTTGGTAACTCGCCACGTCGAGATTTGTCATTCGTTAGGGATTTCGCACAAACAGTGGAGGGCTTGGGATTTCGAACCCTTGCCCTGCCGGAACATGTGGTCTTTTTCCCAACTTATGAGTCCGATTACCCCTATACGGATGACGGCGAACCGAACTGGGGTCCCGACACTGGGATCTTTGACCCGTTGTTTGTTGCACAGGCCGCTGCGCATTCCACCGATACCTTGCGCTTTCTCACCGGTGTGTTGATCTTGACTCAACGGCCCGCACTGTTGACAGCCAAGGAAATACTGACGCTTGATCACTTCACTGACGGGAGGTTCGAACTAGGGGTTGGGTCTGGCTGGTCATGGGAGGAGTACGCAGCTCTTGGTGTTGACTTCGCGAAACGAGGTCAACGTCTAGACGAGTACATAGAAGCTTTACGTGTCGTGTGGACTGAAGAACGAGCGACCTACCAGGGCGAGTTTGTTCATTTCGAAAATGCCGTGATGAACCCGAAGCCCATTACTCCGGGTGGGCCTCCGATCATCATCGGTGGAGATTCGGCTGCAGCAATGAGGCGCGCGGCGCGCCTAGGGGACGGTTGGTACGGCTGGTGGGCTCAACCTGACATCGAAGCTCATCTGGGCAAACTTGGTGAGATCTTGAACGCTCACGACAGGGATCTAACCGACGACAATTTCGACTTTAAGCTCGGACTCCCACTATCGGGAATTGATCCGGCTGAGATCGAATCTAAGGTCGAGATCGCGGCGTCACTTCAGGTTGATGAGCTTGTGCTCGCTCCAGCGGTTCCAACCAAAGATTTCGACAAGCATCTTGGCGTAATAGCTCAGGCAGCCGGGCTTGCCTAACTGAGTAACGGTTGGTTATCGCGGTTCGCTAGTTTCGTATGCCTTCACGATGGAAACTCTGTTGGCCACACCAAGGACCCGATCGTTCCAGTCGAGTACCGGAAGGAGGTCCGTGTTGGCGTTTTCGAGCATTTGCATGCCTTCTTCGAGGGTGGCTCCAGGATGAGCAACAGGGTGATCGTCGCGAACCACTTCTAAAACTTTGCTATCCGGCGACTCTGCGAGTTTTACCTCGGCGTCACGAAGGTAAGCGACACCCTCGAGAGCGCGATCAGTGCTCACCACGAGAAGCATCTCCTCGCGTCCCCGCTTCATTATCTCTATGGCTTGTCGCAACGATGCTGTTCTGAGGGTCGCGGCGTATTTAGCTTCAGCGGCTCCCACCAAGGCCACTTGACTCATGAGGTGATCACCCTCTGACAGCGTGGGTCCCAGCGCGTCTTTACGTCGGAGTTTGACCTCGTAAATAGAGTCTTTCTTAATTGCCGTATAGGCAACAGTGGCCGCGGCACAAGCAGCCATCAGCGGCATAATCAAACCAAAGTCGTTTGTCATCTCAAAAACTATGAAGATGCTCGACATCGGAGCTTGAGCGGCCGCAGCAAAGACCGCCGCCATTCCGACTACGGCATATGCGCCCGCAGGAGCCGTGGACGTAGGAAAAAGTTCGTGAACTACCTGACCGTACGCGGAACCCAGGAGGGCACCAATAAACAATGCGGGCGAAAAAATTCCTCCGGATCCTCCAGATCCGAGAGTCAACGCTGTTGCCAACATTTTGCCAAGCAAAAGAAGCAACAACAGCCGGAACGCGAACTCTCCGGCGAGAGCTTTATCTATGCCTGACAGCCCTGATCCGAGGAGGTCGAATGAGATGGCACCCAACACACCTACCACTAGGGCACCAATTGCGGGCCGAAAGTCAGCCAAGACTGGGAGCGCGTCAAACCGATCCTCTACGAAATACAGAAGGCGCACGAATCCGACCGCCACGATCGCCGCCACTACACCCAGTAGGGCGTAAAAAATCAATTCAGTGGGATGGATCAACTGGTGAACTTCTGCGGTTAAAACCGATTCGTCACCTACCAGCACTCGCCACACAGCGTTAGCTGCAACTGCGGAAATGACCACCGTTGAAAAGCCTCGAGCAGTAAATGATCGGAGCACCACTTCTAAGGCGAAGAAGACCCCTGCGAGCGGGGCGTTGAAAACTGCGGCGACGCCAGCTGCCGCGCCGGCCGCGACGAACGTAGACCGTCGCCGGTCGGACATTCGAAATAGTCGTGCCAACGTCGAACCCAAAGCCGAACCGATCTGGACGATAGGGCCCTCTCGACCAGCCGACCCTCCCGATCCGATGGTGAGGGCCGAAGCAACTGCCTTGACGTAGGCAACTCGAGTTCTGATTCGTCCCCCTCGACGATTCACTGCCTCCATCACTTCGGGAACACCGTGGCCTCTGGCCTCTGAGGCTGCGCGGGTTACCAGCGGCCCGACGAGAAGCCCTCCGATAACGATTCCTGGTATGTATCGAAAAGCCCCCAGACCATCAGACCAGTCAGCAAGTCGACCGAAGACCTCTTCACTGAGGAAGTCGATCAAATAATGAAACGCGACGGCCGCTAACCCTCCAACTAATCCAATGACAACCGCCATGAAGGCGAAGGTTTGATTCTCTGTGAAACGAATTCCCGCGAGTTGTCTTCCAAAGGTCCGAACTTGAAAGATTCGTCCAAGAAGGACCCGGGATCGTCGCAGCATCAGGCGCCGACCGTAGCTGTTCCCAGGCCATCTGCTTTCGCGAAAGAAACAAAACAATCCATTTTTTTTGTTAAGTGACCCTAACATTTGGAGGTTACGGTTCGTACGGTCTTGCTGGTAGGGTCGTTGCGTGCCCTATGAACCAACTGAGCACCATCCTGCTTTCGAGGAATACAGCGAAGCGATCTTCGAACTAGCAGAAGATGGTGTACCCGTGATCCAGGCCAGGATTTCCGAGCGGCTCGAGGTATCTCGCCCTGCGGTGAGCGAAATGATTCGACGAATGGAAAGTGAAACCCTTGTCAACGTCGGCGATGACGGCGAGATCACTCTCACCAACGAAGGCAAAGATTTAGCTACGACTATCGTCCGACGGCATCGCCTCGCTGAGTGCTTTCTTACCGACATGCTTGGGTTGAACTGGACTGACGCTCACAACGAAGCCGGGCGGTGGGAACATGTGATCTCACCTCTTGTTGAAACGGCGATGTTAAAAACGTTGGGGCAGCCCCAAACCTGCCCCCACGGAAATCCGATTCCGGGCAGTGGATATGAGGCACCCCAGGGGGCGGTGGTGCTTTCCGAAATTGACGCGGGTGACGCCTTTACCGTTGTTCGCATCCGTGAAGAGTTGGAGTGGCAAGCAGGTCAACTCGAATTCCTTGAAAAGAACGGACTGATGCCAGGCCGATCCGGCGTTGTGTTGTCCTTAGCCCCGGACGGAACAGCAACCGTAGAAGTGGACGACAGTCCATTCGGGGTCGGTGGGCCGACTGCAGAACTCATTGTCGTAACCCCGGCAACATGACCGCAGCCGCTGCCCGCGCGGTCACCATTGAGGACCTCGAACATTCGTATGATCAAGACCCTGTTTTGCACCGGGTCTGCCTCGACGTCGAACCGGGCGAGTCAATGGCTCTGCTGGGCCCTAGCGGTTGTGGAAAGACAACGTTGCTGCGGCTCATCGCGGGACTCGAAAAGCCTTCGGGCGGAACGGTCTGTATCGGTGACGAAGTAGTTGCAGGTAGCGTGTGGGTTCCGCCCGAACGCCGAAACGTAGGAATGGTGTTTCAGGATTGGGCTCTGTTCCCCCACCTTTCAGTAGCGGCGAACGTCGCCTACGGGATCAAGAAATCACCCAATCGAGTTCAAGAAGTGGCGACGACACTAGACATGATGGACCTAGCCGATCTCGGGGACCGTATGCCCGCAACGCTCTCCGGCGGCCAGCAACAGAGAGTCGCACTAGCGAGAGCCCTTGCCCCACGCCCGAGTGTGCTCCTTCTTGACGAACCATTCTCGAATCTCGACACAAACCTGCGAATAGAGGTTAGGACAGAGGTTCACCGACTATTGACGAGCTTGGGCATTACTTCAATATTCGTCACTCATGATCAAGACGAAGCGTTCATCGTCGGAGATCGCGTCGCGGTGATGCGACAAGGCAGCATCGTTCAAACCGACACTCCTAGAGTTCTCTACCACCAGCCGATCGACCGCTGGACCGCCGAATTCGTGGGGAAAATGTCAGTATTAGCTGCCGACGCGCTCGGCGGAACAGCAACATGCTCGCTCGGTTCTATACCTGTGAATTCCGATGTCCGAGGGCCGGTAGACGTGGTACTTCGCCCCGAACAGCTGTCTCTAGAGCCCGGAGACCAAGCCACAGTGCAACGTGTCGAATACTACGGTCACGACGCAATGGTTTTTGTCGCGCTTGGGGAAGAGCAACTACGAGTTCAATGCGGGCCTTCAGCACGATTTGTCATTGGAGATCGAGTCCGAGTGACGTTCACCGGGCAGACGGCATCGGCCTTCGAGATTGCTTGACTGGAACCTAAGCAGCCCCACTCCCCTAACACCCCCAAAGGCATCGCGTGCCGGCCTTGAGAGCCAGAGCTGGCCAAGGTTTCGCACAATCATTTTGATTCCGATCGCCGCTCAGAGAGCAGTGGATGCCCACACGCATAGGAGAGTTCACGGACCACGTCCAATAATATAAGGCTCACTTTACATTTTCTCTCAAGTATGTATATTCTACCGTCCATGTATAGGCCCCTAGTGTCCGTTCTCTTAACATTTACCCTCATCGTTACTGCTTGCGGCAGCTCCGACCGACTGCAAATCGAAGGATTAGCAGCAGAGATAAACCCCGATGAATGCGCGGAAACCACGGACCGTACCGTCACCATTTATTCGGGCCGTAAAGAGAACCTCATCGAACCTGTGCTCGAAGCGTTCACGTGCGCGACGGGTATCGACACGGAGGTCCGCTGGGGAAGCTCAACCCAATTGGCTCTCCTGATCAACGAAGAAGCCAACCGCAGTGCAGCAGACATTTTTCTAAGTCAGTCTCCGGGACCCGTTGGATTCCTCGAATCAAAAGACCTCTTGGGAACAATAAGTACTGAACTCCTCAGCCTCGTATCAGAAGAGAACCGATCTACCAAGGGAAGCTGGATCGGATTCTCAGGAAGAAAGAGGGTCCTCGTTCACAACATCGATCTTGTCACTGACGATGAACTCCCAACTTCAGTCTTTGAGCTAACGGACGAAAAGTGGAGGGGCAAGGTTGCCATCCCTGGAACAAACGGCTCGTTCGTCGATTGGTTCACGGTGTTTCGAGACCAGTACGGCACAGATGTAGCTACCAAGTGGCTAAACGACATGGTTAAAAACGGCGCCCGTTATTACCCGAACAACCGCTCGATCGTAGAAGCCGCAGGTCGTGGTGAAATCGAGATGGGCCTTGTTAACCACTACTACAACTATCAAGAGGTTGCGGCGGCGGGAGATGCCCACAGAGCGAAGAACCATGACCTGGATGACAACGACATCGGTTCTCTTTTGATCATCACCGCAGCCACCGTCTTAGCTTCGGCGAAGAACCAGACGGAAGCACATGAACTACTGGACTACCTGTTGAGCGCTCCCGTGCAGAACTATTTCACGAACCAGACTCTCGAATATCCGCTCGCTGCTGGTGTTAAACCGAATGCTGCACTTCCTCCCCTAACGGCATTAGAGATTGGTTCAGTGGACTTCGACGCATTGGGAGGCGGGTTTGACGAAACAGCTCGAATTATCGAAGCGAGTGGCATACAAAACCAATGAGTCAGACACGGGCGCCTAGACGGCTTCACGCCATCGGTCTTGTTTGCGCCGTGCCGTTCGCCTTTCCAGGGCTGTATTTGATTTGGCGAAACTTTACGTCGCGGGCCGATCCATTGGGTTTGCTGTTTACAAATCAGACCTTGCAACCCCTTTGGCGTACCCTCCGTCTCGCGATTTTGGTCTCAATTTCCGCGGCGTGTTTAGGAACTGCGCTGGCCTGGTTGACAACAAGAACCGACCTTCCTTTTCGGAGGTTATTGCGGGTAGTGCTGCCTATCCCACTGGTGTTCCCTACCTTTATTGGCGCAGCTGCCTTCATCCGAACGCTCAATCCCGGTGGACTCGCCAACGACTTGTTCGGATCCATCGGGGTTAACCAAACCCCGGAACTTCGCGGACTTTTCGGAGCATGGCTTGTCCTGACATTGTTCTGTTACCCCTACGTCTATTTGCCCGTCGCAGCTCGTCTCCGTCAGCTTCCTGGATCGTTCGAACAAACCGCGCGACTACTCGGCGACTCCGTTCCACAGCTATTTCGCCGCGTGGTATTACGTCAGATTGCGGGATCGCTAACTGCCGGAACACTTTTGGTGTTCCTCTACACCATCAGTGACTTTGGCGCAGTGCAGTTAATGCGATACGACACGCTGACCAGAGCCATCGAATCCAACTACCTAGCTCGACCTCCAATGGCGTTTGCATTGAGTTTGATACTGCTCGCTGTTGCGGGCTTCGTAGTGGCAGTGGAGCGAAGAATAAATCGACGCTTGCCTGAGGTCGCAACCCATCGCGCCCACGAAGCAGCAAGATATGAACTAGGCGGTTGGAAAACTCCTGCCATTTTGTTCGTCGGAGCAACTTTCGCGCTCAGCACTTTAGCGCCCATTACAGCCCTATTGGATTGGGCCTCGGATGGTCTACTAAGAACCCAACGAGGCGGGCGCCCCCTCACTATCGACCCTTCCAAGGTCTTTGAAGCGACAGCCAACACTCTCTCCTCCAGTATTGCCACTGGGGTCGTCGCTCTCATCGCGATTATTCCAATCGCAATCTTGGCCGGCCGATACCGCGACCGCATTGGGCGTTTTACCCATTCGGTCGTAATCGCGACTTTCGCGGTTCCAGGAATTCTGATTGCGTTGTCCTTGCGATTTTGGACTCTCCGATCCGGCTTTGTTGGGGACCTCTTGTACGACTCAATGCCCCTCCTAATTTTCGCCTATGTCCTTCGCTTTGGTTCATTGGCAATGGGCATCGCGGTGGTATCAGTGAAAGCTGTCCCCAACCGTCTCCATGACGCCGCAGCAACCCTCGGGGCAGATAAATGGCGGAGCTTTCGCAGTGTCGATCTACCAACCATGCGACCTGGACTACTCGCAGCCGGCGGTTTAGTGGTGCTGTCCACGATGAAAGAACTGCCCATCAGCCTCATAGTGGCCCCAATCGGTTTCCCGACGTTGACCACGCGAATATTCGGATCCTTCGAAGAAGCCTTCGTGGCCGAAGCAGGCATCATGGCCTTAGTACTCGTGTGCGCGTCAGCGGTTCTATCGTGGTTCCTTGTACTACGACGCGCCGACCACCTATGAAACCATGTCCGAGCCACCAGATGCGTGGCGAACTCCAACTGTTTTCACGCAAATAGAAATCTCAACTTGTTACCGGGGCCCACTATCGGCGACTCTAGAGATATGAATCAGTCAACCACTGAGCACTTTGACGTGCTGATCGTTGGTGCAGGAATTTCAGGAATCGGCGGCGCGTACCACCTGCAAAACGAATGCCCCGACAAGAGTTTCGTGATTCTCGAAACAATGGACGACTTCGGTGGCACCTGGAAAACCCACACCTACCCCGGCATCAGATCAGATAGCGACCTCTATACCTTCGGTTATGGATTCAAACCTTGGACGGGACCGCCAATCGCCAGCGCAGACGAGATTTTGAACTACATGGCTGAGGTTATTGAAGATAACGACATCTCACGCCACATCCGATACGAACACACCATCAAGACCGCGGAATGGTCAACTCACGACAAGTTCTGGACATTGAAAGTCAGGCACAAAGACAGCGACGAACAACTGACCTTCACGTGCGGATTTCTGTGGATGTGTCAGGGCTACTACAGCCACACAGATCCCTACACGCCCGACTGGCCTGGCATGGACCGATTCCAAGGCGCGATAGTCCATCCTCAAACATGGCCTGATGATCTTGATTGCACCAACAAGAAAGTGGTTGTCATAGGTTCGGGGGCCACAGCAGCGACACTCATCCCAGCCGTAGCGGACAAAACTGAACATGTGACGATGTTGCAGAGGTCGCCAACATTTTTTGTAGCTCGCCCAAATAGCAACGAACTCGCTGACACCTTGCGTCAGCTAGATATCCCAGACGAATGGACTCACGAGATAGTTCGAAAGAAAATCCTTTTCGATCAACAACAAGTCGTCGAGATGTCTGTCAAGTACCCCGACCTGGTCCGAGAGGAGCTCTACAAAGGCATCCGGGAAATCTTGGGCGAAGACTACGACGTCTCCGAACACTTCGAGCCCGCGTACCGGCCTTGGCAACAACGCATTGCGCTCATCCCAGACGGTGATCTCTTCCATTCGATTGCTTCAGGGGACGCGTCAGTTGTCACCGATGAAATAGCGACCTTCACTGAAACCGGAATCGAAACAGCTAGGGGTGACCTCCTCGAAGCGGACATCATCGTTACTGCTACGGGTTTTGATCTCAGCGTGCTCGGCGATATTTCATTCACGATCGACGAACAACCTCTCGATTTTTCCGACACCGTCGGCTATCGGGGGATGATGTTTACGGGCATACCCAACATGATTTGGGTTTTCGGTTATTTCCGTGCGAGTTGGACTCTTCGGGCTGACCTTATTGCTGGATATGTGTGCCGGCTCCTGCAACACATGGACAAGCAAGACGTCCAAATGGTTGCGCCTACACTGCGCGCCGAAGATCGAGATATGGAACTACTTCCGTGGGTGGACCCTGAGAACTTCAATCCCGGATATTTGATGCGCTCGATACATCTCATGCCAAAACAAGGCACCGTGGACCCATGGCGACACACACAGGACTACTGGAAAGACAAAGACGAGTTGCCCGTAGCCGATTTAGATGACGGTGCCCTGGTCTACAAATAGGACCTATCCAAACGAAAGTAAAAGAAGCCGACTAGCTCGTCGCCTAGCCTGGGAACAAGTTGAAGGGGCAGAGTTATGCACGATCTCGTTATACGAGGCGGCCAGGTTATTGACGGCACCGGCACGCCCGCACGCCAAGCTGACATAGCCATAGACAATGGGATCATCACCGAAGTCGGTGATGTACGCGCGTCTGGCCGGGAGGAGATCGACGCCGCGGGGGCCCTCGTGGCCCCAGGGTTCGTCGATATTCACACCCACTATGACGGTCAGGTCATCTGGGATTCCGACCTCAGCCCATCGAGTTGGCACGGGGTCACCACCATCGTCATGGGTAACTGCGGTGTCGGTTTCGCGCCCGTTCGCCCAGATCGGCACGAATTCCTCATTAGCGTTATGGAAGGAGTCGAAGATATTCCAGGCGCCGCGCTGAGCGAAGGTGTCAGCTTCGACTGGGAGACCTTCCCTGAATACCTCGACGCCGTCGAAGCCATCCCGCACTCCATTGACATCGGAGCGCAGATGCCCCATTCAGCACTACGGGTATATGTCATGGGTGATCGAGGCCGCGATCACGATGAGGTTGCGACAGACGAAGAGATCGCCGAAATGCGTCGTCTGACGCGAGAAGCCCTCGATGCTGGCGCACTGGGTTTCACTACTTCGCGAACGATCAACCATCGAGATCGCGATGGCAACCAGATTCCGACACTCACTAGCGCGCCCGCAGAATTATGGGGTATCAGCCAGGCGCTAACCGGCCATGAGGCTGGCCACATGGAGATCGTCTCCGACTTTCGAGACCTTGACGTCGAGTTCGAAATCTTCGAAGGAATGACCGAAGCTGCGGGATCACGATTGTCGGTGTTGCTCTCCCAAGACGATCGGGCACCTGAGAAGTGGCGCGAAGTTCTTGACCGAATCAACAACGCACGGGCGGACGGTCAAGACATCACTGCGCAGATAGCGGCGCGTCCGATCACTCTGCTCTTGGGTTTACAAAGTTCTATGCACCCGTTTATCACCTGCCCTACGTACCGCCGGGAGTTAGCAGATCTTGATCTGGATGAACGGGTTGAGCGAATGCGGGACCCCGAAATGCGTGCGACCCTCATTGCTGAGCATGCTGATCGAACTCGCGGTATGTCCGGGATGATCGCCCAGTCCTTCCATAAAATGTTTCCGCTTGGCGACCCGCCCGACTACGAGCCACCACCTGAGACCAGCGTCCTCGGTCGCTCCCTAGAGGCCGGAGTCGAACCGGTGGAATTGGCATATGACACGCTCCTCAGCCGCAACGGGCGGGAGCTCATGCTCTTTCCTTTAGCCAATTTCGCTGACGGCAACCATGATGCTCTGCGCGAGATGAACCTCGCTGAGGGCACGTTGCCGGGCTTAAGCGACGGCGGCGCGCACTGTGGCGTAATTTGCGATGCCAGTTTCCCCACCTACATGCTCACCCACTGGGCTCGAGATCGGGACCGGGGCGAACGGCTACCGCTCGAATATCTGGTGCAGCGCCAGTGTCGCGACACCGCCCGCCAAGTCGGACTCGAAGACCGGGGAACCCTCGAGCGCGGAATGATCGCCGACGTCAACGTCATTGACTTTGACAGGCTCAAGCTCCGTCCACCAGAAATGGTTCACGATCTACCTGCAGGTGGACGTCGTTTGGTTCAACGAGCCGACGGCTACGTCGCGACCATCAAGAGCGGCGAGGTGATTTTCCGTGAGGGAGAGGCCACCGGCCTCCACCCTGGGCAGCTACTCCGTGGTCCGCGTAGCGCTGCCCACTAATGCTGAACAAGTTGGCGGTGACTAGGCAACATCGTTAGGGGCGGTCAGCCGCCGCAGACGGCTTGTGTAGGGACCCCAACGCCATATGAGATCGTCGCCATGTCGGTATCGGGTGACCACAAGTCGTTTACCGTTGAGATATAAATTGAGGCGGGCGTCCTCGTAGCGCGCGGCGACGCTGATATTCGCGCCACCTACCCCTTCATCGCTCATCAACGAGCCGTCGGCCGTCATGTCATGAACCACACCACCGCCGGTGATGACCACGCGGGCACCCGCCTGTTCGTTGCGTTCAATGTGGCCCTTCAATGGGCCCTTGTATACCTGCCACACCCCGCGAAGGTCCGGCGCATCCCTCGCGAGAGGTTCGTCACAACCTGCCAATACCAATGGTGGCCATTCTTTCCACCGTCCAGGAGGTGTACGAACCACAGGCAAATCGACCGCTTTAGTTACCACCAAATCGCGCGTCAGTGCCAGGATCGGTATCTCATAGTGATCGACGCCGATCGGCGGTCGAGGCGGATTCCGCCGGACCCTGATTGGGGCCAACAGCATTGCACCGAGCGACTTAGCTATTTGTCCGGGGGTCACCAAAGGGCTCTCTCATTCGGTCCCGCATTCATTCGGCTACGTTGCGGGATTTATCGGAAATTTAGTCTCTTTGGGAAAGGCGCTCCCGCCTCTGTAATGACCTTCTGGGATCAAGAGTCCCCTGACAAGTTGAGCCAGGGGCGAGCTGGACGCTTTCGTTAAACCATCGGCTACTAGTACTAGCGTTTCTCCAAGAACTGTTTCACTAAAGATCCATCGGTTCAGCGCGTCATGATCAGGCGCATTGTCACCAGGTTGTGCCGCTATTGCCTCGTGATAGAAGGTGCGAAGGTCATCTGCGATGTGGCGCAGGAGCAGAGGCATTTCGAATGCCCAAGTGATTTCGGCGGTCACAGGTTCAGACGTGACGTCACCCGTTTCGGCGATCGCAGCGAACACTCGGGCCAACTCATCGATGTGATCTTCTTTAGCTCCACTGATGCCGAATAGAGTTCGTCCTCGTTGTCGTCTGGTTTCGATAGCCCACGGCCGGAGTCGCGCCACTTCCGCCACAAGTCGTTCGACCAGTGAGCCTGAAGATTCAGAGGTTAGGTTCAGCGGGCAGGACCAAGTCTCACTCAAGCCTTTATCCGGCGCTTCAATTTGGTAGTCCTCAATCGTGGGCTCGACCGCGGTATCTAAGAGTCCGAACGCTGTTCGCATTACATTTTTTTGGAACTCTGAATCATCAACTGCGCCTAAAGGTCGTCCAAGTGCAAAAGGGACCCATAACGCCCTTGGAGGTACAACTGCTTCCGACATCTCTCGAATCAAACTTATTGAAGTAGTCGCTACCCCAGAGCGTTCTATGTAGTTCCCTAGGGCGCCGACCGCACCTGTACAAACAGGTCAAATGGGAACCAAAAAGGCGACATCGACTCCATCTTGAGCCATCAACCGGCCAATTTCTTCTCCTGTTTCCTCAAACTGAGAGGGGTCAGGCATCGCCCCCATGAAGGAGTAATGCCAACGCGCTACTCCTCCGATTTCTCCGGCAGAGGCAAGTTCTCTGAGGCGGTCGATTGGGAAAACGATATTGGGGTCTTCGCCGAATGCGCTGCGATCAAAATTTGCGCTGATATGGGAAAGTACAAGATCGTCAAACTGGGTATCTCCTGGAATGATTCGATAATCCAACGACCCGACAGCGAATGGTGGGTCTATTCGTCGATGAAGACCAGCGGTAGAAACAATCGCTACCGTGGCCTGATCAAGCGCTGGTGGGGTGATCCATTTACCGGGACCTATCGTCGGCATCGCTTCCGCCCGCTTGCGCAGATGCTCGGACTCAACTGGGTGAAGATCGCTCAACCGAACCATCGAAAGATTGTAGGTCGGGTAACTCTTACCGAGGAAAAGGACCTGCTTGCCAAAGAACGCTTTTCTGGTATGCAGCCGCCACCAACCATGAAACCAGCCCGCTTGACGCCCCCACCCGCCCATGGGAGACTGGATTCGACTACCC
>Ga0206679_10000787_pt1 | contig 26758 bp, 24 predicted proteins | sample M110012015metaG_FD_155464 | JGI IMG/M metagenome (GOLD analysis project Ga0206679, IMG submission 155464) | Ammonia-oxidizing marine archaeal communities from Monterey Bay, California, United States - M1 100m 12015 | ecosystem: Environmental > Aquatic > Marine > Intertidal zone | place: USA... | reverse complement strand
TCATCATTGGACCAACTTCGCCTGGGATAGGAGTAATATAGCTTGTATTTGGAGGTGCCCCGGCAAACTTTATATCACCAACAAGTCACCGTCCCCTTTCTCTTGATAAATCGCACACAAGAGTGACTTCCGCATCATCAACCATAGCAATAGTACAACTGTTATTAAGTTCAAGGACAAATACATCCATATAATAGATGGAGCTGGCAAAAAACACTCTAATATGAGTATTAATATTAAATGATATCATAAGTAAATAGATGATTAAATAAACGAATTACAAGCATTGTCTAAAACAAATTGTATAACTTGGTTTTTCCCTTCATTGTTAAAATTACACTAAATGAAATTTCTTATTGCAGCACTCCTTTTACTCGTCTCATGTATAGCTTTCTCACAGAAAAATAAAGAAGGGCGTGTTTATGCTGAGCCTGTGCGAACTGAAGTTGTTGTCCCCTTAAAAAAGACGGAGTTTAGAGATATTCACTGTAAGCAAAGGAAGCAGGGCGGAAACCCAAAAGTGATTAATGGCTATCTGCAATTTAACGGATCTATGGATGGCAATAGACAGGTCGACCCGCAAATAGCAGTTGGGGGCGGTTTTGTTTTTCATGGCTCAAATTCGGGATTGGTAATCTACGATAAAGAAGGGAATTTTTTAGATGGTGTACCACAAAGCTGTTTTAACAAGGGTATCGACCCAAAACTATTTTATGATGTACACAACAAGGTCTTTGGATTCGATCTTTGGAACCCCTGGGACGAAGAGGAAAAAAAACCTGTAAATATTGCTGTTTCAGAAACAAGTGACCCAAGGGGAGCGTGGAACATATATCCTGTTTCTGTACCGGAAGGAATTGATGGCGGAGGAATTGGTTTTAGTAAAAAATGGATTGGGTATTCTTTTCCCGGAGGGGAAAACAAGACCTTCATTATGAAAATGGAACAGGCTAAAGAAGGCAAGACAGCTTCTGTTTATCATTTTAAGGGCAGTCTGGGAAGCCCTGTATTTACGCAGGATGATATTGATGATTTATATTTTTTCAAAATTGATAAAAGTAATTTCATTATTACCAGGGTAACAGAAAATGAAAAAGGAATTCCTGTTAGCGAGGTCGTAAGCAGAAAGCCTCACGGATTAGAGCATGTGGATTATCCTCCTAAGTCTCCACAAAAAGGAACGGATCAGCTAACATCTTCTGGTGATAGAAATCCCAAAAACATCATTCTGCAAAATGGGTTTATTTGGTTTTCTCAGGCCATTAATTACAAAGGAAATTCAGCTGTACAGTGGCATCAAATTAAACTGGATGGGACGATTATACAAACCGGATTAATAAAAAACAAGAGATCCAATTATATTCAAACAACAATTGGCGTGAATAAAAACAACGATGTCTTAATTGGGTTTCAGGAGGTTAATAAAGACATGTACATTAGCCCGAGAATGGCGTTTCGATATGCCTCTGATAAGCCGGGAACGACAAGGGGCATTATTCGCTTAGGAGAGGGTAAGGGTGCTACAGACGGGATGGCCTGGGGAGACTATAGCGGCACTACTATAGATGGAGACAATCTGTTGAATTTATGGACCATACAAAGCATTGCCAGCCCTGAAGGAAGAGGAGAAACCCTTATAGTTAAGGCTCCTTTCATAGAGGGTTCTCAGCCTGAGGATTAATCCACCTTGGGCTTATTGCTATGAGCCAGGTATATATTAACATTCGGCCTTATGACCTTGATTAATCAAGTATTTTATGGCGTAAATTCTAAGTTTGAATTATATTTGATATTGCACTCTGGGAATAAATGATTTACGTTTATCCCCTCGTTGTATACCATTTGAAAAACTAAACTAAATGAAAAAAGATAGACGTCAATTTCTAAAAAACACCTCCTTGGCGGCATTTGCTGCGGTAACTTTACCGAGTATGGCGAAGGCTGAATTTAATTCAGGAAATGCAAGCCAACCTCCTGTAAATTGCAACGCAACAACCCTGGATTATTATGGACAAGGTCCTTTTTATACAGCTAATGCGCCTTCAATTATAAATAATCAACTTGCAAGTGCAAGTGAACCTGGAACTAGGCTTATCATAAGTGGTCGGGTGCATAACCTTGATTGCACAGAATATATTCCAGGAACTATTATTGACATTTGGCATGCAGATGATGCTGGTGCATACGATAACTCAGGGTTCAATCTCAGAGGCCAAACAACCAGCAACAGTCAAGGGTTTTATTTGTTTGAGTCAATCTATCCCGGGAAATATTTAAACGGAAGTGCCTATCGGCCAGCTCATATTCATTTCAAAATTACCCCTCCTGGTTACCCTCTTCTAACCACACAACTTTATTTTGAAGGTGATTCAGATAACTCGACTGACGCAGCAGCCTCTATTTCAAGTGGCACATATGATGCAACCCATCGAATTGTGCCTGTAACAACGAACGGTTTGGGCCAAAAAGAAGCCACCTGGGACATTGTTGTAGATGGTAGTGGTAATCCTGTTGGAATTGAAGAAATGCGTTTAACTATGGGTATGGTTTACAATGTATATCCAAACCCTTTTTCAGATTTAATTCAAATAAATTATGGTGTTTTTCAGCAAGCCAAAGTTAGCATCCAGGTATTTGACATTCACGGTCGCTTAGTTGCGAATTTGCAAGAATTAAACCTTAAACCGGAGAAATACACAGCCGAATGGAGACCTGATTCCAATATCCTTCCTGGACATTACTTTGTAGCACTAAAAATAAATGATGTCCAAGTGCATTATTTGAAAGTTATAAAAGAGTCTTAATCTGACAATAGAAAGGTGGATCCATCGGCAAGGAGGGGAACAGTCAATTAAGCTCTCTATTGCTTTTAAGACGACCTACAGGACGTATAGTATTTATGGCTATTTATGGAGTATCGAAGAAGTTAAGGAAACCTAAAGAACCCAATGCAGCATTCAATAACGACTCGGTTTTAACTACATATTGTTGAATATTAATTTTTTAGAACTATTTATTAGGCTAATAATCATTAAGTTTATATATCAAAACTGAACTATGAAAAGAATATTTGTATTTGTATTGGCGAGCATTCTGATAAGCTCCTGTACCAGCCACATTGCCGAAAAGATCCTTAAAAAGTCTGCGGAAGATGTAAAAATTGATAAACTAAAAACTGCTTGTGACTGTGTAGAAGCAGGAAATATTATTATGGAAGATATCCTCGATGCCGCTGGGAAAAAATCAGAAGATGAGCTGGAAAAAGATGAGGCTTTCATGAAAAAAATTGAAATTTTTGAAGAGGTTGGGCATAAGTGCAGTGAAATAACTACTCGTGATGAAATGAGAGATTGTAAGGAATATGAGGACTTTGAAAGCAATATGCAGGAATTTGAAGAAAAATTTTAATCTCGCTTATATAGAGGAGAATTACTATCGAAGAACAAGAAACCAAAAGCCAGTCCTTTATTAAGAATGTTCAGCCCTGGGTGTTTTTCCCATCCGTTGTATTAATCATTCTTTTCGTTACTCTGACGCTTATCTACCAGGAATCCATAAGCTCTCTTTTTGAGGCCACACAATCCTTTATCGCCACAAAATTCGGTTGGCTTTATGTTCTGGCAGTGAATGTCATCCTTCTGCTCTGTATATACCTTGGGCTTGGCCGTTTCAAAAATATTAGACTTGGTGGGCCTGACTGCAAACCGGAATTCAGCACATGGGCCTGGCTCAGCATGTTGTTTAATGCCGGGATTGGATTGGTTTTGATGTTTTATAGTGTTTCAGAGCCCATTATGCATTTTTCAAACCCTCCTTACGGTGAAGCGGAAACTTTATTTGCCGCCAAAAACGCCTTGAATATTTCGTATTTGCACTGGGGACTTCACGGCTGGGCCATTTACGCCTTAATGGGATTGTCCATTGCCTTCTTTTGTTATAACCGTGGACTCCCCCTGGGTGTCCGCTGGGTACTATATCCTATTTTCGGGGATCGACTAAAAGGCACAATCGGTCATTTCATAGATATTATGGCGGTGGTTGCCACCATGTTCGGGTTAGCGACCACGCTTGGCCTGGGAATCCAGCACATTAATTCCGGAATGCACTATCTTTTTGACATCGCCGAGAACGCCAATGTACAGGTGATTTTGATTGCTGTTATCACTATATGTGCGACAGCTTCGGTGGTTTCCGGATTACACAAAGGCATTAAAGTACTAAGCAAAATTGCTTCGGTTATGGCCATTATGCTGATGGTTTTTATGCTCATTGTAGGGCCCACCTTATATATTCTTGGTTCTACGGTAGAAAGTGCCGGATATTATGTGCAGAACATTATCGCAACAGGGACCTATATGGAGACTGGAGGAACACACTGGATGGACAGCTGGACGATTTTTTACTGGGCCTGGTGGTTTGCATGGGCTCCTTTTGTGGGCTTATTCATCGCGAGAATTTCCAAAGGCCGAACCATAAAAGAATTTGTATTGGGCGTGGTGCTTATCCCAACAGCCGTTAATATTGCCTGGATTTCAATTTTCGGGAGTACTGCTTTTCATATCGAGCTTTTTGAACAGGGAGGAATGTCTGAGCTTGTCAATGAAAATATTGCAACGGCTCTGTTCAGCCTGCTGGAACATTACCCAATGCCGCTTTTAAGTATCTTCTTCGTTGTTGTTGCCGGAGTAATCTTCTTTGTCACCTCTTCAGACAGCGGCTCTCTTGTTATTGATTTTCTCTCTAACGGCGGTAAAGAAAAAACAAAGGTGTGGCTGCGTGTATTCTGGGCATTGCTAGAAGGAGTAGTGGCTGCTACACTCGTCTTTGGAGGGGGCCTTGTCGCCTTACAAACGGGGTCATTGGTTACGGGCCTTCCGGTCTGTATCCTTATGCTGCTTATGTGCTATTCCATAATAAAGGCCCTGAAGAAATATCAAGCGGATTCAAAAAACAAAACGTAATTCTTAGGGTTTCATTTCCTTTTTATAATAAGGAAGGTGTTCGGCATTTAAAGGACTGTTTCCTAAAATAATATCTGCCGCTTTTTCCGCCACCATCATTACAGGAGAATAAATATTGCCATTGGTGACATAGGGGAACACCGAGGCATCCACCACCCTTAGGTTTTTGACGCCATGCACTCTTAAGGCTGCATCAGTAACAGATTGTGGGTCAAGGCCCATCTTGCAGGTAGAGCTTGGGTGGTAAGCACTCTCTCCCTCTTTAGCGATAAAATCCAATATCTCTTCATCTGTCTGAACTTTTAATCCAGGAGATAGCTCTTCTCCCATAAATTCACTCATCGCCTCCGTTTCGATAATCTTTCTCGATAAACGCACTGCTTCACACCACTCCTTGCGTTCATTCGGTGTGGATAAGTAATTGAACAAAATGCTTGGGTAGTCCAGTGGATTAGCGGATTTGATCTTCACTCGTCCCCTGACATCTGTGCCCATTGGACCGACATGCAATTGAAAGCCATGCCCCTCACTGGGAGCGGTACCATCATATCTTATAGCCAATGGAAGAAAGTGGAACTGAAGGTTGGGATATTTAACAATATCGTTACTTCGAATAAACCCTCCGGCTTCAAAATGGTTGGAAGCACCTATCCCTTTTTTCATAAATAACCATTCGAGACCTATTTTTGGAGCTCGCCAGGGGCTTAAAGCCGAATATAAGCTTACTGGTTTTTTACAGGCCCATTGCACATAAACCTCTAAATGATCCTGCAGATTTTCCCCTACTCCCGGAAGATCATGCACCATAGGAATGTCTAAACTATTTAAATGTTCCGCATTTCCGATACCTGATAGCTGCAACAGCTGAGGCGAATTAATGGCTCCCCCGCAACAAATGATTTCATTCGCAAATACCTTCTCGGTTTTTCTGCCTTTTTTGTATTCAACGCCTACAGCTTTATTCCCTTCAAATAGAATGCGCAACACCATTGCCTGGGTCACCACATTGAGATTCTTGCGTTGCTTTATGGGGTGTATATAGGCACGCGCAGCGTTCAGTCTTCTGGAGTTGTAGATGGTCTGATCAAACTTGCCAAAGCCCTCCTGCTGATAGCCATTCACATCATCAGTCAAGGGGTATCCTGCTTCCTGCACAGATTTAAAAAAGGCATCAAATAAAGGGTTTTCACAGGCGGGTGTGGTCAGCTTTAAATGGCCCTTATCTCCTCGGTACTCATCGCCTCCAAGCAGTCTTGTTTCTACTTTCTTGAAGTAGGGCAGACAGTGGGCATAGTCCCAGTCCTCAAGCCCTTCATCGCCAGCCCATTTCTCAAAATCCATAGCATTGCCACGAATCCATATCATTCCATTGATGCAGCTGGTTCCTCCTAAAACCTTTCCCCTCGGCTGTGCAATTCTGCGATTGTACATATAGGGTTCCGGATCAGATTCATACCCCCAGTTGTAGTCTGTTCCAGTCAGTAAATAGGTAAGAGCTGCGGGCATATGTATTCTGAAATCCCATATATAGTCTGGTTTGCCCGCTTCCAGCACCAGCACTTTGTTGGAGGGGTCTTCGCTTAAACGGTTTGTGAGTACCGCCCCTGCGGACCCACCGCCTATTATTATGAAATCGTATGCCATGAGTTTGCTTATACCTCTGCAATTTACTTCAAATATCTATAATGCAAAACCAGCTTGTACTACAAAAGGCCCAAGATAAAATATCAGTATGCGCCCAATTGATGATTTACATATTTAGTACTTTAGATATCTGGGGAATAAATGGATTACCTTTAGCCAAATCGTTGTAAGTAAATAAAGAATGAAAAAAATAATTTATATCTCATTAGTAGCCTCTCTCCTATTTTCATGTAGTAATGTAAATGAATCAAATATATCAAGTCAAGAAACAGAAGTCAGGTACTTTGGTGCATTAAGAAACATGATGCACAAGGGTGATATATCGGCTCAGGTTGGCCTGTCGGATTTTGAAAACACCGCGCACCTTTATGCTATAGGAGCTCTTGAAAACCTCAAGGGCGAAATTCAAATAATTGATGGGAAACCATACAATACTTCTGTCAAGGACAGCTCGATTTTATTTGATTCCTCTTTTGATAAGGCCGCTACATTACTAGTATATGCAACTGTTAAGGAGTGGCGCGTCTATGATATTCCACAGGATATAACAACTTACGAACAGCTTGAAAAACACGTCGGTTTAACTGCAAAAGCAAATGGCATAGATGTAAGTAAGCCTTTCCCATTTATGCTCGAAGGAACAGCCAGTTCTTTTGATTGGCACGTTATCAATTGGAAAGATGGAGACACGGAGCATTCACACGAAAAACACATCGGCTCAGGACTACATGGTACAATTGAAAATAGAGAAGTAGACCTGCTTGGTTTTTATTCGGATTCGCATCATGCGATTTTCACGCATCATACAACAAATATGCATATTCATGTAAAAACAAGAGATAATAAAATCGCGGGACATGTCGACGGCTTGACATTGGGTAACGGCATGATTTTGAAATTGCCCTCTGTAAAATAGAACTATTGCATAACACATGAAAACAAATTAAAAACACCATGAACATATGTTATAAAATCACGCTGTGCATCTTAACTTTATGCTCGTGTACAACATTATTTGCTCAATCGCCAAATGTATTGTTAGTTATTGCCGATGACCTGGGAGTAGATGCCTTCAACGGATATGATTTAGGTAGCTTCAACCCCATTACCCCAAATCTGGATAGTCTCAGGAATAGTGGGGTTACGTTCACAAATGCATGGGCTTCCTCTGTTTGCACACCAACTCGGGCCGGCATCATGAGTGGGAAATATGGAAGTAAAAGTGGCGTGAAAACAACACCGGGAAATTTAGACACCACACATGTTTCTTTGTTAAATGCCCTTAAAGATTCAAGCTCTAATTATTCTTCGGCTGTAATTGGTAAATGGCATATTGCAATGCCCGCAAATCCACAGCATCCAGTATGGCATGGTGCCGATCACTACATGGGTGTTATAGAAGGCTCAGTAAGTGCTTACGATAATTGGAATAAAACTGAAAATAATAGTACGGCTATTTGTACGGAATACGTTACCAGTTATTTCACCGATGATGCTATAAGCTGGATCAGTAATCAAAATGACCCCTGGTTTTTGTGGCTGGCACATATTGTACCTCATACACCGCTTCATGTTCCACCGTCTCATATGTACTCCCAGCCGACGACAAATACTCCACTAAAAAAGTATATGGCGATGATAGAGTCTTTAGACTATGAAGTAGGCAGGCTGCTGGATTCTATGTCTCCAGCGGAGCTTTCCAATACCACAATAATATTTATCGGAGACAACGGTACTCCACATAATCTTCTTCAGGACTATCCGTCTCAGCATGGAAAACAAACTTTATATCAAGGGGGAATTCATGTGCCTATGTTTGTTTCAGGAAGTGGGGTGTCAAGAACTGGAGAAACCGAAAATGCTTTAATACATGTTGTTGACATCTACGCTACAATATTGGACCTGACGGGTTCGGATTTGCCTGGGGGAATTTACAATAGCCTTAGTTTCAAACACCTTTTAAGTAGCTCAGTCCTGCCTAAAAGGCAATACAACTTCACGGAGCTCGATTCAAATCAAACAAACATTAATATTCAGGGTCATGCCATTAGAAACAATGAATATAAGCTTATAGAATATCACAATGGAGTACAAGAAATGTATAATCTTGTTACTGATCCTTTAGAAACGACCGATTTATTACCGGGAACTCTAAGTGCTCAAGAACAGGCCATAAAAACAGAGCTTGAAAACGAGGCGACTCAAAGAATAACAGCCTGGTCATGTAAAGACGATATTCAAAATGGTGATGAACAGGGGATTGATTGCGGGGGCACTTATTGCCCCCCGTGTTCTGCCTCCTCAATAACCCAGCAAAGCACAGTAAGCAATATTTCAGTTTCTCCTAATCCTACCAATCATTCCTTCACTATCACTTCAAATGGTAATGAAATAGAATATATTAAAGTGTTCAATACCCTTGGAGAGATTGTATTCACCAAAGAAGTAGTAGCTTCCGTTTCGACAACAATTGATCTTTCCCATTTGAAAGCAGATATTTACTATTTACAAATTAACCTGCCCCATCAAACCGAAGTCGTAAAAATCATTATTGAATAGTATTAGAATCGCTGTAAATCGCCCAAAACAATTGCTTCTCTTTACTGCACCTATAGGGGCGCTGTACTTATAAAGAGATATAACACATTACGGTTTTTGTTAAGAATTGACTATTTTTAATCCTACCTTAAAAACAAACGTTTTAAATACTACCGCCTATTGTTTACGGAATTTATTTCTAAACTTAATTAACCACACCATGACCGATTTAGACATAGCAAAACAAATTGAGCTAAAAGACATACGAACGATTGCCAAAAAAATTGGCCTCGAGGAAGACGATATTGAAATGTACGGCAAGTATAAAGCCAAGCTTCCTCAGTCTAAAATTGACGATAAAAAAGTAAATCAAAGCAATCTTATTCTGGTTACTGCTATTTCTCCAACTCCTGCAGGCGAAGGAAAAACCACGATGTCTATTGGCCTTTCTGAAGGGCTGAATCAATTAGGAAAACAAACCACCGTAGTGCTACGCGAGCCCTCACTCGGGCCTGTTTTTGGTATCAAAGGTGGGGCTACAGGAGGGGGGTATTCTCAGGTTCTTCCTATGGAAGACATCAACCTGCATTTTACCGGCGATTTTTCAGCTATTGAAAAAGCACACAATCTGCTGTCTGCTGTTTTAGACAACAATATTCAATCAAAAACAAATTCTCTGGGTATTGATGCGCGAACTGTAACCTGGAAACGTGTAATGGACATGAATGATCGATCACTAAGAAAGATTGTTGTTGGGCTAGGTGGTCCGACGTCAGGCGTACCACGTGAAACAGGCTTCGATATTACCGCAGCTTCAGAAATCATGGCAATCCTCTGTTTGTCTGACGATTTAGCAGACCTTAAGCGCCGGCTTGGAAACATCTTTATTGGATATACATTTAAAAAGGAGCCGGTTTTCTGTAAAGACCTTAAAGTCGAGGGGGCAATGGCGGCACTGTTAAAAGAAGCGATAAAACCTAATCTTGTACAAACAATCGAAGGAAATCCTGCTATTATTCACGGAGGTCCATTCGCAAATATTGCACAGGGAACAAATTCAGTTATTGCCACACGAATGGGAATGACTTTTTCCGATTATACCGTTACTGAAGCTGGTTTTGGTTCCGATTTAGGTGCCGAAAAGTTCCTGAATATTAAGTGTCAAAGCGCGGGGCTTTCCCCTAAAGCAGTTGTAATCACTACAACCATCCGCGCATTAAAATATCATGGTGGTGCCGACCTGAAATCACTAACTACAGAAAATGTAGCTGCTTTAAAAAAGGGAATCCCAAATTTAGAGAGACATCTTGAAAATATTAAGCAGTTTAATCTCGTTCCAGTAATAGCCATTAATCGATTTGTATCCGATACCGATGCTGAAATTGAAACTATACAGACTTTTGCAAAAGAAAATAACATTCGTGTTGCTCTGGCTGAAGTCTGGGCAAAGGGGGGTGAAGGAGCTCTCGAGCTGGCAAAACAGGTGGTGGAAATTGTGGAATCTGGAGAGTCTGAATTCAAGCCTCTTTACGATTGGAATATGTCAGTTAAAGATAAAATAAAAACCATTGCCACCAAAGTTTATGGTGCAGCTCAGGTAGATTATTCCGTGAAAGCCAAAAAGAATCTGAAAACAATTGCCGAGCTGGGAATGGAAAACCTTCCCATTTGCATAGCAAAAACACAAAAGTCATTATCTGACGACCCTAAAATTATTGGTAGCCCTGAAGGCTTCACAATTACCATACGGGAAATTGAAATTGCGGCAGGGGCTGGGTTTTTAATTCCCATTACAGGTGATATGATGCGTATGCCCGGGCTGCCTGCACACCCAGCTTCCGAGAATATTAATATAGATAATGAAGGAACGATTACAGGATTGTTTTAATTCTTAATACTCTTTTATAGGAAATCATCAATTAATTCAAGCATGGCCACAAGGAAGTACGAAGGAAAGAAGTTTAATGAAGGACATAGTTCCAAGATTATCGACGCCCTTACGGTAGAAGAAGCCCTACAGATTAACATTAATGATGAGCCGTTTACCGTTTCCATGCGTACACCCGGAGAAGATGAGAGCCTTGTAAGAGGCCTCCTGCACTCCGAAGATGTTATTAACGACCGGGCTTTACTCCCAGATCTTGATATGAAAAATGAAAAAGGAATTGTAAAGGTGGTAAATGTAAAGCTCTCAAAAGACAAATTAGGATCTGGGTATTCCAATAGCAGAAGCCTGCTTTCTGTTTCGTCATGTGGAATCTGCGGAAAAACGAAGCTTGAAGATTTATCGTGTAGTGGGCATAAAATAGATGACGACAATAAAATAGAAATCACTTTAATTCATTCGCTATTTGATAAGATGCGAACAAAGCAGCATGATTTTGAGCAATCTGGAGGGACACATGCTGCTGCTGCCTTTTCTTTAAATGGTGAGCTGCTCTGTTCAATGGAAGATATTGGCAGGCATAATGCAGTAGACAAGGTTATTGGAAAATTGATTATCTTAAACACCTTAAATAAAGCAAAGATTATTACAGTTAGCGGCAGGATTTCGTATGAAATAGTAATCAAGTGTTTTAAGGCCGGGATTCCCTTTCTGGCAGCAGTTTCGGCTCCATCATCCTTAGCCGTGGACTATGCAAAAGAACTGGGAATTACGCTTTTTGCGTTTTGTCGGGGCCAGCGAAGCACTTGCTATTCAAATCCTCAGAGGACAAAAACAACACATTAAAATAAACGACTTTAGAAAAGATGTCAGACAATTTAAGCGATTTATTAGGAAGAAAAGGGATAAATGACAATCTCTTCAATAAGCTTGGGGAGCTCGCTAAACCAGATGGTGCTCCTTCTGATGAGGCTCTGGCTCAGCTTGCCGAAGAATTCTTAATTGGAAAAGCAAACGCTTTCGGAACGGCCAGTTTTTATGATTTTTTAAAAGAAGAAAACAAGGGGAAAGAGGTTTATGTCTGTAATGGAACAGCTTGTATTTGCGCAGGGACGCAGGATGGGGTAATAGAGTCGTTAAAATCTAAATTCGACGCGTCACAAATTGGGCACATGACCTGTCTGGGTCGCTGTCATGAGAATAGTGCGTTTCATTTAAATGGGGAAAATTATTCGGGCAAGGCAATAGATAATTTAAACTCTATTCTAGGCTCTAAAGACAAGCTAAATCAAGACCAATACCATGTTAAAGCAAGTGGGCCAGAAATTTTGACAAAGGAATTCACTGGTATAAATGAATATTATGCTCCGTTTTTAGAGGCATTGAAGCAAGATTCTGCAGCTGTTTTGGAAGAAATTAAGCTGTCCAATGTTCGGGGACGAGGTGGCGCCGGGTTCCCAATGGGTTTGAAATTGGAATTCTGTCGCAATGTGGAAAACGAAACTAAATTTATTATTTGTAATGCCGATGAAGGGGATCCCGGGGCGTACTCAGATCGATACTTGTTGGAAGAACGCCCTCATTCGGTGTTATTCGGTATGTTGATTTCAGGATATGTATCACATGCCCATTATGGTATTATTTATCTGCGTGCAGAATACCCTGAAGCTGTTCAAATTATTCAGGATGCCATTGATACCATTCGTAAGGAAGGTCTACTCGGTGAGAATATTAATAACAGCGGCTTTAATTTCGAATTCAAAATTATTCAGGCCCAGGGCTCTTATATTTGTGGTGAAGAAACCGCATTGATCAACTCAATAGAGGGTCAGCGTCCCGAGGTACGTGTTCGCCCTCCTTTTCCTGCTCAAAAAGGCCTATTCAACAAACCAACAACGGTCAATAATGTAGAAACACTGGCTGCAGTGCACTACATTATATCGAATGGAGGATCCGCATGGAAGGCTATAGGAACAGAGCGCTCTTCTGGCACAAAACTCATCTGTCTGGATAGCTTTTTTAACAATCCGGGAATGTATGAGGTAGAAATGGGAACTCCTTTAGCTACAGTCGTAAACGAATGTGGTGGCGGTTTTAAATCCGGAGTAAAAGCTCTGCAAATTGGTGGTCCACTCGGTGGACTGGTCCCTGTATCTAAAATTAATGACCTTGCTATAGATTTCGAATCGTTTGCAAACAATGGTTTTTTACTCGGCCATGCTTCCATTGTAAGTATTCCTGAAGAATATCCTATTATGAAGCTTATTGAGCACTTATTTGACTTTGCCTCCTATGAAAGCTGTGGAAAATGCTTTCCTTGTCGCTTAGGAACCAAGCGAGGACAAGAATTATCCGAAAAAGCCCTATCCTCCGATTATAAAATAGACCGAAAATTATTTACAGATCTTCTAACAACTCTTGAGGAAGGGTCGCTTTGTGCTCATGGAGGGGGAATTCCCTTGCCAGTGCGCAACGCGCTCCAGTACTTCGACAGTGAATTGAAACAATACTTCAACTAAACAGCGCCATTATGAAAACCGCATATATTGACAATCATGCTTTTGAAATTCAGGAAGGTGAAACGATGCTGGCTTTTGTTAGAAGATATAAGGATAAAAGCTTAGTCCCCACCTTGTGTGATGCTCCTAACCTGGACCCTTTTGGTTCCTGCAGAGTATGCAGCGTGGAGGTTGCTCTTGAAGAAAATGGCCCTGTGAAAACAATGGCCTCCTGCCACTCCCCCGTAGCAGAAGGACAATATATTTACACGAGCACAGAATCAGTAAAGGCTCTTCGTAAGAATATTCTAGAATTGGTATTAACAGATCATCCTTTAGATTGTCTTACCTGTGAAGTAAATGGAAATTGTGAGCTGCAAACAGTGGCCGCACAGGTTGGAATTAGAGATGTGCGTTATCCCGAAGGGGACCATCATCTCTCCAAAGAAAAAGACCTTAGCCATCCGTATATGACCTCCGATTTGTCGAAGTGTATCAATTGTTATCGATGTGTCCGCGCCTGCGATGAAGTACAGGGTGAATTCGTGCTAAGCATGGCCGGTCGTGGTTTCGATACGCATATTATTAAAGGACTGGATCAAAGCTTTATGGAATCAGACTGTGTAAGCTGCGGTGCCTGTTCTCAGGCCTGTCCAACCTCAGCGATTTCTGATGTATTCCAGTCGAAAGCCATTCAGGCCACGGAAACAACCCGTACAATCTGTACCTATTGTGGCGTGGGATGTAATCTTGATGTAGCCACAAGTAATGGTGAAATTATGAGTATTACAGCTCCCTATGACGCTGAAGTAAATCAGGGACATACCTGTATTAAAGGACGCTATGCTTTTAAATTCTATGACCATCAGGATCGTTTGGATTCACCCATGATTAAGCGAAACGGAGAATTTGAAAAAGTAAGCTGGGATGAAGTTTATGAGTATCTCGCAAACAAATTATCTGCTTATAAAGCAGAATCCGGTCCTGATTCTATCGCTGGAATTTCGTCTGCACGATGTACAAACGAAGAAAATTATTTGATGCAGAAATTCATTCGGACTGTAATCGGAACGAATAATATTGACGGTTGTGCACGTGTATGTCATTCACCAACGGCGCTTGGAATGCAGCGGACTTTTGGTACCGGAGCCGCTACCAATTCTATAGACGATTTAAAAGACACGAACTGTATTTTGGTCATTGGAGCAAATCCAACTGATGCCCATCCTGTAACTGGTGCAAAATTGAAACAGTTCACCATGAAGGCTGATAATGTGTCGATTATTCTCGATCCCAGACGAACCGAAATTGCCAAATATGCCACATATCACATTCCATTGAGGCCTGGAACAAATGTAGCCGTGCTGAACATGATGATGTATTATATCATTTCTGAGGGCCATGTCGATAAAGCCTTTATAGAAAACCGTACCGAAGGCTACGATGACTTTTTGAAAGAGATTATGAATATCGATTTAGACAACCTTGAAAAGGTATGCGGAGTCGACCGAAATTTAATTAAAGATGCTGCATTAGCTTATGCAATAGCTCCAAATGCAATGTCGTTCCATGGTTTAGGGGTGACTGAGCATTCACAGGGAACATTTACCGTAATGCAGATCGCCGACCTGGCCTTACTAACTGGGAATATTGGACGCAGAGGTGTTGGAGTAAACCCATTGAGAGGGCAAAATAATGTACAGGGAAGCGCAGATATGGGTGTTCAGCCTCATCAGGGAGCCGGTTATTTAGACATAACGAATGAGGAAGTAAATAAAAAATATAACGAATTTTATGGCGTCGAAGTGCCGAAAATAATAGGATATAAAATTCCGGAAATGTTTGATGCCGCACTTGATGGAAAGCTAAAAGCCCTTTGGGTAATTGGTGAAGATATTGTTCAAACCGACCCAAATACAAAAAAGGTAATTAGAGCACTGGAGGCTACAGATTTAGTCATTGTTCAGGAGTTGTTTATGACGGAAACAGCTAAGCATGCCGATGTGGTATTGCCGGGGGCTTCCTTTTTGGAAAAGAGCGGAACTTTTACTAATGGTGAGAGAAGGGTACAGGCCGTTCGACAGGTAGTAGAGCCCGTTGAAGGGTCAAAGCCTGATGGGCAGATCATTGTGGATATTATGAACAAAATGGGGTATGCCCAGCCGGATTACACTCCTGACGGAATGCTCGAGGAAATTTCTCAGATAGTCCCTTTCTTTGCTGGAATACGTTGGGATCGCTTAGGCACTAATGGTCTTCAATGGCCGGTGGCTAAGGACGGCAAAGACACTCAAATCTTACATACAGAAGATTTTAAACGAGGCAAGGGATATTTCGAGTTTCATGCCTGGGAAGAAACTAAAGAGCTTACTTCTCACGCAAAAGACTTTCCATACATTTTAACCACCAATCGAGAGCTGGAACATTATAATTGTGGAGCAATGACACGGAGAACTTCAAATGAAATTATTTTGAAAGATGATTATTTAATGATTAACCCAGAAGACGCATCTGAAAACCGAATTGAAGAAGGCGACTATGTCTGTCTGGAATCACCAAGGGGAAAAGTCGATGTAAAAGCCAAAATCACAGATGAGGTAAGGCCGGGTATATTGAGTACGACCTTTCATTTTCCAGAAATTATGATTAATAATTTGACAGGAGACGTGCATGATTCGGAAGCCAAGTGTCCTGAATACAAGGTTGTGGCAGTGCGTATTCGAAAGAGTAAAGGTAAGTTTAAGCAGAAGGAGGCTAGCCCCCAATAGTAATCATACTTCGGTTTTTGGAATGGATAGAAGGTTCCTTAAACGATTCCATTGTGTCCATTCCGCTGCGGACTTTCAATTTACTCTGAACAACTTTTTGAATGATGGGCTCAATGGAATTACCTTTCCGAAGAGGCGTTAAAAGGTCCTCCTCTCTGGAAGAGAATAAGCAGTTTTTTAATCTGCCATCTGCCGTTAAACGAATTCTGTTACAGCTATCGCAAAAGGGGTTGGTTACTGAGCTAATAACCGCAAAGCTTCCTTGATATCCCTTTATTTTATAGTTCTTAGAGGTGTCATTAGGTGCGTCCTGAAGTCGCGCCACCCTTTTCTCAGGATAACTCAAATGAACCATCTCCATGACGTCCGCATAAGAAACCAGCTTGCTTAAATCCCATTTATTTCCATTAAAAGGCATGAATTCAATAAGCCGAACCGTAATAGGCAGGTCCTTGGTTAGCTCAATAAAATCTACAATCTCCCCCTCATTAAAACCCTTTATTAATACTACATTAAGTTTTACATTGAATCCCCCCTTTGCCAATAATAAAATATTCTGGTATACTCTGTCAAACTCATTTCTTCGTGTGATCTGCTTGAATTTATCAGAATCCAATGAATCCAGGCTCACATTGATATTTTGTATTCCGTTTTCTTTGAAAACACCAATATATTTATCTGCTAAAACTGCATTTGTTGTGATAGAAAGCTCAACATTCAGGCTTGATAATTTTTTTAAAATCACATGAATGTCTTTTCTGATTAACGGCTCGCCACCGGTAATACGAATTTTCCTTACCCCGTGTTTAACAAAAGTCGCAGCTATTGAGTAAATTTCTTCATAGCTCATTAAATGACTCCGCGGGCTCAATTGAATCCCTTCTTCAGGCATACAATAGGTACATTTTAAATTACATCGCTCTATAAGAGAAATGCGTAAGTATGTATGTTGCCTTTCAAAAGAATCTGTCAGTATCGTAGATGTCATTGTCATTAATTATGTCTTGCTCCTTTTAATATTCCAAACACGTGTAATGCCGCAGGAAAAACAGCATCCATAGACTCTCTTGCTCCGTTTGTAGATCCTGGAATAGCCAGTACCAAGGTATTTCGTATTGTACCAACAACACTTCTCGACAACATAGAATAAGGTGTTCTCTCCTGACCATAGGCGCGAATGGCTTCTTCTATTCCCGGAATCTTCCGTTCGATCAGATCCTCTAATGCTTCAGGCGTTACATCTCGTGAAGACAGGCCTGTTCCCCCGCTGAAAACAATCAGATCCACGCCCGATTCTGTAAAAGACCTTACTTTTTCCTGAATGCTGCTCTTTTCATCTGGAATAATGCTGTAATCGACTATACTAACTTGGCAAGATTCCAGCTTTTTAATTATCTCTTTGCCGGCTTTGTCTTCTTTTTGTCCCTTGGAAATTGTATCCGAGCATACAATGACAGCTGCGTGCAGGTCTTTGTGGAAGCGGTCCGTGTAATCGGATTTCCCTCCTCTTTTTTCCATTAGTTTTATGTGCTGAATTTCAATGCCCTTATCAATGGGTTTTAGCATATCATACATGTTCAGCGCAACCACACTGGCGCCATGCATGGCCTCTACCTCAACGCCTGTTTTATAAATGGTTTTTATTGTACAAAGAACTCGGATTTCGAGCCCCTCAATTTCAAATTCTATTCCTGTGAATTCAATCGGCAAGGGGTGACAGTCGGGTAATAGGTCAGCTGTTTTCTTAACTCCTAAAAGCCCTGCCGCTTTGCTCATGGCAAAAACATTTCCCTTAGGCACCTTGTCCTGCTCAATAGCATGAATTGTTTCCTTTTTAGAAACCTTTACTATCGCCTGTGCAACTGCCGTACGCTGTGTCTTAATTTTATGTGTAATATCAATCATAGTTATTGAATTAAATTCTGAATTAGCTATTTACTTTCCATTGGTGGGTATCGTCCTCAAAAAGCTCTTTTCCAAATACAGGCGCGTCTGCTTTAATTTGTTCCACGACATATTCCAGGGCTTTATAAACCTCCTTTCTTCTCGGCGAGGACACGAATACAAACAAACAGATTTCGCCCTTTTTTACCTCTCCCAGGCTATGATAAATATGCATACAGCTTAGATTAAATTTCTCAAATGTGGCTTCTCGGATTTCATGAAATTTTTCGTTAGCCATTTCCTCATATGCCGTGTATTCTATACCACAAACAACGTTGCCGCCTATGTCATCGGCCCGTACCTGTCCTAAAAAAATATTATGGGCACCGATACCTGTTTTTGATTGGTGTTTAGCAATGGACTGCGCAATAAAATCAGAGGAAATTGCACCCTCTTTAAATACATTTTTCACTTTAGATTCTTTCATACTGATTTCTGTTTTAGTGCGGCGGAAAGCGCTGGCGCCCCGCCTTTAAGGTTATAACAGCTGTTACAGCTGTTTTGAAATAAAATATGTGCTGCCTGTCTCGACCTTTCGCCGCTCTGACAAAGCACAATAATTTCTCTTTTAGGATTTATCATGTGAAGATTTTTAGAAATCTCAGGCAAGGGAATTTGTTGATAGTTTTTAATTTCCAGTATCGGTTTTTCATCCCTGTTTCGCACATCAAGAAATAAAGCCTCCTCTTTTTCCAGGGCCTCTATTATAGATATTTCCTCAATAGTTGAGTCACAATAAAAAGATTTCTCTTTCTCTAGGGGCCTACTTTTAATTAAAGTGACTAGCTGTTCGTTTTTTTGAATGTAAAGTGAATGAACAGTGCTGGTTTTAGCATCATAACAGTACAACTTTCCAGACAAAACACCCTTGATTTCCAATACAATTTTTAATACTTCATTAGCCTGCATACTTCCTATTATTCCAGGGAGCACCCCTAAAACTCCAATATCAGAACAGTTAAGAGTCCCGTGTTTTGGTGGATCCGGGAATACGCATCGATACGTTGATCCGTTTTTGTAATTGAATACCGATAGCTGACCTTCAAACTTATATATCGCCCCATAAACTACAGGGCGATTGGTAATGAGGGATGCGTCATTAATAAGATATCTTGTCTCGAAATTATCACTTCCGTCCACGATAATATCATATCCCTTAAACAATTCAATTGCATTAAATGCACTAAGCTTTTCATTAAAGGCCTGTATGGAGATGTTCGGGTTCAGGTCTTCCAGCCGTTGTTTTGCCGCAAGGGCTTTATTAATTCCTATCGAAGAAGTTCCATACAATACCTGTCGTTGTAAATTGGATTCTTCCACCACATCATTATCAATAATTCCAAGTTTTCCAATCCCCGCGGCAGCCAGATATTGCAGAACCGGGCATCCCAGGCCTCCCGCGCCAACCACCAAAACCCGGGCATTGGCTAGTTTGTCCTGGCCTTCTTGCCCAACTTCATTGAGCGCTATATGTCTGCTGTATCTTTCCATATTTATCCTCCTGAAAATGGTGGAAGAAGAGCAATTTCTGTTCCGTCAGCTGCTGTTTCTTCCCCTACAATATTTCTATTTTGAGCCATCTTAAAATCGGTTCTTTTTAGTGCCGGATGTTTTTTTAATATCAATTCCAGGACATCTGACATTTTCCCGGATTCAAAGCTCAGCTGTTCTTCATGACAGCCGGTTCTTTCTGCTAAAACCCCGAAGTATTTAATGTTTATTTCCATATTCTATACTATTTAGGTCTGACATTGTATTGATGTTTCGCAGCGCTTCTTGCTTTGCCTTTGGAACAGAAATACTTTTAACATTTAATCCGTTAATGGCTGTGCTTAATCTTCTTTCTCCATGGTTTAGCAGAGAAAATAAATGTGGGGCCGTCCTCTTTTTATAGAGGGCAATCAGCGGATGACTTTTGCTTCCTTCTTTGAGCAAAATTACATCCTTGCCTTCTTCATTGTGGGCAACAATCATTTCCAGCACGGAGGTCTGAATTAATGGCACATCACAGCTAAGCACAAGGTTGTTTTCTGTATTAGAACATGCTAGGCCAGCATGCAGTCCTGCCATTGGCCCCGCATCGTCCAGAGTGTCCGAAATTCTCTTATAACTGAAGTGGTCGTGTTCTTTATTATTACTTATAATAAGAATGTCATCTACCACTGGTTTTAATGCCTGTATCACGTGCTCAATAAAAGCTTTGCCCTTGAATAAAATACGCGCTTTATCCGAACCCATTCTGCTGCTCTTTCCTCCAGCCAGAATAATGCCTGTTATGTTCTTTTTATTCATCATCTAAATAAAAAATAATTTAATCGATGCCAGAGTTAAAACAAGGGCTAAAATATATCTCAGAACCGAATTATTTAATCTTTTACTGCCAAAATAACTTCCTATGAAGCCTCCAATTAAAGCAATACCAACAAGAACAAATGCCTCTCTGCTTATCTCTACACCAATAGATAGCTGCCCTATTAATCCTGCCCCTGAATTCACCCAAATAAACAAGGCGGATACTGCTGCTGCTGATTTCATATCTCCCCAATGAAATAATAAAATAATCGGCGTAAGGATAATGCCCCCGCCAATGCCGATAAGTCCAGAAAAAAACCCTATAAAGGCTCCCAATAAAAGGCCCTGCCACAACCGCACCTTCCTAACTTGGGGTTTTTTGTTCCCAAAATCATAAAGCAATTTAAGAATGGCAAAAAGCAGTAATACTCCCAGGGTCTTTTTATAAAGCCCTGCATCTATTTCAATCATACTTCCAGCGAAAGAAAAAGGTATAGAGCTTAATGCAAATGAAATGAAAAGCTTTTTATTAAAATATCCTGCTTTATAATAATGATAAAATGCAATTCCTGCCACAAATAAATTAAGAAGTAAAGCAGTGGGCCTCATCATTTCCGGGGCAAATGAAAACAGAGCCATAAGGGCCAGATAACCACTTGCTCCGCCGTGCCCCACGCTGGCATATAGCAAAGCTACAACAGGAAGTATCAAAAGAAATAACCATATGTGCTCACTATGAAACATCATCCCAGACTACTTGATCTTATTTGTGTATCTAAATACTTCCAGCAGCTTTCGTTAATTTCATCAAACACCTCAATTAAAGACCTTCCGTAATCCGTTAGCACTGTTCCTCCACCGCTTTTGCCTCCAATGTTTTTTGTGACTACTGGTTTTTCGGCTCTTGAATTCACGTCATCAATCAGTCCCCATGCTTTTTTATATGACATATTAATCTGCTGAGCTGCTTTACTTAAAGATCCTGTTTTTTCAATTGCCTTTAATAGGCGTACCCGCCCTTCTCCCAATAAGATCTGTCCATTGGCTTCAATCCATATTTTGCTTTTTATTTTGTAGTCCATAATAAAGTATATTAAGTAAGTAAAATGAGCTGTACTGTGTCCCCTATTTCAATGCTGTCCGTTGAAACCGGCACATACAAAAGGGCATTTGCAACAGCAAAGGTGTGAAGCATAGATGAGCTTTGGCCTTCCAGTATTTTTGCTTTTCCGTTTTGATAATAAGCCTTGAGAAATTGCGCCCGGTCTCCTTTTGTCTGGTGCTTGGAAGTTGAGACCGCATCAACTGTAGTTGGTTCAGCATATTGACTTCCGCTTAAAAGCTCTAAACACCTCTGCACATAAACATAAAAACAACTTAAGGCCGCAGCGGGATTTCCTGGCAAGGCAAAAACATATGTTTTATTCTTTTTACCAAAATATAAGGGCTTCCCGGGCTTTTGTTTTACTTTATAAAATAATTGTGTCACCTCTAATTCTTGTAAAGCCTTTCCAACAAAATCATAATCTCCTACTGAAATCCCACCTGATATCAGCACCACATCTTTGCTTTTCAATACTTCTTCTATGAGAATAAGGGTAGGGTCAAAGTCATCTGGCACCTTAAATATCTCATTCTTCGTATACCCTAAATTCTCAAGAGCTGTTAAAAGCATTAGTGAATTGCTTTCATAGATCTGGCCGTATTCTAATTTTGTCCCTGCTTCAACGAGTTCGTTCCCGGTAGCTATTATTCCAATAGATGGTTTTTTAAATACAGAAACGTCAGTTATTCCGAGAGTGGTAAGAAAACCAATTGCGGCGGGAGTAAGCGTGACCCCTTTTCCTAAAGCAATTTCCCCTTTTCTAATTTGTTCGCCCTTTGGCCTGATATTACTTTGAATAAGTACCTCATCGTGAACCTGAAGCTGTTGCTCTTTGATTGTCGTTTTTTCCTGAATTACGATGGAATCGGCATCGTTAGGAACTGGAGCTCCTGTAAAAATACGTGCGGCTTCTCCTTTTAGTAAAGTAACCTCTTTACCCTCACCTGCTTGCAATTCACCCAGTACATTATAGTATTCCGAATCATGTACCCGAACAGCATAACCATCCATAGCTGATTGTCTGAATGGTGGCATATCGATAGGAGAAATAACATCTTCAGCCACTACAAAACCCATGGCCTTCGCCAAGGACACCATTTCCCTTTTTTTTGATTGGGTCGAATTGGATTCTACTATTTTTATCGCTTCTTCTACTGTAATCATTTTAAAAACCGCTATATTCAGGTAAATATAACGAATCCTTTTTCATTAACCTCTTAAGCTCGGCTCTCTAATAAATAAATTATACCTTAGGGGCAATTAAAACTATGAATCCTATACTAAAAAACATCCTTGCTGTTTTACTGGGTTGGTTCGCGGGAAGCGCTATTAATATGATGCTCGTCATGGCTGGTCATTCCTTATTTCCGATTTCTGGTGTTGATCCAAACGACATGAAGGCATTAGCGGATATCATGCCTACCTTAGGTTGCGAATATTTCATTTTTCCTTTTTTAGCTCACGCTTTAGGCACTCTTTTTGGCGCCTTCGTTGCGGGCCTGGTTGCGGCAAGCCACAAAATGAAATTTGCAATTAGCATTGGTGGACTGTTTCTTATTGGGGGAATTATAGTGAGTTTTATGCTTCCTGCACCAGCATGGTTTGTTGCTACAGATATCATTATTGCTTATATCCCTATGGCCTGGATCGGTGGTAAAATTGTTCTTCGTTATTCAAAAAGCTGATTATATTCTCTCATTAATCTACCCACAAGAATCTCTTTCTTGGAAAAGAATACCATAATAATAATGGTCTATTTTTTATATTTTTAACCTATGGCATTTATTACCCGTTACTGGAAGGTTCTTTTAGGACTGTTTACATTGATTTATTTTTTTCTATCCTTTCTGTTTATTTCAAAATCACATGAATTATCCACTGAGGCACAATACGAAAAAAGTAAAATTGCAGATATTCTCAACTTTAACGATCGATTGTTAAATTTTCAAGAATGGGTTTCTAGAGCTGAATGGGACAGGAAAAATGCCAGATACAATGCTGTATTAACTAAAGCTGAGGAGCTTAATAAAAAAGCAATTACACAGGGCCATTATTTGCTCTATACGAGCCTGGCCTATGTTCTTTTATCCCTGCTTCTTTTGTTTAAGATCCGACCTCGTTTTGCGCTTGCTTTTTCCATTACCTCTGTTGCCCTGACCCTTCTGTTTGAAGGGGTGCTAAATCCCATGCTCGAGGTTGGTGCTTTTAAAGAACAACTTACAGTTAAAGCAAAGGTAAAACCTATCGAAACACCTGCATATGAATACAGTATGAATGCTGCACTCGATATGGATGAACAGCTAAATACACGCGTAGACTCTTTGGAGCAGGAAATCAATACGGTGACCAATGAAGTACATGAAAGGTCTAAGGCCCTACAAAATAAAATTAACAGCCTTGGGGCCTACTCAAAAAACATTCCTTATTATGGGGGGCCAATTTCTCAAAAAATCAACTCTTTGTCCTCTACCATTCAGCCCCTAACAGATTTCAGCCATCCCTTGAACTCTAAACTAGAAGAGGTCCGCGTATTAAAACAAGAGGTAATCGATTCCTTAAAATCAACCTCGGATTACTACGCTTCTGACACCTATGGAATTGATAAGGTCTTTCCGGGAAGAACCTACTTTTACTATCAGAACAAGGGGGTATTTGATATCATCAGTATTCTATGGGAGTCAAATAATTACATCGTCGCTTTATGTTTGAGTCTTTTTAGTTTCTTAATTCCCTGCGTGAAACTGTTGTCTTCTGTTGTGCTTCTAATTTTTCCAGGATTGGCAACCAATAGAACACAGGCAATCCTGTCTTTCATCAGTAAATGGAGTATGGCAGATGTATTCGTTGTTGGTGCTTTTCTATCTTATCTCAGTTTTTCAAATTTAAGCCCGGGTGTAGACGTAGAAGCCAACGTTTTGTTTGGCCTATATTTCTTTCTTGGGTATGTGTTAATTTCAATAATTTTGGGAGAGGCATTAAAGCGAAGTATAAAAGAATCCGTGGAAATCAAGGCAAAATAAACAGGTAGTTCATTGCGGTCATCTAGTTTTGCACGATATTTGTCTTAACCGAATGAAAATCAATACTAAAAACACAATTATGAAAAATTTAACCCTTCTTTGCGTCTTGTTTTGTTCGCAAATCTACTCACAGAACATTGACGATAATTTTGTCACTTTTAATTATACACAATTGCCCTTAATCAATGTTGAAGAGAATTATAGGTCATACGATTTTGAAGTGATGACCGATGTTGAAGACGCAAACACAGACAGTTCACAAATGTATCAGATGCGTTTAGACCTTGCCGTTTCTAAATATCAAAAAGAAATGGAAACCTGGCTTTCCAAAATGTCCCTTCTTCAGCAGCAGGAAAACACTTCTGGTTTGTCTCAGGCTGCCAACTATCCTGATAAGCCATCATTAGAGCTTGTATTAATGCCTGTAAAGCACACCTCTTCACCTACTTCTTCCGCACAGAGCATTTCTATTAGTGGATTTAACAAGGGTGCTGACGGTTTACTAATAAAGTATACCCTTCTCCCTTTAAACAATGTGCGTTTTCAATATTCAAAAAAGGGGTCTGGAGCAACCACAAAGTATGAGTACACCTGTAAGTATCTGCTACAGGTAAATGTAACGGTTGAACACCCTGACAAGGGCATTATATTTGAGAAAATAGTTGGTGCTCAGAAGGTTAAAGGCCTGGGGAAATTTAAAAGCACTTACGATTTTGAAAAGTGGTTTATGAATAATAGAGATGGCTTCTACGCAGAGATTGAGGAGTCCGGCCGACAAGCTGCAATACAATCTTCTGCCAGTGTTTTAGAGAGTACTTTTGGATATGTCAACAAATCCCGTAAAGCAGAAATATACTCTGTAAAAAAATATAAGGATTACGATTACACAGATGTTATTATGGCCTTTGATAAAACCTCTGAAGGATTGCTTTTGGTAGGAAATAATGTGGACAGAAGCGACGCGCAGGATGTCTTAGATGAGGCTCGAGAAATGTGGCTAGTAATTTTAGAAGAAAGTAATCTTCAGAATAAAAAAGAGCGAATTAATGCTAAAATTTCTGCTATGATCTGGTGTAATCTCGCTGAGATTGCTGTTTGGATGGCTGATTTTAATGAGGCAGATAATCAGGTTTCCAAAACTAAAAATTCTGGTGTGTTAAAGGCCAAAAGTCATATTAAAAAAGAGGTTTCCTTTTACAAAGATCAAAGAACAAGATGGGAAGCTAATTTTGAATAGTGGGATTTGTATCTTTGTGGCTTAAAATGCATTTCAAATGTTGAGTTACCATGTAGACGAAGATATAACCAAAGCAGAAACCCTTCCTGCCTCTTTTTACCGAGATGATGAAGTCTTTGAACGACTCAAAGAGTCTGTTTTTAAATCTTCCTACCAATGGTTTGGTGCTATTGATGAATTACTTCCTCTTGAAAACTATGTAAAACCATTGACTTTTATTGAGGGGTTTATTGAAGAACCTTTCTTCCTGAGAAGAGACAATAAGCAAGGGGTGACGTGCTTTTCCAATGTTTGTACGCATCGTGGAAATCTTGTTTTTCATCACGAAGGAGCTTCAAAACGAATCTCCTGTGGTTACCATGGAAGGACATGGAATACGGACGGGACCTTTAAATTTATGCCTGAATTTAACGACGCTAAAGAATTTCCCCGTGCTTGCGATCATTTAAAACCATTTAAAACCGCGTTTCTGGGCCCACATGTTTTTGTGGGTGTTGAACCATCTATAAATTTAGAAAAGATCGTTTCTAAAATGAACGAGCGCATAGGGTTTCTTCCTTTGAATGAATTCAAGCTTGATTCAAAGCAGAGTAAGGATTATCTTGTAAATTGCCACTGGGCCTTATATTGCGACAACTATCTTGAAGGCTTTCATATACCATTTGTGCACGAAGACCTCAATGCTGCTCTTGATTACGGCACTTATACAACAGAGCTTTTTGAAAACGGCTCTCTGCAAATCGGGTATTCTTCGGGAGGAGAAGAGGTGTTTGATTTACCCTCTGGTCATCCTGATGAAGGGAAAGATGTTGCCGCTTATTATTACTGGGTATTTCCCAATATGATGTTCAATTTTTATCCCTGGG
>Ga0206679_10000783_pt1 | contig 26845 bp, 19 predicted proteins | sample M110012015metaG_FD_155464 | JGI IMG/M metagenome (GOLD analysis project Ga0206679, IMG submission 155464) | Ammonia-oxidizing marine archaeal communities from Monterey Bay, California, United States - M1 100m 12015 | ecosystem: Environmental > Aquatic > Marine > Intertidal zone | place: USA... | reverse complement strand
ACATCGGTGGCATGGGTGGCGTCCTTATTTGCAAAGATGGTGAAATCCACCATAAGCAATCACGCTTAGCAGGGGTGGTTCAATGAGTCCAGAATTATTAATCGGTAGCATCACATTATTCGTATTGACAATTTTCCTTGGTGTTGAATTGATCACCAAAGTTCCTGCAACACTACACACACCGTTGATGAGTGGTGCAAATGCAATTTCTGGAATCAGTATTGTAGGTGCATTAATTGGTGCAAATGTTGCATATGAAGGTGGAGATACAGTGACTTCTGGAATTCTCTCATTCATAGCAGTAGTTCTTGCAATGATCAACGTAGTCGGCGGATTTGCAGTAACTAATCGTATGTTGAATATGATTGCTGGAAAGAAGAAGAGAGGTGCTTAAGATGTCTGCATTAATTGACTTCATGGGCGACTGGATTTCAGTAGGATATCTGTTATCTGCAGTTCTATTCATTATGGGATTAAAGAAACTAGGCCACCCTAGAACTGCCCCTCGTGGCAATCAATTAGGCGCACTTGGAATGCTTGTTGCGGTTGTTGTTACTATAGCAAGTATGCATCTTGAAGGTGGAGCGCAATGGGCTCTAATTATTGCTGGAATGGCTATTGGTTCTCTAATTGGATATTGGATGGCTGTAAGGGTCGAGATGACGGGGATGCCAGAAATGGTTGCTTTATTCAATGGATTTGGCGGTGCAGCAAGTGCATTGGTCGCATTATCTGAAACATGGAAATATATTGAAGGTGGCACTATTCCTATAGGTCTTGAATTAACTGTCACTATGGTTGCTGCTGGTCTATCTGCATTGGTTGGATGGATGACATTAACAGGTTCTCTTTTGGCAATGTACAAACTAAAGGGTGGAGTTGAAATTTTCGGTAAATGGATAAAGACACCTACTTGGGGGCCTGCTTGGCTAAATCCGGTTAAAATTTTGTTAATGATGGCTGTTGCTGTATTGATAGTAATGAGCGTTTCAGAGCCAACTAATACCGATTATCTATGGGCAATTATAGCGATTTCATGTATACTTGGTATTATCTTAGTTCTACCAATTGGTGGTGCTGATATGCCAGTAGTTGTTTCACTGCTAAACTCCTTATCAGGAATTGCTGCAGCATTTACAGGATTCATCTTCTCTAATTCAGTATTGATAGTTGCTGGTTCACTTGTTGGTGCATCAGGTATTATTCTGACATTCATTATGTGTAAGGCTATGAATCGTAGATTAATCGATGTATTGTTCAAGTCATTTGGAGGTAGTGGTGAAAAAGCAGACTTAACTCGTACAAAGGTAGGTTCAGACGCTGACGAGGTTGCAATGATGATCGATGGTGCACAAAAAGTAATAATTATTCCAGGATATGGAATGGCTGTTTCCCAATGCCAGCATCAGGTAAAAGAGTTTGCAGATTTAATCTCTGAGAAATATGATACCGAAGTCAAATACGCAATTCACCCTGTTGCCGGCAGAATGCCAGGTCACATGAACGTTCTATTAGCTGAAGCAAATGTTCCATATGAGCAATTGATTGAGATGGATGAAATTAACCAAGAATTCCCTGATTGCGATGTCGCAATAGTAATCGGTGCAAATGACACAACCAATCCAGCAGCACGTAGTGGAGAAGGACCGCTTGCAGGTATGCCAATTATTGATGTTGATGCAGCAAGGACTGTTGTCATCATCAAGCGCTCATTGAGTGTAGGATATGCTGGAGTAGACAATGACTTATTCTACATGGATAAGACAATGATGCTATTCGGTGATGGTAAGAAAATGATGACTGCATTGAATAATTCAATTAAGGAAAATTGATTTACAGTAATAATCTTGAGAATATTATTGAACAATAGAGGCATTGCTTAGAAGTAATGTTCAAAGGGCGAGTGCAGGTGGAGAAGAATAGGTGAGATTATGATATCACGTCGTGGTCGTTTGCTAATCGTTTCATTAATGGCTTTGCTATTCGTTGCTCCAGCACTTGGAGTATCGTCTGGACCGCCTTGGGAAAATGGTGGGAAGTTGGTTGTTGAGACTGGCTGTACCTGCCATGGCGGTGGTTCACCAAACAACAATGTCGTTGTTTCAATTTCTGGAGTGCCTCGCTCATACGATGTTGGACAGAACTATGACTTCACAATTTCACTACAAGATGCAACCAACTCCGCAGGCGGATTCATGCTATGGGATTACAATAGCGGAACTCTAACTCCGGGTGATGGTTCACACGCAGTATCTGAAGAACCGGGTGCTGTTTCGCAGTCTGCTCCAGGTAATGATTGGGTTGTAACTTGGACTGCACCTGCTGAAGATATTGGATCAATCTCATTCCAATTGGTTGGAAATGCTGTAAATGGTGATGAAGCATTTGATGAAGGTGACCACTGGAACATCCTTTCATTTTCAATCAGTTCACCCGATACTACGACTAACGACGATGCGGATGGACTTGCTTTGCGTACACTTAGTGTCGGCGATTATGAATCTCTATTCGTCGCTGAAAAAGACCCTGCTGCATTAGAGGCTGAGCGCCAAGAACATATTGCAGACCAATATTTCGATAATGGAAATTTATTCTATTGGACTACATTTTCAGTATTGCTGGTCGCTGCTGTATTCCAAGGGGAATTCTACGAGAAGAAATTCGGAGGCGGCCCTCCTCACCTCGATATGAGTTTGGCTATTCCTCAAGGAATTCGTAGAGGAATAGTTTCAGCATTATTGGTGACATTGTTTGCATGGGGTATCAAAAATGGATTAGCATATTACTATTCTCTCACTTTAGGTATGTTAGCACTTTGGGCTATTTTCGGAGTATACAGGACAATAGTTCAAGCTCGTGCAGAAAAGAAGCATACAGACCTCGTATGAGGTATTCACATTCCATTAAACGAATGGTTTGAGGTAATCGTATGTCTTTATTATTAGAGACTGATAGAGATAATACTGTCAATTCTCATGTTGATGAATTCACAAATAGGATGACATTAGTAATTGTTTCCTCCCTAATATTCACTGCCATTTGGATGAATTGGATCGATTCAATCTTAAGCCAGTTATTGCAAATAATGCAACCCTGTTCATCAGAGTGCCTAAATCTCTATGACCCTGCTAGATGGAGTGCTGTCAGGTGGTTATCTGCTACGATTTTAGGAATACTATCATCGATTCCAATATTTATTCATCAATCATATTCATTTGCAAAACCAGGCTTGCTACCTAGTGAAAAAAGATGGTTTTTGTATTGGATAATAGGTGGTTCAATCGGGATATTATCAGTAATGACAATTACAATATTATACATTGTTCCGCATATCTTTTCCTTCGGCCATTCAAGTAATATCAGCATGGGTTTTTCTCCAAAGTATGATGCACCATTGATGTTGCAATTTGCAATATCATTAGTCTGGGCACAAATGCTGATTGTTATCGCGGGATTGGCTATGATAATCGCGGGATTAACTGGTAATCTTAATCATAAAACAGCGGATTGGTGGAGGCTGAGAGTACATGGTATGCTAATACTGCTGCTCGCTCTATCGCTACCAGATGTGGGGGGAATGATTGTATTCAGTATTATATTATTATCAATGTTATCAGTTGAATTAGTATCACTGAAATGGACTAGTAGCATACCATTTACTACTAATACAAAATCGCATGTATACGATAGTGAAGGTGCAAAAAGAAATATCTTAATCGCTGATTGTCGTTGTGATGGGGGTTGTGAATCAATAATTAATGGAGTTGATTTGAATTTGAATATTTCCTCATTTGATGGACTGTGCAATAGCAGAAAAGAGCGTCTGAGATTATTGGATGAGATTAGAGTAAATCGGGTAACTGATGTGTTTATTTCAGGATGTGATAGCGAGCCATTACCTCACTTATTCAAGAGTAATTGTCATTCACTAAGTTGTAGTATTAGGGGATTAGAATTGATGCAAATACAGTCCTATCGAACTACACCACAAACTCAACTTGGCCTAGATAATGCACTTGCTGTTGCCAGTCAAAATGATCCATGGCTGATAGGAGAATTACCATTTAGATTGGTTGAGGTGCTTAAAAAAACATCTCAATTACCACAATCAATTGTATTGGACTCAAGAGCAAGTGTTCACCGATGGGGATTACAACTTGACCCAGATACTGCATTTATCAACACTCATGGATGTGACAATAAAGGAATCATCGATGAATTGACTGCACTGAATGTTGATTTGAAAATCGTGGATTAGGAATCTAATTGCACCAACGTTGAAACGATTTGAGCAGTAGGCGTTGTTATGCGACCTTCAATCGGAGTGCCATTGCTGGTTATTCTTCTTCTTGCAAGTTCGTGGTCTTATTCAAACGGAGATACTATTGAGCAATGGATGAGAGAGAACGCTATAATTGTTGATGAAAAAGACAAATCACCAATGCTGAATTTGCAGCAAGATGAGAGGTGGTTAGTACTAATTGTGGATTTTGAACAATCTCCCGCTGATTCGGTATGGGGTCCAAACCAAGCAAGAACTATTCTGCAAGATAGCGCGGTAAATTATATTGAACAAATTAGTGGTGGCAAGTCAACAGTAGAAATATATGTTGCAGATGATGTTACTAGAGCATCTAAAGAATTAGTTGATTATGGAGCTGATATTAATGGTCAAAGAGATGTAAATGCCGAGGGTGAATTTCTGCCAATGGCTTTAGCTCAAGAAACTGTTGAGAGTCATCTATCCACTGTTAATTGGAGTCAATATGATTTGGATGGAGATGGTTGGGTTGACCGTTTGCTAATATTACATACAACCAAAGGGCAAGAAGAAAATACTGGTTCTAGCAACAGAATATGGAGCCACTATACCACATTTAGAGAACCTATTGAAATTTCCAGTGATTTGAAAGTTGGACATTATACGATGTCAAGTTTGCGAACTGGTTCTAGTGGTGTTGGAACTATGCTTCATGAAATGTTACATCAAATGGGTGCACTTGATTTGTACCCAGTCCACGATACTTTCCAAACTCATCAGTGGAAAGGAGTTGGTGATTGGGATATTATGGCGAGTGGAAATTGGAATGGCGGAGGGTCCTGGCCAGCGTTACCTTCGGCTGCAAGCCTAGAATTAATCGGTGCACAACGCCAACAAGTCATGGATTTGGAATGGCCAAGTAGTGCAGTAGCGCCTTGCATTGGCCCAAGTATCAAAATGACAGGTTTGAGTGAAGGAGGAAATACTCTGAAAATACAAATTTCACAATCTGAAATAATTTGGTTAGAATATAGAAGCGATAGTGGTTTTGATAAACATTTACCTGGTTCTGGAATTCTTGTAACCTATCAAGACAAAAGTGTTGGTGATGTTGCGCAAAACGAATTGAATCGCGACCCGAATCAGCCTTGGCTATCGGTTATTGAGGCTGACGGGAGGAATGATATGACTAGTGGGGCGAACAGTGGTGAGGCTGATGATTTATTCAATTCTGGGCAATTTGGTGCCGAGGGTGTAAAAATTTTTGATCATGACGGAGTCTTAATTCCATGGGTTGCCACTGTGGAAAATAATCAAGAAATGTTTGTAAATTTCACTGCTCCTAATTGTTCACCTTCATTGGATATTGACCTTCAAGACCATGGTTATGTGATCTTACCTGATGATTACTTTGTTTTCTCGGCAACTGGTTCTGAAGATTGTTTGATGGAATTAGATTTGGAACTTTCAGATGGAAATATGATTATCTTTGACAATATTGAGGATGCTCAAATGGTTGCTGGAACAAAACTATTCTCTGCCACAATCAGCGGAACTAGAACTCCGCAAACTCAATCAGCATTGACTGGTTCTATCTCTTGTGGAACATCATATTTTGAAATTAATACGATGATATTAACTCTTGGCAAAATACCTATTCCAAGTGAAATTAGTGGAACAATCGATTCAATTAAGCAACAACAAATATCATTGATAATTGATTCAGAAGGGGACTTTACAAATTCATTTAGAGTAGAAATAACTGGCCCTTTATCGCGAATTGCTGAAATAAGTGACGAAATTATTTTGGATGAATCAAGTGAATTAATTGTCAATATCGACCCAAATGGATTATTATCAGATGGAATGATTGTAAACGGGGAAATTGTATTGGTTTCATTTTCTGGTCATAGATGGGAATACCCTGTTGAATTTATTGCGCAGTCAGATTCTTCTGAACTTGACCAACAGTGGAGAAAACCTTCAAACATGCTCGCAATTGCTGGTATGCTAGCAATGTTATGGACGCTCCTTAGTATGCGAGATACCATCGTTAGGAGTAATTCAGCAAATGAAATTGAGGCTACAGATAGGATTGATAATGAAGCGAATATGCAAGGCCAGAGTGTAGATGATTTGGAAGAAAATCGTCAAGAAGTTGATTCATGGGGACGTTTGATAGATTAATTTCTTCCAGGCAACCAGCGTTTTATTTGTAAGCAACTCAAATCATCTTGCTGCCTTAAAATGCAGACCCAACTTTTGTGTACACCTTCAGCCAATCGTACTGATAGACATATCCCTTCCCATGTTGATGGTGCATCGGATTCAGGTTGTACTAACCAAGGAGCATGCGATTGTTCTACTGCATCATCATATACTCTCCATCGACAGCCAAATTTGAATCCAGGGCGAATTATTAATCCCTTTGACATCAAGTACGAGAATAATGAATCGATGCCTGAAGATTCCACATTATTAGAAATAAGATTTGCAAGCCATTCTCCTTCTTCCTTTCTTAGCAATCTGCCACTCATATGCTCTATGCCAACTGTGGACCAAGACCATTGCTGTTGGCATGGAATATACCACCCCTCGCCCCAAGCAAGCCGTTGAGACCACAATAGTCTAACGGATTCTTGTTCATCCACTGAAAAATTATCCCATGTTTTTTGGTTACCCTTCATATCAATAATGTCAAGTCGATACATTGTCACATCCATTTCCTCATCAACAATGTATAGTTCAGGAATATATCCCGTTGATTTAACATCGCTAGCCCAATCTAATAATTCTAGAATATCTACGGAATCATTAGTACATGCCCACCGTGTTTGAGCTTCTGGCTGTTCTTTGCTAAATGATTGATCTCTTCTCCACCTAACCGCCCAAGTGCTCGGGTGTATTTTCGCAATCAAATCATTTTTTAGATGATTTGTCGGAATTACTAATTCGCCTCCGCTTCTAGCAACATCAAAAACAACAGCACGTGCAATATGTTGGGAATCTGAAGTTAATTGGTCGGAAAACCATGACTCTTCAGGGAGTGGCATATGTCTATGCCAATGACAGAATAATACCTCCTCGCTAAGCAAAAGAATACCTCCATCGGATGTTGTTTGGCCAAGTCCACTCTTTTGGTGCAACCTTGAGGCCAATGGTGCAGAAACATACCAATAATCTCCACGCTTAATCGGGGCTGATAGAGGAATTGCAGGTGCCTTGTCTTTACCAGTCTGAAGACCAAGTGGACGACGATTTCTTTGCCGTGGCGTGAACTTGCGGCTTTGGTCCCCCATAATGTCGGCTAGCAACACACATAATTGAGTGCGTCGGATAATTAATGCAATAATTATTGGGAACTGCAAACAATATTGCATAATCTTGCAACCGATGCCCCTATGTGCTTTCGCTGCTTTAGCCAATTAGAGGGGATAATGTGGTTGACGGTTTTTTGGGCTCATTAACCACTGAAGAACGGATGTTATTACATCTTCACGACCATGTGTTACCGGAAGGTGAATGGGAAGCGCCACAGTCAATAACACAGGCTGGAATATCTGCTGCAGTACATGTTCAAAGAAAACATGTTCCAAGAACTCTAAAGAGATTGGAGTCTAGAGGTTGTTTAGTTGCTAGCAAACGCCATACCCCTGGAGCTAAACAAAGACGCATCGTGTATGGATTATCACCAGATGGACGTAAGAGAGCTTCCGAATTGCGAAAGAAAATTATCTCAAGAGAAGTGGTAAAAGATGGCTCATCAATAATGATTTCTGAATTGAGAAAAGGCGGCCAATCAACTCTTGAATTATTATCTCACATAGATGAAGGTATGGTGTTTCATGAAAATCCAGTGATTTCACCTGTCTCAAATCCGGATGGAGTTGCTTCACTTGATGCGCAAGCGGGTGAGCAATTAGTCCGCCGTTTATTTGCAAGAGCATGGGAGGATGGTAAAATCACAAAGGATGAACAACAATTGCTATCTGAAGTGGTTGAATTTTTGGGAATGCACCCTGAAAGAGTACGTAGGTTATCCGATGAATCACGTCGTAGCCAAAAAGCCCCACCTCCTGAAGAAATATATCTTGATATGTTAAAACAAGCATTAGTTGATGGAGAACTGATTGAGGATGAAATCGCTTTACTAGAGACTGTTAGAGTGGCATTTGGAATAGATCAATTAACTCATCAAAAATTACTAAAGGTTGCAATTGATGAACCTGAGTTGCCACAAGATATTGCTTCTTACCGAGCAACATTGCAAACTGCTCTTGCAGATGGAATCATAACTGCTGATGAAGATGCAATGTTGCAAACCTTGAGAGAAGCATTGAATATTTCACAATCTCAACATGCGGAATTACTTGCTGAATTACGCGATAGCATCAAATGATGCCCCCACAACCACCCATTACGAGGGGACTGAAAATGGGCATGACCGATGAAGAAGTCGCAATTCACGACCAACTAAACGCACTACGAGTTCAAGTGAAATCAATTGAATACAGTAAAGTGGTATTGGTTGGGGACATAATGCTTGATAGATATATACATGGTTATGCAAATAATCTCAATTCAAATGCTCCTGTTCCTGTTTTGAGGGAAACTCGTAGAGAAGAGGATGTTGGTGGCGCTGCACATGTTGCAAGAGGATTAATTTCAATGGGAGTTAATACACACTTATTTGGTGTGGTTGGAGACGATAGAGCGGGAATGAATATCCTAGAATCACTGGAAAATGAGGGTGTTGATTCAACTGGGATTGCTATTGTTGAAGGAATAACTACCACCGTAAAAAACCGACTTCTTGCTACAAGGGAGAGTTTAGTTAATGAGGAACAATTACTTCTTCGCTGGGATATTGAAGGTGATGAAAAAGTTCCTGATGAAGCGATAAATGCATTGTTTGAGGAAGCGATAATACACCTCGAAGAAGCGACAGCCATCATCCTTTCAGACTATGGTCAAGGAGTGATAGTGGAAGATGGTGTCAAGAAAATTATCAAAGCTGCATCTGGAAAAAACATTCCAGTTATTGCCGATCCAAAACTAACGGGATTGCATCACACTCATGGTGTTGATTGGGTTATTTTCCAGGCCAATGGATTAGAATTAATGCGTAGACGATTGGGGGCAGATAGCGGAGATGATACTGCACACATGCTGATAAATAATCACAATTGGAAACATTTAGTAGTTGTATGTGGAGCCGGTGGAGTAACAATATATTCCGAAGATGGAAGTTCTGTACATGCAGAGTGTACATTGACTGACCTTCGACAAATGATCGGTTTAGTAGATGCTGCAGTAGTTGCTATTGCAGTTGCTATTTCAGAAAAATTAGGAGTTTCACACACAGCCCAATTAGTAAATGCTGCTTGTGAATGCATTCTTGCAGCAAGCAGTTCTGATTCCTTTGTATTAAGTAGAGATGATTTAGTAGATAGAATTGGCGAAATGGCTTGGAATCTTCAAGTGTCTAAGCGCTGAGGTGATGTTATGAGTTATTGGCCAAGGCCAACCACTGCCGATATCGGTTTGAGAGCATTTTCTGATTCGCCAAATAATTTGATGATTGAGGCTACTTTGGGAATGCAGCATATTCTAATGAATGAAGAGTCAAAAAACAAATTGAACAAATATATACGGCATAATTCACAATGGAATGTTAGTATTGAAAGTGATGCAGATGAAATGTGCTATGATATGTTACTAGTAAACTGGCTTGATGAAGTTCTTTATCGATGTGAAATTCACCAGCAGTGGCTTGTTGATGCCCAGATTATCGTTGATTATTGTGAAGGTAAACTGAATTTGCAGGCTCAAGTATCATGGATTGATTCAAAACTAGTCACACGTGAAATTGAAATTAAGGCTGTCACTAGTCATCAATTGAAATTTGAAAAAGTATTATCTGAGCAACAGATTTCTAGTGAATGGCCAGAAGTCCCTTCCTTCCAAGGTCCTGGTTGGTATTGTGATGTCATCTTTGACATTTGAAAAATAATCTAGTAAAAGAAGGTGGGAATCCGAAGGTGGACGCTCGTTCCTGTCAGCCAAATCTGTACACTTTCTCCATCCCGAAACCCCACAGCACCCATGGCCCCGAGTAGGGCTGCTCCGTTCCCGGCCTGACCTAATCCCTCGGTTATCAAATTCCCGTTTTCTTCCGAAGACGGTTCAAAGCACCCGAATCATGTGGGGGCGAGACATCAATGTCCGCATACAGAAACCAACAGGCCGCTTTCGCCGCCCCAAGGCTTTCAGCCCACCATGAAGACGATTTGTGGTATAGGGTACGCCTAGCTCCCCACCTATCCCGTCCAATCCTAACACTGACTATATTTGAACAGCACGCTTTGACGGCAGGCTAATTTTCACTGTGATTGTTCTGCTTGCTCTTCATATTTTGATGGACAAGAGGTTTTGATAATATCAGCCTCAAAGATATATTTTTCATTTTCAAACCTTAATATTCCTTCAGCATACACTGTTCTATTATCACCAAGGCCGTTGGAAACTGATGCTTGAGAAAAATCGACTATTACCGAAGCATTTTCGCCATGCAAAGTGAATGTTGAAGTTTCATTAACAATACTTCCATCTGTTACTTCGCCTCTAATGGCAATTGATTTTCCTACGAGCGAATCAGGGTTATCCATTAGAACATCAACAGTTTTGGTTGGCTCTGGAGCATCAAGGATAATTACGCCAAGAATTCCGATAGTTATCAGTGCACCTATAATTAGAAACCTAGTTCTTCGTGCTATCATTTCAATCATCTCGGTGAGCGCTGCCTATTGCTTGATCCAATGTTGAATAACCGTTTTTTCGCATATTCTTTTCAATTCCATTTACGACCTGCTTTGTCAAAGAAGCACCCTCGAAAACAAATCCGCTATATGCTTGAAGTAATGAGGCTCCGGCACATATTTTCTGCCAAGCATCTTCACCAGACATTATTCCACCAACTCCAACGATAGGAAATTCACCATTAGTCATTTTGTAAATCTTTGAAATCATTTCAGTTGATTGTGTTTGGACTGGTAAGCCACTCATTCCCCCTGTTTGTGCGAATACCTTTTGTTCTCCACTACTTTTTCCTTCGGGGCGACTCGTGGTCGTATTTGACGCGATGATGCCGTTACAGCCGTTAGAACGGGCCGTATTGACTATTGCAATCAATTGGGCATCATCAACATCTGGTGAAATCTTGACCAATATTGGTCTTGGTGGCATCTCATGTAAAGCAGATTCTGATTTATTTACGGCTTTACAAGACTCAATGATCTTCCTCAAATCATCATCCTTCTGTAATTCTCTAAGATTAGGAGTGTTAGGTGATGAAACATTGATGACAAAGACATCTGCATATTTCCAGAGCCTCTGCATCGTAGTTGCATAATCATCTGCTGCATCTTCAAGTTCAGTCAACTTTGATTTGCCTAAATTTATCCAAAGCGGAATCTTAGGTTGTCCATACTTTGAAAAGTGTTTATCGAGTTGTAATGAAATTTTTTCACTTCCAGGATTATTAAATCCCATTCGATTAACCAACGCCTTTGATTTGCCTGCACGAAACATTCTAGGTCGTGGATTGCCCAATTGCTCAAGCATTGTAATTCCACCAATTTCCATGAATCCTAAGCCTAGAGTTTCCCAACCTCGTAATGCTTCTGCTCTTTTATCCATCCCAGCCGCAATTCCAAATGGATTTCTGAAATCAATTCCGAATTTTGAAATTGGAACTTGATTAGAAGGTTTGTAGATAAGGGATACAGTTCCCCTCGTGATAGGGTTTGAAACCATGAGGCGCAATAATTTCAGAGCCCTACTATGCGCTTTCTCTGAATCCTGTATAGCCAAAAGGGGTTTGGCAAAGATGCTGTATCCAAGTCCCATGTTTGGTGGGTGATGAAAGGTATTCTTCAAGACTTGTGCTCGTATGGCCAATAATATGCGCATCACTGACCCCCAATGGCCAGCCCTGCGCGAAGCCTCAAGACGAATCTTGAGATTACAAGAAATTCGTATTAACATTCCAAAACGATTTCATTCAAAAACAAATGAAATGATACTCGGACTAGGAGAAAGGCAACCATCACGTTTGTCGTTTCCAATAGTAATGGAAAGTGAAATCATAAGTGTTGAGATGGTGACTGCGGAAGAAGAACTCAGTGGAAAAATTGTTCAAATCTCACAGTCAGAACCTAAGCCAGATGTTCTTTGGATTAGAGGTGATGACGATTTGTGGCTAGATATTCTGAATTCTTGTGAAGATTTGTTATCCGCTGGATATCCGGGGTGTATTGGATGTGGAGGTCCAAACTCAGAACAAAAATGGGATGAATTCAATCATAGAATTATCAATAAAAATATTCATTCCGGCGAGCCTTGAAAATCTAACAATAATTATGTTAGTTTTGACTAGATACTAAAGTATCTATTTACAGAGGCTTCCAAATCCAACTTAGAGAGGGTTCAAGTATTGTCGCCATTGGCCTTCAAAATCATGGCAGTTCTCATCCTCGCTGAAAAACCAAGTGTTGCTGCTGATGTTGCTAATGTGCTTGGTGCCAATACCAAACACGATACTCACTGGCAAGGAAATGACTTGATTGTCACATGGGCAATCGGTCATTTATTGCAACTAAAGTACATGGATGATTATGATGCAGATTTCAAAGATTGGAGAAAAACTGTAGATCGGTTACCTTTTATTCCTGAAGAATTCAAGTATAAGGCAATCGGTGGAAGAGGGAAAAAACAACTCACCGCCATTACTAAATTGATTAAAGACAAAAGCATTACAGAGATTGTTAATGCTTGTGACGCAGCCAGAGAAGGTGAACTGATTTTCAGAACGATTGTTGCACATAGTAAGTCAAAATTACCTACAAGTCGTATGTGGCTACAATCTATGACACGCGATTCAATTCAAAACGCTTGGGATAATAGAAAATCAGGTGAGACATATAACCCGCTTAGAGATGCTGCATATTCTCGTAGTGAAGCAGATTGGATAATTGGTATGAATGGCTCAAGAATTGCTGGCATTTCCTTGAGGTCGAAAAAGAGCAAGACAATTTCTCTTGGGCGTGTGCAAACTCCAACACTTGCCATGATAGTTGACCACGAGTTAGAGATATTAGCGCATCAAGCAATGCCATACTGGCAATTAGAGGCGAAATTTAGTGCTGGTGATGCATCATGGAGTGCTCGCTGGGAAAGAACTGGACACAAAGATGATGAAGATAGACCTGAATACAAATCTCATCGAATTATTGAGGCATCTGAAAAGGAAAAACTTGAGGCAATACTTTCTTCAGGTTCTCAAGCAGATGTGACTCAAACCAGTAGAGATTCTATTGAAAAACCTCCATTAAATTTTGATTTGACAGCATTACAAAGAGAAGCGAACAACATTTGGTCTTGGTCGGCAAAAAGAACACTTGGTGTTGCTCAAGATTTGTATGATACTTACAAATTAACAACATACCCACGTACAGATTCCCGCTATCTACCAGAGGACATGTTCGAAGAAATAACAAAGACAATTCGTCAGTTAGCTGCTCAAGACAATTATAATAATCATGCACTACAAATTGTTGATTCTTCGGCCACAAATGGGGCAGGAATGAAAAACACGAAAAGAAATTTCAATGATGCAAAAGTTAGTGATCACTTTGCTGTTATTCCTACAGGTAAAATACCTGACGGGCTTGGAGGCGATCACGCAAAACTGTACGATTTAATTGTACGAACTTTCCTTGCGTCATGGTATCCAGAAGCGACTTGGGATGTTCAAAAGAGAATCGCATCGATTCAGAATGAAAATTTCATCAAAGAAAGTCGTTGCATTAAGGTTCCTGGATGGAGGAGTGTAAAACCGAAAAAGCAAGATTTACCAGAAGGTTGGAACTCATTGCCATCCAACCCATGCAAGGCAGATATCGCTGAATCTGAATTCAAAGAGGAGAAATCAAAACCAAAAAATCGATTGAAAGAAGCTGGATTATTACGACTAATGGAATATGCAGGTAAGCAAATTGATGATGATGAATTGGCAGCTGCAATCAAGGATAAAGGTCTTGGAACTCCAGCCACTAGGGCAGATACTATCGAAAAATTAGTTGAAAAGGAATACATTGCCCGTTCGCGTGCTGGTTCAATCAGTGCAACAGCACATGGAATTAGAATGATTGATTTGTTGAGAAGAATAAATGTTGGCTGGATCACTTCTGCTGAATTAACAGGAGAAATGGAGGCTTCACTTCTATGTGTTCAGCGTGATGAGGAGCCTCGTGAAAAATATATGCAAAGTATTGTGGAAAAAACAACTTCCATGGTCAATTTAATTCGCGACCATGACCGAATCCAATTATACGCTGACGAGCCATCATTAGGAAATTGTCCTAAATGTGGAAATGAAATCAAAGAGACTACTTTATCCTACCAATGTGCTGATAATCAAGGCCGCGACAAAGGTTGTTCATTCGTATTTTGGAAGGATACTTCAGGCCGTTGGTTTGATAGAATTACGGCTACTCGTTTGATTGAAAATAAATCACTAAGTGACCTACATGGTTTCTTTAATCGCAGTGGCGAGGGTTATGAAGCAACAATTACTCTTGATGATGAAGGTAAGGTAATACTATCTGGTGGTGGAGAATCAACCAGTAAATCTAGTGATGAGGAATTGTGCCCGTGTCCTGCTTGTGACCATGGCGTTATCCGAATCGGGGAAAATGTATATGCTTGCGATTATGATGATTGTAAATTTAGAGGTGTTTCTAAAGAAATGTGCAAGAGAGCAATTACTCCAGAGGAAGCAAAGGCTATTCTCAATGATGGAAAATCACCACTCTTAGAAGATTTTACTTCAAAAAGAGGGCGTCCTTTCAGTGCATTCTTAGTTAGAACTGGAAATAAGATCGGTTTTGAATTCCCTCCTCGTGCTGCCCCTGCCGATGCAACAAAGTTCCCAATCGTGGAAGGAGTTGTCGCTATTTGCCCAATCCATAAGGTCAATATTATTGAAACTGAAACGACATATCAACCTGAAGAAGATGGTACCGAGTGTAAGATCCAATTGATGAGAGAAATTTCAAAGAGAGAAATTACCCGTGAAGAAGCAAACCAACTGATAGAAAAGAAATCACTCGGACCATTTGATGATTTCATCTCAAAGAAAACTCAAAGACCTTTCAGTTCATCACTTTACTTGAAAAAGAATGAATCGGTTGGATATAAGTTCGCTAAGAGAAATTAGAACCTCATATTCTATCATTTGCTAAGTTTTAATGAGAAGGTTGATTGCTCATCGGTTACGGTTGATGTTTGATGACACAGCAAGTGTGGGACGTAGTCATTGTTGGTGCTGGACCAATTGGTGGTCGCTGTGCGTCATTATTGTCTGAGAGGGGGCATTCAGTATTATTGCTCGAAGAACATAGCGAAATCGGTCGCCCTTTCCAATGTGCAGGATTGGTAAATCCAAGAGCCATGAAGTCAGTATCGCTTGAGGATACTATTCTTCAAGAAATTGATGGGGCACTAATTCACGGACCAAGTGGAACATTGGTACCAGTTGGTGAAAGTAATAATCCTAGAACTTTTGTTGTCTGTCGAAAGCGGTTTGACCAAGGTGTGGTGCAACAATCGTTAGAATCGGGAGCACATATTTGGCTTAATTCGATGCCAATAAGTGCCTCTGTAGATGACCGTGGAGTATCGTTGACTGTAAATAATGATGGAGAAATTATTGACTTGAAATGTAAATTGTTACTCGGCTGTGATGGTGCTCAGTCTTGGACAAGAAGATATTTTAAAATGGGAAAACCAAAAGAATTGATGATCGGTTTTCAAGCAGAAGTTGTTGGTTACCAAAACGACAACCGATGGTTGGAAATGTATAGTGGTTCAAAAGTCGCTCCGGGATTTTTTGCCTGGGTAATACCTTCTGGATTCGGAACTCACAGAATCGGAATTTGGTCTACTGCTGAACATTTGCAAGGTCGTTCGGTCGAACAATGTTATCATGATTTACTAAATCATCCTCTTTGGGCTGAACGATTTAGTACTGTTAAGGAAACTGCAAGATATTGTGGCCCGATTCCTTGTGGAATGGTAAAAAATCCTGTTAAAAATAGAGTGATGTTGGTAGGTGATGCTGCAGGAATGGCAAAACCTACAACCGGTGGAGGAATAGGGCCTGGATTTAGACAAATTGAAATGATAATTGAAGAGCTTTCATCTGCTATTACCAGCGATAAATTATCAATAAAGGATTTACGAAAAATTACTTCAAAACGATGGAATGAAATGAAGAGAGTTCAGGACAAAGCAAGAGCGTTGAGAGATTTATTGGTGAGTAATTGTACTGATGAAGAGTTGGATGAGCACTTTAAGAATTTTTCAAGACCAGATGTATTGGAATTGATTAATTCAATTGGAGATATTGAAAAACCAGTACCATTGGGAATGGCACTATTGAAAAAGGTACCCGCCTTCCGCAAACTTGCAATAAAGGCAGGCGTCAAGTTATTATTTACATGAGGTGATGAAATGGGAATATTAGAAGTACAACATTTGGTGAAATATCCTCCATTTGAAGCACATCGTCTGATTGCATCAGAATTACCAATTTCAAAGAATAATGAAATCATTTCAAATGATGTTAGCCAACAACAGGCTAACGAAATTGTTGCAAAATCTATCCCGAGTTTTAAAATCGGAGAGAAATCAAGTTGGTTGATAGAGCGAAGATACTTATTTGATGGAAACACTATCAAAAAAGAAGTCTTTGACTATGGAATAGAAGAGGATTCAGAGTGGCCGATTGTTGTGGATAAGCAACGCAGAGGTTGGTATTTGACACCTCACCCAATTCATGCTACTGCTCGAAAATTTATCAATGGAGTTGTGTATATACTCCTATTCTCACTACTCTATTTATTTGTTGAACCACTATTGTCTCTTGCTGGAGTCCCCGGAATTGGAACTGGTACAGTTCGTATTGGCCTGCTTGATTATCCATTATTAGCATTGATTGTAGGTCCATTATTTTTCATTCCACTCGGTTTGAGAGTTGCAGCGAATTTTGGTGATTTACGAAGACAAAAAATGTTCCTTCAAGAGCCGCCGCCAAATCCAGAAGTTGAAATAATTGGCGAGGCAGTAGCTGATCAAGACTTGAAAATTAAAGTTAAATTTGAGTCTCATAAAACCAATTGGAACTCAATTACAGTTTATTGGAGAGTTGGTGCACTACCGCCTGCGAGAGATGCTGTTTTTTCTGCACTGAATCGTACGATTGAAGGGCAGCCACCTCCAGGTTTGACTACTAAATTGCCACACCACTGGGAAGTTGGTCTTGATGACGGAACTGGTGCAGGAGAAGATGCCCCGATGCAACGACAAGAAGTAATTGGTGGCTTGTTTTTACGACCAATGCGAGTAATGCAATCTGGTGGTAAAGTTGAGTATAGTGAAAAGGAAATGATTCTAACAAACCCAAAAAACTCATGGCCAGGGACAACCATTAGCCCACTTGTGAAAATTCATTGGGAATTGATAATAAAAATTGAAAGAGAAAATGAAGGGCCATTGTTATGGGTTAAGCCACTTAGAGTAAAACATTCATCAAAACATGTGGAGCAGAAGACTTTGATTGTAAATGATGGTAGAACTGAATCTGAGATTCTTTGATTGTCACCATACAACACATTGAAGAGTTGCTTCAACCCATGCAAAACTATGGGCAGTCAGCGTACTTCGGCTGTAATATTAATTTTCGTGATGCTGAGCGCTGGTTGTTTCGGTGCTGCAGATGAAGTTATCAAAGAAGAAACAACTCCTGTTGTGAAGGAATTGGAACTAAATGCACAATTCATTGAACTGCCAAACAATGCGACATTGGGGGAGATAGTAAGCCTTCAAATCACAGTTCAGAGTCAAGGTGAAGGAAATTGGGAGGCATCTGTATCAATTCTTCCTCAAACTGAATTTGCGATTACGGTATCAAAGGATCTTGTGAACATTGTTTTCATGCCTAGTGAAGTTATTAGCTACAATGTTGCTGTGACTTTTGAGGGTCATGACACTACGATTATTGGTGGCCCGGTTATAATTGCTCAAGTAATACAAATTTCACCCCCTATTGAAGGTGCACCAATTTTGAATGCTCCATCCTTAATCTTGTTAGAGGATTCAGGATTAACATGGGTTTCAGGCACAATCTCTCATGACCATTTGGATAGTTGTTCATTAGGTTACTCTAGTGATGAAGAACAAGGACAAGTAGATGTGAAATCAGATGGTTCTTGGAAATTACTTGCTGAACTATACGAAGGAGTAACTGATATTACAATCACTTTTGTTGCAACATGTGGACAATGGTCAATACTAACAGACACTTCAACTACTACCATTATCGTTGAAAATACGGGTATTGATGCAGATGGTGATGGAATAAGCGACGATAATGATAATTGCCCTAATGGAATTGGTGAAGCAGAAGGTTGGATTTCTTCAACTACAGATGATATGGATTCAGATGGATGTAGGGATAGAGATGAAGATGATGATGATGATGCAGACGGGATTGAGGATGTGAAGGACAATTGCCCTGATTCTGTAGGTTGGAAAAGTACAATTGATGCAGATTATGACCAAGATGGTTGTCATGATGAATCATTTGATCTTGATGATGATGGGGATGGAGTTGACGATTTGGTCGATTCTTGCCCAATGGGACTAACCGGTTGGATTTCTAATCTATACAGTGACTGGGATGGCGATGGTTGCTCAGATTTAGATGAAGATGCTGATGATGATAATGACCAAAGAAATGATTCGGTTGATTCATGTCCAAAAGGTTTGACATCTTGGATTGGTGATGAATTCAATGATTTTGATGATGATGGGTGCTTTGATACATCGGAAGATGATGACGATGATAATGACGGTGTAAATGATTACAATTCAACAGGTGCTACATTGGACCAATGTCCACGAACTCCGAAAACAGGTATTGATGTAGATGAGAATGGCTGTGCTTCAATTGAACGTGATAGTGATTCCGATGGAGTTTTTGATTTCTATGATATGTGTGAGGGGACTCCAGCAAATATTGTCGTTAATGGAGTCGGATGTGCAGATATCGATAATGACGGTATTTTCTCCAATGTAGATATTTGCCCCAATACACCTCCGCGTTGGACTGCCAATAGTTCTGGTTGCGCTGTTATTCAACAACCAATGGCTTGGACTTCGACAACATCATTAAGTGGCCCAATGCAAGCAGTACCGCATTTTAGCGTTCCAACTTTAGATGGAACATTCTATTTTGAACAGAGTTGGAGTGGTAAGGACGTTTACCTATTTATGTTCAAATATACCAATGGAGATGGAAGTACTAACTCTGCTACATGGGGACAAAACCCTGGGAAATTGATTCGCGCTCTTCCCGATAATACTCACTTATTCTACGGCTCTTTTGATTCCACATATCACAGTGATGTGACTCAACAGAAATCGTCTGTGCTTGCAGCATTAAACCCTTCTGAAGAAGAAAAATGGGGAACTAGAATTCACTATATTGACCAGCGAGCAAGTAGTATAGGTGGAGGGTTAGGTCAAATGATTAATTCCTTTAACAATCCATTATACATGGGAATTGACCGTTTTCAACTTTCCCGCGAAGTTGGTTCATTCTATGATTGGCCAACTCAATCAACTGACCCAAGCCATATCGCATTTGAGCCTGTACAGTGGAATGTTGAATTCCCTACAAAAGTTAGAGAATTAGATCCTGCTGTTGAAGTTGTTACAATAATGGATTTCCAAAACCATGCTGGAGGTTGGAGTGGGGGATTCAGTAGTTTCTCAAATGCAATATTTGATTTAACAAATAATATCAGTTCCTATGATACATTAGAGGTCTACCATGAGCATGCATGCCCTGATAGAGAAAATAGACACAGTAATTCTGATGGAAGTTATGGTGGATGCCATGAATGGGATTATCTTGCAAATCTATACATCTGTAATGCTCAAAATAATTCGCAATGCAGTACTGAAATAATGCGATGGATTACAACATATGGAAGAGAGGGTATGTGGCTAACAGATATTTCTCCATACTTGTTTATGATAGATGATGGAGAGGAGAGACGATTCAAGTATGGTGGTGCTAATAAGGGTGATTTAACTGTAAAATTCCTCTTCAGTGATTGGGGTAGTGGTGAGCGTTCATATGAGGCTGACTACGCTTTCTCAGGTGGTCAATTTGATGGAACTTACAATAACGAATCTAAGTATAATAGACAAATGAATTTCACAGTCCCTTCCTGGGCTACTAAAGTCTCATTGGTTGCAACAATTACAGGACATGGCTTCCAAAAAGATGCTGCTAATTGTGCTGAATTCTGCGACCATGAACATCACTATTACATGAATGGAAGTCATACCTATGAATGGCATCCTGTCGTTCATAATCAGGCAAATGGTTGTAAAGTAGAGATAGCAAATGGCGTTGTTGCAAATCAATATGGTTCTTGGCCATATGGTAGAGCGGGATGGTGTGCAGGCCAAGATGTAAAACAGTGGACATATGATATCACTTCATGGAGCAACATGGATGGTGGGAATAATCACTTAACTTACAGGGGATTGTATAATGGGCAAGAATATACTCCAAGCGAAAATATTGGAAATGGTCAACGTGAGATTAGAGCTGTGATCTATGTAGTCTATTCCGCTCCAACTATCAACTGATTACTGGATAGGAGTAGGCGCTTTCATAGAGGATACTTCTGCTGTAACTATTGTCGTTGGTAGTAAATTATAGTCTGAATCTCTTCTTATAGGGCGGAAACCTGCTCTCAGTATTACATCTTGTAATTCTTCCTCACTCGCACTTAATTTAGTTGTACCAGATGCTGAAACAACATTTTCTTCCATCATAGTCGAGCCAATATCGTTAGCCCCACCTAGTAAGGCCATTTGAGCAACCGAAATACCCATTGTTGGCCATGAGGATTGAATGTTTTCAATATTGTCAAAGTACAGCCTCGATACTGCTACATGGCGGAGATATTCACTTGACCCAGCACCTAATTCAAACTTATTTTGACCTCTATTTCTTCTTCCGAAACTGTTTACTTCTAATTGAACTGGCCAAGCAATAAATGATGTAAATCCAATATTGTATAATTCTAGAGAGTGGTCTTGTAATTCTCGTAATCTACTCATGTGTTCAACTCGCTCGGTTGCTCCCTCGCCAAAACCAAATACATTTGTAGCGCTGGTAGTAAGACCAAGTGATTGAGCTTCTTCCATTACCTTTAGCCAATTCTCAGGAAGTCCTTTTTTTGGAGATACATCTTTCCTAACGGATTCAACTAGCATTTCTGCACCCCCACCTGGTAGCCCATGCATACCTACAGATTGGAACTTGGTGAGCACTTCAAGTGTAGATAATCCACTAACTTCTGCAATCCCCTCAATTTCAATCGGTGAAAAGCAATCAAGTGCAATAGTTGGATGATGTTTTGTCAAGGAAGTGATCAATTCTTGATACCAACTTATAGGCAATTCTGGATTTACCCCTCCTTGCATTAATATTCTACTTCCACCGATTTGTTCCAATTCCACAATTCTTGTACTAATTTCGTCAAAAGTTTGAGTATATGTTTCCGGATGATTTGGTGGTCGATAAAAAGAGCAGAACTGGCAATTGATAGTACAGATATTTGTATAATTGATGTTTCTATCGATAAGATAAGTCACATTTCCTTCCGAATGAATAGCCTTTCTTCTCGCTAATGCTGCTGCCATTAATTGATGCAATGGAGCGTTATCATACAATTCTATTGCCTGTTCGGAAGTTAATCTGTTTTCCAATTTATTAGCACTTGACCATTTGGCCTGCTGCTGCAATATCTGAACCCAATCCAATAGGACCACCTACTCGAAGTCTTTTCCAATCAATGATTCCAAATCAGAAATGGTTTTTGGACAATCTTTGGTTAACACATCAGGTCCTTTAGAAGTAACAAGAATATCATCCTCAATACGTATTCCAATATCTGCATATTTCTCAGGACACTTAACATCAGGCCTCCAAGCACCAAAATATAATCCCGGTTCTACTGTTAAACACATTCCCTCTTCAAGCAATCTTGGTTCACCATTTGGTTTGTATATCCCAACATCATGAACATCTAATCCAATCCAATGACCAGTATTATGCATATACCACTTTTTTAATTGACCATTTTCCATGCAAAGAGCATCGTCCAATGACTGTGTAATAACTCCTAATTCAATGAGTCCTTCTGCAAGCACTCTTCTTGCTTCCTCATGAGGGGCATTGTATGGACGGCCGACTCTACACTCGTCAATAGCCGCCAATTGTGCATCTAATACAAGTTGATAAATTTCCTTCTGTGCTTCGGTAAACTTTCCGTTTATTGGCCAAGAACGTGTAATATCGGCAGCATAACCATTGTATTCTGCACCTGCATCTATCAGTACAATTTCTCCATCTTCGCAAGTATCATCATTTACAGTATAATGCAAAACAGTTGCATTTTCTCCACAACCAACTATTGAAGGATAAGCCCATCCACTTGTTCCAGCATATGAAAAGAAACCCTCTATTACTGATTGTAATTGATACTCCTTCCTTCCCACTGCAGAATGCCGCATTGATATCTCGTGAGCGAGGGAACTGATTTGGGAAACATGGCGCATTTGAGCAATTTCAGCATCTGACTTTCTTAGTCTTAATTCTGCAATTTTTGCGGAAGGATCTTCAATTGATATTGGTCCATTACCAAATTGTTGGCGAGCCCTATCCCTTCTTTCTATAGCATCCTTAACCATGACATCTACTGCTGTATTGATTCCACTTCTAACCAATACTCGATTTGCTTTACTGACCATTTCTGCGAATATTGTTGACAGGTCTTCTATTGAATGGGCAGAATCGATCGGCCATCCATTTAATGCTCCCTCAACACCCTCTCTTCGCCCTTCCCAAATCTCTTTGAGTGTGTCTTTTGGCTGAACAAATAATGTTACAATCCATGACTCCCCATCATGATGTGCTGTCATTATTGATTCTGGGTCCTTCCAACCAGATAAATAGAGCATGTCACTACTACTACGGTAAGGATAGTGAACATCATTTGAACGATTTGATTCAATATTAGGACATATTACTAACAGGTCATCAGGACGTAATTGTGCCAATAATCTGTTTTGCCTTGAACGAAACTCACCGATGCTAATCGCTGCTGGTTTCTCACCAATTTGCGACATGGCCGCCTCGAACATAGTGTTAGCCAAGGGTCATCCCATTTTCAACCGTTGCATTGTTAGGATTTACCATCAAAGGATTTGTCGCTCCAGATGCTACCTTCAGTATTAGTAATCTCTATTTCTTCATTCTGGCTATCTGTTGTTTTTTTGTGCTCTCCCCATTTGGGAATGTTTTTGGAAGTTTTTGATTCATTGTACTTCGAGGAATTATTTCGAATTACGAATATTCCAGATATTATTATTGCTAATGCAATAATTCCGAGCACTATTGATGATTTATCTGATGAAGCCGAATCCTCTTCAATAAATACTGTGAAATTGATTCTTGACTCTACTCCATCATCATCCGTTACTACTAACATCATCTGCTGTTGTCCTACAATTGAAAAATCATCTTGAGTGAAATTTGCTTTACCACTAACTCTAGCCTTTCCATCAACATACCATACATACTGTAATGTCTGCATATCATCTATTGTATCAGTACTTCCAGAGCAATCTAATGTCCACTCATTAGCATTTGCAGGAGTTAACGAACTACCATTAGTAACCTCAAAGCCGTCTAATGTAAGGTATGCTTGTGGCGCACTATTGACAATGGTAAACGAATGATTTGTAGTTACAAAATGACCCCCTACATCTCTCACCAATAACTCAATAGTCCAATCTCCTGAAAGAATAGGAATAATATTCAGTGAATACTCATCTTGCTTTTCCTCAATCGTAGGACTGTGAGCTTTCCCATCTGGTGAATATATAGTCCAAACTACAATTTCACTAGAACCGCTATAGCCGTCATCTACTGATGCTGAAATGAAAATCGGTTGGGATTCAGTTGCATTTTCGGGACCGTCAATAGTCACTATCGGCTCTTGAGTATCAATTACTATTGCCAGTGTTTCTGAATTAGATTGTAATAACAATGCATCTATGACAGAATATTCAAATTGATAGATTCCATCTGCAAGTTCTAATTCTAAATGATTTAGAGTAATATTCACAGTACCATTGTCATCAGTTTGATTTAAGGCAATTGGATATGGTTCATCCAAACAAACTCCATGTGGTGCTTCGCAAACTTCGGCGAAAATAGTAACGCCTGCATTATTGAGTCCTGGAACTACATAATCGATTTCTATCGTCACTGGTTCTTCAACGACTATTGTCGTCGTGTAATCAATATCTAATATTACTGGTCTGTGCCCTGTTTCCCCCAAATATAGAGTGATTGATTTTGTCATTGGGTCTAAACCATTAGGTATTGAAATTGTAAGTAAACAAGTGCATTCGATTCCTGTTGCATCAATTTCTAGTGTCCAATTCCACAAGTTTTCAGATACAGGGACGACACTGTTGAAATGAGAGCCTGTGGCTTCTATATTCCAATTTGAAATACCGTCGCCAACATTCCACAATTCCCATGTAGCTTCACTAGGAGGCAGCGTTGTCGTACCATTTAGTGAGATATTTTCGGAAAAGATCGTTCCATCTTCTTGGAATATGAATAAATTGTAATTATCCTCATCAAGGTGATGTGCAGATACTAATACTGCAAGCGGTAATGTGCAAAATAAGAGGCTGACTAAGCAGACTGAAATTGACCTACTTACCCCCATGTGTATAGATGCAACGCTATTAGACATCAAGTTTAGCGTAGTATGATTATTATTTACAATAATTATCATTCACTGAATGGGTCACAAAGTTCACCCTGTCCTGGATATGAAAGAGGGTTTCTTGGATTGGTATCCCACTTATACTCACAGAAATTAACGTGACCGTCCCCATCAGTATCCACCATTCTATCGGCAGCATCTTCAGGGTCGAATTTGAAGTGGTGTTCCCAACCTGTTGCCATACCATCATCATCATGATCTTGGTAGTAGACTTCTGGCCCATCATTCCATTCATCTCCATCAGTATCATTTGATACTGGGTTAGTATTGTTCTGCATCTCTTCAAGATTGGTGTAATTTTCTAAGTTGTCATAGAATTTCTTACCATCTGGAGTTTCAGGGTCAATATGACAATCTGAATTTGTAGTATCATTATGTCCTGGACAATATTTCTTTATCAATCCAGACCGATTCAAACCATCATTATCTGGGTCTTCTTCCCCATCCCATATTCCATCCAAATCACTGTCGGGCATGGATGGATCCATCACACCACGCGCACCGTATGCGCTAGTTGTAGAATTGTCAGTTAAACCAAGCTCTAGAGCGACTTCAGAGTAATGTACTTCCCATCCATCAGGAAGACCATCTCCATCAGTATCATCATCTACTGGGTTAGTATTCCATCTATCCGGTGCTTCAGCACCATTAGGAAGTGTATCATTATCAATATCGAAGGTATCATCCTTCATAGAATCTAATGATGGATCTAGCGCCCATCTTCCAGAGCAACCATCACACTTAGAATTTGATGGCATTGAGAATCCGGTTAAGTTCATTTCTGAAACTTCATACTTGGCTGTTTGAACAAAACCGCCTAGCCAATTTTGCCACATATAGCCACCAGGTGACATTGAGCAATCATCATTTTGATTTGGTGTACAACCTGGCCGTTGCCAAGAAGATGTTGTAACCCATAAGGAGTGAGTATTTGTGTTCTCTTCAGTTGACTTTACTTGCATTTCCCAACCGTCAAGCATTCCATCTGAATCCGTATCATTAATCAACGGGTTTGTAGGATTTTGGAATGGTCTCGGAATAAATAATACCTCATGTCCATCAATCAATCCATCATTGTCAGTATCTGAATTATTTGCATGAGTTAAGAAGTTGTCAGCACCAGCAATTACCTCTTCTCCATCTTCAAGACCATCATTATCAGTATCAAACATACAAGGACTTGTGAAATATTCTTCACCTTCCCATGTGAAGCCTGATAGCGATTCTGTTTGGTCACCCAGACCATCACCATCAGTATCTGGATTAGAAGCGTTTGAACCTTGGTTACAAATTGTTGCGAATTCTTCGTAATCACTTAGACCATCTGCATCTGTATCATACAGACCAGGGTCGGAAGTAACCCAAGTTCTTTGGACACCACGATTAACAACAAGTATTTCCCAACCCATTACTTCAATTCCATCAATCAATCCATCGCCATCAGTGTCGGGATTCAGTGGATTAGTAGAGCGGCCATCAATTATTCCATCCCCGTCTCTATCTCTTGCATTATACTCCATAACATTAGTGAATTGTTCTTCAGGTTCAACGATTTCCAGCCATGTGGTTAGCC
>Ga0206679_10000782_pt1 | contig 26863 bp, 27 predicted proteins | sample M110012015metaG_FD_155464 | JGI IMG/M metagenome (GOLD analysis project Ga0206679, IMG submission 155464) | Ammonia-oxidizing marine archaeal communities from Monterey Bay, California, United States - M1 100m 12015 | ecosystem: Environmental > Aquatic > Marine > Intertidal zone | place: USA... | reverse complement strand
ATGTAGAATCTGAATCCGGACAGGTTATATCTTACGACGACACTAAGAATTTATAAAATGACAGATACATTATTTAAAAAAATTATCGATAGAGAGATACCTGCAGATATTGTTTATGAAGATGATAATTGCTTGGCCTTTAAAGACATCAACCCAGTAGCTCCAATACATATATTAATTATTCCTAAGAAACAAATAGAAAAAGTAGCAGATGCAGAAATAGGAGATAAAGAACTTTTGGGCCACCTTATGCTGGTTGCTGGAAATGTTGCTAGGGACCTTGGTGTAGAAGATGCTTTTAGACTTGTAGTTAATAATGGTTCAGGAGCTCAACAAACTGTTTTTCATTTACACATTCATCTTATTGCAGGAAGAGAGTTTAATTGGCCTCCGGGTTAAGTTGATTTCAGTGCTTCAATAGATTTGTGGGATCTTTCTATCTTATTATGAATTGTTTCTGTTAATTGAAAATTATTTCCCACCAGTTCGAGTGCCATTCTAAGATGTTTTATAGAGGTTTCGTATGACCCAGTTAAATAGAAGTACTCTGCTCTTGATAGATGTAATCCAATTATATTTTTATCAAGGCCTTGAACTTCTGCTAACCAATACCAAGTTTGAGGATCATTCGGTCTTTTTAAAGTTAAAATTCTCAAAACTTCTTCACCTTTCTCATAATCTCCCTTATTCATAAGAATTCGGTTATAAAGCATTGAGATAGGGTAGTTATTAGGATTTAGCTGTAACAAAGAAATTGCAAGAGCTTCCGCTTCAAAATAGTTTGCAGCAGCTATATGAACTTCTAATATCCCTATTTGAATGAGTAAATTTTCTTTATCTTTATTTAAGGCTTTCCTCATAAATTGCAGAGCATCTTCATGATCGTTATTTTTAGAATGCGCTAAAGCAAGCCCATACTCAGCAATCATGCTTTCTCTATCAGATTTAGCTCTTCTCAGGTTTTGATCAAACTGTCGAATGGCTTGTCGAGGAAGCTGAGCGAAATGTACCACCGATCTAGCTTTCACTAATTCATACTCTATAGCATTTCTGTAATTAGAACCTTCAAATTCTCTTGCCCTTGATTGAGCATCACTTATTCTTTTTTTAGTTAATGGATGAGATCTTAAGAATTCAAGCTCATTTGAACCAGAAAGCCTACTTAAGGATTGTAATTTTTCAAACATATAAGACATGCTATAGGGATCAAAACCAGCTGAAATAAGATTTTTGAATCCAATTCTGTCGGCTTCTTGTTCATCTCCTCTGCTGAAAGATAGCGATTGTTGGGTTATAGCTTGTTGTCCGGCAAGAATAGCATTCGGGTTACTGGTAGCACCAGCAAGGGCTACGCTTGCAAGAATCATCAAAGAGTTAGCTAGACTCCTATCTTTTTGTCTTTGCATCCTTCTAGCAAAATGTCTTTGACTTAGGTGAGCTAATTCATGGGATAAAACTGAAGCCAATTCTCCTTCTGTATTTGAATGGAATATTAGACCAGCATTTATTCCTATGATCCCTCCTGGTGCAGCAAAAGCATTTATAGATTTTTCATCTATTAGAGCTATTTCAAGACGCCTATCTCTAAGCTCACTATATTCAGATAACCTATACACCAAGTGTTCTGCATAATCTTGTGTAACTGGATCCGCGTACTCTGGGATACTTCTTCTGAGTTGAGCCATATATAGTCTGCCTAAGCTATATTCTGAGGCTATAGAAATAGCAGAAGAAGAAGCATCTCCCAGAACAGGTAATTTTTCTTCTTCTGAGTTAAGTTCTAATGGAATTAAAACAGCAAAAAAGAAACTGAAAATAGATATATTGATTCGACTCATACTCTTTTCTTATATAATATCAAACTACTGTAATTTATATGAATTGTTTAGACTTTTAGGAGTTTAGTGAGTTCCTTAAAAAAGAATAATAAATGAGTGATTTTTTTAACAAATTTTTTGAAAGATTCTTTTCAAATGAAGAATCTGTTTATTTTGCTATTTTATTAGTAAGTTCGTTTGTTTTTATTCTTTTATTCGGTAATGTTCTTCTTCCAGTATTCATCAGTTTAGTTATAGCTTTCCTTTTAAATGGCCTGATGGTGACTTTAATTTCGTTTAATTTCTCTAGAAGAATATCCATTTCAATAACATTGTTAATCTTTTTTAGTTTTTATATGAGTTTATTTACTGCCCTCCCTTCATTAGGAGCCCAAATAAATAATCTTTTGCAAAATCTACCTACTATCGTAGCTTCATTTCAAGAGACGTTATCAAACATGAATAATTTCTCCGAAGCAGACGTTGAATTAATTTTTTCTAATCTGAGCTCCCAAATTAGTAATCTTTTATCATCAGCTCTTGGTCAACTTGCTGGAACAGTTAGTCTTATGTTCAATGCTATTTTATATGCAATTATGATTCCCTTGATGGTGTTTTTCTTTTTAAAAGATAAGGAAGAACTTCTGCCTCTTGCTTCAGTAGTTTTACCTAAAGACAATGATTTTATGAGAACTGTATTTACTGAGATGAACGGCCAATTATATAATTATGTAACAGGCAAATTTATAGAGATGCTTATAGTGGCTACAGCGTCTTATATTGTATTTGCATCATTAGGCCTTCCTTACGCTGTTTTAATTGCTATTTTAGTGGGATTATCGGTAATTATTCCTATTTTTGGTGCAATTCTCGTAACTATACCGGTTGTTCTAATAGGACTATATGAATGGGGCTTAACAGAAAATTTCTATTGGCTTTTAGGTCTTTATTTAGTCATACAGATGCTGGATGGGAACGTGCTAGTACCTTTGTTATTTTCAAACAGAAACAACCTTCATCCAGTAGTTATTATTATTGCGGTCTTATTCTTTGGAGGTATATGGGGATTCTGGGGACTTTTCTTTGCAATACCTCTAGCTACTTTTATAAAGGCGATTATGAATTCTTGGCCTGAACCATTAAAAGATTAAAATCATAGTTCTTTTGCCGCTTCAAGAACCTCTTTTGCGTGACCAGTCACTTTAACTTTTCTCCATTCTTGGACTAGCTTCCCCATAGAGTCTATTAGGAAAGTACTTCTCTCTATTCCCATATATTTTTTTCCGTACATACTTTTTTCTTTAATAACATCGTACTGTTTACATATTTTCTCATCTGGGTCAGAGATTAACTCGAAGTTAAATTTTTCCTTAGCTTTGAAATTCTCATGAGATTTTATCGACTCTCTAGATAAACCAAAGATTACAGTATTGGCTTTTGTAAATTGACCTTTTAGATCTCTAAAATCTTGTCCCTCTGTGGTACAGCCAGGAGTACTATCTTTCGGATAAAAGTATAAAACCACATTTTGACCTTTAAGTTCTGCTAGATTTACTTCTTTATTGCTAGTACAAGGCCCTTTAAAGGCGGGTGCTTTGTTATTTATTTTTGGTTTTGGCATGTATCCTCCTATACAATCAATTTATAATACAAAATAAGTTTATCATCAGATAAAGAATTATTTAATGTTCAATTTACGAGGATCAATTGTTGCTTTAGTTACTCCGATGGATGAGAGTGGGGCAATTGATTGGCAGGCCTTTAAGGACCTGATCGAATGGCATATCAATTCTGGTAGCTCAGGACTCGTCATTGTTGGTACTACAGGAGAATCAGCTACTCTAGATGTATCTGAGCATGTCCAAGTAATAGAAAATTCTGTAAAGACCGCAGACGGAAGAATCAAAATTATTGCTGGTACTGGAGCCAATTCAACTAAAGAAGCTGTCTATTTAACTAATTCAGCAAAGTCCGCAGGAGCGGATGCAGCTCTTCTAGTTACTCCTTACTACAATAGACCTTCTCAAGAAGGCCTATACAGACACTATTCCCATGTTGCAGATGAAGTGAACTTACCTCAGATTCTTTATAATGTTCCTTCGAGGACAGGGTGTGATTTACTTACTGAAACGGTTATGAAATTGGCCCCTCATGATAACGTTGTAGGATTAAAAGATGCAACGGGGGACCTAAGAAGATTAGAAGAAACTCTATTTGAATTAACGAAATTAAAAGTAAATAATTTTATCCTTTATTCGGGGGATGATCCTAGTGCAACAAGATTTATGCTAAAAGGAGGATCGGGAACCATATCAGTTACAGCCAATGTTGTTCCGTCACTTATTGCAGAAATATGCAATCAGGCTCTATCTGGAGATAACAAGATAGCAACTAAGCTAGACTTAGAACTTGAAGAGCTTAATGAGATTTTATTCATTGAATCCAACCCTATTCCTGTAAAATGGATTCTTAATAGGTTAGGCAGAATTCCAGGAGGTTTAAGGTTGCCGTTGGTAGAATTGAATAATAAATTTCATGAGAAAACTGAACTAATATTAAAAAAATTAAGTCTATTGAATTAAAGATGACCATTATTAAAACATTACTAACAACCTTAGTGTTGATGCTCCTTACATCTTGCAGCTATTTCTTAACAGATCACAAGAATGATTATTTAAAGGAAAAGCAAACTAAATCTATTGTTTTGCCCGAAGACCAATCTTCAAGACCGATAGTGGATTATTTCCCTATAAATACTGAAAATAATGAACAAATAGGCTCAGGATATGAAATCCCTATGCCCCAACAAGTTTTTTCTTCAGGTACGTCCAATGAAGTAAGAATGCATAAATTAGGTGAATTGAGATGGGTTTATGTAGAGACCTTGCCTAGTAGCGCTTGGCCTGTAATGAAAGATTTCTGGATTTCAAGTAGCTACGGTTTATCACTTAGCAATCCAAATACTGGAATTATAGAAAGTAAGACTATTGAGAGTTCAGGAAATAATTCTAAATTTATTATGAAAATTGAACATGGGATTAGGCAAGCCAGTTCAGAAGTTTTTGTATCTCATGTAGTACAACAAAATAGAGATTGGGTTAGAGTTTCAGGAGAAGATAATCTAGAAGCAAAAGTTTTAAGGCAAGTATTGGATTATTTTGCCTCTTCCCCATCTTCCGGAGGAACATCGTTAGTGGCATTAAATTTAAATTATGGTCAAAAGGCTGTACTTAAACAATCAGATGATAATAAAGATAGCTTTATTGAACTTAACTTAGAGTACGCTAGATCTTGGGCGGCAGTCGATAGGGCATTAAAGGAAGCGCTTATAACGGTTAACGATTTAGATAGAGATCAAGGTATATTCTTTGTAGAATTTTCTAAACAAGAAGAAGAAAAAGGTTTTGTTAGGAGATTATTTTCAGGTGAATCATTTAGCGGGAAATATCAAGTTATAATTAAAGAAGTGGATGAAAATACTTGTATGGTAACAATAGTTTCAGATGGGGAGGACTCGAAATTATATGAAAGGGATCTTCTTTCTGAAATTAATCAATCATTATCTTAAATAATTATGGAAAATATAGAAAAAGGAGAGTTAATAACAACTGGTAAAGCTAAGTCTTTATATTCTACTAACCAAGATGACTATCTGGTCATGCACTACAGGGATGACACTTCTGCTTTTGATGGAAAAAAAATTGAAAGCTTAGAAGGCAAGGGGACTATAAATAATAGATTTAATGCCTTTATCATGGAATATCTTGAAAAGAAGGGCATACCTACTCATTTCGAAGAACTTCTTTCTGAGACTGACAGTTTAGTCAAGAAACTTGAAATGGCACCTGTTGAGTGTGTGGTAAGAAATGTTGCAGCTGGAAGTATCTGTAAAAGATTGGGTCTTGAAGAAGGGATAAATTTAAGCCCTCCAACTTTTGAATTTTTCTATAAAGACGATGATTTGGGCGATCCTATGATCAATGAATATCATATAAACTCTTTTGGTTGGGCTACTTCAGAACAAGTTGAGCAGATGCAAGAGAAAACTTTTCAAGTTAACGATGCTTTAAAAAAGCTTTTTTCTGATGCAGGGATGATACTTGTTGATTACAAGCTAGAATTTGGATCCTTTAAAGGCGAGTTACTGCTTGGCGATGAATTCACTCCAGATGGTTGTAGGGTCTGGGACGTTGAAACTAGAGAGAAGCTAGATAAAGATAGATTTCGTCAAGGTCTCGGAGATGTTGTTGAATCCTACCAGGTCATGGCAAAACGCTTAGGTGTAATTTAAAAAGTTACTTTAAACTTAGGTTTATTTCGGTTAGTTTTTCAGAACCTGGGCACAATTCTTCAGTTCCCATTGTATTCAAGGGAGTATCAGACACATTAAGTATTTCTTTAAGGTCTTTAGCTTCAGGATCAACATACAATAGTCCTGTAAGGACCTTGTTGTCTCTTTGGGATTCTTGGATATTTTTAATAGCAGTAATTTTATCTTTTGGGTCATAGTCTTCAGACAATTTCTCTAAAGACAACAAAGAGCCATCATGCAAAGGAACTTCTATTGAAGAGCCTTCATTGTAGTTTGTAGTGATCTCTTTACCCAAAGGAACAAAATCAGGTTTTGAAAGAGAATCATTATGTTCTCTAATGTAGTCATAGCTTTTTGTGGATGTATTGTGATTATTAAAGGTCACACAAGGAGAGATTATGTCAAGAAAGGAGAATCCTTTATGGGAAATAGCAGCTTTAAGTAAGGGGACCAATTGATCTCTATCTCCCGAGAAACTTCTAGCTACGAAGCTAGCACCTAACTGTATTGCCATTGAAGGCAGGTCTATGGATGGAAATAAGTTGTCATCACCATATTTACTCTTTGATTCAAGGTCGTTAGTTGCAGAAAATTGACCTTTAGTCAGGCCATAGGTTCCATTGTTTTCAACAATATAAGTCATATTCAGTTGTCTTCTAGCACAATGAATAAATTGACCTATGCCTATTGAAGCACTATCACCATCTCCTGATACACCTAGATAAAGAAGTTCATGATTAGCCATCGCTGCTCCCGTGGCTACTGATGGCATTCTTCCATGCACTGAATTGAAGCCATGCGATTGATTCAGAAAATAAGCAGGTGCTTTAGAAGAGCATCCAATGCCTGATAATTTTGCTACTTTGTAGGACTCTATGCTTAACTGGAAACAAGCCTCTACTATTGCAGAACTTATAGAATCATGTCCACAACCTGCACACAAAGTAGAAACAGCTCCTTCGTAATCTCTCCTAGTGAGACCTAATTCATTCTTCTCTAATAATGGATGATGGTTCTTTGGTTTTACTATATAAGTCATTTTTTTCTTTACGAAGCTGCCACAGAAGGGGTACCTGAAATGTGCGCATTTATTTTGTTTGTTATAAAAGAAGCAGTAATGGGTTGTCCATCAAAGCATAAAATTGAAACTAATTTATCAGGAATAATTCCTCCTTCTGCCATTAAAAGTGTTCTCATTTGTCCATCCCTATTTTGTTCTACTATGAATAAGAGATCATGCTCTTCTATAAATTCCCAAACCTCTAGATTAAAAGGGAAGGATCTAATTCTCATAGCATCTACGTCAACACTCTGGTTCTGTAGATTATCTAAGGCCTCTTGCATAGAACAGTCAGTGCTTCCAAAATAGATTACACCGATCGAGCTAGTATTTTCTTCTTGATTAAAAATAGGAGGTGGAACTGTAGAAGAAGCTGTTTGAAATTTTTTAGTTAATCTTGTAAGTATTTCAGCGTTTTTAACGCCATCTTCTGTGTACCTTGCGTATTCATCATGAGAAGTTCCTCTTGTGAAATATGCTCCTTTTTGAGGGTGAGTTCCTGGGTATGTTCTATAAGGAACACCATCTCCATCAATATCTAGATACCTACCAAATTCTTCTATTCCATCTAAATCTTTTTTAGATAAAACCTTTCCTCGATCGTATTCATTTAAATCATTCCAATCAAATTCTTTTGAAGACCAATCATTCATCCCCAAGTCTAAGTCTAAAAGAACTATCACAGGGGTCTGATACCTTTCTGCTAGATCAAAAGCCTCTACCGCAAAGTCAAAGCATTCTTTTGGATCCGAAGGAATTAGCATTATGTGTTTTGTATCTCCATGTGAAGCATAGGCAGAGCTAATAATGTCTGACTGTTGAGTTCTTGTTGGCATGCCTGTAGATGGACCGCCTCTTTGTACATTAAATAAGACTGCTGGAACTTCTGCAAAGTAGGCTAAGCCAATGAATTCACTCATCAATGACACTCCAGGTCCGCTAGTAGCCGTAAAAGCTCTGGCCCCATTCCAATTTGCTCCTATGGTCATTCCCATTGCGGCTAGCTCATCTTCTGCTTGTATAAAAGCATATTTATTTTTATCAGTCCCTATCTCAACTCTAAATTTTTCACTATATTTTTCAAAAGACTCCGCTAAAGAGGTTGATGGAGTAATAGGATACCAGGCGCAAACTGTTGCTCCACCATAAACACAACCTAAGCCAGCAGCATCATTGCCGCTTGTTAATATTAAGCCTTCTGTTTTATCAGACTTCTTAACTTTTATGTCACACAAATCCTTAAAGTTTTCTTCAGCATATTTATATCCTATTTCTAAAGCTTTTATATTCGGTTCTATAAGTTTTTCCTTACCTTTAAATTGCTCTTCTATTAGAGAAATATAAATATCTTTGTCCATTTCAAGAATTGATGCTAGTAAACCAACGTATCCAAGGTTTTTAAATAACAACCTTTGCTTTGGGTTAGTAAATTCTTGGACGCATAACTTGGTAAGAGGAATTTCTAGAATATTTATGTCATCTCTTCCAAAGTCTCGCTTCCAAGAAGAATCATAAATTAAGTAGCCACCTTGCTTTAATTCAGTAACATCTTGCCCATAAGATTGAGGGTTCATAGCAACCGCTATATCAATTCCTTCTCTTCTTCCTAGGTAGCCTTTCTCGTTTACTCTTACCTCAAACCATGTAGGTAAACCTTGAATATTAGATGGAAATATATTTTTAGGACTTACAGGAATACCTGACCTAAAAACCCCTTTTGCAAACATCTGGTTAGCACTTGCCGACCCTGATCCATTTACGTTACCAAACTTTATAACAAAATCATTAATAGAAGATATCTTGCTCATGAGTAAACCTTTGCTTCTTCATAAAGAAAATTTTGCATATCCCATGCGCCTGTAGGACATCTCTCGGCACAAAGACCACAATGGAGGCAAACATCTTCGTCTTTAACCATAACTCTAGAAGTTTGTTTTAACTCTTCTGAGACTAATATTTCTTGATTTAAATTTATAGCAGGTATTCTAAGATTATTTCGTAGGCTCTCTTCAGAGTCGTTTCCAATGAAGTTAATGCAGTCAGTAGGGCATATATCAACACAAGCATCACACTCAATACATAAATCTTCAGCAAAGACGGTTTGCACATCGCAATTTAAACACCTTTGAGCTTCCTCTAATGCCATTTTTTCATCAAAACCTAGTTCAACTTCCATCTTAAGGTCTTTTAAAGAGTCTTTTTGGTCAGCATGAGGAACCAAAAATCTTGTTGCCTGAGAGATGTTATTATCATAAGACCATTCATGGACCCCCATTTTTTGACTTACCAGAGTGGTAGATGGCTCTGGTCTTTCATACAAGTCTTCATTTTTACAGAATTTGTCTATAGAAATAGCTGCCTGATGCCCATGCGCTGCAGCCCATATAATATTTTCTGGTCCCCATGCGGCATCACCTCCAAAGAAAACTTTTGGATTCGTTGATTGAAATGAAACTTTATCAACTATCGGCATATCCCATTCACCAAACTCTATCCCACAATCTCTTTCTATCCATTCAAATGCATTATCTTGACCTATAGCAACTAACACATCATCGCATTCAAAGATAACAGGGTCTTCTCCAGTTGGAACCAGAGACCTTTTTCCATTTTCGTCAAATACAGCTTCTACTTTTTCAAACTCCATTCCTGCTAGCTTCTCATCTCTAATAATAAATTTCTTTGGAACATGATTGTCGTGTATGGGTATACCTTCACCCATGGCATCTTCAATTTCCCATTCAGAAGCCTTCATCTGGTCAAAAGGGCTTCTAACAGTAACCTTTACCTCTTCAGCACCAAGTCTTATAGATGTTCTGCAGCAATCCATAGCAGTGTTACCTCCACCTAATACAATCACTTTTTTCCCAACTGATTTTGTATGTTCAAACGCAATACTTGTAAGCCAATCTATGCCGATATGAATATTCTTTTCCGCTTCTTCTCTTCCCTCAATTTTTATATCTCTTCCTTTTGGTGCACCTGTTCCAACAAAAATAGCATCGAAGTCTTCTTCTAAAAGCTTTGTCATACTGGTAATTTCAGAGTTAAATACTGTTTTAATACCTAAATTTAAAACTTGGTTTACTTCTTCATCTAATACTTCTTCAGGTAACCTAAAAGACGGAATATTTGTTCTCATCAAGCCTCCAGCCTTTCCATCTCTTTCAAAGAGAGTGCATTCATATCCCATCATTACTAAATCTCTTGCTACGGTTAAAGATGCTGGCCCCCCTCCAATAAGTGCAATTTTTTTCTCATTACTTGTTTCGGGTTTAGGTATAAGGTTTGCTATATCGTCTTTATAGTCATAGGTAACTCTTTTTAGTCTACAGATAGCTACAGCTTTTTCATGAGTTCTTGTCCTTCTACAAGCGGGTTCACAAGGACGATCACAAGTTCTACCTAAAATTCCTGGAAAGACATTTGATTCCCAATTGAGCATGTATGCTTCGTTATAGTTCCCTTGGGCTATTTGTCTAATATATTCAGGTACAGGAGTATGGGCAGGGCACGCATGTTGGCAATCAACTACTTTGTGATAATACTGAGGGTCTGATGTATCTGTAGGAGGTACATATTCTTCAACTTCAGGAATAATACCTAGGTCTTCTTCTAGACCTTTTGCTCTCTCTATCTTTTTTCTTAGCTGATCTACAACTTCCCATCTAAAGTCTTGGGCAGTTTTCAAGTCATGAGTTTTTAAAGATCTTCTAAGGTCGTAACCTAATTGTTCTCTTAAAGCTTCAGGTACAGCTAACTTAACCCACCAAGTGTTGTACCTTTTAAAAAGGTACCTAGTGTCCATATTGCTCATAATTTTGGTACTATATCCATATCCCCAATTTGTATATGGTACATAAAAAAACCTTATTTGCTAGTATTATTAAGAAAAATATAAATATATTTATATTTTTTTATAACAAAAAAGGTACATGTACCTATTCATTCAAACTATATATTTAGTATTCTTGACAAATTTAGTCAGGAATATATAATTTACTTAATGAATCTAACCACTAAAGGAAAATACGCAGTTACTGCTGCCTTAGACCTTGCTATAAATGAAAAAGATACTTCATTTTTAAAAATAGCTGATGTAGCTAAAAGGCAGTCTATACCACCTTCCTACCTTGAGCAGATTTTTAATCACTTAAGAAAGGCTGATATTTTAACAGCTTCTAGAGGACCCAAGGGCGGTTTTAAACTGTCCAGGCCTAGCGAAGATATTATGGTAGGAGAAATTATAACTGCTGTTGAAAGAAGAATGGATGCGACACAGTGCTCAGGAGAAGGAACCTGTAATGCAGGTTCTATATGTGTGGCACATAACTTGTGGACTGAATTAAATGAAAGTATAAATAGTTTTTTAATGGAAAAATCGCTTAAAGATGTTTTGAATTCAAGAAGAGAAAATCCAAAAGAAAAAGATGATTTTTTAATAGCTACTGGTTAAACGAATATGAAATTACCAATTTACTTAGATTACGCTTCAACTACTCCAGCAGATCCGAGAGTAGTAGAAAAGATGAAAGACTGTTTATCTATGGAAGGGAACTTTGGTAATCCAGCATCTAGATCTCATGCTTTTGGGTGGAAAGCTGAAGAGGCTACGGAACAAGCAAGACAATATGTAGCTGATTTAGTTAATTGTGATCCAAGAGAAATTGTTTGGACTTCAGGAGCTACAGAATCTGATAATCTTGCTATAAAAGGTTCTGCAAGATTTAATAAGTCTAAAGGTAATCACATCATTACTTCTAAAATAGAGCATAAGGCAGTATTAGATAGCTGTAGGCAGCTAGAAACTGAAGGCTTCGAAGTAACTTATTTAGACCCGAACAATAAAGGCATAATAACCCCTAATATGGTTTCAAATGCTATAACAGGTGAAACTATTTTAGTTTCTTTAATGCACCTAAATAATGAAATAGGAGTTATCTGCGATATAGAATCAATTGGAAATATAACTAGAGAAAAGGGTATTATTTTTCATGTGGATGCTGCTCAAAGTACCGGAAAACTTCCCATAGATCTAACTTCTTTAAATGTGGACTTAATGTCTTTTTCAGCCCACAAAACTTATGGCCCTAAAGGAATAGGGGCGCTTTATGCAGGTAGAAAACCTAGAGTTAGGTTGAAAGCCCAAATACATGGAGGAGGGCATGAAAGAGGCATGAGGTCTGGAACTTTGGCTACTCACCAGATAGTTGGAATGGGCGAAGCTTTTAGAATTGCTAAAACTGATATGGAGTCTGATAAACAAAGGATTCAATCTTTAAGGGACAGGTTATGGGATGGCTTAAAAGACATGGAAGAAGTTTATTTAAATGGAGACGAAGAGTTAAGAGCGGCCGGTTTTTTAAATGTGAGTTTCAACTATGTTGAAGGAGAATCTTTAATAATGGCATTAAAGGATATAGCGGTCTCTTCAGGATCAGCTTGCACCTCTGCTAGTTTAGAGCCTTCTTATGTTTTGAGAGCTTTGGGCCTAAAAGATGAGTTAGCTCATAGCTCTATAAGGTTTGGAATTGGTCGTTTCACAAATGAAGAAGAAGTAAAATATACCATCAAGTTAGTTAGGGATTCTGTTGAGAAATTAAGGAAACTTTCTCCTTTATGGGACATGTATAAGGATGGCGTGGATTTAGATTCAGTAGAATGGATGGCAACATAGCATAATTTATAAGAGGGAAATATGGCGTATAGTAAAAAAGTAATTGATAAATTTGAAAACACCTTAAATGAGCCTGAAAAAAATAGCGTCGGAAGGTGGGACCCTTCTGATTCTGATATTGGTACAGGCATGGTAGGCGCACCTGCGTGTGGTGATGTAATGAGGTTACAAATAAAATGCGAACCTATGAATAACAATCACGTCATAAGCGATGTTAAGTTTAAAACTTATGGATGTGGCTCAGCAATTGCCTCCTCTAGTGAACTTGTAGATATGCTTATAGGCAAGACCCTTGAGGAAGCTAGAGAAATTAAAAATAAAGATATTGCTAAAGCTTTAGATTTACCACCTATCAAGATTCATTGCTCAGTTCTAGCTGAAGATAGTATTCATAAAGCGATAGAGGATTACGAATCCAAGTTATAAAATAATGAGTAATTCTTCTGCAGTATCCTTTGACCCTAATAGCTTTACGCTTTCTGACCCAGCTGTAATACATTTGTCTAAAAGTCTTAGTAATAAAGACTCTTTAGGAATAAGGTTTTCTGTGCTTGAAGCTTCGGGCTGCTCTGGTTATACCTATGAACTGGATTATGTTAACGAGAAAGGTCCTGATGACTTCATTTTTACATTTGAAGATGTTTCAGTATATATAGATAAAGACTCTTTTAAGTTTCTTAAAGGAACGAAGATCGATTTCTCCGTAGATGGAGCTAATCAAGGGCTAAAATTCTTAAACCCTAACGTAAAGGCAGTTTGTGGCTGCGGTGAGAGTTTCGAAGTAGACATATAGCCTTACCCCAAATGACTGTAATCAAACTAAAGCCTCATAAGGAGCTTTGTCCGGATGGAGCAGTTCTAGAAGCGAACCCAGGTCAAACCTTAGCTGAGGTTCTTTTAGAAAATGATGTAAAGATAGAACACGCTTGTGAATTATCTTGCGCTTGTACAACCTGCCATGTGATTGTTAGAAAAGGTTTCAATTCACTAGATTATGCAAGTGAAGAAGAGGAAGACATGCTTGATAAGGCATGGGGTTTAGAGTCAGAATCTAGGCTTAGTTGTCAAGTTGTAGTAGAAAGTGAAGAGTTAGAGATAGAACTACCAAAATATACTATTAATATGGTTTCGGAGGAACATTAATATGCTTTGGACGGATGTAAATGAAATAGCAATAGAGTTATATGAAAAGCATCCAGATGTTAACCCTCGATACATTCTATTTACTGACCTGCATAACTTAGTCTTGAGTTTAGAGGGTTTTAATGATGACCCCGCTAAGAGTAATGAAAGAATTTTAGAATCCATTCAAATGAATTGGATTGAAGAGATAGACTAACTATTGCACATTTTTATACGTATAATGCGCATTTTTTAAAAACAAGGAAAACTATGGCTTTAGAACAGACACTTTCAATCATTAAACCAGATGCAATCTATAAGGGCTTTGCTGAAAAGATCTGTGAAAGGCTTGAAGATGCAGGTTTAAAAATTCTTTCTAAGAAATCATTACATTTAACTGAAGAAGAAGCTGAGGGTTTTTATATAGAGCATAAAGGAAAGCCTTTTTTCCCAGACCTAATAACCTTTATGACTTCTGGACCTATTCAAGTCCAGATTCTTGAAGGCGATAACGCAATTTCTAACTACAGAGAAGTTATGGGAAACACAGACCCTAAAGAAGCTGATCCAGGAACCTTAAGAGCAGACTTTGCTGATTCAATTGATGCAAATGCCGTACATGGCTCTGACTCTGAGCAGTCTGCTGAAAGAGAAATTCAATATTTCTTTTCTGATTGAATTTAGATTTAAAGATTTCTTTCTTCTAGTTAACATTAAAGAATTAATTTTAATGGTAAAATAATTGATATAGAGGGTTTATCTAGTAGATAAACTTCATTTATCAATTGCCATTAGAAGATATTGTGAACTTCCAAAACCAAATAAATAGGAGAAAATCTCGACAAATTATGGTTGGCAATGTGGCCGTAGGAGGTGATGCCCCTATTTCAGTGCAAAGCATGACTAATACTTTGACTACTGATGTAAAGGCAACTTTAAATCAAATTAAGCAATTACAAGATAGCGGGGCGGATATTGTAAGAGTTTCTGTACCTGATCAAGAGTCGGCTGATGCATTTAAAAAAATCAAAAAAAGTACAAGTCTGCCTTTGGTTGCTGATATACATTTTGACTACATGATGGCCCTAGAAGCCATTAAAGGTAAGGCTGATTGTATAAGAATTAATCCAGGGAATATTGGTAAAGAAGAAAAAATAAAAGAAGTTATTTCGGCTGCGAAAGATAATAGTGTCCCCATAAGAGTAGGCGTTAATGCTGGATCTTTAGAAAGAAAACTACAAATTAAGTATGGCGAACCCACACCTGATGCGCTTGTTGAATCAGCTTTAAATCATATAGATATTCTAAAAAAATTAGATTTTGAAGATTTTAAATTAAGTATCAAAGCTTCAGATGTATTCATGACTATAGAAAGTTATAGAAAAATATCAAAGCTTATTGATCAACCACTTCATTTAGGGATAACTGAAGCAGGCGGGTATAGATCTGGAACTGTTAAGTCTTCTGTGGGGCTAGGGTCTCTTCTTTTAGAAGGTATTGGCGACACAATAAGGATTTCTCTAGCTTCAGACCCAGTCGATGAGGTAAAAGTAGGATGGGACATCTTAAAAAGTCTAAAAATAAGGTCTAGGGGTATAAATTTTATAGCTTGCCCTAGTTGCTCAAGAATGAATTTTGATGTGATAGGCACTATGAATAAATTAGAGTCTAGATTAGATGATATAAAAGAAGACTTAGACGTAGCTGTAATTGGTTGTTACGTAAATGGTCCAGGAGAATCCAAGCATACAGCTATCGGTGTAACTGGCGGATCTCCAAAGAACTTAATTTATATTGATGGAAAGCCTGACCACAAAATAGATAGTGCTGAACTTGCGGAACACCTAGAGAGTCTAATAAGAGATAAAATAGATAAAATTAAAGAACAAGAAAATAACGTAATTTTAAAAAGTTAACTAATGTCAAAGATTACAACAATCAGAGGAATGAATGATCTTCCCCCAGAAGAGGTGAGGGTGTGGAATTTTGCTGAAGAGATTATCCAAAAAGTCTTTAATTCCTATGGGTATGAAGAAATTAGATTTCCAATAGTCGAAAAGACTGAACTATTTACAAGATCTAATGAATCTGCAGATATAGTTACCAAGGAAATGTACACCTTTGAAGATAAAGGTGGAGATAGTATTTCGTTGCGACCTGAAGGAACTGCTGGTTGCGTTAGAGCAGCTATAGACAATGATCTTATTAGGGTTGATTCTCCAAGGCTTTGGTATCAAGGTCCAATGTTTAGGTACGAAAGACCTCAAAAAGGAAGATCAAGACAATTTCAACAATCAAGTGCTGAAGTATTTGGGATTAGGTCAGCTGAGATTGATGCTGAATTGATAATCCTTTCTTCAAGAATTTGGAAGGAACTTGGCATTGAAGGCAATCTCAATCTTGAGATAAATAATTTAGGGGATGAAAAGACACGTAAATCTTATGCAAAATCTTTACAAGCTTATTTCAAGGCTTTTGAAAAAGATTTAGATGAAGATTCAAGAAGAAAACTAGATGAAAATCCATTAAGAATATTAGATTCAAAATCTGAATCAGTACAAAATTTATTAAAAGGTGCACCTAATATCTCTGAATTTATTTCTCAAGATTCCGAGAAAGAATTTAATGAATTAACTCTCCTGCTTGATACCGCTGGTATTGAATTTTCAGTTAACCAAAAGCTTGTAAGGGGATTAGATTATTACAATCAAACAGTTTATGAGTGGAAAACAGATCAGCTTGGGGCACAAGATACTGTGTGTGGTGGAGGAAGGTACGATAATTTAGTTGAGGAATTGGGAGGAAAATCTTGTCCGGCTACAGGCTTTTCAATAGGCATGGAAAGGTTGATTCTCTTAATAAATGAAACTTTAGATTTGTCTCTAGAAAATGAAAATATTGATTTATTTTTTGTATGTTTGTCTAAAGAGAGCATTCAAAAAGCTATAATGTACTCTGAGTCTCTAAGAGAAAATGTTTCTAAACTTGGCATAAAAATTAATATGGGTTTAGAAGGTGCAGGATCTCAGTTTAAGAAAGCTGATAAATCAGGTGCCTCGTTCGCTCTTATTTTGGGAGACGATGAATTAAAAAATAAAACTATCTCTATGAAAGGTCTGAGATCTAAGTCAGATCAAGAAACTCTTTCATATGAAGATTTAGAGAAAAGAATTAAGAAAACCTATAAATAGGATTAAATATGGCTAACTTTTTTTCAGCTTCGCAAGAAGAACAGCAAGAAATACTTTTATCCATCTGGCAAAGATTTAAATATTTAATTATTGGATTTTTTGTTCTCCTCGTAGTTTTCTTAGTTGCAAGAGACTATGTAAAAGAATCCAGAAATGAAAGTGATCTTAAGACCTCGATCTTATTTCAGGAGTATTTAGAGTCAGATGAAGATACGCCGTCGTCTGGGCAAGAACTTTTAGATGCTTACCCAGAAACTTTATATTCAGATTTTGTACGATTGAATCAAGCAAAAAAAGAATTTTTGAAAGGTGAAAAGGACAGAGCTATAGACCTGTTGCAAATAGTAATTGATAGGCATTCTGATTCATCAGAAGAATTTAATCCTCTAGTTACTGCTGCCAAGGTAAGACTATGTAGGATTTATATATCCAAAAAGGAATACCAAAGCGTATTAGACACTCTATCTAATTCCGAAGTTTTAACTGCATCTTTATTGGAATTAAAGGGAGATGCTGAGAATGCATTGGGTCAATATGAATTTGCTAGAATTAGCTATATGAGGGCTTTACAGAATTCTCCAAGTCAAACAAGTAGAGCTTTAATTAATATGAAAATTTCAGACGTAGAAGGAGAGAAAGTTGAATAAGTTGAGATTACTCCCTTTATTAATTTTTACGATTGCCCTCAACGGGTGTTCCGCCTTTGGCGGGTTAAAATTTTGGGAAAGTGAAGACGAAGAAGAGGGCCCAGCTGAACTTTTTACTATCAGCCCGTCAGTAGATATTTATACTGATTGGTCTGAATCTTTTGGCAACGAAAATAATTTTGGAAGATTAATTCCAGCTGTATACGATGGAAAAGTTTACTTTATTAGCTCCGAAGGTTATCTGGCTTCCTTAGACGTACAATCAGGTACGACTGAATGGTATAAAAGCACAAATGACGTAGTGTCTGGCGGTGTAGCAGTTAATTTCAAGACTATTATGTATGGAACCTTAGATGGAAATTTAGTTACTCTAGACTATAAAGACGGGAAAGAACTTTGGAGATCTCAGACTTCAAGTGAAGTTCTCACAGCCCCAGTAACTGACGGCAATATGTTAATTGTTCAGACAGGAGATGGAAGAATTGCTGGTTATGATTTTAAATCGGGTGAAAGACAATGGTTTCATCAGACGACTCTTCCTAAGCTAACTTTAAGAGGTACCTCAAGGCCATATTTAGAACAAGGATTTATATTTGCTGGATTTGCAAATGGAAAAATTGCAATGATTTATCCTGATTCTGGAGCTATTAGATTTGAAATACCCGTAACCATTAACGAAGGAAAGTCTGAGTTAGAGAGAATTATAGACATTGATGGGAAATCTTTAATAACGAATGACCTTTTAATAGCAGCTTCTTACCAAGGAAATATAACAGCAATAAATTTAAGGGAAGGTAGGCCAGATTGGCAAGAAGACATATCCACTATCAAGGACTTAAGTTTAAATGGAAATAGAGTTGTGGCTGTTGATGAAAAGGATACTGTGAAGGCCTTTGGAGTAGCAACCGGAGCTATCCTTTGGGAACAAAATGATCTAAGACTAAGAAAACTTACTTCGCCTGTCTCTATTAGAAATCTTGTCGCTGTAGGTGATTTAGAAGGTTACGTTCATCTTTTGGATGCAAAAAATGGAGATTTTATAGGAAGGAAGAAGATCTCAAGAAAACCAATCTTAGAATTAACATCAGAAAGGAATTTCCTTCTAGCGGTAGATGAATCAGGGAAGATCTTTAAGCTTTCTTTAAATTAAAAAAACAATACAAGTTATTGTTTCTAATCGATGTCTTCAGTAATTGCAATTGTAGGTCGACCTAATGTAGGCAAGTCTACTTTGTTTAATATTCTGACAGGTTCAAAGTCAGCGATAGTGGCTGATTTTTCTGGTTTAACGCGAGATCGTAAATACGGAAATGTTAAAGACTCATCTCTAGTATTAATTGATACTGGCGGGATAAGTATGGAAGACAGTGATATGTCTGAAGCTATAAAGAAACAAACTAAGAATGCGATAGAAGAAGCAGATAGTATTTTCTTTATCGTTGATGCTATAGAAGGTCTCTTGCCTTTAGACGAAATTATTGCAGATTTGCTAAGAAAGCAAAATAAAAGAATAACCCTCATAATTAACAAAGTTGATAATAATAAAATTGAGAACTATTCAAGTGAATTCGACAAACTTGGCTTTACAGAATCAATAAAAGTTTCTGCTGCACATAATATGGGCCTTTCGGATATTAGAACAATACTGAATAACTTTGAAGATTCTGAAGAATTTATTGAATCCACTGCTCCTTCAGATTCATTAAGAATTTCAATAATTGGAAGGCCAAACGCAGGAAAATCTACCTTGGTTAATCAATTGCTAGGTGAAGAAAGAGTGCTGGTGTCACCTGAATCAGGCACAACTAGAGATTCAATAGAAGTACCTTTGAAGACTAATTCAAAAGAAATTACCTTAATTGATACTGCTGGAATGAGGAGGAAGAGGTCTATTAAAGAAGAGACCGAGAAGTTTTCTGTTTCAAAATCAGTTGAATCTATAAAAAAAGCCAATGTAGTAATTTTATTACTGGATTCATCTGAAAATATTGTTGATCAAGATATGCATTTGCTTGGTCTTACCTTGACGATAGGAAGGCCAGTAGTAATAGCTGCCAACAAATTGGATATTTTAGACGAAGAAAGAAAGATTGAACTTGAAAATAACATAAATAGAAAGATTAGATTTGCACAATACCTAGAGCCTCATTTTATTTCTGCTAAAAAAGGAACAGGAGTAAAGAAACTTTTAAGGAAGGCTGAGAAAGCTTATTACACAAGCGTCAAGGAGCTGGACACTTCTGTTTTAAATAAGGTCCTTAAGGAAGCAGTATTCAACCAACAGCCTGCTATGTCTGGAAGGTTTAGGCCGAAACTTAGATACGCTCATGCTGGCGGCAAGAACCCTCCTAAGATTGTTATACATGGGAATAATTTAAAAGAATTAAAAGATTCTTATACCAAGTATCTAGAAAATTTCTTTAGAAAGAAATTAAGTTTAGGAGAAACACCTCTTGCAATTCTGTATAAAGAACAGTCCAACCCTTTTAGAAATAAACCCAATAAATTAACAGATAGACAAATAAAAAAGAGAAAAAGAATAGTTAAGAGAAGGAAAAAATAAAAGCATGATTAATTGGTATTTAAAATTTCTGTTAATCTATAGCTTGATCTTGTTACTTAATCCAATAAACGCAGAAATATTGAATAACAAAGTTCCAACACCAAAGAAAGTTCCTGTTACCTTTGAAGCTCATGGAGTAAAGAGAGTGGATAACTATTATTGGATGAGAGATGACACTAGAAAAGATACAGAAGTAATTTCCCATTTAGAATCTGAGAATAAATATCTTGAAGGCTGGTTTGATTCTGGTGAGGACCTAAGAGATAAATTATTTGAAGAAATTACTGACAGGATTCCTAAAAAAGAAGATTCAGTACCCGTTAGACTTAAATCCTACGAATATTTTAGAAGATATGAACCAGGTAATGAGCATGGCATTTATATAAGAAGAAAGAATAAGAACGCTAAAGAGTTTGTTCTAATTGATGTCAATGAATTGGCCGAAGGTAGTGAATTCTACCAATTAGCTAATTGGAGCATTTCTCCTAACGAAGATTTGATGGCTTACGCGGAAGATACTACTGGTAGGCGCGAATACAATATTAAATTTAAGAATCTTAATACCGGTCAAACGTATGAAAATGGATTATCTAATAGTTCGGGTGACATGGCTTGGTCTTCTGACGGAAGATATTTGTTTTACGTGTTAAGAGATCAAGAAACTCTGTTGCCTTTTAAACTTTATAGGCATGAAATAGGGTCCTCTCAATCACGAGACGTTCTGGTCTATGAAGAAAAAGACCCCACTTTCTACCTTTCAGTTGGAAATTCCAGATCAATGCAATTTATCGAAGTAAATATTTCTTCTACTACAAGCTCTGAAGTTAGGTTGATCGATTCAGAGTCACCAGAAGAATCTCCTTATATCTTCTTAAAAAGGGAGTCTGATCATCTATATTCAATTGAACATGATCCAGAAAATAATCGATTTTTAATAGAAACGAATTGGCTGGCGAAGAACTTTAGATTGATGGCAGTTAATTTAAAAAAATCTTCGTACAAGGACAAATGGAATGAATTAATTCCTCATAGAGAAGATATTCTTTTACAGTCTGCCTTAGCATTTCCTGATCATTTGGTAATTATGGAAAGAAAAAATGGATTAAGGAAATTAAAAATTATCACTAAGAAGGATAATGCTGAGAAAAATATTAATTTTAACGATCCTGCTTATAGCGCTTATTTAGCAGCAAACCCTGAATACTATTCTGATAAGTTTTATTTTGGTTATTCAAGTCTGCGAACCCCAGATAGTTTATTTTCCTCTAAGCTTTCGACGGGGGGAAAGAGGTTACTTAAACAAGCAGAAGTTAAAGGGCCATTTTCGAAAAGCGATTACAAGGTTGAGAGAAAATTTATTGAAGGAAGAGACGGAACTTTAATTCCAGTTTCTTTAGTTTATAAAAGAACCACATTTAAAAGGAACAATAACCCTCTATTTGTTTACGGTTATGGTTCATATGGGAACTCAATTGATGCTGGTTTTAGTTCCACTAGATTATCTCTATTAGATAGGGGCTATATTTTTGCTATTGCCCATATAAGAGGTGGACAAGAGTTAGGAAGATCCTGGTATGAAGACGGAAAGATGTTTAATAAATTAAACACCTTCTACGATTTTATTGACGTTACTAAGGGTTTACTAAAAGAAGGTTTTGGGAAAAAAGGTAGAGTTTTTGCGGGTGGTGGAAGTGCAGGAGGTCTTTTAATGGGCGCTGTCGTTAATATGGAACCAACCTTATACAAAGGGATCATCTCAAATGTTCCTTTCGTCGATGTTATTACCACTATGTCGGACCCTACAATCCCCTTAACTACTGGGGAATATAATGAATGGGGTAATCCTGAAAACAAAGACGAGTTTGAATACATGATGAGATATTCTCCGTACGATAATATTGAAAATTTAGAATATCCAAGTATTTTAGTCACGGCAGGTTTGTGGGATTCGCAGGTTCAATATTTCGAGCCTGCAAAGTACGTGGCTAAATTAAGAGATTACAACGCCAGCAAGAACCCAATATTATTTAAAGTAAACATGAGTGCGGGTCATGGTGGCGTTAGCGGCAGATTTGAGAGTCTTAAAGAAGTTGCAATGGAATATGCTTTTTTAATAAGAGTGGATAATAAGTTATGAATTTAAAAAGCACGGAAGCTCTTCAGGAAGATTCTAAGATTTTATATAGCTTAATGCTGATAATAATTTTTGTCAGTATGGGGCAGTCAGTCTATTGGCAAACTATGCCTATAATCGGTAGAGAATTTGGTTTTTCTGAGATGGAAATTAATACAGTTGTTTCTATTTCAGCTGCTATGTTTATTATATTTACTCCTTTTTGGGGAAGGCTTAGTGACAGGATAGGAAGAAAGTCGGTTTTACTTGTAGGGCTAACAGGTTATGTTTTATCCAATATAATCTTTTTATATTCTGCTTCGATAGGTCTTATTGGCTATGTTTCGGGTTTTCTTCTTCTATTTATACTCTTGGTTTCTAGAATTATAAATTCAGCTGTTGGGGCGGCTTCGCGTCCAGCTACTGGTGCTTATGTAGCCGATGTTACTTCCTTGGAAGAAAGGTCTTCAGGCATGGGAAAATTTGGGGCAGCAAACAACATAGGAACAATTTTAGGACCTGTCTTGGTTGGCTCCATAATAGGAATTAACATCTTTAATTCTAAGATTGAAGGGTTTGCTTTATTAACCCCTTTGATCGTAATGTCATTTTTAATGATAATTGCTATTTTCTTTGTTTTATTATTTTTACCGAATAAGAAAAGCACTGATTCAGATGAATTGAATTCAGAAAGACCTGCACTTGATAAGAATTTAAAATTGCTTATTTCCATAGGTGTAATAGTTTTTACCTCATTTGCAATAGTGCAATCTGTTACCGCCTACTATATCCAGGATAGATTCTCTTTAACTTTAGATGAGACTGCCAGATCAACGGCTCTACTCCTTGGAACCATGGCGTTGATGGCCATCGTTTCTCAATTAACCTTCGTTCAAAGATTTAAGGGACCCCCTTTAGAGTTAATAAAGTATTCAATTCCTTTGTTTGTTCTTAGTAGTCTTATTATTGTTTTTTCTCCTTCCTACACTTACATCTACTTTGGAATGGCTATTATGGGATTGGCCATGGGGCTTGCTTCGCCAGGGTACACTGCATCAGCTTCTTTAAATGCTGATCCAAACAACCAAGGGGCAGCTGTCGGATTAGCAATGGTAGCTCCTGGATTGGGTTTTACTTTAGGGCCTTTCTTAAGTGGATTGTTATATTCAATTTCCATTAATTTACCTTTCTTATTTATCTTGCCCTTATTTCTGGTTATTTTATTTATCTTGCCTAAGTTGAGCCCAATAAATACCGATTAAAAGGTATTGGTATTTGATCATCTCAGAAACTATAATGAGTGTGCTTTAAATGCACTCACAAAAGCAATTTCTACAAGAAAAGTGATAGAAAAAGATAACCGACCAGTAAATCTAAATTTACTTACAATAAACCTCCCAATTATTGGGCTTTCTTCTTTCTTGCATAGAATTTCAGGATTGGCTGTCTTTATTTGCTTCCCATTGCTGGTGTGGCTACTGAGCATTTCCTTGGAATCTGAAGAAAGATTTTCTAATTTACAAAACTCTTTTCAAGAAATAACCCTATTTAAACTGATCATTTTTCTTCTGTTTGTGGGTTTTACTTATCATTTATTGATAGGGGTAAAAAAACTATTAGGAGAAGTGTTTGGGTTAGGAGAAACTCTAAAATCTGGAAGCCTACTTACTTGGCTATTTCTTGGCCTTACACTTTTTATTTCATTAATTGTCTTCGTTGATATATTCAATTTACGTGAGGTTTTGTTTTTAAGATGAGTAAATTAGGAGCAGGTACAAAAGATTTTATAATCATTAGAGTCTGTGCTGTTCTGATTTTGATATATTCAATTTACTTAGCAGCATTTTTTATTTCAACTGAAGGAATTAATTACAAAGTGTGGTCTTCTTTTTTTCAAAACCCAATCAATAAAATCTTAACCTCTGCTTTCTTTCTATCATTTGCTATACATACTTGGAGAGGAACTTGGGCTGTCGCTACAGATTACTTAACCCCTAAGTTCTTTGGACATTTTAGTAAATACGTTTATTTAACTTTTAGACTATTTGTTGCTGCAGTAATTGCTCTGGTTTTAACCTGGTCCTTTTTTATAATTTGGTAAACACATGTTAGTAAATGAAATAATAAATGCTAAAGATCTCCCAGTTATGGAGTTTGATGGGATCATTGTTGGTGGCGGTGGAGCTGGAATGAGAGCCTCTCTTCAGCTAGCTGAATCTGGCTTAAACACAGCTGTTATATCTAAAGTATTCCCTACAAGATCTCACACTGTTTCCGCTCAAGGAGGTATTACTTGTGCTATTCAAAGTGATGATCCTGATGACGATTGGAGATGGCACATGTTTGATACCGTAAAAGGCTCCGACTATATTGGAGACCAGGAAGCTATAGAGTACATGTGTAGTGAAGGTCCGAAAGCTGTATTTGAACTTGAGCACATGGGCTTACCGTTTTCTAGAACAGAAGAGGGAAGGATCTACCAAAGACCATTTGGAGGGCAATCAAAGGATTACGGAAAAGGAGGTCAAGCAACAAGAACTTGTGCAGCTGCGGATAGAACTGGACATAGTTTACTCCATACTCTTTATCAGGCTAATTTAAAGGCAGGAACTAATTTTTTAAATGAATGGTTAGCCGTTGATATGGTCTTAAATACAGACGGTGCCGTTGTTGGGGTCATAGCTTTTAAGATAGAGACTGGAGAGATTTATTACATTAAATCAAAAGCTACGGTTTTAGCTACTGGAGGAGCCGGAAGAATTTATGCATCTACAACTAACGCACTCATTAATACAGGCGATGGTATAGGAATGGCTTTAAGGGCAGGCATACCAGTTCAAGATATTGAAATGTGGCAATTCCATCCAACTGGTATTCATGGTGCAGGAACTCTAGTTACTGAAGGCTGCAGAGGAGAGGGTGGATATTTATTAAATAAAGACGGCGAGAGGTTTATGGAAAGGTATGCTCCTAATTCAAAAGACTTAGCGAGTAGGGATGTGGTAGCTAGATCAATGGCATTAGAAATTCTTGAAGGAAGAGGCTGCGGTCCGAATGCAGATCATATCTTCTTGAGATTAGATCATTTAGGTCCAGAAGTTGTACATAAAAGACTTCCTGGCATAACTGAATTATCTAAAACATTTGCTGGCGTTGATCCTGCTGTGCAACCCATTCCAGTCGTACCTACCTGTCATTATATGATGGGAGGTATTCCAACTAACATTAATGGACAGGTTATTACTGTAAAAGAAGGTAAGGATGAAGTTATAGAAGGCTTGTATGCGGCAGGTGAAGTGGCGTGTGTATCTGTTCATGGTGGCAATAGATTAGGAGGTAATTCTTTATTAGATTTAGTGGTATTTGGAAGAGCGGCTGGTATTTATATAGAAGAGTCCATAAAGCAAGGAGTAGATCTAAAAGACGCTTCTCATGATGACATAGATAAAGCTTTAGAAAGACTTAACAAACTAAACGCTTCTTCTGAAGGAGAACAAGTAACTGTTTTAAAAGAAAGGATGCAACAAAACATGCAGAATAATTTTGGAGTATTTAGAACAAAAGATTTGATGGAAAAAGGGATACAAGATTTATCTAAAGTAAGAGGAGAAGTTGAAAATATGCATCTGAAAGATAAATCGGCTACCTTTAATACAGCCAGGATAGAGGCATTAGAAATGCAAAACTTATTTGAAGTGGCTGAGGCTACCGCAATAACTGCAAATAATAGAAAAGAAAGTAGAGGCGCTCATTCGCGAGATGATTATCCTGACAGGGATGATGATAATTGGTTAAAGCACTCAATTTACTTCTCTGAAACTAAAGAAGTAAGTAAAAGGGATGTTAATTGCAGACCTAAAACTGTACAAGCGTTCCAACCAACGGTTAGGAGTTATTAATGAGCCAAACTATTCCAGTTGAACAGCTAAAATCACTAACGATGAGTATTTATCGCTACGACCCATCCGTTGACGAGAAGCCGTACATGCAAGACATTGTAATAGAGGTGCCAACTGATAAAGATATTATGGTTTTAGATGCGCTACATTTAGCCAAAGATCAGGAGCCTTCTTTGTCTTATAGAAGATCTTGTAGAGAAGGTGTATGCGGTTCTGATGGAATGAATATAAATGGAAAAAATGGCTTAGCTTGCGTTACACCTCTGTCAGAAGTAGTCAAAAGAAACAAGCTTACTATAAGACCTATGCCTGGTTTGCCTGTTGTAAGAGACTTGATTGTGGACATGAAACAATTCTTTGATCAACTAGAAAAGGTAAAGCCTTACCTGATAACTAAGAGCGATAACCCTGAAATTGAGAGAACACAAAGCCCAGAAGAAAGAGAGGAATTGGATGGCCTTT
>Ga0206679_10000775_pt1 | contig 26948 bp, 23 predicted proteins | sample M110012015metaG_FD_155464 | JGI IMG/M metagenome (GOLD analysis project Ga0206679, IMG submission 155464) | Ammonia-oxidizing marine archaeal communities from Monterey Bay, California, United States - M1 100m 12015 | ecosystem: Environmental > Aquatic > Marine > Intertidal zone | place: USA... | reverse complement strand
GTCCTTTTACATCCCTGTCCTCACAAGTTTCTACTGATGCGTTTATGTAAACTTCAATGAAGTTTTCTTCACCAATTATTTCTTTTGCAATATTTCTAATCTCAATTGTGGGGCTTACAAAACAGTTGAGTGTTACTACTCCACAATTCATAAAAAGCTTACTTACTTCTGAAATTCTTCTTATGTTTTCTGCTCTATCTTCTGAAGAGAAAGTAAGGTTATTACCTATTCCTACACGGATATTGTCCCCATCCAAAAGTTGGTTTAATATTCCTTGAGAGTGTAAATACCTTTCTACTCCTTTTGCAACAGTAGTTTTTCCAGATCCTGATAAACCAGTCATCCAGATTACTTTTGCATGTTGCTGCAATAGTTTTTCTTTATCCTCTTTTTGGAGGATATCATCAAATATGGGGAATAAATTGCCTTTCGCTTCTTTCATAATGTAAGCCTGCAAATTTAGTAAAATTTATCAAATGAAAAAACAGCTCATTATCTGATAATTTATTAGATTTGGCTTTGTAAAACAATGCAATGGAAAAACAAGTAAATATAGCAGATTATCTAGATTCAACCTATTTGAAAACTGCTGATGAAGCAGGGATTTCTGAGCAGGAAACAAAAGAGGTTGTTATCAATTCAATCCAGGAGGCAATACAATCAAAATTTGCATGTATAATGATTCGACCTGAATTTGTTGCTATGGCGAAAGAAATGATAGAATCAAATAAATCAAAATTAAAAGTGGGGACGGTTATTGATTTTCCATTTGGAAATCAAGCAACTGCAATTAAAGTTTCGGAAGCTAAAAGTGCAATAGAAAATGGTGCTTACGATATCGATTATGTATGCGATTATAATGCATTTAAAAGAGGTAGTTTTGAGAAATTTGACAATGATATTGTTGAGGGAACTAAGTTTGCTTTAGGTCATAAAAAAATAGTAAAGTGGATTATTGAAACAGGGGCTTTGTCTAGGGTTGAAATTAGAGATATTGCTAAACGAATTGCAAAATTAGTTCAGGCTAATTTCCCTCAAAATGCCAAGAAAGTTTTTATAAAAACATCTACAGGTTATTATGGGGGGTATGGCGCAACTGTTAAAGATGTGAAAACTATAAAATCAGTTGCTGGAAATTTACAAATTAAAGCTTCTGGAGGAGTGTCAAATCGTAAGGATTGTTTGGAAATGATAATAGCAGGCGCAACTAGAATTGGAACTTCTAAGGCGCTATTGATATATAACGAAAAGTAAGAGATGAATTTTAATAAATTATTAATAAAAGCAATTAATGCTTCTATTGAAGGTGGGCATGCAATTATGGATGTGTACGCTTCTGATTTTTCAGTTGAACATAAGGATGATAAATCCCCTTTAACCTTAGCAGATAAAAACTGCAATGAAGTGATTGAAGATCACCTTATAGGAACTGACATTCCTTTCTTAAGTGAGGAGGGGGCAAAGATTACATATGAAGATAGAAAAGATTGGGAATACTCTTGGTTAGTTGACCCCTTAGATGGTACAAAAGAATTTGTGAAAAGGAATGGAGAGTTTACTGTAAACATTGCTTTAATACATAACGGAAACCCTATTATGGGTGTAATTTATGTTCCTGTAAAAGAGGAACTTTATTTTGCAATGGAAGGTTTAGGTTCTTATAAGGTAAGGCGAAATCAAATTATTGATAATCTTGAAACTTTAATCTCATCATCTGATAAATTACCGATTGATTATCAGAGAAATAATTATGTAATTGTTGGTTCTCGTTCGCATATGTCAGCTGAAACTGAAGTGTTTTTTCAGGACATGAAAAAAGAACATGGTAATGTTGAGATAATGGCTGTTGGTTCATCTTTGAAATTATGTATGGTAGCTGAAGGAAAAGCAGATGCTTATCCTAGGTATGCGCCAACAATGGAATGGGATACAGGGGCTGGACATGCAATAGCTAAATATGCAGGTTTCTCTGTACAACAATACAATACATCTGATGATGTAGTTTATAATAAAGAGGATTTATTAAATCCTTGGTTTTTGGTAAAATAAACCATGAAAGAAAAGTTTCTAAAAGCACTGCAGGATAAGGACTTCTCAGAACTATTAAAAGGAAGTGGGATTTCTTTTATTTTAAGGTTTGGAGGATTAGCTGTTGGTTATTTTCTTACTCTTATTATTGCTCATCTTTTTGGTGCAGAAGGGTTAGGGGAGTATGTTTTAGCAATCACTATCCTTAGAATGTTCACCTTAATTGCTAAAGCTGGTTTAGACACTACATCTATTCGTTTTATAGCGTCTTATGCCTCACAGAATAAATGGGAAAGCATCTTTAATTTTAGAAAAAAAGTGATTTCTATTTTATCATTTACGTCTATTCTAGCCTCTGTACTTATGTATTTTCTTGCAATACCAATTGCAGAATTAATACACACAAATTATAGATATATTCAACTGAATGCATTTTTTGTTTTACCAATGGCATTCTTTATGGTAAATTACGAAAGTTTAAGAGGGTTAAAAAGAATTGCAGAGTTTTCATTTTTTTATAGAGTTTCACAAGGGTTATTCTCAATTATTACAATTCTTATATTATATCAATTCTTTAATAGTGAGGATATTCCTGTTTATGCGTATTTGATTAGCGTTTTAATTGTTTCGGTATTATCTTTTCTCTCTTTTATTTTTTGGTTAAAGAAGAAATCAGAAGGCAAAGAACAAGCAGTTTCAGAAGTAAGAAGTTATTCTAACTTATTGAAAATTTCTATTCCATTAATGTTTGCCCAATCAGTGCAGTTTATAATGTCTTGGACAGATAAACTAATGTTAGGATCTATGTCCACTCCAGAAGAGGTTGGAATTTATCACACTGCTTTTAAACTTTCCATGTTTGCAGCTGTTGCTTTAATGTCTATTAATAGTATTGCTTCTCCAAAGTTTGCAGAAATGTTCTCAAAAAATGATATGATTGGGCTGGAAAAAGTAGTTCGTCAATCTACAAAGATGATTTTTTGGACTTCTATTCCCCTAGTAATTATTTTCTTTATGTTCCCTGAGTTTTTATTGGGTATGTTTGGTGAAGAGTTTAAAGTTGGTGTAACCGCATTTATTTTTCTATCTTGTGGTAAATTATTTAGCTCTTTTTCGGGCTCAGTTGGTAATATTTTACAAATGACAGGAAATCAAAATATACTTGCAAAAATATTATTGTTTGCAGCAATTTTGAATATTGCTTTAAATTTATACTTAATACCAAAATATGGTATTAATGGAGCCGCTTTAGCCTCTATGATATGCTTAGTAGTTTGGAATTCTGCTATGGTTTTAGCAGTTAAGAAAAAGTTAGGTTTCTATACGTTTTATATTCCTTTTGTAAAGTTATGAAAAATAAATTACCAAACTTTCTAGTTGTTGGTGCTGCTAAAAGCGGAACATCTTCTTTGCATCAATATTTGATTCAGCATCCAGATATCTTTATGTCATCTTTTAATAAAGAAGGTGTAAGTGTAAAAGAACCTCAGTTTTTAATTAAATCTAAGGTAGAAGAAAGATTGCACTTTGGAGTATGGGAGTGGGAGGAATATCTTTCGATATTTAATGGAGTTAAAGAAGAAGATGCAATAGGTGAAGCTTCTGTTTTTTATCTATATTATTATAAAGAAGCTATTAAGAATATAAAGATTAGATTAGGTAATGATGTAAAGATAATCATACTTCTTAGAAACCCTATAGATCGCGCTTTTTCAGCTTATTTACATGTGTCTAAAGGGCTTAAAGAATCTCTTTCCTTTGATGAGGCTTTAAATATTGAGAAAGGCAGGTTGGAAAAAGACTTATCTTTAACTCCAATGGTTATGTATAAAGATATGGGTTTGTACTATAATATGGTAAAAACATACAAAGAGGAATTTGAGAATGTTCATGTAGTTATTTATGAGGATTTTAGAGATGAAACGGACATAGTGCTAAATGATATTTTTACTTTTCTGGAGGTTAGTAAAGCAAGTAAAATAGATTCTTCTGTAAGGCATAATGTAGGGGGAAAAGAATGGAAAAACACAAAATTGAAGAATCTATTTCAGAAGGATAATGTATTAAAAAACATCTACTTTAAATTGGTCCCAGATGTTGTAAAAAATAAAATTAAAGAGAAGTTATTACAATTGTCTACTAATAAGGCGAGAACTATGAATAATAAGACAAGAGAGAATCTAAAATCCTTTTTTAAAGAGGATATTGATAAGCTATCAAAATTAATAGGGAAGAATTTAAAGCATTGGACAATATGAGTTTACCAAATTTTTTATGTATTGGATCTCCAAAATCGGGAACTACTTCTTTATTCGAGATATTGAAACAACATCCCGAAATTGGACTTTCCTCTTTTAAAGAGCCTCATTTTTTTGATACAGATACAAATTGGGAAAAGGGAGTCGATTGGTATGAGAGAAATTATTTTACAGGATTAGAATCAAAGAAATCTATTGGTGAATTTACTCCATCTTATTTAGGAAGTGAGATTTGCTCTTCTAGAATTAAGGAGACTTTAAATAAGGATATAAAATTTATAGTTTTATTAAGAAATCCGATAAGTAGATCTTATTCTCATTATCTTCATACAAAAAGAGATGAATATGAAAATTTATCTTTTTTAAATTCTATGGAGAAGGAAGAGGAGCGACTTAAAGACTATAGACTTAATAAAGATGATGTTTCTTTTTCTCGTTTTTCTTATAAATACTCTAGTATGTATTCTATACATTTAAAGAATTATTTGAATGAATTTAAAAAGGAACAGTTTTGCATTGTCTTGTTTGATGATTTTGTAAATCATAGAGAACAGGTAATAAAAAGAATTTTAAATTTCCTAGATGTAGATGAAAACATAGGTTTAAATATTGACATTAGAACTAATATAGCAAGTAAGGCTCGGTCAATCCAGCTAAAGAAATTTATGGCAAAAAAATCAATTTTTAGAGCAGTATTAAAGTTTATGGTTCCTTCATTAGAATTTAGGCAAAGGATAAGAAATAAAATACATGAGAAGAATAATAGAGCTGCAAATAAAACCTCTTTAACTAAGGAAGATAAATTATTTTGTTATCATAATTATTTTGAAAATGATATTAAAGAATTAGAAAAGATGCTAAGTATAAATTTAAATATTTGGAAACCATGATTGACTTTATCCAGAACATAACACAGAAAATACAAAAAGTAATATTTATCTTATTTTATTCCTCCAGTTTTAAAAATTTTGGAAAGAAATCGACCTTGGTTTTCCCATTTCGTATTAATGGGGCAAAATATATTTCAATAGGAAAGAAAGTACATGTAAATGAAGGGTCTTGGATGCTATCCCATAAAATATCGGAAAAAGATCCTGTTATTAAAATAGGAAGCGGCTCGTATATTGGAAGGTTTGTGCATATTGTTTCGGTTAACGAAATTGATATAGGAGACAATGCTTTAATAGCTGATAAAGTCTATATTTCAGACAATGCTCATAATTATAAGGATATTAATGCAATCATAAAAGATCAAGATATTCTAGATTATGGACCTGTAGTGATTGGAGAAAATACATGGCTGGGAGAGAATGTATGTGTTATGGGAGCTTCTGTGGGTAAACATTGTGTTGTTGGCGCAAATGCAGTTGTTACTAAAGATATTCCAAACTACTCCATTGCAGTTGGTTCTCCAGCAAAAGTGATCAAGCAATATAATTTATCAACTCAAAAATGGGAGAAAGTTAGTTAATGAGATTAACAATAAAACATAGATTGTTTGACACTATTTTATTACTGCTTTTGGTTTTTAGTAGCGGTGGATTGCTTTTTGCTTTTCACAGGAAATTATTTTCTATTGTATTATTTGGAACTTCTATATTCTCGTTACTTTTCTTGGGGAAAAGAATAAAAAAATCAGTTTTTAATACCTCTCTTTTTAGTTTGATATTTTTCTGTTTTATTATTTGCCTTAATTATGTATATTCTTTAGGAAATCAAAGTTTTATTAAATATGGTTTTCATTTATTAAATATATCTTCATGTGTTTTTATTTTAACGCATTTTATTAATAATAGAGATTCATCATATTTTTTACAAAGATTGAGGTGGGTTTTAAGACTTATATTATATTATTCTCTCTGTAATTTTTTGTTTTATTTTCTTTTAAAGAATAATTTATCTCAAATAACGTATCAAACAGATAAGATTCTGCATACGTTTAATTATATATTTTTTTATAGTCCAGAACGATCTGCTTTTAATATTCTTGGGTTAGAGTTTGTAAGAAACCAAGGGTGGTTTTGGGAGCCAGGTATTAATCAGATATATTTAAACATATTACTTTATTTAGATGGACTTGTTTTTAAACGAAATAAATGGATTATTCTGCTAACTGTTTTTGCAATTTTCACTACATATTCCACTACAGGAATAATTATCATGATAATTATTCTAATTTTTATTTTCAAGTCTTCTATAAAACAGAATCCTGTTTTAATATTTTTGGCAATTAGTATTGCAATACCTTTTTATTTTATTGCAAAATCAAATGTTGAAGAAAAATTAGAAACATCTTCTTTTCAGAAGAGATATTTTGATCTAATCGAAACGCTTTCTATTACAAAAGATTACCCTTTAACCGGGATTGGTATGGACGATACGTTCTTTAGTGACTTTAGGTCTTCTCATTTTATTGATAATAACCTTGTTAATTCCTTTTGAAAATCAACTAATTTAGAGTTAAGAGCAAAGTCAACAGATAAAGGAAGTTCTAATTCTATAATGTATTTAATGGTAGCAATGGGGATTCCCATTGCTTGTTTTCTACTTTACTGCTTATTTAAGCAAACACTATTTCCGAATAGAAGAAGCATTATAATGATGATTATTTTTATTTCTGTATTTACAGAGCCTCTTTTGTTGAGGCCTTTTTTTCTGATACTTATTGTTTCTGGAATGATGTCATTTTTTAGTAGATTTACGAAATAGAATAATTTATAATGAAAAATATTTTAATAACAGGAGGAGCAGGGTTTATAGGGTCCAGATTATGTGAAAAATTACATGAGAAGGGATATAATATTACCGTTCTAGACAATCTATCAGAGCAAATTCATGGTTCTGTAGAATCCTCTCTTTTTAAGAAAATAAAAGGAAAATCTACTTTTATAAAAGGAGATGTAAGAAATAAAGAAGACTGGAGTAGAGCAATCAAAGGACAAGATGTTGTAGTTCATCTAGCTGCCGAAACGGGTACGGGACAATCCATGTATGAGATAGAAAAGTATAATAATGTCAACATAATGGGAACTGCTTATTTATTAGAGATACTTGCTAACTCTACTCATTCCGTTAAAAAAATTATTGTAGCCTCCTCCAGAGCTATTTATGGTGAAGGAAAATATAATTGTAAAGTCCATGGAGATAAATATCCTTTACAGAGAAAGGAAAAAGATATGAAAAAAGGAGAGTTTAATCCGAAATGTGATATCTGTAATTTGGAACTTAATCTTTTAGCAACAGATGAAGAGTCTAAAATACATCCTTCCTCTATTTACGGAATAAACAAACAACAACAAGAGCAGATGGTAATGTTAATGGGAGATTCATTAGGAATCCCAACAGTAGCTTTCCGCTACCAAAATGTTTATGGACCAGGACAATCTTTGTCTAATCCCTATACAGGTATTTTGTCTATTTTTTCTACCAGAATTTTAAATGGGAATAATCTTGATATATATGAGGATGGATTAGAGAGTAGAGATTTTGTTTTTATTGATGATGTGGTTGAGGCTACTATTCTTGGGATAGAGAAAGAAGAAGCGAATGGAGAGGTGTTTAATATTGGATCGGGAATAGCGACTACTGTAAAAGAGGTTGCAGAATCTTTAAGGAAATTTTACAATTCTGATATTGGTATTTCTATTAGTGGAAAATACAGATTAGGCGATATTAGGCATAATTATGCAAATTTAAATAAAGCAAAAACCCTTCTAGGGTTTGTTCCAAGATATGATTTTCAGAAAGGAATTTTAGAATTTGTAAATTGGGTAAAAACTCAGGAAATAATGGAAGACAAATATGAAAAATCAGTACAGGAGTTGAAAGATAAAGGATTGATGAAATGAAAAAAAATATACTAGTATTTATTCTGATGTTTTCTGCTTTTCTAATGCCAGCACAGGAAATAAACCCTGATGTATATGGATTTGCAACTTCTAATACTTTTACCTATTGTGATGTAAATGATACATCTTTTACTAATAAGGTATTAAAAATGAATCCCCAAGTATTAAGATTCCCAGGAGGTGCAATGGGAAATTTTTACCACTTTAATAAGAATGGATATGGTTTTGATTTTGCGGAAATCCATAAATACGCTAAAGGGAATAGATTCATTCAAAGATCAGAAGCTCTAAATAGAGCAAATATCAAAAAAGGACATACTCACGACTATATTGATGACTTTATTAAGCTAGCAAAACTAACAGATGCAAAAGTTGTTTTAGTTGCAAATATGTTTGTGGATAATGATGATATTATAAAAATGATATCAAAAATGAAATCTCATAACCTTGATATTATAGGAGTAGAATTAGGAAGCGAACTTTCCAACAAAACCTTTTATTTAAATAGGTACACAATTAATGAATACATAGAAGATGCAAAAGTTTGCTCGGATAAGATAAAGAAATATTATCCAAAATTAAGAACTGCAATTGTAGCGGCTCCTTTAGGGAAAAGAAAAGGGCATAGGCACAATATTTGGAATGAGAAATTATCTAAAATGAATTTTTATGACGATATTATTGTTCATTCCTACGCTAAGGTGGTGAAGGGCAAGAAAGAATATGGGCAAATGCTGACTGTAGAGCCAGAAGGTGAAAATCAGCAAGAAGCATTTGAGATATATAAAGGACGAACTTTAAAGTTTTTGAATACGGATTTCCCAAATGAGATTGCAGAATATAATAAGATATTTAATAAACCAATTTGGATTACAGAATGGAATTTACAGATTTCCAGAACAACAGGAAATACCTTGCTACAATCTCTTTTTGTTGCTCAGTATTTTTTAGAATTAATGAGTAACCCTGATTTACAGAATGTAACTTTAACTACTTACCATAATATGGGAGGTAGAGATTACGGTGGCTCCATTTTTAGAAATAATAAAGAGGTGTTAGAAATACAAAGTACCTATTACCCTCTTACTTTTTTAGGAGAAATATTTAGATATGATATTGTGAGAATTGAAAAGAGTCAATTTAATAACATATACACCTATAATTGCTTGGATAAAAATGAGAAGTTAGTTCTTTCTTATGATGTAGATTGGGAAATGAAACATGTTAGATTAAGTTTTAAAGAGACAACTAAAATATACGGTAGTAATAATTTATTTGACAAAGTAAACCCTAACGGAGGTTTCCATTTAAAACCGGATTTGAAAATTAAATATTAGATTGACTAATACAAAACAAATATTTGTAGTTGGTAATAGTAGAAGTGGCACTACTATGATGGGGAGAATTATTGGAAAACATTCTTCCGTATTTACTTTTAAAGAACTGCATTTTTTTGGCCAATTGTGGTCCTCAAAAGATGAAATTAAATTTTTAGAAAAAAAAGAATCAGTAAAATTATTTTCAAAATTATTGTGTATTCAGGAATTTGGGATTTTTCAACAAAATAATTCAAGTCAATTTGATGAGGTTTCAAAATCTGTTTTGGATAAAAAATCCTATTCTAGGATGGAGATTTTTAATTTGTTTTTAAACTATTCTGCAGAGCAAAACAATTCCGTTATCCCTTGCGATCAAACTCCCAGAAATGTATTTTATATTCAGGAAATTCTTGATAATTTCCCAAATGCGAAAGTTATAAACATGGTGAGAGATCCGAGAGATGTTCTCCTTTCTCAGAAAAATAAATGGAAGAGAAGGTATTTTGGTGCTTCAGGAATTCCTTTTAGAGAAGCGATTCGTTCGTACTTTAACTACCACCCTATTACTATTTCCAAAATTTGGAATACTTCTATTTTAAATGCAAAAAAGTTTGAGAAGGAAAAGAGAGTTAAGACTATTAAGTTTGAAGATTTATTATTAAATCCTGAATCCACTATTTTAGAATTATGTAGTTTTTTGGAACTTGATTTTAATGAAAATATATTGATGGTGCCTAACATTGGTTCTTCTACAAACTTGGACAAGGATAGCACTTCAGGCATAGATAAAAGTAAGATTGGGAACTGGAAAAAGGGAGGATTAAAGCTTTCAGAAATATATATATGCCAGAAAATGTGTAGGGAAAATATGAGTTTTTATAAATATGAGAATAGAGTTTTTAATTGGATTCCCTTGTTTACAATTGTCAGCTTTTTTACTTTTCCCGTTAAGATAAGTGTTTCATTTATTCTTAATTTGCACCGAATAAAAAACTTTAAGGAGTTAATACAAAAACGAATTTTGAATAGATGAAAGTAGGTGTTTTTATAGTAGGAGCTCCAAAAGCAGGAACAACCTCTTTGTTTCATTATTTTGATGCTCATCCAGAAATTAAAATGAGCTCGGAAAAGGAACCTGATTTTTTTTCTGATAAAGAATTGTTGGAACAAGGTTTGTATTATGGTGGTTCTAGAATTGATACTTTAGAGAAATACAATAAATTATTTTTTGAAAGGAAAGAGGAGAAAATGTTGGGAGAGGGATCTGTTTCTTATCTTTTTTATTCAGAAGTTCCGATCAGAATTAAAGAATATAATCCAAAATCTAAGATAATTATCATGCTCAGAAATCCTATAGAAAGGGCGTATTCACATTATTTAATGGATTACAGATTAGGTTTGACTTCCGAGTCTTTTGAATCTGAATTTTATAAAAAGGAGGGGTTAAATTTCCAGCAATATTTTTTGTTAGGGAATTATTCTTCTCAAATTAAAAGATATTTGGATGTTTTTGGAAATGAGAATATTCATATTGTTTGGTATTCAGATTTTAAGAAAAATTCGGAGAAAGAAGTGAAAGAAGTATTTAATTTTATTGGAGTAAACTCTTCTTTCAAAATTGATTTTGAGACGATTCATAATAGTTTTACAATGCCAAAAAATAATTTTATAAGAAAAATTTATTCTGCAGTTTGGTTACGAAAAATTTTAACACTTATGTTTCCTTCTAAATTGATAAAGTCAGTGAGAAGCCTTTTCTTTAGGGAAGGAAATAAACCTAAATTACAAGAGGGTTTAAGAAAAAAAATTCAATTATATTATCAAAATGAAATTAAAGAATTGGAGCAAGTTTTATCAGTAAATTTAGATAGATGGAAAAAATAGGATTAGTTACTATAACATATAATTCTGCAGATGTTTTAAAAGGTTTTTTAGACTCAACTCTTCAGCAAACTTTTCAGAATTTTGTAATCTTTATTGTTGATAATAATTCTCAGGATGACACTATTTCTTTATTGGAAGAATACAATGATCAGAGAATTGTACTGATTAAAAATCCGGAGAATGTTGGAGTCGCAAAAGCAAATAATCAAGGGATAAAATTAGCTATGAAAGAGGGGTGTTCTCAAGTTTTGATAATTAATAATGATATAGAGTTTGAAGAACAGCTTTTTGATAAGATGTTGAATATTCAAAAAGAGAATAGCTGTTCTTTAGTGGTCCCAAAGATGATGTATTTTGATAATCCTAATCACATTTGGTATGCCGGAAGTGATTTTGTGAAGACTAAAGGGTTTTTACCAATTCATAAAGGAATGAGACAAAAAGATGAAGGTAAATTTGATGGTGTTTTTCAGGTAGAATATGCTCCAACTTGTTGTCTACTTGTAAAAAAACAAGTATTTGAAGATGTTGGATTAATGGATGAAAAATATTTTGTTTATTTTGATGATACAGATTTTTCATACAGGGTATTGATAGATGGAAGACATAAATTAGTTTACTTTTCAGACGTAGAGTTTTATCATAAAGTAGGAAGTTTAACTAAGTCAGTAGATAAGGAGAAAAAGAAAGAATATAGAAGTGATTTTTTCATCAAACAAAACACCAGGAACCATGTGTATTTTTTAAAGAAAATTGGAGGTTCTTACTCCTATTTATTTATTCTATTCTTGTTTTTTAAGAATAATATTAGAATTTTTACAAACCCAAAATTTAGATTAACTTTTAAAAATTGGAAACTAATAAATAAATCCTATTTTGAAGGATTAAGAATGTAATATGAAAAGAAAAATTGCGATTATTGATTCGGTTGCTGCTAGAGGTGGGTCTCATCATTTTTACCTTTTTGGGCAAGCTATGGGCTTGATAAATGAAGGGCTTGAAGTTAGACTTTTTACAAATGATTTAACAGAAGACCCTAAAATAGAAGGGATGAAAATAAAGCATTATTATAGAGGTATTTTTGGAAGAAAATCCAATATAGTTGCTGGCATTCTATATGTAATTGGAAGTGTTAGATCCATAATTGGAGCAAAATATTTTGGAGCCACAATTTGTCATTATCACCTTTTTCATGTAAATATGTTAGTAGTTTTCGATTTGATTTTCTCTAAAATGATGGGATTAAAAGTTGTTTACACGGTACATGATGTGATAAGTAATTTGGATAAAACAAAGTCCAGCAATAAGTTAGTAGATTTTGTTTTGCGAAATGCGAGCAAATTGATTACTCATAATGAATTTAGTAAAAACCAGATGTTGGATTTGTTTAAAGGAATTGATAAGGGTGTTGCAGTTATTCCTCACGGAAACTATTTACCTTTTATAAGAGCTGAAAAAGAGCCAAGTGTTTCAAGAGAGTATTTAGAGATTCCTGAGGATAAGAAAGTTCTTCTGTTTTTTGGGATGATTAAAAGAATAAAAGGGTTAGAGATTTTATTAAATTCCTTGGTAGAAGTGAAGAAAGTTCACTCTGATATAGTATTATTGATTGCTGGGAAATCATGGGAAGATGACTTCAATGTTTATCAAGAAATTATTGATAAAGAGGGGTTGAATGAAAATTGTATCATTCATAATAAATACATTCCATCAGAAGATGTTGCGCATTATTTTTGTTCTTCTGATTTGTCCGTACTTCCTTATAAAAGGATTTCTCAGAGTGGAGTTCTTATGATGGCAATGAGTTATAATAGTGCGGTTTTAACTTCTGATTTATTGCCCTTTACCGAATTAATAACAGATAATGAAACAGGATTTTTATTTGAATCTGAGAATGTAAAATCATTGTCAGATAAAATAATAGCTGTTTTTAAGGATGATTATTCAATCTCTAAAGTTCGAGAAAGTGGTATGGATTTAATTAAAACAAAGTACAATTGGAATAGGTTAGGGTCTTTTTCCAAAGAAGTTTACAATTCCTTGTAAAGTAGTGCTGCTTTAATTTTTAGCAGTTCCGCTACCAAATATTGATGTTTTTATTTTCACTAAATATTTCATTCTTCTCCCTAGAAACATTTTCAATTTACTTCCATTTTCTGGGAACCAATCTGTTGTCCTAGGTTCTTCCAAATAAGTAATATGTTGCGTGTAAGCATATGTTGCAATTGAAGTTCTGAAATTTCCTTCAGGGAAATTTGTCTGATCGTACCCATGCAAAGTGTGAGGGCCGCATTGCTGAATTATTAATCTATTAAATGGCACTCCAATTTCTTTTTTTATCCCTGTTCTTAAATCTTCAATTTTCAAATGACCTTTATATTCTTCTTGCCAATCGTTATTCAAATAAAGTAATAAATTCATTTCTCTGTATAAATGGTCTTTAAGTGGATGATAATTGAAATCTAAGTGCATATCTAAAGAACTATTTTTCTTTCCCTGATGAAGACCTCCTCCATGATTTTTTGGGTCAACAAAAACATCTTTTGAAGAAATATAAGATAAAAACTCATTCATTTCTTTTGAGGAAATATCATTATAGATTTCTTCAAAAAGAGGCCCTAATGTTTTGTAATTTGATTTTTCAAATTTATTATTTGCAAACATATAGTCCTTACTTTTAGTATCTAAGTCAGGAATTTGAGAATAAAGTTCTTTGAGTTTTTCAGAATCAAATAACCCATCAATTACTAAATAAGAAAATGGTTTTGCTGAAAGATATTGTATCCTAAAATCATCTTTATTTTCAGAGAGAAGTTTAAAATTTATCATACTTGTTTTGTTTTGTCCAAAACTAGTAAAAAACAAATACATACAACAATGAAAAGCAAATAAGGTGATTTAATTTTGTACATTAGCCAAAAACCAAAGAGATGAAAAGTAGAATAAATAAGTGCGTAGAAAGTGCTGTAGAGAATTATACTAGTATTTTACATGATGATGTTTTACAAGAAAATATTCAGAAAATTGTAACTGCAAGTATATCCGCATTTAGAGGTGATAAAAAAATGTTGTTGTGTGGGAATGGAGGTAGTGCTTCTGATGCACAGCATATTGCAGCAGAATTAAGTGGGAGGTTTTATTCGGATCGCCCTCCTTTATATGCTGAGGCTTTGCATGTAAACTCTTCATACATGACAGCTGTTGCAAATGACTATGGTTATGAAGCTACTTATGCTAGAATGGTTGAGGCGGCAGGTAGAGCAGGAGATGTTTTGATTGGAATTTCAACTTCAGGAAACTCTCCTAATGTAGTAAAAGCAATGCAAAAAGCAAAAGAGTTAGGTGTGCTTACTGTTGGTTTTACAGGTAAAAATGGCGGAAAAATTAAAGAGATTTGTGATGTTATGATTTGCATTCCTTCTGATGATACACCAAGAATTCAGGAAGCTCATATTTTGATTGGGCATATTATTTGCCAATTGATTGAAGAAGAAATGTTTCCAAATGCATAAACTAGACACTCTTTTCCTAGATAGAGATGGTGTAGTAAATGTAAAGCTGGATGGACGATATGTTCAAAATGCTGATGAGTTTGAATTTATGCCAGGAGCAGAAAATGCTATCGCAAAACTTTCTATTATTTTTAAACGGATTCTTATCGTAACTAATCAGCAAGGTATTGCAAAAGGAATAATGTCAGCTAATGATTTAAATACTTTGCATCAGTATATGTTACAGCAATTAAAAGTGAAGGGAGGTGTTATTGAAAAAATATATTATTGTCCGCATTTGGTTGCTGCAAATTGTAGCTGTAGAAAACCAAATCCAGGAATGATTCAGCAAGCAATTATTGATTTTCCAACTATAAAAATAGAAGAATCTTATCTGATTGGTGATTCCGACTCTGATATAATTGCTGGTGATAAGATGGGACTAAATACTATAAAAGTAGATAATGAATACACTTTGTCAAAATGGCATGATGAATTATTGTCAGTTTTTCAATAATAATCTTAATTTTACAAACCAAATAATGTAAATGATTATCCCAGAAATAAATATAATTTTTTCGTTTTTAACGGCATTCCTAATTACGTTTGTTGTTATACCAAAGGTTATATTTTTTGCTGAGCGCCTTAGGTTGATTGATGCTGCAGGAGAAAGAGCTGCACACAAGGGAAGTGTCCCGATTTTTGGTGGTATTGCTATCTTTTCAGGACTTATGTTTTCTCTATTGTTCTGGGCTGAACTAGAGAATATTCAATTTATTTTAGTGAGTTTCTTAATTGTATTTTTTGTTGGTGTAATTGATGACTTATTAGCATTATCCCCTACAAAAAAGTTAATTGGTCAAATTATTTCAGTATTAATTTTAGTGTATTTACAAGAACTTCAAATAGATAATATGCATGGAGTGTTAGGAATATATGAGTTGCCTGAGTGGATAAGCACTCTATTTACTGTGTTTGTAGTGATTGTTATTACAAACGGATTTAACTTAATTGATGGAGTAAATGGTTTGGCTGGAGGAATTGGTGTTATTGCTGCTTTTTTGTTTGGTATGATTGCCTTGCTTATGCCAGATATTCCAGGTCAAGGAGATATGGCAATAATTGCCTTTACATTGATGGGTGCTTTATTAGGGTTTTTAAAATATAACTTTCATCCTGCAAAAATATTTATGGGTGATACAGGGTCCTTAGTTGTAGGGATGATACTTTCAGTTTTGGCAATTAATAGCATTAGTCATGGTTTAGTTACTGATAATATTAATCAAACAAATAAAGGCCCACTTTTAGCCATTGCATTTTTAGCTATTCCTTTGTTTGATTCTCTTAGGGTATTTGTTGTAAGAATAATGAAGGGTAGGCATCCTTTATTTCCAGGCAGAGAACATATACATCATGCATTACTAGATTTAGGTTTTGGGCATAAATATACAAGTCTAATCTTGTATGCTTTTGCCTTATTTCTTGTTTTGATTTCGTATTTTTTATTGGAATTAAACATCAATATGAGTATTGCTATATTAGCAGGAGTTAGTTTTTTCTTGTTAATTATCCCCTTTTATATGCTGAAATCTAAATCAAAGTAATGCGTTTTTTATTGCTTCCTATTCTTGTTTTTGTAAGTGTTTTAAATCTTGATGCTCAGCATGCTAATTTATATTTAGGAAATAATTATGTTTCTAATATTAATCAGTTGATATACAATGAAGATGCTAATTATCACACCTCTTTTAAACCTCTTATAAAGTCCGATTTAAAGTTTGATGTTGATTCTGTTTTAGATGATAAATCAAATTCTTCTTCTTGGTATTTAAGAAAATTGTTTTCAGAGCATTTTATTATCCTCAAAGGTGAGGGATATAGGGTTACTGCATCCCCAATTATTAATTTATCGAAAGGAAAGGAGCTTATTGAAGGTAAAAATACTTTTACAAATACAAGGGGGTTTATAGTTGAAGGCGATTTAGGAGATAAGATATCTTTCTTTAGTTCATTTGCTGAAAATCAATCCATATTCCCTAATTACTTACATGAATCCATTCGTAAAAACAGAGTGGTTCCAGGGCAAGGATATGCCAGGGATTTTAAGGAAACAGGTTTTGATTATGCTATGTCTTCAGGCTATGTTTCTTATCGCGCAAATAAAATGTTTGTTGTTCAATTTGGGCATGGAAAACATTTTATAGGGGATGGATATCGCTCCTTATTGCTTTCGGACAATACATTTAACTATCCTTACTTACGCATACAAACTACCTTTTGGAAAGTGCAATATACGAACCTATATACAGAGTTTCAGGATATCAATTATTTCTTGAATAATGGTTTGGATAATTATGATCAGATGGGCTATGCTAAAAAGTATATGTCATCTCATTATTTGAGTATTAATGCATCTAAAAAATTAAATATTTCTTTGTTTGAATCTGTTATTTGGCGAATGAATCACGCACCAGGTAGTAGTGGTTTTGATGTGAATTATTTGAACCCAATTGCAATGTTGCGCCCATTAGAATATTCTATAAATTCTCCTGATAATGTGTTGGTTGGGCTTAATGCTAAGTATAAGCTACCCTTTTCATCTTATCTGTATGGACAGTTCGTTTTAGATGAGTTTAGCTTGAATGACTTAAAACAAAATAATGGTTTTTGGGCAAATAAATTTGGTTATCAATTAGGCTTTAAAATGTTTAATGCTTTAAAAGTTGAGAATTTAACTTTTCAAACAGAATATAATTTTGTAAGGCCCTATACTTATGCGCATCATAATCCTCAACAAAATTATGCGCATTATAATCAGCCACTTGCCCATCCTCTTGGGGCAAATTTTTCTGAGTTTTTAATCAGGTCAAATTACAGATGGAAAAGATGGGAAGTAGATGCTAAAATTATTTTTGCAAAATATGGTAGTAGTGCAAATGATTCTATTTCATATGGAAATGATCTGTATGAATCAACAGGCACATTTGAAGAACCAAATGGCTTTATATATGCTGGTCGTCCATCTGATTTTGGAATTGAAATGTATCAAGGAAATTTAACAACTGTTAATCTTAAAAATTTCAATATTGCTTATGTTGTAAATCCGAGAACAAACGTTAAAGTAAATTTAGGAATTACTTTACGAGATTTTGAAAGTGAAGAAACTGAAATGCAAACTAAATTTATTAATTTTGGAATTAAAAGCGATTTATTTAACCACTATTACGATTTTTAATGGCCTTAATTTTAGGAATAGAGACGGCAACTAAAAATTGTTCTGTAGCACTGTTTCAAAATGGAATTGTTATTGCTGAAAAAGAACATATTTCTGATGGATATACCCATGCAGAACAATTAACTTTATTTATTGAAGAAGTAGTCGGTTCTGCTAATATTACCCTAAAAGAAATTAAAGCAATTGCAATTAGCAAAGGCCCTGGTTCTTACACAGGCTTGAGAATTGGTACTTCAACAGCTAAAGGATTGTGTTATGCTTTGGATATTCCATTGATATCAATTTCTACTTTGAAAGCTATGGCCTTCACAATGACTAAAAGCCATGTTGCTGATATTTATTGCCCTATGATTGATGCTAGAAGAATGGAAGTATTTTCAGCAGTTTATAATGTTAAAAATAATGAAATAAGAGGAGTTCAGGCAGATGTTGTAGATGAACAAACATATGCTAACTTCTTAAATAATGAAGTTCTATTCTTTGGAGATGGAGCTTTAAAATGCAAGGAAATTATCAATCATAAGAATGCTAAATTTATTGAAGGAATTTATCCTTCAGCAAAGAATTTAGGAATTTTAGCAAACGCTAAATTTGAAAACAAGGACTTTGAAGATGTTGCTTATTTTGAGCCTTATTATTTAAAAGATTTTGTTGCAGGAAAAAAGAAAGCTTAGTCGTTTCTTTTTCTTTTTGCAGCCGCACTAAACCTTCCTTTAAAAGAACTAGAGCTTCCTCCACTACTTCTTCCGCTACCAGTTGATGATTCTCTTCTTGATGAAGATCCTCCAGAAGATCTACCACCACTTCTGTCTCTACCACCTCCGCCTGAGTTGCTTCTATCTCTACCGCCACCACCTGAATTACTTCTTTTTCTGTCACCACCACCGTATGAACGACCGCCTCCGCCATCTCTGCTTCCGCCACCTCTAGGTGATTTAGTTCCTGGCGCTTGTGAAACTTCAACATTTACTCTGTTTCCGTTCCAGTTTGCATCTACCATACCACTAAGTATGTCAGTTTCAAAGTCAGCAGGAATTTCAAAGAATGAGAATTTACGCATAATGTCAATTTTCCCTACAGGAATATTTCTGTTACGCGTACATTCATTAATTAATCCGATAAGATTATGCGCTTGCATATCTTTCTCTTGTCCTAAGTTGATAAAGAATCTTGTGTGTCCTGCTTCAGCATGTCCACTTCTTTCCCCCCTACTGTCTCCTCTTCTTTCTTTTCTGTCTCCTCTTCTTTCTTTTCTGTCTCCTCTTCTTTCTTTTCTGTCTCCTCTTTCATTTCTATCGTTTCTGTCATTACCCTTCCCTCCTGAAACGTTTAGGTCTTGTGCATTTTTATAGAATGCTAAGAAACGATTGAATTCAGTAGATACGAAATGCTTGATGATTCCTTCTTTGTCAAGGTGTGCTAATTTTTCTTCAATAGAAGGAAGGTACTTATCAATTTGGTGGTTAACATCAGTAGCAACTACTTTATCGATTAATTTCATCAATTGTATTTGACAAATCTCATCTCCAGTAGGAACTTTCATAAGCTTTAAATCACGCTTAATCATTTTCTCAATTGATTTTAATTTTCTTCCTTCACGGCTATGTGCAATAATAATTGAGATACCTTTGTTTCCTGCTCTACCAGTTCTACCTGATCTATGGACATATATTTCGTTATCATCTGGTAAATTATAATTGATAACATGCGTTAATTCATTGATGTCAATTCCTCTGGCAGCAACATCAGTTGCAACTAATAATTGAATTTTTTTCTTTCTAAATTTCCCCATTACATTATCTCTCTGTGCTTGAGATAATTCTCCATGGATAGCATCAGCACTATACCCGTCTTGCATAAGTTTATCTGCTACTTCTGCAGTTTCTCTTCTAGTACGACAGAATACTATTCCGTAAATTTCAGGATTAACATCACAAATTCTTCTTAATGCTTTATATCTATCTCTAGCTTGCACCATATAGTAATGGTGTTCAATATTTGCAGCTCCTTCATTTCTACTTGCAACCTCAATTGTTTTTGGGTTGTTCATGTAGTTTTTGCTAATTCGCATTACCTCTTTTGGCATTGTTGCCGAGAAAAGTAAGGTTTGTTTTTCGTTAGGAGTTTCTGCTAAGATAGTATCCAAATCTTCTTTGAATCCCATGTTTAACATCTCATCAGCTTCATCCAAAACAACAAATTCAATATCTTGTAATTTAAGTGATTTTCTGTTGATTAAATCAATAACTCTTCCAGGAGTTCCTACTACAATTTGTGTTCCTGATTTTAATGCTTTAATTTGTGGCATTATGCTTGCTCCCCCATAAACAGCAGTAATTCTTAAGCCTTTAATGTATTTTGCATATGTATCCATGTCTTTTGCAATCTGAAGGCAAAGCTCTCTAGTAGGACAAAGGATAATAGCTTGTGGTATTTTTCTTTCTACATCAACCTTGTGTAATACAGGAAGCCCGAAAGCAGCAGTTTTACCTGTCCCTGTTTGTGCCAATGCAATAAGGTCGTTTTCGTTTTCCAATAAATATGGAATTGCTTCTTGTTGGATAGGAGTTGGTGTCTCAAATCCTAAATCACTTATTGCTTTTTGGAGGTTTTTATTTAGTCCTGTTTCTGAAAATGTCATGCTTTTAAATTTTTTGCAAAATTACTCTATTATTTATCATAACTACTATAATACCAGACTTATCCTTTTTTTATTAACATTGCCTTTTTTAAGATATCATTAACTATTTTCGCGACCTAAATTTTTTAAGATGAGCATAGATAAGTTTTCAGATAGACACATAGGTCCTAGAGGAAATGATATTAAGCAGATGTTGTCAGTAGTAAATGCATCTTCAATTAAGCAATTGATAGACGAAACTATTCCTGCACAAATTCATTTGGGAAGAGAGATGAATTTGCCTGATGCACTTTCAGAAAGTCGCTTTGTAGAGCATATGAAGGGCATAGCACAAAAGAATAAAAATTACCGTTCTTATATTGGAATGGGGTATTTTAATACAATTCTACCAGGCGTAATTCAGAGAAATATTTTAGAAAACCCGGGTTGGTATACAGCCTATACACCTTATCAGGCTGAAATTGCACAGGGTAGATTGGAAGCTTTATTGAATTATCAAACTATGGTAAGTGAGCTTACCGGAATGGAAATTGCTAACGCCTCTTTGTTAGATGAAGGGACGGCTGCTGCTGAAGCAATGATCTTATTATATAATAGTAGAAGTAGAAAGCAAAAGAAATCAGAGATTGCAAAATTCTTTGTTTCAGAATTATGTTTCCCACAAACTATTGAAATTTTAAAAACGCGCGCTATTCCAATTGGTATTGAATTAGTTATTGGCTCTCATGAGGAAGTAGTTGTAAATGAAGAATTCTTTGGCGCTATTTTACAATATCCTGCAAAATATGGGGAGGTAATTGATTATTCAGCCTTTGTGACTAAGTTGAAAACGATAGAAGTTGGGGTGGTGGTTGCAGCTGATTTATTGAGTTTAAGTTTACTTACTCCTCCTGCAGAGTGGGGTGCTGATGTTGTGGTGGGAACTACCCAGCGCTTTGGGATTCCTATGGGGTACGGAGGTCCTCATGCGGCTTACTTTGCTACTTTTGATAAATACAAAAGAAGTATGCCAGGTAGGATTATTGGAGTGAGTGAAGATATGGATGGGAACAGAGCTTTAAGAATGGCTTTGCAGACAAGAGAACAGCATATTAAAAGGGAAAAAGCGACTTCAAATATTTGTACGGCACAAGTGCTATTAGCTGTTATGGCAAGTATGTATGGAGTTTATCATGGTGCTGAAGGCTTAAGAGGGATGAGTAAAAATATTCATTCTTTAACGGCTACTTTAGCTGAAGGATTAACGCAATTAGGGTATCACCAATTGAATCCTATTTATTTTGATACACTGCAAATTTCGGCAGGAAATGTTTCTATGGAAAACATAAAAACCTATGCTGAAGACGCAAAAATTAATTTTAATTATATTAATGACGATACGCTTTCAATAAGTATTGATGAAAAAGATGATTTGAGTAATATCAATGATATTTTAGAAGTATTTGCGAAAAGTTGTAATCATTCTGATTCTGAAGATTTGATAACGGAAGTATTAAGTGGTGATTATGCTGAGGCAACTGCACGAATTCCTGATTCGCTTTATCGTACTTCAACTTTTATGCAGCATGATGTGTTTAATAAGTATCATTCTGAAACGGATATGATGCGTTATATTAAGAGTTTAGAAAATAAGGATTTATCATTAACACATTCTATGATTCCTTTGGGTTCGTGTACTATGAAGTTGAATGCGGCATCAGAATTATTTCCTTTAAGTTGGTCAGAATTTGGAAATTTACATCCATTTGCTCCTGCTCATCAAGCAAGAGGTTATCATATTATGTTTCATGAATTAGAAGAAATGCTGTGTGAAATTACTGGCTTTGATGCTATGAGTTTGCAGCCAAATTCTGGTGCACAAGGTGAGTTTGCAGGGTTAATGGTAATTAGAGCTTATCATGAAAGTAGAGGTGATGAACATAGAAATATTTGTTTAATTCCTTCTTCAGCTCATGGTACTAATCCTGCTTCAGCAGTTATGGCTGGAATGAAAGTAGTCGTTACTCCTTGTGATGAGAACGGAAATATTGATGTTAAAGCATTAAGAGAAAAAGCAGAGGAACATAAAGAAAACCTTTCCGCTTTAATGGTGACTTATCCGTCAACACATGGTGTTTATGAAGAAGCTATTATGGAAATTACCAAAATTATTCATGATAATGGTGGGCAAGTATATATGGATGGTGCGAATATGAATGCGCAAGTTGGTATTACAAATCCAGCACTTATTGGTGCTGATGTTTGTCATTTGAATTTACATAAAACTTTTGCCATTCCTCATGGTGGTGGTGGTCCTGGTATGGGTCCGATTGGGGTGGTGGAGCATTTAAAGCCATTCTTACCTAATAACCCTTTAGTGAAAATGGGGGGTGAAAAAGGAATGTCTATTTCTTCAGCTCCTTGGGGAAGTGCTTTGGTGTTATCAATTTCCTATGCTTATATTAAAATGTTAGGTGCTGAGGGATTAAAAACTTCTACTGAGTTAGCAATTTTAAATGCAAACTATATAAAGGAAAGCCTTGCTGATCATTTTGAGATACTTTATAAAGGTGATAATAATAGAGTGGCTCATGAAATGATTGTTGATTTCAGAATGTTTAAAAAAGATGGAATTGAGGTGGTTGATGTCGCTAAGCGATTGATGGATTATGGTTTTCATGCACCAACCGTATCTTTCCCTGTTGCAGGGACTTTAATGATAGAGCCTACTGAAAGTGAAAGTAAAGGCGAGTTAGATCGTTTTTGTGAGGCTATGATTAGCATTAAAAATGAAATTTCTGAAGTAATTTCAGGAGAAATTGCTAATGAAGATAGTGTTTTGAAAAATGCACCTCATACTTTAGCGCTAGCGGTAAATGATGAATGGAATTTTAACTATTCAAGACAAAAAGCAGTTTACCCATTAAACTGGGTGAAGGATAAAAAATTCTGGCCTTCAGTTAGGCGTGTAAATGATGCTTTTGGGGATAGAAACTTGATTTGTTCTTGTGCTCCAATTTCTGATTATGTTGAGTAAATAAGATTTTGAAAACATGCTTATTGCTATTTACTTAAGTTATAGTATATTTGCACCCAATAAATAATAAAAAAACAAAAAAATGAAAAAGATTTTACTTTCTGCTTGTGCTATCTTAGTTGCTTCTGCAACTTTTGCGCAACAAGCGAATGTGGCAGAATTGCCAATTGAGAGCTTGACAAAAGGGTATTCAGCTATGTCGGCTACACCTAATTTTACTCCTTCAAGTGCAGCAACTGCACCAGCAACTATTTGGTCAGATGACTGTTCATCTGCATCTACTTGGACAATAACTAACTCAAGTACTCAAGGATTTGCCTGGGAAATTGAAATGGATCCTAGTGCAACTCCAGCAGGAGGTGCTTTAACACCAATGGCTTCTGCATCTGCATCTAATGGATTTATGTTTATTAGTTCGGATTTAAATGGTGGTCCTGATGGGAATGGAACAACTATTTCAACTGAATTTACAAATGCAACTCCTATTGATTTGTCAGCTTATCCAAATGTACAGTTGACTTTTCAACATAACTTTAGATGGTGGCATGATACTAGGATTGTAAGAATTTCTCCAGACAATGGAGCTACATGGGTTGAGCTTGATGAAATCTCAAATGATGCAACTTACACTTATCCAAATCAAAGTTCTGATAATCCTCATATGTCAACTTATGATATTTCTACTGTTGCTGGAGGGCAATCACAAGTTTTAGTGCAATTTTACTACAATGATAATGATATCTGGGCTTGGTACTGGGCTATTGATGATATAGCTATTTCTGAGTTACCTGACAATCACATTGTTTCTTCTGAAGAAGTAATGGGTGGATGGTGGATTGGCTACCAAACTGTTGGTGGTTTAGGTCAAGATTATACATTTAACCCAATGTCTCAAGCAACTGCTAATCCTTATGCATTTGAGTCAGTATTAAGAAATGGAGGTATTGCGACACAAGATGTTACTATGCATGTTGAGGTAACTGAAGATGCTACTGCAACTAATGTTTTCTCTTCAACTTCAAATGTTTTAACGTTAGCTGCTGGTGAGCAAGATACTGTTGCTGCAACTGCTACTTTTACCCCTTCAAACGGTGGGTTATATACTATTGAAATGTGGTCAGAGGCTGATTCAGCAGGTAATGGTTCGATTTACACTTATTCTGATACGGCTTCAAAAATGACAATTATAACTGACTATACTTATGGTAAAGATTATAATTCTCCTGATGGGTATTGGAGAATAGGTAGATCTGATGGTGGTTTAGAGATTTCTTCAACTTACGATATTTATGTTGATGCTGATTTATATTCTGTTGACGCACATATTTCTGATTGGTCAGTGCCTGGAGCTCTTGTTTATGCTGTATTGTATGAAGAAGATATGACTGGAGGAGATCCTATTTTATTAGATCAAACGGATGACTATACTATTCAATCTTCTGATTTAGGAGCTTGGATTAATCTTGAATTCTCATCTGCATTTACATTAACTACTGGTACTACTTTCCGTATTGCTATAGGTTCTTACTTAAGTTTTTCAGACACGGTAGGTGTTAATACATCAGGAAATGGAGATTATACTTCACAAGGAGTGTTTGATACAGACGGAATTTATTCTGACCCTGTAGGAACTCCAAGTTGGTATACTATTTCAGGTATTCCAATGTTAAGAATGAACTTTGACCCTTCAAGTGTTAGTGCTGTTTCTGATGTGAAGCAATCAATCTTTAATGTGTATCCTAATCCAACCAATGGTGTGTTTAATATTGTGTTAGAGGCTACTTCAAAATATGATGTAACGGTAAACAATGTATTGGGGCAAACAGTATATACTACATCTACTAATGCAATGGCTACTACAATTGATTTATCGAATTTTGATAAAGGAGTTTATACTATTGAATTAAGAAATGAGAATGCAACTTATACTGAGAAAGTGATTGTTGAGTAATCTCTTTAATTAAGTATATAAGAGCCCGAATTTATTCGGGCTTTTTTTATGTTCTTTTTTGTACATTTGGACTCTTATTAATAATATATAAAATAAAATGAAAAAAATTTACATTTCAATTTCCGCTATTGCAATCTCATTAAGTTCCTTTTCTCAAGTAGCTGTTCAAAATCTTGAGAATGCTAAAGGGAAGAAGTCACATAAAGTGCAGTTGCATGATTCAGCAAAAACAGCACCATTTTGGTCAGAAGATTTTGTTAATGGAATTCCAACTACATGGACAAACTCTAATGTACCTTGGGTGTACAGAGGGACTTCAACAACTCCTAATAATTCGACAGGAAGTCAAGGTGCTTATGCTAGTGCTGGATCTCCAATTGCATCTCCTACAGCTGCAAATGGGTTCATGATTTTTGATTCTGATTTTTATGATAATAATGGTGTTGCAGGAGCTTTTGGAGCTGGATTGTATCCTGCGCCTCATAATGGTGAATTGATGACTGATATGATAGATCTGTCAGCATATGGTGATGTTACGCTAAAAATGAATTCTTATTTCAGAACTTACGCAGGACAAGCATTTATTGATTTCTATGTTGGTGGCGTGTTTATGGATAGAGTCCAAGTGCATACTAATCTTAGTGTTAATGATGCTTCATTTACTGATGAGGTTGTGTCTGCTAGGGTTCCTTTCTCAGTTGTTGGGAATGCATATGTTCAGATGAGTTTTGTTTTTGAAGGATCAACAAATCAAGTGAATGGATTCAGTGGTTATTATTTTTGGCAAATAGATGATTTAGAATTGATAGAAACTCCTGAAAATCAGATTGGTGTTGAGGATGTTGTACTTGGAGGTTTCTGGATGGATTATGCGAACTATTCTGGTTCTGGTTTAAATGGTATTGTTGGTTTGGATTATACAGTTACACCAGCTTCACAATTGGCAAATCATCCTTATGTAATTGAAGGAGTGTTAAGAAATTCAGGAGCAGCTGATCAAATGTCAACTTTAAGATATGAAGATATGAGTGGAGCTTATTCGGGTTCATCAACCTTAACTTCTGTTCTGGCTTATTCATCTACTAATACTAATGACTCTGTTATTGTAGCTACAGCTCCATCTTTATCTCCAGCAATTGGCACTTATGGTTTAGCAATCTGGGGCGAGTCTGATTCAGCAGGTACAATTACAACTACTTCTGACACTTCATATAAAGTTATAGAAATCTCTGATTATATTTATGGAAAAGATTTAGGAGACAATAATCCTGGGTCAT
>Ga0206679_10000774_pt1 | contig 26948 bp, 27 predicted proteins | sample M110012015metaG_FD_155464 | JGI IMG/M metagenome (GOLD analysis project Ga0206679, IMG submission 155464) | Ammonia-oxidizing marine archaeal communities from Monterey Bay, California, United States - M1 100m 12015 | ecosystem: Environmental > Aquatic > Marine > Intertidal zone | place: USA... | reverse complement strand
ACAAACATAGGGAGTTGTAGTGTAGATAATTTATTTTCTACAGATGAATTATAAAATTTCACATCCGACTAAAGTAGTAAATTGTGAAATAGATTTGCCCTCATCAAAAAGTATATCTAATCGATTATTGATTATTAAAGCACTTTGTAAAAAGAAGTTCCTCATTAAAAATCTATCTGAATCTGATGATACAATTGCTTTGCAAAAAGCATTGAGCAACAAACAAAATAGGCTTGACATTGGAGCTGCAGGAACAACTTTTCGTTTCCTAACCGCCTACCTTTCTACCTTAAAAGGCAATGAGTTTACACTAACTGGGTCTAAGCGAATGAAACAAAGGCCTATTCAAAAATTGGTAACAGCATTAAATAATTTAGGGGCAACTATTAGCTATACCGATAAGGAAGGTTTTCCACCCCTTAACATAAAAGGGATGGAGCTAAAAGGGGGTAAAATAACAATAGACGGAAGTACTAGCTCACAATTTATCACTGCACTCCTATTAATTGCACCTACCCTACAAGAAGGCTTGATATTAGAGATTAGTGGAGAAATTGTGTCAAAACCATACATCCTAATGACCTTAAAACTCATGGAGGAATTTGGCGTTTCTTATACTTGGAAGGGCAATACCATAGAAGTTGAACAACAAGAATACATTAGCAAAAATTATACTGTGGAAGCCGACTGGTCAGCAGCCTCATTTTGGTTTGAGATTGCTTCTCTATCTGAAAACTGTATCATTAAACTAAATGGACTTACCAAGAATTCCATTCAAGGTGATAAAAAAGTAATGGAGCTATTTGAGAGCTTAGGCGTGAATTCAGAATTTAAAAATGAAGCTCTAATTTTAACAAAAAACAAAGCTCATTCTTTTCCTAAATCAATTGATTTACTAGAAACACCTGATTTATACCAACCTTTAAAGTGTACTCTTCACGCTTTCAATTTGAGTCCTGAAATAAAAGGACTTCAAACCCTAAAAAACAAAGAAACAGATAGAGTTTTTGCAGTAGAAAATGAACTAAAGAAACTTAATTCTTCTAAAATAATAGAAACTTATAAGGACCACAGAATGGCCATGAGTTTTTCACCACTTTGTTTGAAATATGATGAACTGACCATTAAAAATATTGAAGTGGTCAGTAAATCCTATCCTAATTTTTGGGAAGATTTAGAAAAAGGAGGCTTTACAATAGTGCCTTCAGCTCAATAAGGCAAAAAATCTCATGCACAATATCCGTATTGTGTTTTATTTTATTTGGATTAAAGTAGATTCCTTGAATACCCATCTGCTCAGCTCCTAATACATCAACCTCCAAATCATCACCAATCATTATACTTTCTTCAGCACTAGCATTTGCCTCTTGCAAAGCATACTTAAATATTTTCGGATTTGGTTTTTTTACTCCCACTTGCTCAGAGGTAATGATCTTATCAAAATAGGAAGTTAGCCCAGCATGTTGTAATTTAATATGCTGAACCTCATGAAATCCATTCGTAATAATGTGTAATTTATATTTTTTAGATAAATACTTTAACACATCAATAGTATGCGGAAATAGCTTGTTTTTTTTCGGACAAATTGCAACATAATCTTCTCCAATTCTTGCTGCAAGTTCAGCATCTTCTATATTATAATCAACAAGTGCTCTTTCAAACCGTTCTCTCCTTAAACCTTTTTGTGATATCTTATCTACTCGGTACAAATCCCATAGAGTTTCATTATGTGCTTTATAGGATTTTATAAAGGCTTCATAATCTTCAATTCCTTTATCTGCCAAATTATGATAAGAGCAAAGCTCCAAAAGAGTTTCATGAGAATTTGCTTCAAAATCCCAAAGGGTACGGTCTAAATCAAAAAATATATGTTTAATCATTCCTCTAGAAAGCAGTAAGTGCAACTGACAGCACCAATGACCAAGCGACTACTGAGGTAATAAGAATTGGAATTGTTTTTCTTTTTTCAGGGAAAAAGTAAAGTGCTAAGTAGGTTCCAATAGGAATAGATAAAAAGATTGGAGTTAAAAAAGCAATGCCTACCAAACCATATTTACGAGCAGTTTTTATTGCTAATGCTTTTTTCACACTTCTTTTCTTTACTTTATTTTGTCTTCTTTTATTGATTATCTTGTAGATTTTATCACTTAAATAAGCAAATACAAAAATACTTAATACTCCTCCAACTACTGAAAAAAGAAGAGTTTGTATAAAAGTAAAATCATATTTAATGACAGAAAGTGGGATAGCAAACATAAATTTGATACCACTTAAGAAAATTACAACTAATATTTTTAATGCTATTGACATAATTACTTTTCGTACCTCTAATACGTACCTGAATATAAAGGGTTGCTAATTTCGTGAAAAAAATTATGAAAACCTACTCACGTTCATAAATTTCTTATGTACTCAACTTTTTTCGCCAAATGCTAAATCGCCAGCATCTCCTAATCCTGGCACTATGTACGATTGTGAAGTCATCTCCTGATCCTCCGCCCCTAACCAAAGTGTACAGTTTCTAAAGGGAGTATTTTCTTTAAAATACTGAATCCCTTCAGAGCTAGCAATAACAGCCACTACATGAATATGTTTTGGTTTTCCTTTTGAAAGAAGCGCTTCCATTGCCAATACCATTGAGTTACCACTTGCCAACATAGGGTCGCATAAAATAACAGTCTTTCCTTCTAAAATCGGAGAAGAGATATATTCAATTTTTATTTCAAAATCACCTCCCCTTTTATGCTTTCTGAAAGCTGAAATAAAACAATTACCTGAGCTATCAAAATAATTAAGTAAGCCTTGATGTAAAGGTAGCCCTGCACGCAATATAGTCGCTAATACTGGTTTTTCAAGCATTATATTTTCAGTTGAAATGCCAAGTGGAGTCCTTATTTCTTTTGCCTGATAATTCATTTTCTTACTTATCTCATAAGCAAAAACCTCTCCAATTCGTTCAATGTTTCTTCTGAAACGCATAGCATCTTTTTGAATACTAACATCCCTTATTTCTCTTACAAAATGATTAAATACTGAATCCTGTTTTCCTAAATTAATTGTCTCCATGTTTAAGTATTTATTAATTTAACCATATCTTCATACACATTACGCCAACCTTTCCATGCCCCTTCATCACTAAGGGTATCGTTATGCCAAATACTAATTAGCGTTCCGTTTACCTGTTTTACAACATCAATAATACCACTTATTTTTTCAATTACCTCATCAGCTCCTAAATTCATGTTGAATTTCAAGGTATCATCAATAATTGCAAAGGGATGAATTGTTATGGGTAAAATCTGTTCCATGTCCAAATTATAGAACGTAAATGGACTTGCAACTCCTGCTCTAAATCCTAAATGGGAAGCATATCCCATAGTAAAATCATTCGTAATTCCTGCCTCAATTAATCGCTTGTAGGTTTTAGGTAAGGACAATTGTAAAAAATGTTGCCTACTAAAAGTCACTTCTCTCTTTTGAATATCTTCCAAACGCTTTACCTCAATAGCTAATTTTTGTTCATTGATATTAGACCCAAAAGAAGGGTGAATACCAACAGGCGCTAAATCTGCCAAACGTTTTACTAATGCTTGAAAACTACTATTGTTGTGTGATATATTTTTATCGTTCATTCCATAGTCGCCCATCAACATAAAATAGCGAACATCCAAATTGTACTTTTTCTGCAAATTAAATTGCAAGGAATAAGTATCAAAAGGATCCTTTCGTTTTTTTGAAGTTACTTGAAAAGCCATTTTAATCGCATCAAAATCAAAAGAACTCACCGCTTTTAGTAAAAAAGCAACTGAACGAATAAATCCTTTCCCTTTATATAAATAGGCATTGTCAATATCAATAGTGGAAATGTACTTGAACTTAGGATATTGAATTATCAGGTTTGGAAATTTTGTTTGCAATTGATAAATAAATTGCTTTAGCCAAATATTCACAATTGGTTTTTGTAAAAACCCATGCTTATAAGCTAAACTTTCTTCTGCTTTATATCTATTATACTTGTCTTTCAGGTGAGGAAGATACTCCTCATGCCTACTTATTAAATAGAAACTAGCAGCAAAAATATCGAAAGGATAAGCGCTTTCATTTGTAGAGGAAAAAAAAGTTGGTTCATTATTTACTAATTGGACTTGGATGTCAAGTTCATTGATCCCTTTTTCACTAAGTAAGCCATTACTATCAACAAACACCTCATCAGCACAAATGCTATTTTTGGAGTAATTTATCTTTACTGACTCCGAGTCAATAAAAACTTCTTTATCCTCCGTAAGAGAATATTCAATAGCATATAGCTCATTAAACAACACTTTAAAAATGTATTGATGCCTAAGCGTAATTTTCGGACAATAAATTAATAGTTTGTTTTGCATTAGGCAAATATAAAAAAAAGGGCTTATCGTAACGATAAACCCTTTTCAGATAATAAATTTCTTATTTAATTATGCTAATGCATTAACATGCTTAGCTAACTTTGATTTTAAGTTAGAAGCTTTATTCTTATGAATAATGTTTCTTTTTGTCAATTTATCCAACATACCTGCAACCTTAGGAAATAAAGCAACCGCTTCTTTCTTATCCGTTAAAGCACGTAAAACTGAAACTGCATTTCTTGTAGTTTTGTGTTGGTACTTATTTAACAATCTTCTAGTTTCTGATTGTCTTATTCTTTTTATTGCTGACTTATGATTTGCCATAGTTTTTAAATTTTATGTAGCCCGTAGGGGAATCGAACCCCTATTTTACGGATGAAAACCGCATGTCCTAACCGTTAGACGAACGGGCCATAATTATTCTCAAAATTGAGGGTGCAAATTTATACTTTTTTTAAAATCTCACAAAAATTTAATCATTATTTGTTTCAAAAGAAAATTTATAGCCCATCCGCTTAGCTGTTTTTAATTTTTGATTGCTATTCATATCTAGCATCTGATGAACTGAAACCATTTTAACTTCATTGAAATTTGGAGTCTGTAAATCAAAATTTAAGGCATAAATCATTGCTTCATTAATGATTCTCTCAATTTCATCAGTATTTATTTGCTGATTTACAAAATCATTAAACAAAAAACCAAGCTGCTTATCACCCTCCACAAAAAAGTGTTTTTCCTTATTAATAAACACTCTTGCAATTAAATAACCCGCATCATTCATACGATTGTACTTAAAGGAGTCCGAAAGGAAGTTATAGATATTAATAACACCACAAAACGACCTTAACTTATCCTCCTTTACATATTTAGTTTTATGCATTGAATGAGAGCTAGGAAAATCGAATACATTAGAATGCATGTGAAAAAGCAAAGTATCTCCAGAGAATTTTAATTTTGCTTCAAAATCGCCAGCTGAAGAATAGACAACTTGCACCTGCTTATCCGCTATTTCATTATTGATACCTTTTGATTTAGCCTTTAAACAATGCTGAAAATCAGCATAAACTTCCTTAGTTTTTCGATAAACCTCTTGCTTTGTAATTGCCTTACTTTTTAATAACTCTACAATCTTCTCTTGTTCTTTCATCTTCTAATAAGCTTTAGCGAACAATACTCTTTTATCAGAAGGTTTTCCTGTAAATAAACAAACGCCATCCTCTATCTTTACATCCAAAGGAATACACCTAATAGTCGCTTTAGTTTCTTGCTTAATCAATTCTTCTGTCTCAGCAGTACCATCCCAATGCGCATAAACAAAACCACCTTGTTCAATTAACTTTACAAACTCTTCTTTAGAGTCAGCTTTATAGGTTTTTTCCTCACGGAAAGTCAAAGCCTTATTGTACAAATTATCTTGTATGCTTTCTAGTAAATGCTCTACCTTATTTTCAATATCAGTAATTTGATACGTTTCTTTTTCTAAAGTATCTCTACGCGCCACTTCTATTGTTCTATTTTCTAAATCACGAGCTCCTAATGCTAAACGCAATGGCACTCCTTTCAATTCATATTCAGCAAACTTCCATCCTGGCTTATGCGTATCTCTATTATCAAACTTAACTGATATTCCTTTTGCTTCTAAAGCTTTCTTTACCTTATTAGCTACTTCTGACACAGCTGTTAATTGCTCTTCTCCTTTATAGATTGGCACAATAACTACTTGAAATGGCGCTAATTTAGGAGGCAATACCAAACCATGATCATCAGAATGCGTCATGATTAATGCTCCCATCAAACGAGTAGAAACACCCCAAGATGAAGCCCAAACATATTCTTTTTTTCCTTCCTTAGTTGCAAACTTCACATCAAAAGCTTTTGCAAAATTCTGCCCTAAGAAGTGAGAGGTTCCGGCCTGCAATGCTTTCCCATCTTGCATTAAAGCCTCAATACAGTAAGTTTCTTCAGCCCCTGCAAATCTTTCGCTTTCGGACTTTAACCCTTTTACAACTGGCATAGCCATAAAGTTTTTTGAAAATTCAGCATAAATATCAATCATTTGCTCTGTCTCCTCAACTGCCTCTTTTTTAGTTGCATGAGCGGTATGCCCTTCTTGCCATAAAAATTCAGCTGTACGCAAGAATAATCTTGTACGCATCTCCCACCTTACCACATTTGCCCATTGGTTTACCAAAATTGGCAAATCACGGTAGGATTGTATCCATTTACGGTAAGTATCCCAAATGATAGTCTCAGAAGTAGGACGCACAATTAACTCTTCTTCTAACTTTGCTGTAGGATCAACTACCACTCCACTTCCATCCTCAGCATTTTTTAAACGATAATGCGTAACTACAGCACATTCTTTTGCAAAACCTTCAACATGAGCAGCTTCTTTACTTAAATATGATTTAGGGATAAAAAGAGGGAAATAAGCATTTACATGTCCTGTTGCCTTAAACATTCTATCTAATTCTGCTTGCATTTTTTCCCAAATTGCATAGCCATAAGGCTTAATTACCATACAACCTCTTACTCCTGAATTCTCTGCTAAATCAGCTCCCTGCACAATTTCGTTATACCATTGCGAATAGTCCTGCTCTCTTGATGTTAGTTTTTTTGCCATTTTGCTTTAAAAAATGTAATTTTGTTGTGTTATTATCGTTAAATTAAAAGTTGTACAAAACTAACAAATTAAACTAGCATAAGTTTATGCCTGTCAAACAAAAAAATACTGCTATGAGAACTTTACTTTACCCCTCCATTGTTTTGCTTTTTTTATCTTCCTGTATCACAACAACTCATGTACATTATAGCGACCCTAATTATTTGGGAAGCACAGAGTTTAGCAGCTATGATGATATTGTAACTGTACCCTCAGAAGAAATTGAACAAATACAAGACACAAATACAATAACGGATAACTATTATCGCGATTATGATGTTGCGGATGACTATTATGATTATAGTTATTCTTCAAGAATAAGAAGATTCCACAGACCCATGCATTACAGCAATTATTATGGCGGACTTTACACTGATTATTACTGGTATAATAATGACCCTTTCTATTGCGGAACAAGTATTTATTATGGGTACAACTGGAACTCGCCTTATTATTCCTACTATTCTTACTCCCCTTATTATTATAACTACTACAATCCTTACAACTACAATAATTATCATGCTTACGGATACAACAATCACCACCACCATACACCAACTTATACTTACAACAATAATAACAATAACCACACTACAGGACACAGAGGTTCTTTATCCTCACATGGCAATAGAGGCGTAAAAACAAATGCTATTATACCGAACAGCAATTCTAAGACTTCAACTTTAAACATTAGGAATGGAAATACTTTAAAAAACAATACCCGCAACACAATTAGGAACACCTCAATAAAAACAAATAACTCTTATAGAGGGAACACGAGTATTAAAACAACTAATACTAGGAGCAACACAACTACTAAACCAAACAACACATACAGAGGAAATACTACCAAAACAAATACGAACAACCGCACCTATACTGCTCCAAAATCAAATAACAGTAACAGGAATTATTCGGCACCAAAAAGCAATAATAGTTACTCAGCTCCTAAATCTAACTCTAGCAATAGAAGTTATAATTCAGGAAGCAGCAAATCAAGTAGCGGAAGCAGATCGTCAGGGAATTCTAATAGAAGAAGTGTAAAACCAAGAAAATAAAAAATGAAAAAAGGATTATTAGCAATGTCAATCATTGCACTAAGCAGTATTACTTTATTGGCTCAAAATGAAATTGATGCTTTACGATATTCAACACAAGATAATTTAGGAACAGCAAGGTTTTCAGCAATGGGAGGTGCATTTGGTTCCTTAGGAGGAGAGTTTTCGGCATTAAGCCTTAATCCTGCTGGAATTGGGATGTATCAATTTTCTGAATTTACCTTTACCCCTAGCTTTAACTTGAACAGCACCGCTTCATATTATGGAGGGAAAGAAACAGATTATAGCTCAGGGCTTAAAATTGGAAATATCGGATTGGTATTTTCTAGCCCAATAGAAAATTCAGATTGGAAAAGAGTTAACTTTGCTATAGGATGGAACCAATTAGCCAACTATAATAATAACATTAGAATTCAGGGAACAAACAACACCTCATCCTTAGCTGATAATATTCTAGCTGTTTCACAAGGACACACTATTGATGAATTAAACTCATTGTATTCTGCACCTGCTTTCTGGTCTGATTTAATTGACTTGTCAGACAACACAGTAGATACAACAACCAGTTGGTATGCTAATGACAATGGAAATTATATTTCTCATGTTAAAGGGAATTCTTCAAAATTACAATCAAAAAATATGCACTCATCAGGAGGAAAAAATGAGTTTATTTTTTCAGTAGGGGGTTCGTTTAACGAACAACTCTATTTAGGAGCTACTATAGGAATTCCTACCCTAGATTACTATGAGAAATCAACCTACAATGAAACTCATTTTGAAGATACTATTAACGGATTGCAAGGCTTTGATTTTCAAGAAGAATTGAGCGTATATGGTAGCGGATTAAACCTTAAACTAGGAGCAATACTAAGGGTTACTGAAACTTTAAAACTAGGAGCTGCTCTGCACACCCCAACTGCTTACAGCATTGAGGAAACTTACAGCACAAGCATAACTACACATTTTGCAGAAGAAAGCATTACAGAAAGCTCATTACCTAATTACTTTGAGTACGACTTAATAACACCTTGGAAAGCAATTTTAAGTGCATCAACAGTAGTAAACAAAACTATTCTGTTAAGTGCAGATTACGAGCTAGTAGATTACTCATTCTCAAGTATGCACTCAAGTAATTATAGTTTTACAGACGAAAACAACAGCATACAGGATTTATATACTAAAACAACTAATATCCGTTTGGGTGCCGAAATGAATGTAAAACCATTTGTACTTAGAGCAGGATATTCCAAATACGGAAGCGCTTTAGCTAGCCAAGATTTTAGTAAAGAAAACTACAGTTTTGGTTTAGGAATAAATAATGGTGGTTATTATTTTGATGCCGCTTATGTACTATCACAAGGAAATAGTGAACACTTATTGTACAATGAGGACTACATAAGCCCAATATCTTTAGTAAACACAAATCATAATCTTGTATTTACTTTAGGATTTAGGTACTAGTTGCTAACCCGACTTAAACCTGCTTTTGCTTTTTGATGGATTCCTCTTTCATAATCAAAATTAGAAAGGGATAAACATTTCTCAAAATAGATTTTTGCTTGCTTATAGTCGTTCTGTTTTTCGTAAATCAGCCCGATTTGTAAAGCTGACATGGGAGAATAATAAGCAGTTGATTTGTTCTTTAAAGCATAAGATTTCTGAAAACTAGCAATTACTACTACATCTTCATAATCAAGTTTAGATTTTATACGCGCTAAACGATACAAATATTCATCATAAAATCCAGCATACTCTTTTATTGTCTTCATTCCGTTAATTGCTAATAATGCATTTTCATAGTACCCACCATCATAAAGCAATCTTGTTTTTAGCAATCGGGAGTTAATATGATATTTATCACTCCCTTTATTAGCATCCTTCATAGCAACTTTATCCTCATCAATTGAGGCGCTTCCTTCTAACTTTACTTTCTCAAAATAGTTATTATCTTCTCCTTGTAAAAAAGCAATCCAAGCCAACTTATGGTAAGCTGATTTTATATAATTATTGCCTTTAAAATTGGCAAGAAACTGATTAAAATACGATTCAGATTTTTCATATTCCAGCTTGTATAAGTATGACATTCCCAACAAATAGTCCAGGTAATGAAAAGGATATTTCCCTTGAATTTCAGAACGATTTTCTAAGATTTTTATGCACAATTCATTTTTACCTAAAGAATGAGCAAGGCGAGCAGCTGCAAAATTCAATAAATAATTATTGGCGTACCCCTCACCTATTTCGGACAATAAATACTGGTAAGCCACCTCATCATTGGTCATATTTAATTGCAAAAAAGCAGTCAAGAATAAAATTTCTTGATGATACATTTCCATTTCTTCATCTTCTAGCAAAGATTTTAATTCTGCTAATCCTTGCGAAACCGTCCCCTCCATTCCCACTAAAGAAATTACCCATTGATATTTTTCGGGAATAGCTCCAACCAAAGTATGCAATAATCCCAATCCTTTTTTATTGAGTTTAAAATTGGGGAATAGCTCTTGATTTTCTTCTAAAAGAGAATATGCTTTTTTAATTTCATAAGCTGCCGTTAGGTATTCCTCAAACTTTAAACGTGAAAAAGCCCATTGCAAATGCACCTCAGCTAGAGTATATAAATAGTATGGAGAACTTTCATCACCCTGCCTAATCAAATCAATTCGACTAGCTTTTTTATCCTTTGCAATCTCAAAAAAGGCTTCCTCCTCTCCAATAAGAACCGTTAAAAAATCAATATAATTATGTTGCAAAACAACAATAGCATTTTCAGGATTTTCCTTTTTCTCAATTTCTAACAATTGCTGAGCAGCATCAAATTCCAGATTGATAATATGAGCATAGGACTTTTGCATTTTTTCATTCATCTGAAAAGAAGCAAAAATAGAAGTACTAAAAAAAAGAAATAGAAGTGTTAAAATTCTCATTGCATAAAAAAAGGGATTCCAAAAATATGAAATCCCTTTAAATTAAGTTCGTTTATTGTTAAGCTTCTTGCTCTTCAAATATATTTGAGTCAACCATAATTCTACCACAGTGCTCACAAACAATTACTTTTTTGTGCATTTGAATATCTAATTGTCTTTGTGGTGGGATTTGACTAAAGCAACCTCCACATGCATCACGCTCAACAGAAACAACTGCTAAACCGTTAGATACTTTTGATCTGATTCTTTTATAAGCATTCAATAATCTTTCGTCAATTACTTTCTCAGCTTTTGCAGAATCTTTCATTAAAGAAACTTCTTCTTTCTCAGTTTCCTTGATGATTTCATCTAGTTCATTTTGCTTTATTTTCAATTCTTCTTCTTTTTCAGCAACTTGAGCTGTACAAGCTTCAATGATTTGTGTTTTATGCAAAACGTTTGCTTGATTCTGGAGCTTATTCTTTTCAGCAATCTGAATTTCTAAGTTTTGAAACTCCACTTCCTTAGTTAAAGAAGTAAATTCACGATTATTCTTGATGTTTTTCAGTTGCTTTTCGTACTTTTCAATAGCATCAGTTGCTAATTCAATAGAGTTTTTGTTAGCTGCAATGTTATCATTAATTCCAGTTAACTCCTCATTGAATTTCTCTAAACGAGTATTTAATCCTGCAATTAAATCTTCTAAATCTTCAATTTCCAAAGGCAATTCACCTCTGATAATTCTAATTTTATCCACTTCAGTATCTATTACTTGAAGTTGGTGTAAAGCTTTCAATTTATCTTCAACTGAAGCAGTAGTTTTTTTAGTCGTTTTTGCCATTATAAGTACTTTATCGGATTAGTGTTCACTTTTGATAATCGGACGGCAAATTTAGTAAAATTTTTGACAAGCAAATCATAAATCAAATCCTTTGTAAATTGCTCACTTTCATAGTGTCCGATATCTGCAATAACAATCTTATTTTCAGCATCAAAAAACTCGTGATATTTAAAATCAGCAGTTATAAATATATCCGCTTTTGCAGCTATTGCATTTTTCAACAAGAAACTCCCACTCCCCCCACAAACTGCAACCGTTTTAATTGTTTTGCTCACCAAAGGAGTGTGCCTTACACAATCCGTTTGCATATTAGTTTTTAAACTTTTCAGAAAATCTACTGCATCTACAGGGGTCTTTAATTCCCCAACAATACCAGAGCCTACCAACTGATGCTTATTTTCAAGCACATAAATTTGATGTGCAACTTCTTCATAGGGGTGGGCATTGCTCATTGCATTTAAAACTTCCCGTTCTTTAAACTTAGGATAAATCACCTCTATTCTTTCTTCCATTTCAGTGTGTTGCTCACCAATTTCTCCTACAAAAGGATTGCAATTTTCATTTGCCCTAAAAGTTCCTTTTCCTACTGAAGAAAAACTACACTGGTCATAATCACCAACAGTTCCTGCACCCACCTCATACAATGCTGTTTTTAATTCTTCAGTATTACCAGTAGGGCAATACACCACCAACTGCCTCAATAAATCAGACTTTGGCGCTAAAACCTTACAGTTTTCTAATCCTAATTTTTCAGCAATTTTAGCACTTACTCCATTGTGGACATTGTCTAAGTTAGTATGTATGGCATAGATAGCAATATCATTCTTTATTGCTTTAATAACTGTGCGCTCTATGTAATTGCTACCATTTAGTTTTTTAAGTCCTCCAAAAACAATAGGATGATGTGCAATTACTAAATTGCAACCTGTTGCTATTGCCTCATCAATTATTGCTTCAGTACAATCCAAAGTAATAAGTGCACCTTTAACTTCCGATTTGGCATCCCCAACAATTAAGCCACAATTATCATAACTTTCTTGACATTCCAGGGGAGCATAGCTTTCTAAAAAATCAGTTATTTGTTTAATATTCATTTTTCAAAAGTACAAAACAAAGTCTAATCCCTAACCTCTAATATCTAACATCTAATTGTATCTTTGCCTTATGCGTTATTTACTTTTTCCATTAGCCTTCATTTACGGTAGCATTACAGCCATCCGTAATTTGTTTTTCGACTATGGAATTTTTAAATCCAAGAAACACAATATCCCTATCATCTGCATAGGGAATTTATCAGTAGGAGGAACAGGAAAAACACCACACACCCAGTACATTATTAATTTGCTAAAGGACAATTACAAAGTTGCTATCCTCAGCAGAGGATATGGGCGAAAAACAAGCAACTTACAAGTTGTTGAAACAACAAGCACTGCTACCAAAGTAGGTGATGAACCCCTACAGCTCAAGCAAAATAATCCTAATTGCTTAGTTGTTGTAGAAAAAAATAGGAACAAAGGCGTTCAACATATCCTGAAAGATTTTCCTGAAACAGAAGTCATACTTTTAGATGATGGCTATCAGCACAGATGGATAAAAGCAGGATTTAATATTCTCATCACCCCCTACTCTTCCCCTTATTACAAGGACTCCCTTATGCCAGTTGGTAATTTAAGGGAAAGCAAAAAAGGAGCCGAAAGAGCAAATGCAATTGTGTTTAGTAAAACTCCCGAGAACATCAACCCAACTTTAAAAAAAGGGATGCTAGAAAGGCTTCATCTTTTTGCACATCAAAAAGCCTATTTTTCGCACATTAACTATTGTACTTGGAAGTGCATAAGCACAAATAAGGAATTTATTTCAGATGAAAACTACAGCATTACTTTAGTAAGCGGAATTGCCAACCCTACCCCACTACTCGATTACCTGGAGAATGCAGGACATAATATAAAGCACCTAAAGTTTGCCGACCACCATAATTACACCCCTAATGACATTACGAATATCTTAAGTAAATACAATAAGGACAGTAGTACAAAAAAACTTATCTTAACCACCGAAAAAGACGCTACAAAATTAAGAGTTTTTGAGAAGGATTTTGGCACAGCAAATGTGTACTATCTTCCCATAGAAATTGATTTTGAAGACAAAGAAAAATTTGAAAAACAGTTATTAACTTATGTTGCAAAAAATTAAAGAATCAGCTGAATTCTTACAAAATAAAACAAACTACAATCCTGAAGTAGGAATTATATTGGGTACAGGGTTGGGTGGTTTGGTCAATGAAATTGAGATTGAACATTCTATTTCCTATGAAGATATTCCAAACTTTCCGCTATCAACTGTTGAAGGGCATACAGGGAGGTTAATTTTCGGAAAACTAGGAGGAAAACAAGTAGTGGCAATGCAAGGTCGCTTTCATTTTTATGAAGGTTATACTATGGAAAAAGTTACTTTCCCAGTACGCGTAATGAAATTACTAGGTATCAAAAATTTAATTGTTTCCAATGCTAGTGGTGGTGTAAACCCTGACTATGCAGTAGGTGATTTGATGATTTTAGAAGACCACATCAACTTAATTCCTAATCCGTTAATAGGACATAACATTGCTGAACTAGGACCAAGATTCCCAGACATGAGCGAACCTTACTGCCCTACCCTAATTGCAAAAGCTGAAGCAGTAGCAAAAGCAAATAATCTTCCTTTACAAAAAGGAGTTTATATTGCCTTAACAGGTCCTACCTTGGAAACTCCTGCCGAATACAAATACATGCGTATTATTGGTGGTGATACAGTAGGAATGTCTACTGCACCTGAAGTAATTGTTGCTCGCCATATGGATATCCCTTGTTTTGCTATGTCCGTAATTACTGACCTTGGTGTACCTGGTAAAATTAAAAAGGTAACCCATGCTGAAATTCAAGCTGTTTCAGAGGTGGCAGAGCCAAAACTAACCCTAATTATTAAAGAATTAATTGCCTCAATATAATGAAGAAAATAATCCTACTTTTAAGCATTGCACTACTTACTATAAGCAGTAATGCACAGCAAACTGCTAGTCTTTTATTTCACTGGCAGGACACAACACTTGTTGGTTCATGGACATACGACAACACCTATAACGAATGTTGGGGAATGGTAATTAATGACAGAGAGATTGCAGTTATTGGCTCTACTGCTGGCACACACTTTTTTGATGTAACTGACCCTGCAAACAGTACAGAAGTTGCTTTTGTTGCTGGAGCGTATACAGGAGGAGGAGTGATTCATAGAGATTACCATGATTTTGGCGGATACTTATATGTAGTATGTGATGAAGGAAGTTCATCAACCTTACAAATAATTGATGTTTCAAACTTACCTGATTCTGTAAATACTGTTTACGATTCTAATAATCTATTTACAAAATCGCATAACATCTACATTGATACGGCTACTGCAAAATTGTATGCTTGCGCCTCCAACACTGCAATGGATGTTTATGATTTACACACACCAACCAATCCTACTTTAATTTACTCTTACACAGGAGCAGTTGGCCATGTGCATGATGCCTTTGTCAGGAATGATACTGCATTCTTAAATTGCGGAAATGATGGACTAAGAGTACTAGATTTTTCAATGGTAAATGCTATGGGCGACCAACCTACACAACTAGCAACATTCACCTCTTACCCTGATGCTGGATACAACCATTCAGGTTGGCTAAATGATGATGGAACAGTTTATATTATGCAAGATGAAAATCATGGCTATGATGTGAAAATACTAGATGTTGCTGATTTAACAAACATATCCGTTTTAGCAACTTTCAATTCTGGTGTTGATCCACAATCAATGGCACATAACGGAATAATAAAAGGAGATTTAGCCTACATTCCTTATTATCATGATGGTTTAAGAGTTTTTGATATTTCTGACCCAAGCAATCCAGTTCAAACTTGGAAATATGATACCTATACACCCAACAGTCATGCATCTTACAAAGGAGCTTGGGGAGTTTACCCTAACTTACCTTCAGGAAACATTATTGTTTCTGATATGCAAACGGGTTTATATATTTTTGAGTGCGGTACTCCTACTGCAATAATTGAAAATAAATTAGCACATAAGCTATACCCAAATCCTGCAACAACTGAGTTTATCATTCAAAATACTACTGCTGATAAATTTACTTTATACAATAGTTTAGGTGCAAAAGTAATGGAACAAGAAATTGATGAAAATCAAAATACAATTTACAGAGGGAGTTTAAGCAATGGTTTGTATTTTTACACCCTAAATAAAAAAGGAACTTTGATAGAATCAGGAAAAGTATTATTTGAATAATGAGTTTAAGAGATAAATATGAAGTTGTAATTGGGTTGGAGGTTCACGCTCAACTACTAACCAAAACTAAAGCCTATTCTTCTGATGAGAATATTTATGGGGCTATACCCAATACAAAAACATCTGTAATTTCACTAGGACACCCGGGAACTTTACCAAGAACTAACAGCAAAGTTATTGAGTATGCTGTAAAACTAGGAATAGCAGTAGGGTCTGATATTCGTGAACATAATGAGTATGCGCGTAAAAATTACTTCTATGCCGATTTACCAAAAGGCTATCAAATTACTCAAGACACTACCCCTATTTGTAATGGTGGAACTATCCAGATAAAAGATAAAGAAGGAAATGCTAAACATATAGCAATAACTAGAATTCACATGGAGGAAGATGCTGGTAAATCTATTCATGATTTAGATCCCTTCAACACTTTAGTTGATTTAAATAGAGCTGGAGTACCTTTAGTTGAGGTGGTTTCTGAACCTGATATTCGTTCTTCAGAAGAAGCTTATCAATACATAACAGAAGTAAGAAAATTAGTTCGCTACCTAGACATCTGTGACGGAAACATGGAAGAAGGATCATTAAGATGTGATGCCAATGTTTCAGTTATGCTGAAAGGTGCTACAGAATTTGGAACCAAAGTGGAGGTTAAGAATATGAATTCAAGCAGAAATGTAGTGCGTGCCATTGAATTTGAAATTGACAGACAAATAGAGTTATTAGAAACTGGAGGAGAGATTAGCCATGAGACAAGAAGTTTCAATGCTGCAAATAACTCAACTATCTCAATGAGACATAAAGAAGAAGCAAATGATTATCGCTACTTCCCAGAACCTGACTTACAACCCGTAATTGTTACTAAGGAATATATTGCAAAAGTAAAAGCTAGTCTTCCCCCATTACCAACTGAACTTTTCAAAAAGTTTAGCATTGAATTTGGCTTATCGGAATATGATGCGAATATCTTAATTGATGAAAAGGGAATAGCACTCTATTTTGACACATTGTGCCAGCATACTAAAAATTATAAATCGGCAGCTAATTTTGTAAATGGAAGTGTGAAATCATACCTAAATGAAAATGCAGTTACAATCAGTAATTTTTCAATATCCCCACAGCAATTAGCGAGTTTGATTACTATAGTTGATGACGGTAAAGTAAGTAATACTGTAGCTACCTCCAAGATATTCCCAGCAATGATAAATAGTGATAAAACTGCTGAAGAAATTGCAACTGAAAACAACTGGGTACAAGAAAGCGATAGTGATGCACTGGGGGACTATATAAAACAAGCAATAGCTAAATACCCTGATAAAGTAGCTGAATACAAAGAAGGTAAAAAAGGACTGATTGGCTTATTTATGGGAGAGGTAATGAAACTTTCCAAAGGACAAGCCGACCCAAAATTGGCCAACCAATTACTAAGAACTGAATTAGAAAAATAATTTTGACAAAAGACAAAATATATTTCGCATCTGATTTTCATTTAGGAAGTCCTAACCTTGAAGAAAGCCATAAAAGAGAAAAACTAATTGTACAATGGCTTACTGATATTGAAAAAGATGCAAAAGCCATCTATTTAGTAGGTGATATATTTGATTTTTGGTTTGAATACAAAACAGTAGTTCCAAAAGGATTTGTTCGTTTATTAGGGAAACTTGCTGAGCTAGTTGATAGCGGAATTGCAATTCATTTATTTGTTGGGAATCATGACCTATGGATGAAAGACTACTTAACAACAGAAATTGGAATTACTATTCACCACAGAAATATTATAATTGAAGAAGGTGATAAAAAACTATTTATCGGACATGGAGATGGTTTAGGAAATGGCGATTATTTTTATAAACTCTTAAGGAAATTTTTTACCTCAAAAGTATGTCAATGGACTTTTGCTCGTTTGCATCCTAACTTAGGACTTACAATAGCACATACATGGAGTAGAAGTAGCCGAAAAAGAGGAGAAGAAGCAAACTTTATTAGTAATGAAAAAGAAATTCTTCTCGGATATTGCCAGGAGCAACAAAAACTAAACCCTGTTGATTATTATGTATTTGGTCACAGACACCTTCCTCTCGAGTTAAAGGTAGATGAAAAGGCTAAATACATCAACACAGGGGATTGGCTACATCATTATACTTATGCTGTACTTGAAGAAGGAAACCTTGAGTTAAAAACCTATAACAAATAAAAAAGCCATCATTTCTGATGGCTTTCTTTTTATACTTATAAATTCCTACTTATTAAGAATTAACTTCTCTGTTTTAATAACACTTCCATTAGAAACAACTTTTACAAAGTATATTCCAGTTTCAAAGCTAGATAAATCAACACTTTCTAATCTGAAGTAATTACTTTTAACTTCACCTTCAAATAAATTCATTACCTCAGCACCTAATATATTTACTAGCTTAACTTCAACATTAATTTTAGCTAAATTATTAAGTTCAATAACTGCTATTCCATTAGTTGGATTAGGGTAAATTGACAATCTAGAAGCACTTACAGTAGGTGTAAACAAAGCTGATTCTTCACCAATTTGAATATTATCTAAATAGAAATTATTTGCAGATCCATTAGTAACATATTCAATTTTAAATTTAATATTATCATTTTTCAATTGAGTTTTTGTCATAACAGTATCATTCCACTCACTTGATAAGGGTTTAAAATTAGTAGTGTACTCTCCTGCATTTGCCACTTGGTATTTAGTTAATGCCCCTAATGTTTTCCAAGTCTCACCACAATCATCAGAATAATATACATTTAACTCATTAACTGGAGAAGCATTTACTGCAGCACCAGAATATGAAAATTTAATTGCAGGATTTGATAAAGCACTTAAGTCATAAGCCACAGAAACTAATTCATCAGCACCTGAAGTTAAATTATCTTTATCTATCATAATACTTGCATTACCATTAACAGTTACGTCTTCTTTCCATTCCCATGAAGAATTTGGTATAGAGTTAAAAGGCCACCCCCCCTCAGGAATTCCTTTAATTATTTGCCAGTCAGCCGATAATTCAGAAGCATCTTCAAAATCATAAGTATAACTTCCTGCAGTATTTGAAGATGATGTTGGAGAAATAGTAATTACATTTTCTTTTACAGTTGTTGATGTACAAGAATTCGTGTAATAAGCAACATAAGTTGTTCGTTCTGCCTCCCCTCTATAAAAAAGGGTATCCATAAAATAAGCATCAAAGGCTTCACTTTCATAATTACCATAATAGTAAGTTAAAGTATCTCCTAAAAATAGAATAGAATCTTTTTCCCATGTTGAAAAACATAGAGCTAACCTATTATATTCTTCAATCTCTAAAGAATCCCCATAATCAGCACTAAAGGTCAATAAAAATGTATCTAGACCAAGTGCAAATGAAGAATGAGCACCAATAACACTGTCTTCAGGGGCATTTCGTTTCCATACAGACTCTATACTTAAAGAATCTATATCTAAATGCAGTACAATATTTGAAGCGTTCATAGCTAACAGTTCCGCCTCTGTTCCTTGCACATTTAAAGTTTCAACAATTGAATCATACGAACTAGCATTTACCAAATCCAAATCAGATAAGCTAGCTGCTCTAGCCTCAGTTGTTTCATTGTATTCAATAGTTAGTGACACATCATAACTACCAACTGACGCATAAGTATGAGCAACCAAATTAGCATTTGAATCATCAGTATTTCCATCACCAAAATCCCAAGTTAAAGCAGATACTGTACCAACTTGAAATTGTGTTTTATTTCCTTTTAACACTAAATTCTCACCTAAACAAAAAGAATATTTCCCTGTAGTACTTGCAAAGTTAGGGTTATCCTTACAAGCAGGAGTTATAAAACCATCAGCAGTACCAGTAGCGGCAATATTTTCAGCTGACCACATATACTCCCTGAACCCTATACCAGTAGTATTAGTCTCTGCATCATACTCTCCATCTAAAGTTTCATTCATTACTTCAACTTGACCTGCTGAAAACATAGTAACATAATTATCATTTGTATAATCCATGTAATTCATATACATTTCTCCAGCACGGTTTAATGAATCAGCAACACAACCATTAATTAATCCAACATGATAAGGAAAAGTTGCTGGAGAAGGGAATGGGCCTGGGTTTTCACCTGCACCATTTGAATATTTATGAGTTGGTGTATCTTTTACTCCATCATCTCCACAAGTCGCATCTCCCCAAATATGCCTTAATCCTAACCAGTGTCCTACTTCATGTGTTAAAGTAGTTGAGGATAAATCAGACATTACATTTGCCTTTAGCGCTACCCCATCAGTTGACATTGCTCCACTCCAAGGAAACTGAGCGAATCCTAATAAAATATTCCCATCCTCTTGAGGTGCAAAACTAAGAAGCGTCCAGATATTCAAATATTGGTAAGAATTCCAGTAACTTAAACCTTTAATTGCATTTCTATTTTCCGGCTTATTTGTCAATTCTGACTGCACTCTTAAAATACCAGTTGTAGGATTTCCACTAGGATCAATTTTAGCTAAGCGAAATTCAACATTAGCAACCCCTCTTACTGAAGCAAAAATATCTGGCGTTAAAGGATTGCCACTAGATTGATTTAAAAATTTATCTGACTGACCATTTATATTTTTATTCAAAGCATCTATTGCTCCTTGTATAGCGGCATCAGATAGATTTTCTCCTCCCAAGTTATGAATAACATGAACGACAACAGGAATAATTTTTTTACCACCTTCAACTTTAAGGTGTTTCATTTTGCTTAAAGCAGATTTATGATCAGCTTCTAATTCTGCATTTAAAGTCTCCAATCCTTGATAAAAAGCAGGGTATTTTTGTTCCTGTTCCTCATAGGAACCATCATAAGTACCACAAACTTGAGCTGTAAGAGAAGTGGTTGCTAAAAATGCAAAGATTAAAGGTAAAAGTCTATTTTTCATATCTAATGAATTTGTTTAAAATTTCAGGAAACAAATATAATGATTATCTACTAATAGACATCATCTTACAGAAAAATATAAAAACAGGTAAATTACTAGTGAATATGCTTTTCAGCATGATAAGATGAACGCACCAAAGGACTACTTTCAACATGCTGAAAACCAAGAGAAAGACCTATCTCTTTATACTTATCAAATTGTTCGGGAGTAATAAATTCAACTACTGGTAAATGCTTTTTTGAAGGCTGCAAATACTGACCAATAGTCATAATTGAAACGCCAACTGCTCGTAAATCATGCATAGTTTCAATTACTTCTTCTTCAGTCTCACCTAAACCAAGCATAATCCCAGATTTTGTTTTAATCCCTCCTTCATGCAAGAACCTTAAAGTATCCATACTCCTATCGTATTTCGCTTGAATTCTTACTTTCTTAGTCAATCTTCTTACAGTTTCCATGTTATGAGAAACCACTTCAGGAGCCACATCAATAATAGGCTGAATATCTTTTAATCGCCCTTTAAAGTCAGGGATTAAAGTTTCCATTGTTGTCTTAGGATTTTCCTTTCGTATTTCATTGATTGTTTCCACCCAAATACTCGCTCCTCCATCCTTCAAATCATCACGATCAACAGAAGTAATAACTGCATGTTTCACCTCCATTAGTCTAATTGAACGCGCTACTTTTTTAGGTTCTAAGATGTCAACTGCTAATGGGCGACCAGTCATTACATTGCAAAAACCACAAGATCGCGTACATATATTCCCTAAAATCATAAAGGTAGCCGTACCAGCCCCCCAACATTCCCCCATATTAGGGCAATTCCCACTTTCACAAATGGTATGTAAATCATGTGATTTAGTAATTCCTCTTACATTTTTGTAAGCTTCACCTGTCGGTAATTTCACCTTCAACCACTTTGGCTTTCTTATTTTCTCAGTTTTTTCCAAAAGAAATAATTTATGCGTTTTTTTCTAATACCTCAACTACACTAACTCCAGGGCATTGTTTTTCATAAATTCCACAGGAAGTAATAGCAGAAAATGCAAAAAATAATAGCGTATATAAAATGACTTTTTTCATTGAAAATAATTTTTGACAAAAATACATTTTTAAAACAGATTAGCTATCTTTGAATTCATTAAATGACAACAACAAAATTACACCTCAATTCAGATTGGAAAATATTTCTGAAAGAAGAACTGAATTCCAATAATTTTAAAGCAATTATTAGCGAATTGGAAATTGAGAGAAAAAACCACACTATTTTCCCTGAAAATGATGAAATTTTTAACGCTTTTAATCAAACAAGTTTAGATGATTTAAAAGTCGTTATTTTAGGGCAAGACCCTTATCATGGAAAAGGTCAGGCACACGGCCTTTCTTTTTCAGTACCCAATGACGTAAAAATACCACCCTCATTACGCAATATATTTAAAGAATTACAAGCAGATTTAAACCTCCCTATTTCCACTAATGGAAACCTAGATACTTGGGCAGAGCAAGGCGTTTTATTATTAAACTCTACTTTAACAGTTAGAGAAAAACAGGCAGGTTCTCATCAAAAATTAGGATGGGAAACCTTCACAGACAGTATTATCAAAAAAATAGCAACCGAAAAAGAAGAGATAATCTTCTTGCTCTGGGGCGCCTTTGCTCAAAAAAAATCAGTTTTGATTAACGAAAAAAAACATTATCTTTTAACTACAACTCACCCCTCTCCATTTTCGGCTTACAGAGGGTTTTTAGGTTGCAAGCACTTTTCAAAAACGAATGAAATACTTATCAAAAATAACAAGCAATCTATAAATTGGAAACTATGTTCAGAACCCTTAACCTTATTTTAATTAGCTTTATCAGCTTCAGTGCATTTGGGCAAAACTTAATAATTGAGCGTGTAAATAATTATTTAGACAGCAAAAATGCTTTTGCGGATGAGGTAATTTATGTTTCTATAAAACAACAAAAACTCTACCATATTCAAAATGACAGCATCCTTAAAGAATATATTATTTCAAGCTCGGCATACGGGATAGGAAGCAAAGCAGGGAGTAATAAAACACCAATAGGGCTACACAAAATAGCTAAAAAATATGGAGACAAAACTCCTATAAATGGCAGAATGACAGGAAGAGTATTCTATGGTGAAATTGCTACCATCTATACAGATGATACAAAAAGCAAAACAGATGATGTAACCAGCAGAATATTTTGGTTAGAAGGCATGGAAAAAGGGCAGAACAAAGGGAAGGGTATTGACTCCTACAAACGCTATATTTACATACACGGAACATCAGAAGAAGGGAGGCTAGGAAAACCTGCTTCTCATGGCTGTATAAGAATGAAAAATAAAGAAGTAATTGACTTGTATAAGCTAATAGAAGTTGGTACTTTAGTCCTCATTTTATAATTCAAAAACTCACCCATGGAATATGCATTTTACCTCCTAATTATTGGAGGATTGGCAGCTCTTTACTTTAAGAAAGAAGCAGTTATTGAAGACACTTCAGAAGAAGATAAAATAAAAATTTCAGAATTAGAAAGAAACTTAGCGTCCAAAGAAACTGAAGTAAAGCAACAGCAACAAAATATTGATATTGCCAATGCAAAAACCACAGCTTTTGAGCAAGTAAAAACCGAAAATGCTACTCTTAAAGAAAAGCTTTCCAATACCGAACAAGAAAGAAACAGCCTTAAACACGAAAACATTTCACTAAAAAAAGAAGAGGACAACCGAAATGAAACCCTAAGAAAATCAGTTGAAGCAACCAATACTCTACAAGAAAGTTTGACAAAAGAAAAGGAAAGGCTGAATGATGAAAGGGTAAAAGAAACAGAAGTTCGACTTGAAAAAATGAAGAGAACCTGGGGAGAACATGAAAAAGATGTTGAAAATCATCTGCAACTTATTTGCCGTAATCATGTGATTAAATACATCAGCCAAGAGGATTTTCCACACCCTAGAAACAAGCCTGATAACTCCATAGAAATAATGGACCAACTAATTGTTTTTGACGCAAAAAGTCCTGCCAATGACGACTTAAGCAACTTTCCAAAATACATAAAACTACAAACGGAAAGCCTGAAAAAATACGCAAAGCATGATGATGTGAAAAAAGATTTATTCCTAGTAATTCCATCTAACACTTTGCATGTCATTAATCAGTTTACTTATAATATTGGCGACTATAATGTATACATTATTACCAAAGATGCTTTGGAACCAATCATCCTAAGCCTTAAAAAGATTGAGGAGTACGAATTTGCAGACAAACTAAGTCCAGAAGAACGAGATAATGTATGTAGGATTATTGGAAAATTTGCCCACACTACCAAAAGAAGAATACAGATTGACCAATTCTTTGCAGAAGAGTTTTTAGACACACTTAATAAAGCAGGAACACAATTACCAAGAGAGATTTTAGAAAGTGTTATTCAGTTTGAAAATGCTGAGAAGCTAAACCCTCCAATGGAGAAAAGAAAAAAACAGATTTTGACGAAAGATTTAAAAGCAAAATCAGAGAAAATTAAAAAAGAAATTGAACTCAGAAATATCCCTGAGATAAACACTCAAATTGAGTTTAAAGAAGATAACAATGCATAACACAGAAGAAAAAAATTACATATTTGGTATCCGTGCCATAATTGAAGCGGTACAAGCCGGAAAAACAATTGACAAACTATTTATCCAAAAAGGATTGCATAACGATTTGTTTGCGGAACTCTGGAAATTAGTTCGTGAAAAGAGAATAAATTACAAACATGTTCCTCTAGAGAAAATCAATCGCTTGACAAGAAAAAATCATCAAGGAGTTTTTGCGTTTATCTCTCCTATCGATTTTCATAATATTGAGGATGTCGTTCCTGCACTTTACGAACAAGGAAAAAATCCTTTAATATTGGTATTGGACAGAATTACAGATGTAAGGAATTTTGGAGCGATTGCCCGTACAGCTGAATGTGCTGGAGTAGATGCAATTATTATCCCTGAACAAAATGCAGCTGCTATTAATGCTGATGCGATAAAAACTTCAGCTGGTGCATTGCATAAAATCACGGTTTGCCGTACTTGGAATTTGAAATTAGCGATACAATTCATGAAAGAAAGTGGTATACAATTGGTTGGTTGTACTGAAAAAACACAAGACAATATGTATAAACCTGACTACACTCCACCTACTGCAATTATTATGGGTTCGGAGGAAGATGGTGTTTCTCCTGAGTTTTTGAAAATGTGTGATGCAAGAGCTAAGATTCCTTTGGCTGGGAAAATTGCTTCCTTAAATGTTTCGGTTGCTACTGGTGTGATTTTATATGAAGCAATAAGGCAGAGAGGGTAATATGACCCTTGACCATTTCAGAGAACATTGCATTTCGTTTAAAGGAACAACAGAAGAAATACCTAAAAAATTAAGAGAACAATTATGAGTTGGTTTGCAAACTGGTTTGACTCCCCCTATTACCACACCCTCTACAAAAATAGAGACGAAAAAGAAGCACAAGTTTTTATTGATAACTTAGTACAGCATTTACAAATTCCTAAAGGGAGTACACTCATTGATATTGCTTGCGGAAAAGGAAGGCATGCTACCTATTTCAATTCTTTAGGATTGGATGTTGTTGGGGTGGATTTATCGCCTAACAGCATAACTGCTGCTACAAAAAATGCAAATGCAACTTTACAATTTTCAGTGCACGATATGCGTGAGGCCTATCAGGAAAATAGCTTTGATGTAGTTACTAATTTGTTTACCTCTTTTGGTTATTTTGAAAATAATACTGACGAACAAAAAGCCATCAATGCTATGGCTAGTAATTTAAAATCAGGAGGTTTTTTGATTATTGACTTTATGAATGTAAAAAAAGTAATTGCTAATTTGGTGGCTAGTGAACAAAAAACGATTGACAAAATTACATTTGACATCACAAGGAAAGTGGAAGATGGACACATCATTAAAGACATCCATATTACTGATGGTGAAGAAAAACAACATTTTCAAGAAAAAGTAAAAGCAATAACTTTAGTTGATTATTCTGAATTTATCAGCAATGCAGAGCTAAAAATAATTGATATCTTTGGCAATTATAAATTGGACAATTTTGATGAAAAAATTGCTGATCGTTTAATACTAATTTGCAAGAAATGAATTTAACAACACTAGGACTATTATTTGCATCCGTAATTGCTGGAGCAATTGTGGTCGAAATTTTCAAACCTAAAAAAAGCAGGAACATCCAGATATTGCTTACTTTTAGTGGGGCTTATTTATTGGCTGTAAGTGTTTTGCATTTATTACCAGAAATATTTCAGCACAATAGTAATCAAAATATTGGGCTCTTTATTTTAGGAGGATTCTTAATCCAGATTTTATTAGAATATTTTTCGCAAGGAATAGAGCACGGTCATTTTCATAAGAGTAATGTAATTCCTTTTTCTGTACTTATTAGTTTATGCTTGCACGCATTACTAGAGGGAGTCCCTTTAGGAGGGCACTTACATCATCACGCACACAATGCTTTACTTACAGGGATTGTACTCCATAAAATGCCAGTTGCAATTGTTTTGATGACCTTATTCCTTCAAAGTAATATTAGTAAAACAAGAGCCTATTTTTATCTATTACTTTTTGCCTTAATGGCTCCACTTGGCGTTTTTGCAGGAAGTTTATTTACAACTCTGGCCAATTATCATAATGAGGTGATGGCACTTGTAATTGGTATCTTTTTACACATTTCAACCACTATTCTTTTTGAAAGCAGTGACGGACATAAGTTTAGTAGCCAAAAGATTTTAGCAATTATTGTAGGGTCAGTTATTGCTATATTTAGTATTTAATGAA
>Ga0206679_10000770_pt1 | contig 27012 bp, 14 predicted proteins | sample M110012015metaG_FD_155464 | JGI IMG/M metagenome (GOLD analysis project Ga0206679, IMG submission 155464) | Ammonia-oxidizing marine archaeal communities from Monterey Bay, California, United States - M1 100m 12015 | ecosystem: Environmental > Aquatic > Marine > Intertidal zone | place: USA... | reverse complement strand
TCCATTAACGCTTCTACTGGTGAAGTAGACCTCTCTGCTTCTACTGCCGGTGGCCCTTATACCATTACCTATACCACTGCGGGAACCTGCCCTAACTCAACTATTTTTAATGTTTCAATTCTTGATTCACTTCAAGTTGATGCAGGTCTGGACCAAACTGTTTGTTTTAATGACCCCGTAGTGTCACTTAATGGAATCGCGCCATTTAGTGGACTATGGAGTAGTAATGGAACTGGAATGTTTTTACCAAATGATAGCTCACTTGTAACGACCTATATTCCTTCCAACTCTGATTCAGTTGCTGGTTCAGTGTTAATTTATTTAACATCAACAAATAATGGATCATGTGCCGCAGCAATCGACTCTTTATCTATTACGATCAATCAAGGGATCTATGTTGATGCAGGTTCAACTCAAATTGTCTGTGGGGATACTTCATTTATTCTGTTAAACGGAGCTGTAACAGGATCCTCTGGAGGTGCCTGGACGACAAATGGCTTAGGCAGTTTCTCACCAAATAATTCAACATTAAATGTAAATTACATACTAGATCCTAATGATGTTAACGCAGATTCATTACTTTTTATCCTTACATCAACAGGAAATGGAGATTGTGATGCAATCTCTGATACTGTTGTAATTACTATTACTCCTATTCCAATAGTTGAAGCCGGGCCCGATTTAAGTGCTTGCGCTACAAATCCAATTGTAAATATTTCAGGTAATGTAAGTGGCGGAAGTAGTACTGGCATATGGACTAGTGCTGGAACAGGTGTTTTTATCCCATCTGATACTTTATTAAATACAACCTATACAGCAAGTAGTTTAGATACAGCAAATGGAGGTGTGTATTTGTTTCTAAGCTCTACTAATAATGGTAATTGTAATTCTGTATTAGATAGTACTTTCTTGTCCTTTAGTGAAGGAACTAACTTATCTGCTGGTAATGATATAACAGTTTGTGCAAATAATGACACCATTCATCTAAATGGGGTCATATCAGGGGCTACAAATTCAGGAGTTTGGTCTTCTTCAGGTAGTGGGTTATTTACGCCAAATGATTCAATATTGAACCCTAGTTATTCTTCATCATCAACTGATATTATTTCTGGAAATGTCTTTTTAATCCTAACGTCCACTAATAATGGAACGTGTCAAACGGAAATTGATTCTGTATTAATTACATACAGCCCATCCCCAATTGTTGATGCTGGTTCTGATCAGTCTATTTGTGCTAATTTTTCACCCTTTTTATTGAGTGGCTCCATAGGTGGTAATACTAGCTCTGGACAATGGTCTACATTAGGGAGTGGGGCATTTAGTCCAAATGACACCACACTTAATGCATCATATTTTCCAAGTTCTTCAGATACGCTAAATGGCAATGTAATTTTAGTTCTTTCATCAAGGAATAATGGAAATTGTATTGTTGAAACTGACACAATAGAAATATTTTTTGAACCCAGCCCAGAAATTGATGCAGGAGCCGATCAATTAATTTGTAATGACGATACTGTAAATTTAAATGGTAACATTATAAGCACTAGTGGAACTGGAATTTGGTCCAGCAGTGGTAATGGTACTTTTTTACCAAATGATAGTTCTTTGATGGCCCAATATATACCTAGCTCAAATGATACCATAGCTGGCTCATTAAGCTTAACTCTAACTACCACTAATTTAATTAGCTGTAATCCTATAACTGATGTAATAAATATTGATTTTCTTCCTAGACCATTTGTTCAAATTGATAGTTTAATTTCAACAACCTGTGGTAGTAGTGGAAATGTTGAATTGTATGGAACAGTATCAGGAAGCTCAAATTCAGGACAATGGACAAGTTCTGGATCAGGTACTTTTTCTCCAAATGATACTGCATTAAATACTACTTATATTCCTAGTATAACTGATATTGCAAATGGCAATGTTTTAATATCTCTACTCTCAGCAAACTCTTGTTTTGAAAGTGATACTACTACTGTTCAATTCACACCTGCCCCTCAAGTAAATGCAGGTCCTGATCAGTTTTTATGCATTGATGAAGATTCAGTATTTTTATTTGGAACTATCAGTGGAATTACAACAGAAGGTGTATGGACAGCATCAGGAAGTGGAAGCTTTTCTCCTAATGATAGTATATTAAATGCAACTTATATTTTATCAATTGCAGACAGTGTAACTGGTAATGTCGAATTTGTATTAACGTCTATTAATAATGGAATATGTTCTGCTGTTACAGATACAATGTATGTTACTTTAACGACAGTGCCTATAGTTAATGCTGGAACTGATGATTCAATATGCGCCAGCTCACTTGTTAATTTGTCTGGTAATGTTTCAGGCGGATCAAGCACTGGTGGCTGGGTGTCATCTGGCACAGGTCTATTTATTCCTGATTCTAATGCCTTAAATGGACAATATCAGTTTAGTAATGATGATACAATTGCAGGAGCAGTAGAATTAATTTTATACTCAACTCAAGCATGTGTAACTGAAGCTGATACTGTAAATATTGTAATATCTCCTGGCCCATCTGTTTTTGCTGGTAATGACATTGTTGTTTGTTCCAATAATCCCAATGTTTTAATTTCAGGGAGTATCTCTGGGATTACCTCTACTGGAGTCTGGTCTAGTAGTGGGAATGGAACTTTTTCACCTAATGACTCTACTTTAAATGCTACTTATATTCCTGATAACTCAGACATAAGCCTTGGAACAATTTATTTAATATTAAATTCTACTAATAATGGAGATTGTATAGCTATGTCAGATTCATTAAGTGTTATTTTTGAATCTGCCCCTACTGTTGATGCTGGGACAGATATTCCTATTTGCATAGATGATACGCTGACATTATTAAATGGAATTGTTTCTGGAAATACCTCAACCGGTATTTGGTCAACCTTAGGAAGTGGCACGTTTTATCCTAATGACTCCATTTTAAATGGTAATTATATATTAAGTGTTGCTGATAGTATTGCGGGGTCAATCTCTTTAGTGTTGACATCTACAAATAATGGCGGCTGCTTACCAAATACTGATACGGTGACTGTTTTTACAACCGATGTGCCAGTTGTTGATGCAGGCTTTGATGCAACTGTTTGTGCAAATACACAACATTTTTTAATTGGCAATGTTACTGGAGGAACTAACACGGGTGTTTGGACTACAACTGGCAATGGGCAATTTTCTGACAGCTCAAGTCTAAATGCAATTTATTTATTTGGGTCTATAGATGAAATAAATGGGCTTACTCAATTAGTACTAACATCAACTGGCGCTTGTATAGACATTTCAGATACGGTTAATATCTCTGTAAATGGGACACCCAATGCTAATGCGGGATCTAACCAAATAGTATGTTATAATAATTCTACAGTTGCATTAATCGGTTCTGTGACAGGAGCAACATCAACAGGAACTTGGACAAGTTCTGGCACTGGTGCATTTATTCCAAACGATTCAAGCCTTATCGTTAACTATGTACCCAGTGTGCCTGATAAGGATAATGGTTTTGTTGAGATCATTTTAAATACTACCAATAATCAAAATTGCAATCCAGATAGTGATACAATTCTAGTGACAATTACTCCTCCTCCCGTTGTTAGCGCAGGTACTGATGTAATTATATGTAGCGGGGACAGCGTTCAAATAAGTGGTAATGTTAGTGGTGGATCTTCTACTCTTTCTTGGAGCACTCTTGGAGATGGAGTGTTTTTTCCTAATGACAGTAGTTATACTCCTATATACTATCCAGGTGTTTTAGACACTACTAATGGGATGATTACAATTATATTATCCTCAACAAATAATGGAAATTGTAATCCTGAAACTGACACACTAAATATTGCCATCTTACCTAAACCTACAGTTAATGCAGGTATTGATCAAGTCTTATGTTTAAATAATAGTGACGCTTCATTAACTGGTATAATTTCCGGAAACACATCTACAGGTATTTGGTCTTCAACAGGTTCAGGTAACTTTACGCCTATCGATACTGCATTAAATGTCAATTACATAGCTAGTAATGCAGATCTTATGAGTGGTGGTGTTCAACTAATTCTTACTGCTACTGCAAGCTGTCCTTTTTCGGACACTCTAAATATTACTTATACTCCTCCTCCAAATGTAAGTGCTGGAATAGATATTATTGTGTGTAATGCAAACCCTATTGCTAATTTATTTGGAGTAATAACTGGAGGTAGCTCTACTGGGATTTGGGCAACATCAGGTACTGGCACCTTTTCTCCAAACAACAATTCATTAACCGCAATATATACAGCAGGTGCTGCGGATACAGCAGCTGGCTCTGTTATACTAACTTTAACAACAACAAACAATGGTAGCTGTATTCCTGACTCTGATTCATTAATCATCACATTTGTAGATAGGCCAGTTGCTGATGCTGGAATAGATGATACTATTTGTGCTAATGTGCCCATCCAATTAAATGGCTCTATTACTGGTAGTGTCTCTGGGACTTGGACCACTTTAGGAGATGGTTACTTTGTTGACTCCTCTGATTTAAATGGCTTTTATGTAATTGGCCCCTCAGATTCTTTAAATGGAATGGTTTCTATAGTATTGACCCCTACAAACTTTATAGGGTGTTCAGTAGAATCTGATACTGTTAATTTCACAATTACTCCTGCTCCATTTGCTAATGGAGGTGGGGATGTCTTAGTATGTGCCAATAACGATACTGTATATTTAAATGGTACTATTTCTGGCCCAACATCAACTGGAATATGGGAAACATTTGGGTCTGGAACTTTCTTGTTTAATGATACTATACTCAATAATATTTATGTGCCCAGCATTTCAGATACATTAAATGGTTTTGCTGTTCTTTCTCTCACAACAACCAATAATGGAAATTGTTTTGCAGAAACATTTCTTACGCTTGTAACCATTGCTTCATCCCCAACTATCGATCTAGGATCAGATCTTATCTTGTGCAATGATGATACGGTATCATTAAATCCAATAATTGGTGGAAGTGCAACAGGACTAATTTGGAATAGTTCGGGTTCAGGGACATTTATACCAAATAATAATAGCATAATAGTAGATTACATTCCTAGTAGTGCAGACACATTGTCTGGAAATTTACTGATCTCTGCAACTACTTCAGACACTGCATTTTGTATTCCAAAAGTTGATACTATTTCAATTACTTTTACTTCAAGACCATTGGTGTTGTCAGGCATGAATGATACAGTGTGTGCCAATAATTCTAGTGTTCAATTAAATGGGGCAGTCTCTGGAAGTACTCTTACGGGGCTATGGTCTAGTTCGGGAAATGGGTCTTTTCTTCCAAATGACACAGTATTAAATGCAATCTATTTGCCAGGGTCTATCGATTCTATAGCAGGTAATTCAGTTCTAACATTAACTTCTACTAACGCCTGTTCTGTTCAAGATTCATTAACTGTTATTATCACGCCAGCTCCTGTTGTAAATGCTGGAGTAGATCAAATTTTATGTGAAGGTGACACTACTGCTAATTTAAATGCTGTTGTTTCAGGAGGAAGTACTTCAGGTCTTTGGGGGACATCAGGTACAGGGTATTTTATACCAAATGATTCTACCTTAAACACTACTTATGTCTTAAGTACAGCTGATACTATAGCGCACGCTGTCACTCTTAACCTAGAGTCTATAAATAACGGCAATTGCTTGCCCGAATATGATACATTAGAAATAACTATCACTTCTATCCCCTTAGTTGATGCTGGCATAGATGATACTACGTGTGCAAATGTTCCTGTCACATTAAATGGAACAATAACCGGGGGTTCAGGGTTGGGTATTTGGTCTACAATCGATGGTGGATTTTTTGTCGACAGCAGTAACTTACAAACTGATTATTTTGATTCTCCTACAGTTGGTCTTAATGAATTAATATTAACATCCGTTAATTCGTGTATCGATATTACTGATACTGTAATTGTTGAAATTTATCCGGCTCCTGAATTAACAATCTCAACCGGTGGACCTACCTGTATTGAAAATATAGAAATTGACCTAACTGGAACTGTAGCCAATGCATCTGGAGTAATATGGAATACATTAGGAACTGGTTCTTTTACTTTAAGCGACACCTTATTATCTACTCATTATTCTGGCTCTCCTGGAGATTCGACCAATGGCTATGTGACAATTGCGCTTACAAGTACCGGGAATGGGATTTGCAATCCAGTAACAGTTTCTACAGATATCTACTTTAATTTGGTGCCATTTACAGATGCTGGTATCGATCAAACTATTTGTACGATTGATGGATTATTGGTAGACCTTGATGGTTTTGTTACAGGCGGTACAACCACTGGCCAATGGTCATCAAGTGGATCAGGTGGTAGTTTTTTTCCAAATGACACTTCTCTATTGGCCACCTATATTCCTGGGGCTGCTGATACTGTAGCTGGTTCGGTATACATATATTTAACAAGCACTCAAAATGGAAGCTGTGACCCAGGATTAGATTCTGTATTGATCACTTGGGAATCACCTCCTGATTTTTCAATATTAATAGCTGATTCAATGTGCCATTATGACCTTCCTGTGCAATTAGGAGTTACAATTAATAATCCTGGCTCAAGTTATCAATGGTCAAGTAGTGGAAGTGGGACTTTTACACCAAATAATATGGATCTTACTGGTATCTACGAGCCCAGTAATTCTGACCTAGACAGTGGTGACTTTCAATTATATATTTCATCTATAAATTGTCCTATGTATATTGACTCTCTTGAAATCAACTTATTTAACAACCCTATTGCAGACTTTGTTGCCTCTACAGTTTGTCAAGACAGCTTAGTAGAATTTACTGATCTAAGTTCTGTTGTGAACGACACAATTGTTTCCTGGAACTGGGATTTTGGAGATGGTAATGATACAATTGAAAATCCCACATATACATTTACACAATCAGACACAAATGTTGTTACCTTAATTGTTGAAACTAATACAGGATGTTATGATACTATTTTACATACTATATATCTAAGATTAATAGATCCTTTATTTGGATATAATGGTGATTGTGTAACTGATTTCATAACATTTATAGATAGTACTATTGTTTCTGGTGATTCCATTATTTTATGGGAATGGGATTTTGGAGATGGAAATACAGGCGATGGAAATAATCCTATTCATTCATATGAAATTGAAGAGGAATATACAGTCAATCTTACAATCACAACTGCTAGTGGCTGTGTCGATTCTACTAATCTTATTATAAGTGGAACATGTCCTATTTTAGATGGTGTTCCCTATATGCCTAGTGCCTTTTCACCTAATGGAGACAACAACAATGATGTCCTTTTTGTTGATGGTGGTCCATTTTCATATCTTGATTATAGAATATATAATGAATGGGGAGAGTTGATTTTTCAGTCCAATGATCAAAATGTCGGATGGGATGGTAAAAAAGACGATAAAGGACAACCATTAGGTGTTTATGTTTATGTTATTGAAGCTATTAATTTAGGAGGAGAGGAACACGTAATCAAAGGGAGTGTAACACTTTTAAAATAATTAAATGAATAAAAAAATATGTCATATAATTTGCCTTTTTACTATTACACTATTGTCATTTAATTTGCAATCTCAAGATTCGCATCTTTCACAATTCTATAATACTGAAATGCTCTTTAATCCTTCTATGACCGGAATGTTTAATGAAGATTTTCAAGCACATTTACAATATAGAAATCAATGGAGCTCAGTAGTGTCAAACCCTTTTACTACTTCACTTGCATCATTCGACATGCCAATAAATAAATTCGGTATTGGAGGTTTTATTCTATATAACAATTCTGGCCTTAGTAATCTTAATATTACTAATGCTGTTATTTCTGGAGCTTATGAAATAACCAATGATCCTTCTGGAGGACACCAGCTAACAACAGGAATTCAAATTGGCTTTATTCAGAAAAATATAAGTCCTGAAAGTTTAACCTTCAATAATCAATTTACTGGTATTGGTGGTGCTCCTTACAATACTAATCTTCCAAACAATGAATCCTTTATTGTAGATAATTTTTTATTGCCAGATTTGAATTTTGGCATCAATTATTCAAATAAATCAGAAAAGAACAAAATACATTATAGAATTGGTCTTGCCGGGTTTCATTTAACAAGGCCTAAAGAAACGTTTCTAGGCAGTGAAAATAGAATACCAATAAAATACATTTTGAGAGCAGGTGGAAGTCTAGATGTAGCTAATAATGATAAATTAGAATCTCATTTTCTGTACATGAAACAAGGGAATGTTAATCAGTTTAATTTTGGGGTATTATACACCAAATATTTACAAAGCACTGAAATATATTTATTCACAGGTCCTTATTATAGAAATTTTGATGCTATTATTTATCATTTTGGATTCATTTATAATGGATGTAGGGTCGGCATAAGCTATGATTTTAATATAAGTAGCCTTTCAACAGTATCAAATTATAGAGGAGCCTTTGAAATTAGTATTACATACAGAAGAGCATTAAATATGTTATTACCAAGCATCTACTAATGAAGTATTTTAAACCATATCTATTAATATTATCCATTATTGCTGGATGTAGCGCTTATTCCCAAAATAATGATACACTAAATAATAGAATTGCTGCAGAAAAAATGTACAATCAGGCCTTAGATTTTCAATCTAATGGAATGATTGAAGATGCACTTAATGCTTTTAGTAATTCAATAATTTTAGACTCAACATATGATGGGTGCTATTTAGGAAGAGGTAGCTTATACTTAGATTTAGGAGATGTTGATCTTGCTCAATATGATTTTGAAAAAACAATACAATTAAATCCTGCTAACTTCAAAGCTTATTATAAATTAGGTGAAATCTACTTTATAGAAGAGGAGTATGAGCTTGCCATTAACCAATTTCTCCATACAATAGAATACAACCCAAATTATGTATTTGCCTATAATGACCTAGGAAGCGCCTACCGAATGATTGGAGACTTTCCTCATGCAATAATGTATTACACATTAGCAATTGAAATGAATAGCGCTTATGCATATCTCTTTAATAATAGAGGTAGTTGCCTACGAGAGATGGGGTCATATGAATCAGCAATTGAAGATTATACAAAAGCTATAGATCTTAATCCTTATTATTCTCTAGCTTACAATAACAGAGGGACCGCCTATTTTAGGCTTGAAAATTACTTTGAAGCATTATTGGATTTTGATAGTGCAATTGAATCCGACTGGACGTTCGCCTTTGCCTATAATAATAGAGGATATGCTAAATATAAACTGAATCTTTATGAAGAAGCAATCAAAGACTACAATAAGGCTATAATACTAGATACTGATTACGGAATTGCTTATTTCAATAGAGGAATTAGCAAACAAATGTTGCTAGACAATGAAAGCACTTGTAATGACTGGATGAAAGCATTAGAATTGGGAATACATTCAGCTAGCACCTATATAAAATCATCTTGTGAATAAGCTCTTTTTAAAATATTGCCTCGTTCTATTTTGTTTCAATTTAATTGACTGTAGTGCCCTTACCTATTTAAACAATAAATCAGCTATTATTAATAGTGACTCCACAAAAATTAAAAAAGAAATCGCAAAAGGGCTAAAAAAAGGTGCTAAATATTTTGCTAAAGGCCCCTTGTTTTATGATAAAGCTTACAAAGAATATGCAACGTTATTCGATAAATACAATCAAGATCCAGTTGCTACTTATAAATATGGCGTTTTCTTATTACACTGCCAGAAAGGAGGACAAAGAACAGCCTTAGAGATGCTTCTAAATGCTAAAAAATATGGAATGAGTGAAGAGAAACTACTCTTTTATCTTGGCGTGGCCTATCATCAAAATTCTAAATTAGATAGCGCCTTAACATGTTTTCTGGACTATAAAAGGTTACTACTCGAAAATCAAAAAATTGAATTCTCAATTACAGAAAAGAAAATTAAAGAATGTAAAAGTGGTATTACTTTTATGGAGCACCCTGTTAGAGTAAAAATAGACACCTTGACCTCTAATATTAATTCAGACAAAGATGATTATGCAGCTTTTTTTACTTTAGATTATCAACAACTTTATTTTACTTCTAGAAGGTCAGCTACTACGGGTGGTAAATTAACAAAGTTTGATGCTACTTATTTCGAAGACATCTATTATTCAGAAAAGAAAGAAGGTCAATGGCAAGAAGCGATAAACCTACCTAAAAGAGTGAATAAAAAAACAAATGATGCTATTACAGGGCTGTCTATTGATGGTCAAGACATGTTTATCTATCGAGATATTAACAATGGAGATATATACATAAGTCATCTTAAAAAAGATAGTTGGGGATCGCCAAAGCCTCTAAAAGAAATAAATACCAGATACCATGAGTCTTCTGCTTGTTTCTCTCCCGATCAATCTAAAATATATTTTATTTCTGACAGGCCTGAAGGATTTGGAGGAAAGGATATTTACGTGAGTTCAAGAATCGGTAAGAGATCATGGTCTGACCCAGTAAACTTAGGAGCTTCCATTAATTCAAAATACGATGAAACAACAGTATACATTCATCCTATTGGAGATGAAATTTACTTTAGCTCAAAAGGGCATAATTCAATGGGTGGGTATGATGTTTTTAGGTGCGACCTTAATAATGGTATAATAAGTAATATTCAAAATTTAGGGTACCCTATTAATAGTGTTGGAGATGAAATAAGCTATATCCCATCTTTAGATGAAGAGTTTGGTTTTTATGCTGCTCAGAACAAATTTTTAAATGATAAAGACCTATATCGAATCGATTTTTTTGGTCCTGAAGTACCTGGTTTTTTAAGCACTTGTGATCATCTAATTTCCAGCCAAAGTGTTGCGGTTAAACAAAAAATTAAAGAGCCAAAAATTAAAGCCCACAGCTTAGGCGTTACCATTTTAAAAGGAACTGTCACTGATGCTGTCACTGGAGAACCAATAGAGGCCGAGATTGAGATTGTGAACAACGATCAAACTAAACTTATTTCAACTTTTACCTCCAATGGACAAACAGGGAAATACTTATTTACACTAAAAGCTGGAGCAGAATATGGTATTGCTGTAAAAGCCGAAAATTATATGTTCTATTCTGAAAATATTAAGTTAAAAGTGACTGATGAAAACAATGAAGTAACTAAGGATATTCAACTCAATAAATTTGAAGTTGGTAATAAAATAATTCTAAACAATATCTTTTTTGATCATGACAAATTTGAATTAAAAGAAAAATCAATTATTGAGCTAGTAAGGCTACTTGATTTACTTAATTCTCATAATAATATAGTAGTTGAAATTTCTGGACATACAGATAATAGCGGAACAGATAGTTACAATGTTATTCTTTCAAAAAAACGAGCTCAAGCTGTAGAAAATTATTTAAAAGAAAATGGAATAAGTGAAAATAGAATGATCAGTAATGGCTATGGAGAACACGAGCCTGTTTCCAATAATAACACCCTTGAAGGTAGGGCTCTTAATAGAAGAACTGAATTTAAAATCATAAGGGTTGACTACGACACGAAAAGAAAAAAAACAAAATAACTCCTTTATAAAATTCTTCACAAGAATTAACCAAAAGCAACTTTCACTAATAATTAATGTTTATTTTAACAACCCATATTAATTAAAAATGATACGTTACTTTCTATTATTATTTGTAATTTTTTTTAAAACCCCCTGTTCTTCTCAAACTCATGAACACAATGATTGTGGCCAACATATTCTTTTAAAGCGTCTACTTGAAAACCCTAAAAGACTTCAGCTACATATTGAAGAACAGGAACAGTTCGTTATTGAAGAGAAAAGTCTTAGATCCTCAAGTAATACTAAAGGCACAATTTATAAAGTTCCTATTGTTTTTCATATAATTCATAATGGAGGAATAGAAAACATATCAAATGCACAAATTTTAGATGCCCTTGAAATCCTTAATAGAGATTTTAGGAAGTTAAATGCTGATACGGCCACAGTAGCTCCTCAGTTTCAAGGAGTCCCTGCTGATATTGAAATTGAATTTGTCCTTGCTACAAAAGCACCTGATGGATCTTGTTTTAGTGGTATAACTAGAACTCAATCTCCTTTGAGTTATGTTTCTGATTTCAGCGAAGGATCCAATCAAGTTAATGCTATAATTTCTGAAAATGACGTCTATCAAGGTAATTGGCCTGGTAATAACTACTTAAACATTATTGTCTGTGGAAATCCAAGTGATGGGGTAGCCGGTTATACTCATTATCCTTCCAACTTTTTTGGAACTAGTATGGAAAATGGAATCTGGATGAAATATAATTACATGGGAAGTATAGGCACGAGTAATCCAACAAAAAGCAGGGTTTTAGCCCATGAAGCAGGCCATTGGTTTAATTTACCTCATACTTGGGGCAGCACTAATGAACCAGGGCTACCTTCAAATTGTAATTCAGATGATGGTGTAGCAGATACACCTAATACTATTGGTTCCTATTGGTGCAACTACAATGATACTGCCTGTGGTCCTATTGCAAATGTGGAAAACTATATGAATTATGCATCTAGCTGTAGAAAAATGTTTACTCCTGGACAAGCGACAAGAATGAGAACTGCTATTACTTCTTCAATTGGAGGAAGGAATAATTTATGGCAATCCAGTAATCTTGTAGCTACTGGAACCGATGGCCCTCCACCTTTTTGTAAAGCAGATTTTATTGCTGACAGACTAACCATTTGTGCTGGAGATTCTATTTATTTTACTGACAATTCTTTTCATAATGTGCTTAGTTGGAATTGGTCTTTTAATGGTGGTGCTCCTTTTAACTCTACTAATCAAAACCCCATAATAACCTATAATAATCCAGGGAAATACGAAGTTTCTCTTGTTGCGTCAGACGGATTATCCTCACTTACTGAATCAAAAATTGATTACATAACAGTACTTCCATCAAGTGGTCTTCCAATACCTTATAACGAAGGTTTTGAAAACACAATACTTCCAAATAATGATTGGACAGTAAATAATGATAATTGGGAGGTTACAACAAATGCCTTTAGTAACGGAGCCTTTTCAGCTCAACTGAATAATCAACAGATAACCAATGGTGGCATTCAAGAGCTGATTAGCAACACAATTGACCTTTCTGGCGAAACAGAAGCTGTAATCACATTTAAATACGCCTACGCTAACAAAAACACCAACAATAATGATCATTTACATGTGTTGGCTTCTAAAGATTGTGGAGAGACTTGGTCTGTTAGAAAAATAATATCTAATCAATATTTACCTACAGCCCCAAATCAAAGCTGGGCATTTATCCCCTCTTCAAACCAATGGCAAGAAGTTTATGTAACAAGTATTGTTTCTTCATACTGTGTATCTGACTTTAGATTTAAATTTGCTTTTTATTCTGATGGGGGAAATAATTTTTACATAGATGACATTAATATTTTTTCTGCATCCGTGTTATCTATTAAAGAAACAAACCCGTCTATTAACCTATTTCCAAATCCAATAAACAACCTCCTCAATATTGAGTCTGATGCACCATTTTATTCTCTAAAAGTATATGATATCTATGGGAGAACAGTTACTGATAAAAAGAACCTTAATTCAACAAGTCTCTCGCTTAATTCTGAAAATTGGGCAAAAGGAATTTATCTAATTAATATTCAGTTTTTAAATCAAAATAAATTTGTAAAAATTGAAAAGCTCTGAATTAAGTCCCTAGTGTTTTTGGTAATTGAATAGTGAAAGAGGTTCCTTTATCAACTAAACTTTCCACATTAATATTTCCTCCTAGCATTTTTACCTGCGTATCAATTAAGCTTAATCCAAGTCCCTTGCCTTCAGCGGTGTCATTAATTTGTTTAAATGTCTTAAAAATTAGGTTTTTGTATTTTTTCTGATTAAAGCCAATACCGTTGTCTTCTACTTTAAGTGTGAAAACATTATCTTCATTGATTAATGAAATATTGATCTTTAATTTCCTTTTGTTTGACCTATATTTAATGCTATTGGAGATTAAATTATAATAGATGTTTTTTAAATATACACTATTGGTTAATAGTTGATCATCTCCTTTTTGCTTAATCTTTATTTTAAAATCCGCTTTCTTATAATTAAATCCTAAAAGGACAATCTCGAGCATTTCTCTTAAAGAAACAGCTTTAAATGGGGATTTCTCATGTTTTCTTAAGTCTAATATTGAATTAAGGTCATGAAGAGTGTCGTCTAACCTCTTAGCAGAGTTTTTTATTTCATTAAACAGGTCATATCCTACATGGTCTTTAATTTCTTGATCCATCTCCAGTAATGAAATAAGGCCTATTATATTTGACAGAGGGCTCCTTACGTTATGAGATATCATATAATTAAATTCAAGAAGGTCCTGATTTTTTAAAGTCAATTCCTTATTGATGCCAACTATTTCGTCTTCTATTTTCTTTTTATCTGTGATGTCAAAAACTGTTCCTTGAAGAAACTCTTCACCGTTTAAATTGATCAAGGAAATATTAGCATTTAATAAAATGCTTTTACCTTCCTTATTAACTGTAGGTAATATATAATTCAGCAAAGTGCCTTTGTTGGATTTTAGTTCTTTAATGTATTTTTTTCTAAATGTTTTATTTTCATATAATACTTCTGCATTTAATTGTTTAAACTCAGTAGACTTATATCCAAAAATGTTCTCAAATGCTTGATTCCATCGAACGAATTCCCCATTCATTTTAGTTAAAAAGATTCCCGCAACATTTTCTTCAAATAAGCTTTTATATTCCTTTTTGGAATATTCTAAACTTTGCTCCAGCATTTTAATATCTGTAATATCATAACCAATCCCAAGTACATATTTTATTTTTTGATCCATAATAATTGGATGCATTTTTCTATGGACATAAACTTCATTTCCTTGTTTATCAATGTGTTTGTCTATAAATTCAGAACTACTTCTTGACTTAATGACATTTAAAAAACTTTTTCTTCTCTTTTTAGCAAGGTCTAGTGAGATATTTTTATGTCGGCAGTAATCCATATCTGTTTTACCAATTATCCATTCCCTTGTTCTATTGGATTTAATGGCTTTGCTATTAACATATAGATATCGATGATTTGAATCGAATATTACAATGTCAGTAATTATATTTAAGAAGATGCAATCAAAAAAGTTTCTTTGTTCTTCGAGTTTTGTTTCTAACTGAGAGATATAGTCGATATTGCTAGCTGCCCAAAATGTTGCTTTTTTATCAGTAGAATCTGTTTTTTTAACTTTCATTCCACCTATAATAAATTCTTTTTTATTGCTTTTTTTTGTTTTTATATGATCATGTTCTGCTTGTAAAATAAGAATTGCCGCTTCTTTTTTACAACCCAACAACTTCCCCCAACTATCACTTATTTCAATAATTGTTGATGGAGTTTTTCTTAGCCAAATTAAATGCTCAGATTGTGTTTTCAATTTAATAGAATCTTAATATTTTCAAGTTTATCTATACTTAACGGTTTTGAAATAAAGCTAACCACATTATCATGGTCCTTAGCTTTTTCCTTATCTCCATCAAATATAGAAGATGATAATATTATGATGTTTGGAATTTTTTTAATGCTCCCCTTCTCCTTTAGCCTCAGGATCTTGTCTAAAATTTCCCATCCATTTTCAATGCCTAAATTAATATCTAAAAAGATTGCATTAGGGAATTCAGCTTTTTCGCTTTTTAAATTACCTAATGTTTCCTTTGAATTTTTCGCAACATTAATTCTTGAACTTTTAAAAGTTCTTTCAATTAATTTTTTTGCAATAAAATTAGCTGTACTATCATCGTCTACTAATAAAAAATTCATCTATATGATCTATTAGTTAAATAATGTCCCAATAATAAATTATAATCTTCATTAGGCTGGGGTAAAGTATTCATTGGATATCTCTTTTAATTCAGTAACGGACATCGGTTTACTGATGTACTTAATAACATTACTATATCTTTTTGTTCGTAATCTATCTTCTTCAAAAATTGAACTCGTTAATATTATCACTTTAGGTAAAGTGTTACTCCTCTCTTTAAACGTTTTATTAATATCTTCCAAGAGGTTCCAGCCATTTTCATTTCCAAGGTTAATATCAAGGAAAATTAAATCTGGGTCTGCATACTTTTCTTCTTTTAATAGCTTAATGGTAGCCTCTGATTTATTTACCATGTTTATATTGGCATTTACAAAGACTTTCTCAATTAATTTTGCAGAAAGTGCATTTGCTAGATTGTCATCATCTATAAGTAAAAAAAACAGGTTGCTATTCATTGTATTTTATATCTACTAACATATTAAGATACGTATATTTTTTTAAACTATTTAAAATGCTATAACCATTCTTTCAAATGCTTCTTTTAATATCTCTTCTGAAGTTGAGAAACAAATGCGTATATGTCCTTTCGCTTCATTACCAAACCACCTTGTGTTCCCTGGCACTACTTTCACTTTTCCTTTTTCCATAAGCTGGTTTATAAATTGATCACTCGACATGCCGTTTTTAATTTTAGGAAAAATTACATAGGTTGATTCAGGCAGCTTTGCTTCTAATATTTCCGTTTGATTGATTAACCCAAACACAAGACTTCGATTAGTATGTAAATGTCTTTTAAATTCTTCTAGCCAATATTGAGCTTTGTTAATAGCAACTATGGCAGCAATTTGAGATATAGTTGATACCCCTTCAATTGTAGTATAATAATCAGATTCCTTTATGAAATCATTCATTTTTTTCTTGTTTGAACAAAATACTGCTCCTACTCTTAGTCCTGCTAATCCATAAGATTTAGAAAACCCATATATAGTAAATGATTTTAATGCCGCATTTTTAGAAATAGTAGAATAACTAACATGTGTTTTCCCATCATAAATAATATCACTCCAAATTTCATCGCTCATTACCCAAATGTCATATGAAATGGCCAACTCTGCTATTTTGTTCAATGTTTCTAAGCTGTATACTTTACCTAAAGGATTATGTGGGTTGCATAAACAAATCATTTTTGTTTTAGAGGTGATCATTTGCTCAAGTAAATTAAAATCTACTTCCCCGTTCATATTTAGTTTGATGGGGGTGGGTTCAGCACCTATAGATTTAATTGTGCTTTGAAATAAGAAATCGACAGGGTCAAAGATGATGGCCTCATCTCCAGGAGATAACAAAAATTTAGCTACTAACTGCATCCCTTTTGCAGCGCTATTCACTGGCAACACATCTTCTTTAGAAAATTGACAGCCATGCTTTACATTAAAATAGCTCGCTACAGTCTCTTTAAACTCAGTTAACCCAGTAAATGGTCCATAATTTAAATACCCATCATTAATATAATCAGCAATCCCATCTATTATCTCGGGTGCAACTGGAAAATCTGGATCTGCTGCTGTTAAAGGTATAACGCCATCATAAGAATCAGCCCACCTATTATTAAAGGCTTTTTTCTTTAATGCGTTTAAATTAATGCTTGAATTTTTAAAACTCATTTGTTAATCTAATGAAATAGGAATGTCTGGTTCAGATTGTTTTTCCAAAGGGAGCTTAAAATTTCTAAGCATCTCACTGCCTGTCTTATTATTATTTTCAGTCTCCTTCTGTCTAATTTCATGATATTGCTTAAACAGATAATCTATGTCTGCTTTTTGCTCTAACGAATTAACGTCCAATAGATCAGAAAATAGCTTAGCGTCCTTAAGTGCCTGGGTAACCCCCTTGCTAGTCAAGGGAATCAATGGTTGAGCAGCGTCCCCTAATAGTAAAGTATTGTTTTTGTTGGTTAATTTAAAATCATTTAATTCATGAACTCTCCATAAATGAGAATGATTGAAATTTGTTGTCTCTATTAAGTGTGGTATCGGATCACACCAATTGCTAAAATGATCATATATGAAATTTCTTTTTTGAGTAGGTGTATCAAGAGCTGGGTTGTACTTTTCAGTATCAAATTGAACAAACCATATTATTTCCTCTCTATTAAGCCTCATCAATCCAACCGCTAATCCTCCACCTCTAAAAATATACTTGTTAAAATGAGCGCCTAAGGATTCTGCTAATTCTTCATCTTTAATAATACTAACTATTTCATTTTCTGGAACTGGATTTAGCTTATTTTCAGGAAATAATTTTCTTCTTATCTTGCTATTTACCCCATCAGCAGCTACAACTATCTCTGGGTTAACTTTACTTTTACCTATTCCATTAAACACTATTTCATTGACTAAGGAATCTTTTAAATGAAGCTCCTTAAATTCCTTTCCGTATTGAATTTTATGCCCCGGTATTGCCTTAAGAAGAAGGTCGATCAATGAATTTCTGGAAATTACAAAAGTGCTATCCATATTGATTTTTGTTATCATTTTTCCTAAATGATCATAGGCAGAGTAAAATTCAAGCTTGTTCCCGCAATTAAAAAAATCAGTTACAGGAAATATCTCCGATAATATCTCTATTCCTTTTGGTGGAATAATAAACCCATGTCCTCTTTTTGAAAGCTTTAGATTTTTTTCAAATATCTGATAGTCTTGTTCCTTTTGTTCTAAAAAGTTAGCCAAAGCAAGACCCGCAATACCACCACCAATTATTGTTAATTTGTTTTTTGTCCAAATACTGCCATTTTTTACTTTATAAGATTTAATCTTGTTCTTGTTTTCATATTTATGTAACAAAAGCTCAGCCTCCTTGTAATTTACACCTTTTAACTCTGCAAATTCCTTAGTTGTTAAAGTTGGATAAATATTAAATATGTCTAACCCCTCTTTGTTATAATATCTTTTCTTGGTCTTAAAGTATATTTTCATCAACTCATCTTCATAAATATTATATGGATTGTATCCTTTAATTTTTTTTACGTCTCCCAATGAGTTTTTCATTATTAAAGTGGGGAAAATCTTTATGCTATTTTGTTTAGCTAATTGGAGGTCCTGGTGAAAAAGCTCTTTGGCTATACCATTATAATCCTTTTTAAATTGTTTAAGGTCTATGCCAAATTCTGTTGCAGCTTTTGACAAGTACTCCCATTTTGTGATATTCCTTTTTTCAGTGAACACCATTTCTCTTAATCTTCTCAAATATTTTATTGCCTTTTCTTTATCCTGTATTTCAACAGCTTTAAATGCTATTGATGGGGGATACGATGAATCAAGAGGATCCTCACTCCATAAATCACCATCAATAGGCATTTCATATTCACTACTTTTTTCGTCCCAATGTTTTTTAACGTCACTTGGATTATTAACTGTAACAGAACTATATTTTTCCCAGTAGGGCAATAATCCTCCCATCCTGTAATCTACATCAATTAGATGCCCATACTCTAACCTGAATTTATTAATATGAGGCTCAATTCCCCAACATGTAGAACATATGGGGTCTGTAAAGAAGATGATATTGATTTTATCTTCCATAGTTAGAAATAGTAATATAAATCATATAAAAATAAATATCAAGCCGATGAATGTGTCTATTAATAAGATAAAAATATAAACATCCTTCTATTAATAACAACATTAATTGAACTTTCTTAAAGCTAGATCTATTTGCCTTTTTATGATATCTGCCTTTTTTACTACCACAGTTACTTCCATTCCAAGATGAAATGATTCAGAGGTATTTTGACCTATGATCTTTTGTGATGAATGATCATAATAATAATGGTCATCTTCTAATGATCTCATATGAACCAGCCCTTCACATTTGTTTTCATTTAGCTCAACATAAAAACCCCATTCTGTCAGACCTGTTATTTTTCCTTTAAAAGCTTCGCCTATTTTATCATTTAAAAACAATACCTGCATGTATTTAGTGGATGCTCTTTCAGCCTCAACAGCCTGTTTTTCAGTAGTTGAAATATGTTTGCATTGAAATTCTAATGCTTTTGTCGGATTAAAGCTTTTGTTATCTAATACGTCTTGTAAAATTCTATGCACTAATAAGTCTGCATATCTTCTTATAGGGGAAGTAAAGTGGGTATAGTGTTCAAATGACAATCCATAATGACCATTGTTTTCTGTTGAATAAATAGCCTTCGACATTGATCTAATGACCAATGGACCAATGATGTGTAATTCACCTTTTTCTTTAGCTTTTTGCATGATCTTATTTAAGCTACTAGATATAGGCTTGTTCTTTTCCCTTACTATATGATAATCAAAATGGCTTAAAACAACTTTAAGGTCACTTATCTTATCTTCATTAGGCTCATCATGTACTCGATAAATTATGGGGTTAATTTTTTTATTTTTTGCAGGTCTGCTAAGAAATTTAGCCACCTTTTTATTTGCAATTAACATGAATTCTTCAATAAGTTGATGCGCTTCCTTTGAAACTTTTAAATAAACGCCAACCGGATGTGCTTTTTCATTTAGCTTAAATTTAACTTCCTGACTTTCTATGTTTAAAGCTCCTTTATTGATCCTTTTTTTTCTTAACTTTTTTGCAACATCATTAATCTTTAGTAGAACTTTAGAGTGCTTGTCTTTTTCTCCTTCAATAATGGCTTGTGCTTGCTCATATGTATACCTAACATCTGAATATATAACTGTTCTTCCATACCATTCTGAAAGAATTTCACCCGTTTCATCCATTTCAAAAACTGCAGAAAATGTTAACTTATTCTCATTGGGTCTTAGTGAGCAAAGTTCATTGCTTAATTTTTCTGGCAACATTGGGATCACTCTGTCTACTAAATAAACACTATTGCCTCTTAAATAAGCTTCTTTATCTAGAATTGATCCGGGTAAAATATAATGACTGACATCAGCAATATGTATTCCTATCTCTAAATTTCCATTTTTTAATTTCTGGAAACTCAAAGCATCGTCAAAATCCTTAGCGTCATCAGGGTCAATAGTGAAAGTAAAAATATCTCTAAAATCTCTTCTCTTTTTAGCTTCAATATCATAATTACACTCACTGATCAATTCAGTGTCATTTAATACATCTTTGGGGAATTTATTAGGAAATCCGAATTCAGATAAAATTGAATGCATTTCAACCTGCAGCTCACCTGGCATACCAAGCACCTCGATAACGGCAGCAATAGGGCTTTTTACAGTAGATGGCCAAGATAAAAACTTCACCCTTACTTTTTGTCCGTTTTTAGCTCCATTTAAATGTTTTCTATCTATGTAAAAATCTACAGGCATTGACTTATCATCGGGTCTAACAAAATGGTTGTTGCCATTTTTTTCTAATACACCAACATGTTCCTTTTTATTGCGTTCAATTATTTCTAAGACCTCCCCTTCTTTTTTTCCTTTATATTTTATAGCTCGGACCTTTACTTTATCTCTATTAAATGCTTTGCCTGTTCTTGATGGATGAATATAAATATCATCTTCTAAACTTTCACTTATAAAAAAAGCACCTCCTCTTTGTATAAACTGTAATACGCCTATCAATTCAACTGCCCCCCCTTTAATCTGAAACTTACCCCTGGAAATCTGACTAAGAATCTCTTGCTCTGCTAAATCATCTAAAATGCAAATAATCAGCTTCCTGACTGAGGAATCCTTAACACCCATAATGGCTGATATTTGCTTATAATTATAAATATATTCAGGATTTCCTTGAAAGATCTTAATGATCTCACCTTGCAAGGATTTACTTTTTTTTATTCCTTTATTCTTTTTAGCCATTATTACTTATTCTTTAGATAGCATTAGCTCTAAGTGTAATTGTAAGATTTCACCCATTTTTTTACAACTTTTAAAAGAGGTTCGATGGTATTTTTCTAATTCAGTTTTTAATTTGTTGATCTTTCCTGTTGTTGATAAAGTATCATTACTTAAACACCTAACTAATTGAGAAAATCGATGGTGCGCGGTTTCATATCTTCTTCTAATTAGCACCCTTTCTTCGTGCCTGTATTGATGTACCGTTTCAGCAGTTAAAACATCTGCACAAAACTCAACCACTTTAAGGTTTTCCTTGTAAAACTGCGGTAAATACATGTTTTTTCTTCCTTCATAACATTGCTGATCAAAATCAATAGCTCGTACTCTATATTGTTCATCTTCGAAATCCGGGGTAACATCTATTACATAATTATATGACCTCATATCTCCTAATAATCTCACGAAACATCTTTCATTGAACTTTACAAACTCCTTTGCTATTCTAACTTTGTTAAATGTTGGACTCGAAGTATATGTTTCAAAGAATTTATCTCCAGGTATACCTGGAATATGCTCTTCAATTAATGTGTCTCCGTCTACAAAAAAATTAATCCTGTTAGGGCTTAAAATATATTCTAGTTCTAAGCCATAAACACGAGATGCGTCCGAACGTTTAACATAAAAGTAGTCATAATTATCATTTAACTTATTGACTATTCTAATTCTAAATGGTTTTGAATTCCCAAAATGACAATAATCTATTCTATCTACATAAAGGTGCTTCATAACAGACATATCTCCATCTGTTCTTAAAAGAGAATATACGTAAGTTAAACCATTGTTGAACTCCGTAATTACATCTTCTCCATACATCACAGATTCCCATAAAGTATCTACCCCATTTTTATCTAATAACGGAAATCCTCCTGTATATCTTAGTAAATCATTATATAATATTGGAAGTTGTACTGCTCTTCCGTGCTGAAATAAATAATCATTAAGCGCAGAATTGACCTTATAAAATGGTTTTTTTTTTGAAATCTTCAATCTATATTAACTTATTCTAGTTCAATTACCATGTCATTTTGCTCCACCATAGTTCCTTCAGATAAATGCACTCTTTTTACTTTTCCTTCTAAAGGTGACAAAACCGATGACTCCATTTTCATTGCTTCTAATACAAAAAGAGGTTGCTCTAGCTTTACTTGATCTCCTTTTTTTACTTTTAATCCAACTAGCTTACCTTGTAATGGAGCTCCTATCTGATTATCTTCAACTGCTTTTAAATGTAATTTCTTAGTGACTTTAACTGTTTTATCCTTGATCTCTACAGCTCTTGTTTGCCCATTTAATTTAAAAAATACTGTTCTGAAGCCAAGATTGTTAGCTGTAGTAATGTAGATCAATTCTACTATAATCACCTTGCCAGGCTCAAACTCAATTAACACCTCTTCGCCCGACTCTAATCCATAGAAAAATGCTTTTGTTGGTATGTTAGATACATCTTCATATAATTCAAAGTGATCATAAAAATCTTTAAAAACTTTTGGGTACAATTGATAAGAAATGAAGTCCTTTTTATCCGCCTTTAAAGGGAATTTTTTTTGGAATTTAGGAAGCTCTTTTTCAAAGTCTACAGGTTCTAAATGCGCATTTGGTCGATTTGTATATGGTTTAATGTTTTTCAGAATTAATCCCTGAACCTCTTTTGGAAAACCTTTATAAGGCTGGCCTAGATCCCCTTTAAAAAAGTTAATCACGGATTCTGGAAATGCCATGGTGTCGCTTTTTTCAATTACATCAGCCGCTTTAAAATCATTAGCCGTTAAATACATTGCCATGTCCCCTACTACTTTTGAAGAAGGTGTTACTTTAATAATGTTTCCAAAAAGGGTGTTTACTTCTTTATAATTTTTTTTGATCTTATCAAACTTCTCTTCTAAACCCAAAGCTCTTGCTTGTGGTCTAAGGTTTGAGTACTGTCCTCCTGGAATTTCATGGTCAAAGACTTCTGATGTACTTGCTTTTAATTCAGACTCAAAAGGGTAGTAATATTCTCGTGTTGATTCCCAATAATTCCCATACTCATTTAGCTTTGAAATATCTAGCTTTTCGCTTCTTGGATGACCATTGAACATTGTTGCTACTGAATTAAAATTAGGTTGCGATGTAAGGCCAGACATTGAGCTTATGGCAACATCAATTATATCAACTCCGGCTTCCATTGCCTGTAAATAAGTAGCAACCTGAAGACCAGAAGTGTCATGCGTATGTAAATGAATAGGGAGGTCAATAGACTTTTTTAATTCCTTGATTAATTTGTTGGCAGAATAAGGTTTTAATAATCCCGCCATATCTTTAATCGCAATTATATGAGCCCCTGAATCTTCCAATCTTTTTGCAAGGTCAAGATAATATTGTAAGGTGTATTTATTTTCTTTTTTATTAAGGATCTCCCCAGTATAACACAAACAAGCCTCCGCAATCCCTTCTGTGCGCTGATTAACTGCTTGAATACTGGTTTTCATTGACTCAAACCAATTTAATGAATCAAAAATACGGAATACATCCATCCCTCTTTTCCATGATTCTTCAATAAATTCTTCAACTAAATTATCCGGATAAGAAGTATAGCCAACAGCATTTGAACTTCTAATTAACATTTGAGTTAAAATATTAGGCATTGCTGCCCTAAGTAACTCTAATCTAAGCCATGGATCTTCTTTTAAAAACCGCATGCATACATCAAAAGTAGCACCACCCCACATTTCAACAGAAAAAAGTTGGGGAAAATTCTTAGCATACCCTTCTGCTACTTTCATCATATCTACAGTTCTTAGTCTCGTGGCTAACAACGATTGATGAGCGTCTCTAAATGTAGTGTCCGTATATTTTATTTTTTTGTTAGCTTTTAACCATTCAATGAATCCATCCCTTCCGAGCTCATTCAATAGATCTTTAGTTCCTTTTGGGTATTTTCCATATTTATCGAAATCTGGAACAACTTGTTCAGGGAAATTCTTAGTAGTATCAATACTTTTAACATCTGTATTTCCATTGACTATAATTTCTCCTAAAAACTTAATGGATTTAGTTCCTCTGTCCCTGCCTTTTCTAAATTCAAAAAGATCGGGGTTTTGATCTATAAAGTTCACATGAACATCTCCTTCTTGAAATTGAGGGTGAGAAATTACATTCTCTAAAAATTTAATATTGGTTTTTACTCCTCGAACCCTGAATTCTTTTAACGCTCTTGTCATTCTTCTACAGGTTCCTTTTAATGTTCTACCATGAGCAGATACTTTAATCAGCATAGAATCAAAGAAAGGAGATATTTTATAACCCGTGTAGATGCTACCAGCATCAATTCTTATTCCATATCCGTTTGCCATTCTTCTGGCTATGATAGTCCCATAATCTGGTGTAAAATTATTTTTTGGATCTTCTGTTGTAATTCTACATTGTATCGCAAAACCTGAACATTTAACATCTTCTTGACTAAGCAGGTGAATTTGAGGGTCTGACAATGAATAGCCTCTAGCTATTTGAATCTGTGACCTTACAATATCTATACCCGTTATCTCTTCAGTAATGGTGTGCTCAACTTGAATTCTCGGATTCACTTCTATGAAAAATATGTTCTCTTCATTGTCAACTAAAAATTCTACAGTCCCTGCATTGTTATAATTTACTGAACGAGTAATGTCCAAGGCATACTTGTAAAGCTTTTCTTTAGTCTCTATAGATATATTCTGACAGGGAGCTACCTCAATTACTTTTTGAAATCTCCTTTGGACAGAGCAATCCCTTTCATATAGGTGCACTACGTTTCCATGTTCATCAGCTAGGATCTGCACCTCTATATGCTTAGGAGTGTCTATGTACTTTTCGAGGAATATAGTTCCGTCATTAAATGCTTTTTCCGCTTCACCTTTGGCTTCATTATAGCTTTTTAAAAGCTCGTTTTTACCTCTCACTACTCTCATTCCTCTACCTCCACCTCCAGCGGCAGCTTTAAGCATGACTGGATAACCTATTTTTTTAGCTTTTTTAAATATAGCTACCTCATCCTCATCATGAATTTCCTCACCTCTAATGATAGGAACATTGGCACTAGCTGCAATTTTTTTAGCTTCTATTTTATCTCCAAGCTTCTCCATTACTTCAGGCTTGGGCCCTACAAAGATGATATTCTCCTTTCTGCATTTTTTTGCCAACTCAACATTTTCTGAAAGAAATCCATATCCGGGATGAATAGCATCAGCACCTACCCTTTTTGCAAGGAGTATTAGTTCATCTACATTTAAATAGGGTTTTAGAGGTTCGTCATTTTTCCCTATTTGATAGGATTCATCGGCCTTGTATCTGTGTAAGGAATACCTGTCTTCATAAGTAAATACAGCAACTGTTCTTATCTGAAGTTCTGTGGCTGCTCTGAATATTCGGATAGCTATTTCTCCTCTATTTGCAACTAATAGTTTGTTGATTTTCTTAATTTTCATTGTCGCTTGAATGTGTGTTGTATGCTTGCATAACTAATTCTCTGCAAAAATATCTTTTCATTATCACTAATCAGAAATATTTAGTTTCTTTTTATAAAAAAAACATTATAAAGATAAATACCTTGTGCTGAACATAATTACCTGTCAAGCAACTATTTTTTGTATTTTGCGTTTTTACAGTAATAAATGAATATTATGAAATTTAAAACTTTACTCTTTTGTTTCTTACTCTCTTATGCTGGAATTTCCCAGTCCAATCACACTATCTCTAATTCGGGTACATCTTGGGTGCCTTCATCATTAACAATAACTGCTGGAGATACTGTAACCTGGATTAATACAGGTGGAACTCATAATGTAAATGGCACTACGGTTACATTCCCTAACAATCCAGAAAGTTTTGGAAATTCTGTTGGTGCTGGGTGGACTTTTCAGCATGTTTTTACCATTGCTGGAACTTATGATTTTCAGTGTGATCCACATGCAGGAATGGGCATGACCGGAACTGTTACTGTTCAAAGCAACACTACGGTTGTTCTATCCAATAATAACGTTACTCCAGAAATATACCCTAATCCTTTTTATAATGACATTACAATTAGAGATTGTGGCGGTTGTCAGCTAATTATATATAGTATTATTGGGAAATTAGAACTTACTGAAATGATTACTAATCAGAGCCATCAATTGATGACAGATCAATTACCAGAAGGCGTTTATTTATATGAAATTATTAATGGTAATAAAAAAATTAAATCAGGAAAGTTGGTTAAACATTAATCCAAATCTTTCTTCTCTTGAAAAAGCCGCTTAATGCGGCTTTTTTATTTTCCTAACATTTAATGCTTTGTAATTTATTATACATAAGCTATAGTTACTTAAAT
>Ga0206679_10000768_pt1 | contig 27054 bp, 20 predicted proteins | sample M110012015metaG_FD_155464 | JGI IMG/M metagenome (GOLD analysis project Ga0206679, IMG submission 155464) | Ammonia-oxidizing marine archaeal communities from Monterey Bay, California, United States - M1 100m 12015 | ecosystem: Environmental > Aquatic > Marine > Intertidal zone | place: USA... | reverse complement strand
CCTTCAACCGCCACTTGAGCATGCGCAGTATCTCGGCAACCGTGAATGTTGCTAACGATTTGGTAGATGTCAAAAATTCCGCCGTCTGAAAATGTGTAGTATGAGTTACACTCATCAATAAAACCACCGTCAGAGATATAGTAGCCGCAGTCAACCCCACCATTACTGAGGTCCCAAACTTGAACCGTAGGCTCAAGGATATTTACTGTGTTTGGTTCGACGTCGATACCTGCTTGTGGCGGGGCATGAACCGTAACAGCGTCTGGTGTGAAGAAGGTCTCGGCTTCGGCACAGCCGCTTGCAGTGCTGATCGTAACGGTCACGTCGTATGTTCCTGGGTAATTGTAAATATGAACAGGGTTGGCCGCGGAGGAGGTGCTACCATCTCCAAAATCCCATTGGTAGTACAAGGTGGTCTCTGAGAAACTTTCGTCAATAAACGACGCATAATGAGGTGGGCAACCGTTCTCATTAAATAATTCAAAATCAAAGTCGGGATTTGCAATGACGTCGATTTCATCAGTGAAGCTCTCTTCACAGTCGTTTTCCGAAATCGTCAATGTTACATCGTATGTGCCCGGTTCTGAGTACGAAATGCCTGTTGGCGTTGGGATAAAACTTGTAGATGGGTTAGAATTTAATCCAAAGTCCCAACTATATAGTGCCTGATTGTCGTCCGTACCCAGAGCCTCAAAAGCAAAGGAGTTACCCTCAAAACATTGTGCTCCAGGATTCTCAAACCAAGGTGCCAACAACGTGTAAATCTCGATGATATCAAACGTGGTGTCTGGACATGCAAATTGCGCAGAGGCTATCAATTCAATAGTTATCAATCCTGTATCGGAGTATGTCCAAGTAGGTTCAAATTCTGTTGAATTGTCTGACCCAAAAAAGGGGTCATTAAAGTGCCAGACGTAGTCCGTGGCATCTTGGCTATCGTTGCCGAAAGTGAACTCGTAGCCGTCGCAGAATATTTCTTGTTCCTCAATAGCAGCAACAGGTTGCGGAGGCACATCAATGGATATGGTGACAGTTGAATCGCAGCCATTGTCAGCCAAAGTGAGTTCTATGTCGTAGCTGCCTTCTCCACCAAAATAAACTGGATCTGGATTCGATTCTGTAGAAGGGGGAATGTCTATTCCCGAGCCAAAGTCCCAGTAAAATGCTGCGCTAATATCAAAGTCTCCAACGGCATGAAAATCAAACATTTGGAGGCCATCTACACATTCAAACACTGGGTCGCTGATCTCTGGAGCCACCAAAGGATATGCTATATACCAAGCAGTAGCCGTATCGGCGCATGGCCATGAAGGGTTGGCGATTAACATCACCTGGTAAGATCCCGTGTCTGCATAAATCCAAGTGGGTTCAGAATCAGTTGACCAATCATCCTCTGTATCTGGATCGCCAAAATCCCAATAGAAGTCATTAGCATTAAATGAGTCGTTCGTGAACTCAGCCGTCAGTCCATCACAGAAAGTAGTTTGATCTGGAATAGCCGCTACAATGTTTGGGTCGCAAACGGTTACATTAAATTGGAAATCTCGATTCGTCTCACTCAATAAAATACCGTTGCGGTACTCACTTACGCATATTCCGATGACATACTGACCAGTCTGTGTGGGAGTGCCTTCAAGTAATCCGGTGGCAGAATCAATCGAAAAAGGGTTGGCAGAAGTGATGGGATCGTTTTCACTAAACCCAGCCGCCCAACTCACGTTGGTGAAGGGCGGAGGCGATGGAGGCGCCGGAGCAGGTGCATCTGGTGTGCCTCCCAACATTGGCGAACAAAAGCTGTAGACGAGGAAATCTCCATCAATGTCCTCGGCTGAGTGGTCAAACCAAAAAGAAGCATTTGCACACAAGGCAACAGGCGGGAAATTAGTGAACTGAGGATTGCTGTTTGCGTCTGTAATGGTGGACGGGGGAATCTGAGTTGTGAAAGTCGCGCCGCTGTCTTCTGGCCAGTTGATGTTAATAATTGACGGGTTGCGGCAGCACCTTTGGTATACCAAGTCGTATCCATTACTATTCGGGGGGAGCTCCAAAATTTCCTGATAAACAGCCTCTTCAACACATACATCTGGAGGTAAAACGAAGCACGGATTTTCAATAGTTACCGGCACAAAATTGACTGTGGCGCTAGTGAGGTTCATTAGAAGCTCTTGGTAGAGTGATCCACCGGAATAGATGCCAACTGAGGCAAATTGATCGAAATCAGTGCCGTTGGTATTCGTGGGGCCGCAATCGCGGTATACTTTGAGGGTGATCAGATAATCCTGCGTTCCGACTTGCTCGTAGTAGATCTCACCACCCACTATATGCGTAGCGCTCACATCTGCTGTAAAGAAGAGCAGAGTAAGAGAGAAAATCGCAGTTATGAACTTGAGTGAGGTTATTTCCTAATTGTTTTAGGCACCTACCAAAGGTACAATGAATATGACCTTAGAATCATCTAGTTGGTTGCTAACCTTGGAACGAAATATCATGTGAGAATTCGTGTTGGAATCGTGCTATTTCCTGAAAGACGTATTTAGCAACGATTGCAGAGGGAAATAATTGTAAAAATAATAGTCAAGATTTTTTACAAATGCGGCCCCTATAATTTATCATAAGTTCAATTCCTATGGCTTTTGCTTGGGTTTAAAATTTAAACAGCAAAGATCTTTGAATTGGCTATGAAGCATCGCTATTTATTGAATTTTCCAAACTAAGATGGCAATACCCTTAGAATTCATTCTCATCACCCTTGCAAGGATTACCTAAGTTTGCGCGTGAATTTTTCAGATTTCAAGCTCAGCGATGGTGTTATAGAAGGTTTGGAAGCCATGGGCTTCGAGAAACCAACTCCGATTCAGGAGAAATCAATCCCCATCATTCTCGAAAAGAAGGACGTCATTGGTATTGCACAGACAGGAACGGGTAAGACCGCGGCCTTTCTCTTACCTACCATGAGTTACATCCAGCAGAACCCTAGTGATCATATCCACGCTTTGATAGTCGTGCCCACAAGGGAGCTCGCAATGCAGATTGATCAGGCTATTCAAGGTTTTGGTTATTTCGCAGGGATCTCATCCATGGCGATCTATGGTGGCGGTGACGCAAGTGAGTTTAGCCAAGAGAAGAAAGCTCTGACAGAAGGCGTTGATATCGTTGTTGCGACACCTGGCCGCTTAATCAGCCATTTGAATTTAGGCTACGTTGATTTCAAGAAGCTTGATTGCTTGATTTTGGACGAGGCGGATCGCATGCTTGACATGGGTTTCTATGCTGACATTACCAAGATTGTAGGGTACTGCAACGATGATCGTCAATCGCTTATGTACAGTGCTACGATGCCTGATAATATATACACGTTGGCTAAGAAGATTCTGAAGAATCCAGAAACAGTAAGTATCGCGCTTTCTAAGCCTTCTGAGAAGATTTTGCAGGTGGCATACAGCATTTTTAAGGATCAGAAAATTCCATTGATTACTAGCCTTCTCAAGGATAAAGACCTTAAGTCCATTATTGTTTTCACTTCAAGAAAGAGCACTGTCTCAGAGCTCAATCAGGTGATGAAACGTAAAGGTTTCAATTGCGCTCCGATATCAAGTGACCTCGATCAAAATGACCGTGAGCAGGTGATGTTGGATTTCCGAAATCGAAAGATTCAGATCTTGATAGCCACCGATGTGGTGAGTCGCGGAATTGATATCGAAGACATCGATCTGGTTATTAATTACGACGTGCCTAACGATGCTGAGGATTATGTGCACCGCATTGGACGTACCGCGCGCGCTTCTAAAAGTGGAATGGCGATGACGTTTATCATTCCTGACGAACAATTCAAGTTTTCCAAGATTGAGCAGCTCATTGGCTCAGAGATAGCAAAGTCCCCTATAAACCCGGAATTAGGGCCAACACCGCCGTACAATCCAAAAGCGCCAAGAAAAGGCGGCGGATATAGAGGTGGCGGCAATAATAGAAGATTCAATGGCAAACGAAAAGGTGGTCCGAAGCGACGCTGAGTGGCGTGAACTGCTGAGTGAAGAAGAGTACCGTGTCATGCGTCTACACGGCACCGAACCACCGTTTTCAGGCGTACACAATCTTAATTTCAAAGGTGGAGAGTACAAATGTAAAGGCTGCAATTCAGTCTTGTTTGACTCATCATCCAAATTTGACTCTCATTGTGGTTGGCCGAGTTTTGATCGCCAAGTTTCCGAAGGCGCAATCGAAGAAAAGCACGATACCTCTCACGGCATGTTGCGTGCCGAGATTTTGTGCGGCACTTGTGGTAGTCACCTAGGTCATGTCTTTCCTGATGGACCTACTGAGACAGGGGTGAGGTATTGTGTGAATAGTACGAGTTTGAAATTTAATTCTAACGACAAATAGAAAATGCAGAATCAGCACTCGCTAATTCTGCATTTCGAAATCTTACTGCCGTTTAATGAGGTGTTTATCTCCTTTTAATAGGTATAGATTTGTTTACTGTTTGATCGAATTATTAGGATCTGGATTTTCCCTTTTACGACCTCAGTTGCTTACTTCTCGCCCGGTCCGTTCGGTCTCTTATTGTCTTCGCGACCGCTAGGACTTTGTGCGCCTCGGCGTTCTCTCAGCTTTTTCAAAACACGTCGTCTGAATTCCTTCTCTGAATGAATTAGTTTTAAGGTTTTTTCACCTCCAAGGACTTCAAGAGATTGAGTCAAGTATTCTTTCTCATTTTTGACAGCAGAAAGTTTTAGATCAGACATTTCATCAATTGTCTGCCGTACTTCAGCATCGCTCGGTTTTTCCGATTTCATCTTCTTCATCATTGCTTTCGTCTCGGAGTCAATTTGCTTTTTGGTTGTCTGGTATTCATTGTAAACAGGCCAAAATTTCTGGCTATCTTCAACAGACAGATTCAGTTCTTCCGTCAAGAACGCAATGCGCAATTTTTCGATCTTATCTTCTTCTTTTTCTTTTTGAGAGAAAGAAGCAAGGGTGAAAGTGAGTACAATTAGGCTTAAAAGTGTCTTTTTCATTTTATTGAATTTCTAGGTAAAGCTCGTCGAAGTCGGAGTCTGAATCGATCAAGTAATCAATCATTTCTATGTTGTAATCGCTGACTTCTATAGTCTCTTCGGAATCAACGAATTCATTTAAATCATTATCATCAACAAATAATAGGTCTTCGGGAGTGAGGTCGGTCTGCTCCAGCAAACAAGCAAACGTCAGGCATTTCTCTTTTTCTGAGGGCAGAGCGAATACAAATGCAATTACTGCTGCAGCCGCTACAGTCGTTGATAGAATAAAACTGCGATACCTCTTAAACCCGTCGACTGTATCCGGCTTCTCTACGGAAGCCACGATCGCTGTATGCTGTTCTTCGAAGAACGTTTCTGGCAAACCCATTTCAGCTTCGCACTGTATCTTTTCCTCCAAGAGCGTTTTAGACTGCTTCTCAAAATAGTCTTCAGGAACAGCGAATTCCGCATCAAGAGTTTCGGTATTGGCCTTGAGCTTGTTCTCAAAATCCTCAAAGAATCCATCTGGAGTCAGAAGTAAATCATTCTTCGGTAAAGGAGAAAAATTCGGAGTTAAAGTTTCGAGTTCTTGCACATCAGAGACCCCCGAAACAACATCGTCATTTAGCCCAGAAAAGAATCCCTCTGGAACGCAAAACTCATCGACCTTAGAAATGCTGAAGAGAGTGGGAGCGATATCCTTCAATTCGTCGTCGTTATGTATGCTGTGCTCGTTCACAGTTGGTAGACTCGCGTTTGTTCTTTGGGTTTAATCTAATGTCAAAAAATCCTCAATCTTTTTCACAGCGTGGTGGTACGATGCTTTCAGCGCTCCGACTGACGTGCCAGTGATATCGCTGATCTCTTTGTATTTCTTTTCTTCATAATACTTCATTATAAAAACTGCTTTTTGCTTGTTTGGGAGGTTAGCGATGGCAGTTTGAAGCTTTCGCTGAATTTCGTCTCCATTGTAGTGAACATCGGCTTCTAACGAAGAAGAAAGCGCATGCTCCACATCTTCAAACGGAATGCCCTTGATTTTCTTCTGCTTATGGAGAAATGTTATGGATTCGTTGGTTGCGATACGATATAGCCAAGTCGAAAACTTAGATTCAGACCTGAAATTATCCAATCCCTTCCAGGCTTTGATAAAGGTGTTTTGCGCAATATCGTTTGCGTCGTCATGGTCGAGCACCATTCTCCGAATATAGAAGTAAATAGGCTGCTGAAATTGTTGTACGATATGGCCAAAAGCTTTTTGTCTAGACGATTTGTCTTGAAACATAATCAACAATTCACTTTCACTCAATTCACCCAACAGATTTTAGATTTTGATGCGTAATACTGACTAATACCTGGTAAAAAGGTTTAATCGGAGCCTTTATTTTTTAGTTAAAAAGTGATTTTCCTTTTTCAAGAATACCTTCTGCAGAATTCAACCCGTAGGTTAAGTGTTTTTTCATGAGGTGTAATTAAGGTCGAAATTAAGGCAAATAAAGAAGCCCCGACTCCCGAATTATCGAGTGCCAGAGCTTCGCGAGGGCCAAAATCAAGTATGATTATTGCCCTTATGAACCAGGGTGTTGTCTTAATAGCTTGCCGTAGCTTTAGTTCTAATCTTCTTCTTCTTGGCCTGTTTCTGTAGAGAATTGAACACATTGTGCGTCAGAGATGATTTCTTATCCACTTCGGCTACGTTCATCTCGATGTAGTTTTGTCTTTCTATGATCAACATTTCGAGATCCTCTTTATTGGCAATTCGAGTTTCGATCATCCCCAAAATGACTTCCTCTCGTTCCTCTTCACTCACCTTTTTAAGCTCAGACGGAAGGAGATCTTCGTCGATATCGGCGATTTTAATTGCGCCTGTAGCGACATCGTTTAGTAATTCGTTTTCTCCGTAAAAATCATCATCGGCCGCACCTGAGTTAATATACTCGGCTCTTCGTGCGGCACTTTCTACTGTCATGGTGCTTTCAGTTTTAATCTTCATGCCTTTTATAGTCTCTTGGTTTTCGCGAACATCATCTGTCCCCCAATAAACTTTAGATTCCTCGATTTCAGCAGACTTCTTGCGAATCTCCTCGTCGAATGGCGTAGAGATAGCTAGCGAACCGGCGTCCATGCCTGTGGCAAAATAATCTCCGCCCCCAAGCGAGGCCATATCTCCCCAGGTCAATGCTGTGCCACTGTTTGCGCCCATGAGAATAGTATTCACTACAATATCTTTTTGACGAGCGATTTGACAGCTCTCGGGGTATTTAACGTCGTCTGGATAATCCATGTGGGGAGGACAATCACCAACCATGAAGATGGTGCGCATAGTAGTTGGGCTTTCGTCCCAAGAAATTTTATGAATGGCATCATAAAGCGCTTGATTTACGCTTTCAGGGGTGTCACCACCTCCAGCAGCGCTGAGTGCTTGAAGTTCAGCAAAAACTATATCTAAGTCCGTGTTAAGGTCGGTGACTTTTGTAACGAAGTTATCCCCTCGGTCCCGGTAAGCGACTATGCCCATGGATACTTCAGTTCCTTCATCTCCTTGAGAAAGACTTGAAGCAATTGACCAGATTTTGTCCTTGGCTGCAGAAATAAGTCCGCTCATACTTCCAGTCACATCCAGGGCGAAGACCACTTGAATTTTTCCGTTTTCGATGTAATCACATTCATGAATGGGAAGAGGCTTCTTTGTTTCTATCTCAGATTTTGATGGATCGATCATGGCTAGATCGGATTGGGCTTGACAAGAATGAAGTGTGATAAATGTGAAAAGCGCAGCCGCTGCGCTAGTTATTGTTTTGTGACTTAATTTCATGGCATCATTGATTTTTTGTGTTGATGCCGTTCCGTACACGGTTATTTTGAAAAGGTTCAAATGGAGAGGGGGTAAAACACAATGCGAGTTAGACGCGCAATGGATTTCGAGTACATTCTGTGCGTTTATTCCCCAAGCTTAAGCCCAATAACCGTGACGCTACCAAACTTCTCAATTGGGATTCCGTGAAACTCCTCACGATACCAGACTCTCCAATGATAGGTGTCTTGTCTGGCCAAAGCTCCGCTGTTCATTCTGCCATCCCAGCCGCGATTGGGATTTCTACTGCGATGTATTACTACTCCCCAACGGTCATAGACTTCAAAGACGTAGTCGTATGGAGCACATTCAAATACAGGAACAAAATAATCGTTTAATCCGTCGTAGTCAGGAGTGAACGCATTCGGCATGTAGAATGGACATTCGCATCGTCCTTCAACAACATTCACGGTATCGTAGGCTGTCCAACAGAAATCATCATCGACAATCTCTACAGTATGCGGCCCAGTGTACTCGGTGACGTGGGTGTATCCTGTCGAGCCATCTTGCCATGTTACTTGATAAGCTTCGATATGACTCACGTCAAAAATGTGGTCTCGACCCAGGCAGACTTCCACTTCTGGTGGCAAGATTGAATCGGGGTATAGACTGTACTCAACGAAGATTTCGTCTGTGTAGGATCCACAATCATTTTCCACAGTAAGTGAATAAGTATCCTCGTAAACGACCGTGTAAATTGGTTCTTCCGAACCTGTGCTCCAGGTGTAGATCACATCTTCGAAGCCTAAAACGGTTCCATCTAAGTCGGCCGTTTGATCAACGCAAAGGCTGAAATCGGGCCCCAAATCAATGAATGGAATCGTGTCAAAATCGGCAGTGACTGTGAAATCTGAGGTGAAGCAGTCATCTGTAACTGAGAATTCAAACGTGCCTTCGTCAGCCAACCACCAAGTAAGTCCTAAACTGCCATCAGGCCAACTGTATTCAGGGTTGAGTCCGGTAGTAGAAAGCTCGATGCTATCTCCTTCACATAAAAACACTTCGTCAATCTCTGGAATAAGGATCGGAGGCTCATTCATATTAACAGGAAAAATACCCGTTGTTGTGTTGCAGAAATTGCTCGCCTCTACTGTATAGATCCCGCCAGCACTCACATTGATATGAGAATCGCCACTGCCGTTGCCCCAGTTATAGTTCACATCATCGCCTAGGTCTTGGCCTATGTCTGCGTTTTCACCGCTGCAAAGGTTCACAGTTTCCTGAAAGTCGTATTGGATTGGACCAACTCCGACCTGACACATGTTGAACAAAATCCCCGAACTCACAGGAGCATAAACGAATACCCAGTTGTGATTGGTGTCCTGGCTATTAGTTACCCAGCCGACTGTAACGGTTTGCCATTCTGTGCCGACTTGAGGAGCGTTTGTGGCGAATGTGGCTTGAATCTCATTATTCTCATCTAAGAAGGTGCTATTGAAATGAGTAAATATTGTTGGTTGGAATTGTCCAGTAGAGCCAACCCCGTGGCTCACGTATGTCATTTCGAATGAGACAAAAGTTCCAGATGGTAGAGAAGAGCTGAGTTTAAACCCTATCCCTTGACCGATTGTATCGGAGCTGATCACCCTCATAAACGCGGCTTTTGAAGCATCACATTCAACTGGAGGCACGATGCTCACTCCGTTACTAACATCTGGGTTTAGACCTGTCCAAGCTCCATCCTGATAACGGATCATGTCCGTGTGGTCATTAAAGGAATTGGCGATGTTGGTAGAGTTCTGGAACTCGGGTCCAGTTCCAATAGATCCCATACAAGGATCAAGGACATATTGCGCTTGAGCAAATAGAACTATTGTGCAAAGTGCACAAAGGGTGGCAATATGTCTAATGTTTAGAAGCAGCTTACTAATTGAATCGCTTAAAATAGCCAATATCAACAAGCTAATAGTTCAACACTCAAATCGGTGCGGCTTGAAGGAGGCAATTTCTTTCAGTTCTACAATGAAGACTCACGAAACACCCAAAAGGTGCGAGGAATTCCTTAGCGGTGTTGAAGTCCTACAAGCAATGGAAATAGTTTAATATCGACTCATGTGATTCTATTGAAACAAGGTAGTGGATGCTATTGACTGAAGAACAGGGTGTTAGTGGTTGGTTTGTTCTATTCATTGAGAAGCCAAATTCAATCACAAGATTCTTATCTTGGATTTTCAGGAAGGCTGATTCCAAGAGCCAACGAGCTTAGGATACTTAGGTAGCTTGTTTTGAAACTTCCAAAGAAAGATTGCGAAAGCCACACCGACTAAGACGAATGTAGTTGAGATGACTTCTGCTTGAGTTACTTCGAGGCCAATTTTACTCCAAAACTCAGAGATGTTGTTGACGCGAATCTTCTCAACAAAGAAACGCTCAAGACCGTTGAAGATCATCCAAATTGCGAAGATCATTCCGGGAATTCGGATGCGCTTTCTCAAGTACCACAGCAGAGCAAATGTTAGTAAGGCCATCGTCGTTTCATAAACTGGAGTAGGGAACACCCCTGGATCAAGATAGGTGCCGTACCCTTCGTAAATGTTAACGATTTGCTCGTCAATCAGACCGTCGCAAAAAGGATCTTTGCAGTTAGGGTCTACTTTGGGGATCTCTACACCACGATATCCGCCTTGGAATACGCCCTCAAATGGCCCTCTAACAGCGTTGACGTTGTTTGGATACTCATAGCTCCAAAGCCAATTCGGAAGCCAGCTTAGCCATTCGGGCTTGGGAGCTGCGTTAGCTATTCCCCAGTCTCCATCACCACTAACATGGCAGCCAATTCGCCCAATTCCATATGCTAATATTAGCCCCGGCGCCGCGGCGTCCATGATGTGGAAACTCGGAATGTTTTTTCTCCTAGCCCAAAGCCAAACAGCAATGCCACCACAAATGAGCCCGCCGTAGATAGTTAGTCCGCTGAGGAAGTTCTCCAAAGTCGGGTCGCTGAAAAACTGTATAAATTCCTTCGGGTTTTCAAAGAGGTGGAAGAACTTGGCTCCAGCTATGCCGCTTATTGCGGCTACTAAGGTGATTGTTCCCGTGTACTGATACTTCTCAAAGTCGACCACTTTCACCTCAGGTTCGGGCAACTCGTTTTTCTTGTATTCCCAGAATTTCCATCCTGCGAATGCAGCACCCAAAATGAGCCCCATTAGAGGAAAACCTTGGGACGAGAAAATGTGTTCTTGAGGCAGAGATCCCGGCTGAAAAAGCTCTTTAGAGTTCATGAAGAGCCAGATAATCTTCCAGCCGAAAATGAAACCAATCAGTCCATTGATAAGGACTTCGGACCAATTGACTTTGGCGCCAATGGTGATTTTACGCTTCTCCATTTCGAAAAATGGCTGCTTCCTTCGAAGCTCTCGGTTCATGGTCCAGCTGCCGAAAATGAATGCCAGTGCGACGAAGAATCCGAAGCTGTTTAACAACTTCAGTCCGTGCCATTCAACACCAAACCATTCAAAGAAAACATGATAGATCGTAGGAAACATAGCGTTGCTAGACGGTTTGTGGTTGAGTAATAATGCCGTTCATTTCAAAGTCGAAAGTAATGTCTTCAAGGCGGACATCCATCAATTGATTTATCCACTCTTTATTAAACGGCACACGAACTTTGACGTAGTTGTCACTGAATCCGGTCATATAGCCGTCTTGGTTTTCTGATTCGAAAAGAACAGTTCTGGTTTGCCCTTGAAAGCGCTCGTAGAATGCTCGCTTCTTTTTATTGGAAAGGATACGCAGTTTCTTACTTCTTTCTTGTCGAGTTTTCAATGGAACAATTTCGTTAATACGCAGAGCTGTAGTGTTTGGTCTTTCGCTATAGGTAAAGACGTGTAGATAGCTAATCGGTAGATTGAGAAGGAAATCATACGTCGTTTGGAATTCTTCTTCCGTTTCTCCAGGAAAGCCAGTGATAACATCCACACCAATACATGCATCTGACATTTTATCGACTATGCGATGAATGCGTTCTTGATAAAGCTCAGTTATATAACGGCGGCGCATAGCCTTCAGAATTTTGTTAGAACCAGATTGAAGGGGAATGTGAAAATGAGGCACAAATCGATCTGACTCTGCTACGAAATCAATGATATCATCGCTGAGGAGGTTGGGTTCAATTGAAGAAATTCTAAATCGTTCGACTCCTTCGACTTGATCCAATTCCTTGATGAGGTCAAAAAAGGTTTCTCCTTGTGGAGTGCCAAAATCGCCAATGTTGACTCCCGTTAAAACGACCTCTCGTGCTTCGGAAGCAGCGACTTCTTGAGCTTGTTTCATGGTCTCTTCAATCGATGCGCTCCGACTCCTTCCTCTCGCCAAAGGGATTGTACAGAAGGCGCAGAAGTAGTTGCAACCGTCTTGAACTTTTAGGAATGTTCGAGTTCTATCTCCCATGGAATAAGAGGGGATAAACTCTTTAGTTTCTTTGATTTCTCTTGTGAACGTCTTTCCACCACCTAGCTTTTCGGACTCGATATATTGAGTGATGTTGAATTTCTCTTGGGCGCCTAGAACTACGTCCACACCCGGAATGGCGGCAATTTCGTTGGGTTTCAATTGTGCGTAGCAACCTACAACGATTATAAACGCTTCAGGATTAATGCGTAATGCCTTGTTGACGATGTTGCGGCATTTCTTGTCTGCGTTGTCGGTGACCGAGCAAGTGTTGATCACAACGACATCAGGTTGAGCCTCGAGATCTACACGAGCGTATCCAGCTTCGGCCAGTTGGCGCGCAATTGTGCTAGTCTCAGAGAAATTGAGTTTGCACCCGAGGGTGTAGAACGCTGCTTTGAGGTGATGATTCACGAGGCAAAAGTAATTGTTAACTGCAAAGCACGCTACGCCACGACGGAAACCTTTTTCGACTTTGCACTCTTGGAGGTTATTCTCTAAAAGGGCATCTTGGTGGCGCAACCAAAATTGATCCTATGCCGCATTTTGATAAGGACTTCCTCAAATTTTTTAGGGAGTTAGAAAAGAACAACAGTAAGGACTGGTTTGATGAAAATCGAAAGCGCTATGAGACTGTTGTTCGAGACCCATGGAAGGCATACATCAAGACACTCGCCGTGGATCTGCAAAAGCTTTATCCAGGAAAGGATTTAGAAGGAAATGTGCAAGTCTCCCGCATCAACCGAGATATTCGTTTTTCGAGAGACAAGACGCCGTACAAAGATCATGTAGGTGCTATGATCATGCCTAACGGAAGGGCAGACAAGGGCCGCCCGGGTTTTTATATTCAGGCCAATCAACACGACGTACGTGTATATTCGGGTGCTTATAAGATAGAGAAGGAGAGACTCTCCGACATCCGCTATCATATCGCTGAGAACATGGGTTGCTTTAAAAAGATTATCGGGGCTAAAGAATTTGTAGACACATTCGGTGAAATTAGGGGTGAGAAGAATAAGCGACTTCCCAAGGAACTTCAAGACGCGGCTGACAAGCAGCCGTTGATCTACAACAAGAGTTTTTACTGGTTTTTCAAGCTCGACCCAAAGACGATAATGTCTGATTCTTTGACCAAAGAGCTGGTGACCACATTTAAGAAATCTATGCCGCTGAACAAGTTTTTCGAAGAGGCGATAGGTTAGAAGGTTGAGTACGGGAGTGTTAGGAGAAATGAATTTTTAGTGTTTCAATTTTCTTAAGATTCCGAATTCCTTAGATCGAACTATTCAACCTGAACTTCATTGCCCTCTCCTTATTCCATAACGGATTTTTTGCCACTTGTGATATCTCCGTTATCAAGCGATAATTTCTCCAACATACATTTGACAACCTAAGTATTATCTTCCCGGCAATGAATGAAATTAGACATGTAGTCATCATTGGAAATGGAATTTCTGGAGTAACAGCTGCCCGTCACATCAGAAAACGCAGTGATTATCGGATCACCATTATTTCCGCTGAAACAGACTATTTCTTTTCCCGAACAGCACTCATGTACGTCTACATGGGGCACATGAAATTTGAGCATATTCAACCTTATGAGAATTGTTTTTGGAAAAAGAATCGGATCGATCTTCTTCGTGATCGTGTTGAAAGTGTTGACTATTCTTCGAAAACCTTGAAGCTCAAAGATAAAGGAGATTTCAGTTATGACGCGCTCATTTTAGCCGTAGGATCAACGCCGAATAAGTTTGGCTGGCCTGGTCAGGATTTAAAAGGTGTACAAGGGTTGTACAGTTTTCAAGACTTGGAAAAACTGGAGGAAAATACGCATGCGCCCTTAACACCTCTTGACAAGCGGATGGTTAAACGCGCTGTAATCGTTGGAGGGGGACTGATTGGCGTTGAGCTCGCTGAAATGCTTCTTACCAGAAACATTGAGATTACATTCCTAGTCAGAGAAGATCGATTCTGGGGAAATGTATTGCCAAAGCAGGAAGGAGACCTCATTGCTCGCCACATGAGAAAACATCATGTGGATCTTCGTTTTTCAACCGAACTCAAAGAAATAGTCGCGGATGAAAATGGACGTTGTAAGTCGGTGATCACTAGCACTGGAGAAGAGATTGAGTGTGAAGTTGTCGGATTGACTGCGGGTGTGAGCCCAAATATTTCATTTCTAAAAGATTCAGTGCTTGAGACACAGCGAGGTGTAATGGTTGACAAGCTTCTGCGAACGAACCAAGAGGACGTTTTCGCTATTGGTGATTGTGCGCAATTTCATGAAGCTCCATTTGGTCGTCGACCGATAGAACAAGTTTGGTACACGGGGAAAATGATGGGAGAAGTAGTGGCCAAAACGATCACCGGTGAGGAGACCGAATATGCACCAGGACATTGGTTTAATTCGGCTAAGTTTTTTGATATAGAATACCAGACTTATGGTACAGTATTAGCCAACCTTCAATCAGGAGAAAGAGAGTTCTATTGGGAGCATAAATCTGGAGAAATTTGTGTGCATGTTATTTACGAAGAGAGCACGCGTAAATTTCTGGGGATCAATACGTTTGGGATAAGGATGCGGCACGAAGTGTTCGATCAATGGCTGCGTGAAGGTCGGTCGATAGAGCATGTGATTAAACATCTGAAAGATGCCAATTTTGATCCTGAATTATACTCATCAAAAGAAGGTCAAATTGTAGCACAGTTTAATGCTGAAAACGGTACTCAAATTATCCCGAAAAAGCGCAGTTGGAAACGCATTTTAAACCTTGCATCAGCATGAACATAGTTAGAAGTTTTGGTGGGATCCTAGTGGCTATAGGAATGCTGGTTTTTACCGCATCGATGTTTTTGGTGAGTTTCAATTTGAGCGAGGCCAAATTCAATTCGTTTGCCGATATCAAGGGCTTCCAGAGTGACTCATTTTCCAATTTAATGAAGGAGCGGGTCGTCGGCAACGATTATAGTACAGTGTTCTCATTTTCATCAGCGGTTTCGGAATGTCTGGAGGAGGCAAATGGCGTGCACAAACAAGCAGAGGAGTGGGACAAGGTGATTTGGGATTCATCTAAGGAAATGGCATTCTCTCTTGAGAAAATTAGCGCCAAAGGACCCTTGGCTGACAACAAGGATTTATTCCTGTTTTTTAGTTTGATATTAGGGATTATTGGTGGCCTGATGCACGTGATTGCGGGAATTCAGTTAGACGGACCTGCGGGCATTAAAAATCACCATGTATATCACCAAAAATCCACGAATCGCGGTTGGATTGCATATGTCGTATTCGCCTGGTTGATAGCATTTTACGTTTTCCTTTATTTCTATCCTAACCTTATTGTAGGGTGGGTGATGCTGGTGGATCCGATTCACGGATTGTACGCCGCCGGAGGAGCCTCTCAATGGTTCCTTTATGGTTTGTTGTATTGCGTCGTGATGTTGGTGATGGGTTTGAGAATGATCATCAAGTATCGCCACAATAAGTATCAGATTGTGAGAACTATTTCTGTCGTGTTTTTTCAGGTGGTTTTCGCGTTTCTATTAGTGGAAATTTTGCCTTTATTCAACCTGCCAGGCGTTGACTTAAAGAATGCATGGCCTTTAGACTATGACTTTTTATACGACTGGAATGTCAAGAATCTGCTTCAAACTGAGAGTTATGGGAAGTTTGGCGTGTTCGTATTGGTGTGGGGAATTGTCCTGGCACTCGTCTTAGTTCCAATCTTCGTCTACATATTCGGTAAACGATGGTATTGTTCTTGGGTCTGCGGTTGTGGCGGATTGGCTGAGACTTTAGGAGACCCTTATCGTCAGCATTCTTCCAAGTCCCTTTTTTCTTGGAAGATAGAGCGCTGGTTAATTCATTCGGTGCTCATCTTTGCGATTATCATGACCACTTTAGTGGGCTTGCATACTTATTCAGAACTCAATGTAGCTCCGGGAGAAGACCCTCAATCAGTATTTCTAGGTATTTCAGCCTTCGATGTGCGCCAGATGTATGGCTTCTTAATTGGATCAATTTTCTCAGGGATCGTTGGGACGGGCTTTTATCCAATCTTCGGAAACAGAATGTGGTGTCGGTTTGGATGTCCACTAGCTGCGTACATGGGATTCATTCAGCGCTTTAAATCGAGGTTTAGGATTACAACTAACGGGAGCCAATGTATCAGCTGTGGAAATTGCTCTACATACTGCGAACAAGGCATTGATGTACGGTGGTATGCACAACGTGGCCAAAATATCGTGAGATCGTCATGTGTTGGATGTGGTGTGTGCTCAGCCGTATGTCCAAGAGGGGTTTTAAAGCTGGAGAATGGACCAGAAGAGGGACGTATTCAGAATAATCCCATCGTTATAGGCAATGGAGAAATAACATTTAATTCGGACTTGTAAATGCACAAGTACAAAATTTTGGATTCGTTAAAATTGTCTTAAAAACCCAGTCTATTGTTCAAGTTGTTATTTGCTAGGAAAGAAAAGACACTATCTTCACGCGCGAATTCACAGCCTGTAGGGCTAATTTGAACCAAACTCTTTTACACAATGGCAAGAATCTACGCTTTCACTGTTGCCCTTTTCGTGGCCACAGTTGGGATTGCTCAAACTTTTACTGATGAATCTTCAGAGCTTACCGGCTTTTTAAATAGCGGTGGTTGCGTTGGAGTTTGTGATATGGACCAAGATGGTCTTGATGATATTATGGTGCTTCATGAATCTCGTGAGATTCACATTTACTACCAACAAGGAGATGGCTCTTTTGTAGAGTACAACTACGGTTCTGTGTCGAATGGAAATCAATGGGGTTCATGCATCGGTGATGTCAACAATGACGGTCACAACGATGTCTTTAGTGGAGGAAATTACGATGGAGCCCACTTAATGATGATCACCGCTCCCGGTGTGTCCGAATTGCTGGAGATGGACAACGGAAGTATGTTTATGCAGGGTTGTAGTATGGGCGATGCAGATGCAGACGGATGGCTTGATGTATTTGGCTGTCACGATCATGCCTTATCGAGAATGTGGGGTAACGACGGTGCTGGAAACCTCGCGTTCACCGAAGATCTTATCGATCTGGATAATTACGACTGGGACGATTATCCGGATACCAGCCATAGAGGCAACTACGGATCAACGTTTACCGACATCGATAGAGATGGTGATTTGGATATGTTTATCGCTAAATGTCATCAAGGAAATAACGATCCGTTTGATGTTACTCGTAAGAATCAATTGTGGATCAACAACAACGATGGTACTTGGACTGAAGAGGGAGAAGCACGCGGTTTGGTCCTATTTGAGCAATCGTGGACTGCCGATTTCCAAGATCTAGATAACGACGGAGACTTTGACGCTCTTATTACAAATCACTCTGCAGCCATGCAGATTCTGGAAAACGATGGCAACGGGTATTTCACAGATGTGACCGAGGCTACTGGATTGGATGTAGCAGGTTTCTTCCTTCAATCTAAGATGGTTGATTTTGACAACGATGGCTACATTGATATGTTGGTCACGGGCGGTCTAGAAGGATACTACAAGAACAACGGTGATATGTCATTCACTCAGATTGACAACGTTTTTCCTTACAACAAGACGATGCACTCGTTTGGTATCGGTGACTTGAATAACGATGGTTTCCTAGATCTATATGCTAGCTACGGCGACACTTACGTCAGCGCTAACATGGCGAACGACGATATCCTTTGGATGAACGATACTAACGACAACAACTGGATCGCGTTTACTTTAGAAGGAACAGAGTCTAACAAGAATGCGATTGGTGCCGTTGTTGAAATCAATGGTGCGTTTGGCACAATGGTAAGAGAAGTGAGAGCAGGCGAGAGCTACGGTATCACAAACTCATTCAAATGCAACTTTGGTTTGGGAACATTTGATTCTGTTGACGAGGTAACGGTTTACTGGCCAAGCGGTATGGAAACGACGATCATTGATCCTGATGTGAATGGATACACATTCATTCTAGAGGCTCCTTGTTCTATTCCAACTGTTGAATTGACCCCAAGTGCAGATCCAACATTCTGTGACGGTGAGTCGATCACTATCTCAGCACCAATGGGCTATGAGGAATACGTTTGGAACAACGGTTCACAATCTCAGATGATCACTGTTGATTCTCCAGGTATCTTCTCTTGCGTTGTGTACAACAATGAAGGGTGTGCGGGAACCTCAAACTCTATCGTGGTTGAGGTTATAGTTCCTCAAACACCGACTGTTGAAGCCGATGGCGAGTTAACCTTCTGTGAAGGAAGTGACGTGACCTTGATTTCTTCTGAAGGAGCTTCTTATATGTGGTCTGATGGTTCTGAAACTCAGGCGATTTCAGTGACAGAGTCAGGTGAGTATTCTGTTGATGTAGTTGACCAATGCGCGTCGGCTTTGTCTTCAGAGGTGATAACAGTTGTAGTTCTTGCAACGCCAGACACACCTGTCGTGGATGATGTTTCTATCGACGTTCCAGGAACGGTAACGTTCACAGGAAACACAGAAACTCTACAATGGTTTGAAACTGAGATGTCAGAAGACGAGCTCGGAGTTGGAATGGAATTCACAACACCTTTCATCTCTACAACTACTTCATACTGGGTAGAAGACGTAATGCTTCACGGTGGTGAGCAAGCAAATGGTGGTTTGGAAACAAATGGTGAGGGTCAGTACCACCAAAACAATTATAACTGGCTGATATTCGATGCCTACGAGGACATTGAGTTGGTGTCTGTCCGTGTTTTTGCCGAAGGTGAGTTCGAAAGAGAGTTTGCGGTGTTTGATAGCAACAATAACATGTTTGAGTCATTAACTGTGAATGTTCCAGATGGTGAAAGTGTAGTAGAGTTGAATTTCTTCATTCCAGAAGGAGCTGATTACTCGCTCGAATGCTTGACTGATGAGCCTTATCTGTGGAGAGATGAAAACGAAGAAGCAGATCTAGCGTATCCGTTTGATCTTGGCGGAATTGCCTCTATCACATCGTCTAGTGTAGGTGGCGGAAACTGGAACAATTATTATTACTTCTTTTACGATTGGTTGGTGCAGACTGCTTCAACTGAATGTTCTTCAGACAGAATTGAGGTAATAGCTACGGTTGTGAGCGTAGAGGATATTGAAGTGCTTAATAGCTTGAGTGTTTATCCAAACCCTACTTCTGATATTTTGAATGTGAACTTTAGCCTCCTTCAGGCAACTCAAGTTCAGATCGATATTGTGAATCAGCTTGGTCAACGCATTATCAGCGAACAGATTGTCGGAAACAGCGCGCAGAACGTCGTTGAATTTGATTTAAGCGGATTAGCTAAAGGTCTGTATCATATTGAGTTTTCAGTAGATGGTCAAATGGCAACACAGAAGATTGTAGTGGAGTAAAGGACACTTGAAACATAACTTGATATTAGCCCTTTTCTTTTTTCGCTTCGGCGGAAGAGAAAGGGGCTTTTTTGGGGAGGAAGAAATTCGGTGTTAAGCTGTTCTCATAAACTCGACCTCAACACCATATATGCTGCCAAGCTCATTTTCGAATCGCTGTCCATCAGCGTTTCGAATATCCACTTGAAGGGTACACTGACTCTCAAACACGTTGTTATAAAACTCAATATTTTGATTCTTGAGGTAGTTCATCACTTCACCCATCTGTTCATAACCAAAAGTGACAGAGTAGGAGCTTTTTACTTGGCGTTCGATGATGGTTCCCGCCTCGATCGCTTCCTTAGCCGAAGTGCGGTATGCATCGATAAGACCTCCAACGCCGAGTTTGGTGCCGCCGAAGTAACGAACTACGACAATAAAGATATTTGTTAAATCAAACGATTGAATCTGACCTAGGATTGGTTTGCCAGCGGTACCGCTTGGTTCGCCGTCATCGTTAGCTCTAAAGACATCCTTTTCCAATCCGAGGCGATAAGCATAGCAATGGTGACGTGCTGTGTGGTGTTCTTTCTTTACTTCGTCGAGAAGGGGTTTTACATCATCAATGGAGTAAATGGGGAATGCATAGCCGAAATGCTTGCTGCCCTTGACTTTGTATAGACTCTCAGATTTAGATTTGAGGGTGCGGTATGTATCCGAAGCCGCTTCCAACAATTAAGACAGAGGATTAAGCGATACAGAAAACACTGTGATCACATTGGGGTCTCGATCGTAGTAAAGCTTGTCCAAGGCACCTAGAATGTTCTTGGCAGAGAAGTACGATGTATGGAGCTGATCCTCACCGTGTAAAGACCATTGAATTGTGTAAGAGTCTTCTTTCTCCTTATAATTCTGAACATATGCCAACATGGACTTTAACGTGTCTGCTTTAGAAACACCTTCAGTTGTATGGAAAAGAAAACTCTGGTTGTGTCGCGGATTCGCAGTGATGAGTCTCAAGCGGTTGTAATTCTCATGCTCCTCAAAATCGAATATAATGCTATTCGGACCCAGTCCAATATACTCTCCAATCTCAGCTTGAAGCTTAGCTACTTCTACGTTCTTATCTAGAATGGTCATAGTGCTAAATTAAGGAAAGGTGAGAAGAGGATACTCACCAATCACGCGGATTTCGTAAAAATATTAGTAGATCAGAAGAAGAGATAAGGTGAAGCTTAATCCAGCATGGTAAACTCACTGTTAGCGCTGACATATTCAGGCACGATGGCCTTCAGCTTTTGCACAATCAGAGCGTTGTCTTGGATGTCAAACAGCTCGATAAGTTGATCAGTGGAGTCTGCAATAGATTGGAAATCAGATGTTTGCACTTTCGCCTTGAGGATTTTTGGATGATGTGTCGAGACTGTGTTCTCTTCGTTGGTGAGAAGCTCTTCGTAAAGCTTTTCGCCTGGCCTTAGGCCAGTGATCTCGATTTCGATGTCCTTTCCTAGTTCAAGTCCACTCAGCTTGATCATCTGCTTTGCTAAATCGTAGATCTTAATGGACTCACCCATGTCGAAAACGAAAATCTCACCTCCTTCTCCCATAGCACCTGCTTCTAAAACCAGCTGAACTGCCTCGGGAATAGTCATAAAGAATCGCGTAACCTCTTGGTCGGTAACGGTCACCGGCCCACCATTCCCGATTTGTTCTTTAAATAAGGGGATAACCGATCCATTGGAACCTAATACATTTCCAAACCGAGTAGTGATAAACGCAGTTTCGGATTTTTCATTCAAAGCCTGGGAGTACATTTCTGCAACTCGCTTGCTGGCACCCATTACGTTTGTAGGATTCACAGCTTTATCCGTGGATACTTGGACGAATTTCTCGATACCGAATTCGTTGCTTAAATCGGCTAGATTCTTACTTCCAAGTACGTTGGTAAGCACGGCTTCGCTCGGATTTGATTCCATTAAAGGAACATGCTTGTACGCAGCAGCGTGGTAAACTACATGTGGTTTTGCGTGATCGAAGAGTCTAAAAAGGCGATCTCTGTTTCGTATGTCTCCCAGTACTATTTCCACGTTTTCCAGATGACCTAACTCCAGTTCGAGATCGTAGGTAGGAGTCTCTGCTTGATCAAACAAGATGAGTTTCTCTGGATTGTATGCAGAAAGCTGACGGGCAATCTCACTTCCAATAGATCCCGCCGCACCAGTCACTAGTACCCGTTTCCCTTCTATGTGTTTCCTGACATTGAAATTATCAAGGCGAATGGATTGTCTTCCAAGCAAGTCTTCAACTTGAATGTCTCGAATTTGCCTTACTGAGAGTTCGCCTTTGATCCATCGACGCACTGGTGGCACATTCATGACTCTGACCTCATGCTTCAGTGCTAGGTTTATAATTCTTCGTTTGTCTTCAAGGCTTAACTTTTGAATGCTGATGATCATTTGATCCACTTTACCACTAGCCAAGAGTTCTTCGGCCTTTGCAGAGTGATAAATGCTTGCCCCTTCGATTTTCTTTCCCGCCTTATCCTTGTCGTCGTCAATGAATCCAACAACTTGAACACCAGAGGCCGTTTCTCTATCTATGGTTCTTTTGGTGATTAATCCCGATTCTCCCGCTCCGTATATGACCACTCGGGTTTTTGCCTTAGACGGAGTTTTGAGCTCCATGTAGAATACTTTTACGGCAATGCGGCATACCACGAGGGCGAATAACGTCACAAGGTATTCGATGAAGATGATAGAATAAGGGATGTAATAGATGCCCTCTAACCATCGATAACGCACTTGATTCAAGAGACAAAAGACTACCGATCCTAGGGTTAGCACTGTGAATATTCGAATGGCGTCTTGTGTGCTCGTATAGCGTATTATTCCGGCATAGGTCTTGCCTAAATAAAAAGACCCCCCTCGCACCAGAATAAAGATCCAGAAGAACCCAATTCCGAGATCAATTTCGATCTGAGGTGGGTGGAACTCGAAACGAATCAGGAAGGCAATGACGAAAGCCAAAGCGCTGATAATGACGTCGGCCAAAAAGATCAACCAACGGGGTGTATGTTTTATAGGTAGGATCAAGTGTGGCAAATATAGCGTGACTTGCGACTTAAGCAGCTATAGCTTTTAGATTGCTAGCCTTCGAAGGTCAAACTGATGATCACAGTCCTAGTCTTCAAACTTTCAATCGAACTTGAGAATCGATTGTTTTCTTGAATCAGTACGTCAGGAAAGCCAAATGCACTTTTGGCCTCGATCGCAAATTTGAAATAGGGTAGGAAGAAGTCGATTCCACCCCCTGCATCTAAGGAGTAATCAGTGTCAATCAGCTTCAAGATCTTATCCGCTGCTGAGGCGTTGTTAACGTCTTTTTGCGATTGCATATCGATGCTATACTTACCACCGACAATAGCGTATGCGGCAAAATTCCTCACACGATTTGTGCGAAGCTTTAGCATAAGTGGAAAATCGAGATAAACAGATTCTGTCCTTTTAAGGAGAAACTCAGTTTTACCTTCTTCATCAAGAAACCTGAAGTTCAGTCCTCTATCCTGAAAGCTTAAACCGGGTATGAACCGGATTCGAATATTCTTTGTGGCATTGTAAGAAGCTAGAAGGGCTAGATTAAATCCAGATTGCTGCACGTTATCAATACCTAGGAGAGAATCATTGAATGTAAAGTCGGGCTTATAATTAATGTAGAAGTCCGCAGTATTGAAACTCAAGAGAAAACCGAAGTGATACTTCTTATAATCAAAAGTCTCCAGATTCGTCAAACTCTGACCCTTTTGAGCATAGCTCTGAAGAGTAGGAGCAAGGAATGCGAGCAATATGACTATTCTCAATAATTTCAAACGAATGTCCTTTTACTTTTCAAAAGTAGCAAACGGCTCACGCAGCTTGATATTGCTAGTTTTTATTATTTCAACAAGACCTTACGGTATAGCAAAGTGATGAAGACAGCATTGAAGATGCTTAGCACCGTCAAACCCATAAGACACATACCTCCAACGAATGCCCATCCTAGATAATGCTCAGCATCAGCGCGAGTTCCAGCTACGTAATCCTCCGGTGTTGCATTAGGAGGTAGATTCACATTTCGTCTTTTCAGTTCTTCGAAATATTCTGGATCGCTCGATTGTTCGATAGCTATAGCAACTCCATCTTCAATATGTCCTTGGACTAACTCAGGATGAATCAAGTAGTAATAACACACGAGGAATAAAACTACAAATACTACGTATGTAGCTCCTGCCTTCACACAATCCTTCATGTCAATCAAGAAGTTTGATTGATCCAAGGTTATTGTCTTGTATTTAAACTGAAGAGCGAAGAATTCAATTAATAGGATGAAAAGAAGGTTTAAAAAGAACGAAAAGCCAAGCCCTTCTAGGGGATGTCCAGTAAAGCCAAACCCTTCTAGGGCATTTCCAGTAAAGAAGAAGGCCATTTTAACTGTAATCCAAAGGAGGATGAAGGTCAATATTAGCTGACGCAACCTGTTCATAGAGCGCGTATTGTGTTGTTTTACAAAGGAATTAGCCGTTCATTGACACCAAGAACTCGTTGTTGTCCTTCGTGCCTTGAATACGTCCTTTGATGAATTCCATTGCTTCAACCGGGTTCATGTCAGCAAGATGCTTTCTTAGAATCCAAATGCGCTGGATAACGTCCTTGTCATGAAGAAGATCGTCACGACGTGTACTTGATTTCACGATATCAATTGCCGGGAAAATTCGACGATTGGAGATCTTTCTATCAAGCTGAAGCTCCATGTTACCAGTTCCTTTGAACTCCTCGAAGATCACTTCGTCCATTTTAGAGCCTGTCTCAGTCAGTGCTGTAGCGAGAATGGTAAGTGAACCACCATTTTCAATCTTTCGTGCTGCACCAAAGAAACGCTTAGGCTTGTGCAGTGCGTTTGCATCGACACCACCTGTCAAGACCTTACCAGAAGCTGGCGACACGGTGTTATAAGCACGAGCAAGGCGAGTAATCGAATCGAGTAGTATACACACATCGTGTCCACACTCAACCATCCTTTTGGCTTTCTCAAGAACGATGTTGGCGATCTTTACGTGACGCTCAGCGGGCTCATCAAACGTTGATGAAATGACCTCTGCGTTTACGTTTCGACGCATATCAGTAACCTCTTCAGGCCGCTCATCGATTAGCAAAACGATCAAGTATGTCTCAGGGTGGTTTTTGGCAATTGCGTTAGCTACATCTTTAAGAAGAACTGTTTTACCCGTTTTTGGTTGTGAAACGATCATTCCACGCTGTCCTTTTCCTATAGGCGCAAAGAGATCCATTACGCGGACAGAAATATTGTCGCTTCCTTCAGAAAGATTGAATCGTTCTTGCGGGAATAGAGGAGTCAAATATTGGAATGGAACTCGATCTCTAACAACATCCGGATCACGCCCGTTGATCTTTTCTACTTTAATTAACGGGAAATACTTTTCACCTTCTTTAGGAGGTCTAACAGCACCACGTACCGTATCTCCAGTTTGAAGGCCAAATAATTTTATCTGCGATTGGCTAACGTAAACGTCGTCTGGCGAGTTGAGGTAGTTGAAGTCGCTAGAACGTAGGAACCCGTATCCATCAGACATCATCTCCAAGACACCTTCGCTCACAACTAGTCCATCGAAGTTGTAACCGTGCTCATCTGGAGCTCCTTTGCGTTGTCCACCGCGGCTCTGGTTTCCTCGGTTATCGTTTCGATTTCCACGATTGTCGTTGCGGTTTCCTCGGTTATCGTTTCTGTTGTCACGTCCTCGGTTGCGATCTCTGTTGTCGTTGCGATTTTCGTTTTTATTCTCGTTACGGTTGTCCTTTCGGTTATCGTTACGATTGTCTCGACGATCATTGTTGCGGCGGTCGTTGTTGCGGCGGTCGTTGTTCCGGCCACCATCATTTGATCGCTTGTCGTTAGACTTATCGTCAGATTTGGCTTCTTTCGAATCGTCGCCTTCTTTATTGTTCTGCTCTGATTTAGCTTCTGGCTTGTCCGATTTCTTAGATCGTGGTGGGCGTGGAGCACGCTTAGGCTTAGTTGAGTCCTTTTGGTCGCTGGAATCAGCTTTTTTTGGAGCGGCAGCCTTCTTAGTGGTAGAGGGATTTACGGCTTGCTCATCAAGGATTTTGTAGATCAAATCCTGTTTTTTTAGCTTGTCACCTTTCTTGATGTTCAGCTCTTTTGCAATTTCTCGTAGATCAGCGACTTTCTTGCTGTTCAATTCGATAATGTCGTACATAAAAGTGGTTGGTTGTCCCCTAGGGGTTTCTATGAAATGTTTTCTACCAGATTCTTAAGAATTGACCCTTTGTTTTATTGGATCTGTCTGGGAAATTTCAGTTTGGAAAAATGATTTTGTCGGAATCGACTATGCAATAGTACGGCTTTTTAAGCTCTACGTGATTTTTAAAGCTAAATTGTTATTAGCCAGCTATTTGTGGACAAAGTTATATTCAAATTGGCTCTGACCAATCTGATTTTGCGCTGTGACCGATACTTTTACATTAAAATTGTTCCATGATTCAACGTATTCAATCCTTGTATTTATTCCTAGCAGCCATCTTTGTAGCGCTCATTGGGATATTGAAGATTTCCACGATTTCCAATGAGACTCAAACTGCAGACTTATTTTATTGGTCAATTCTGGGATCGGAGGGTGCTGGAGCATGGGTGCTGACGGTTACAGTGCCCTTGGCAATGATTTTGTTTCTGTTCACGATTTTTCAGTACAAAAACCGAATTCTACAGCTCAAGTTGAGTAAGCTAATATACTTGCTGTTGGCGGGGATCGTCATTGGGATTTATCTGACTACTAGCAGTGTTATCGATGGAATGAAAGAGGGTGCAATTCAGATCAGAGGCGTGGCATATTATTTGCCTTTAAGCGCATTGGTGTTGAACTTCTTGGCTTCGCGAGCGATCATGAAGGATGAGAGACTTATCAAATCTATTGATAGACTTAGATGATCAGAAACGCGTTGATATTGACTTTACTTGCTGCTGTCGGCTTGGGTGCTAGAGCTCAAGATGAAATGTGCATTGAACTCATGAAGCCCGAATCGCGAATGGCGGCTCTTTTTCAACGTATAGATGAATTTCATCACGGTCTCATGTTTGAGTGTCGACAGCCTGAGCAAGAGCCATACGCTACTTTAGAACAGCTTCATCCCTTGATAGATAAGTTCAAGAGCCAGGCTATCACTCTTCGCGGGCAGACCTGCATGTTCATGGATAGTCTGAAATCGAGCGGTAGTCAAAGTGATTTAGAAAGACGTCAAGAGATATTCGATTTGGCGAATCAAGAACTGAATCTTTTGATGGATATGCACATGGGCTATGGCCATGTTTACGATAGTCTCTGCACGGCTTACGAGATACAAATGGTGTCGCATCAGGTTTATGGCGATTCACTTATGGTTA